>Ga0076233_12_pt1 | contig 321420 bp, 343 predicted proteins | sample RifGroF1_FD_67857 | JGI IMG/M metagenome (GOLD analysis project Ga0076233, IMG submission 67857) | Parcubacteria bacterium GW2011_GWF1_39_37 | reverse complement strand
TACGGGGCAGTTTCAAGCCACCACGCACGCGGAGCGTGCGAAGTCATTACCTCACTTTGTTTTGGAAATAGGTGCGAGTTTGGTACAATAAACACACAATAAAACAAAAACACCCCGTACGGGGTGTTTTGTTTTTGTTTATTTTGTTTTCTTAATCATCGCACTGATTCTTGATTTTTTTCTTGCTCCTGCGTTTTTCTTAAGTAGTCCTGTTTTGATAGATTTATCAATTATCTTCTGAACCTCTGGCATCATGGCTTCCGCCTCTTTTGTTTTCTTCTCTGCTACTAGTTTCTTTACTTTTTTTACAGCTTTGTTCAAAAGCTCTTTTTTAGCTATGTTAAATTCTCTCTTTCGTTTTGAGCCTCTTAGGGCCTTTTTGGCTGATGTTGTTATTGGCATATTGCTAATATAATACACAAACTTCGAAAAAATACAACAAAATGCTATAATTACCCCCATGATTGGACACCTCAAGGGACAAATAATATACCAGGACCTAAAATCAATAATCCTTGATGTTTCTGGCGTTGGGTACAAAATACACACAAATACCGCCTCCTTGTCTTCACTAGAGCGAAGTGAAGGCAACAAATCAGATAAGGCGCAAGCTACGACAGAATATTGGACGTATTTAGCGGTTAGGGAAAACGCCTTGGATTTGTACGGGTTTAAAACCAGAGAAGAACTAAGCTTCTTTGAATTACTTCTAACCGTCTCCGGTATCGGACCAAAATCAGCCCTAGGTATTCTAAGCGTTGCCAGTCTTCAAAACTTACGACACGCAGTAGTGACCGGTGACACCGCCCATCTCGTGAAAGTTTCCGGAGTTGGCAAAAAAAATGCTGAGAAAATAGTTTTGGAACTTAGAGACAAACTGGAACATGTTGGAGGTGATGAGTCTTCCCTCTCTGACGACATAGACGCTCTTGAAGCATTGAAGTCTCTTGGTTACGGAGAACGCGAAGCAAGAGAGGCCTTAAAAAAAGTCAGTGAAGAAAAAAACACAGGAGAAAAAATAAAAAAGGCAATGAAGCTATTAATGTAAATTAAGAAACGAAGTGACTATAATTTACTTAACCCTGTGAAATAACTTTGGTAAGGCCAAAGTTCCCGCAGAGCGGGATTTCACAGGGTGATGATTTTTATAATCGTTTCACTTATTAAAAATCTATCATGCCAGAATTGCCAGAAGTTACTACAACCGTATCGGGACTTAACGAAACTCTGCCAAACCTCACAATACGAGAGGTGTGGACGGATTATTTTCTAAACACAAAGAGCAAGCGTACTGACACCATCAAAAACAAAAAGTATTTTGACTACTTCAGGAAAGAGATTGTCGGAGCGAAAGTGCTGAATGCCGAGCGAAGAGGAAAAAACATTTTAATACACCTCTCAAACAACAAGACGATGCTCATCCACATGAAAATGACTGGGCATCTGCTTTATGGTAAATATAAATTTGAAAATAAAAAATGGAAAAGTTATGAGGAATTTCTCTCTGACCCATTTAGCAGATTTATTCACCTACTATTTACCCTTTCAAACGGCAAACATCTGGCCTTTTCAGACATGCGCAAATTTGCAAAGGTAACACTATTTGAGACTGACAAAAGAGCGAGTGTTTCTGACCTCTCCAAACTTGGTCCAGAACCAATTCCCAACCTGTCGACAAAAACTCTGAGTAGCCAGCTACTCAAAAAACCAAACGGTAAAATAAAAACTGTCCTTATGGACCAAAGCATAATCGCTGGAATCGGAAACATATATTCTGATGAAATCTTGTGGGCATCTGGAATCCATCCAGAAAGAACGGTTTCCAGGCTTTCAGAGAAAGAAATAGATGATATTTGTAAATATACAAAAAAGATACTGACTTCTTCTATTAAAATCGGCGGAGACTCAATGTCAGACTATAGAAATATATACGGCAGAAAAGGTGGATTCCAAAACGCACATAATGCATACAAAAGGAACAAAGAGAAATGCCTAAAAAATAATTGCCAGGGAACCATAAGAAGAGAGGTCATTGGTGGTAGAAGCACTCACTTCTGTGATATCCACCAAAAATGAGACTATTTTGGCTGTTTTGTTGTAAAATAAAAGCATGAAAGAAGACTCCACACCCATACTAGTGTTACTTGGCATAATAGCTATTGCCATGTTTGGTGGTGTACAAAACTCAAACAATGCTGGACCAGTTGGAGCAGTGCAAACCCAAGACGAACTAAGTGTCGACCAAAAGATTGTCGGCACCCAAAACGAAATAGATAATCTAAAAAAACAATTGCAGATTGAAGAGGACAAAAAAAATCAAAGCCAGTATAAGGGAATGGTTACGATTTCCAACATCAACAGGTCAGACACTCCTGGACAAGAGTTTATAACAATAAGGGCAAGCGGTAATAACAGGCAAACGATACTAGTTACAGGATGGACGCTGAAGAGCATTTCATCCGGAAACCAAGTAAAAATACCGAAGGGCACATATTTATTCTTTAGTGGTATGTTAAATCCAGAAGACAATATTGAACTTATGGCGGGTGAAACTCTACATCTTATAACTGGAGTTTCCCCTATTGGAGTTAGTTTTAAAACCAATAAATGTTCTGGGTATCTCGGACAATTCCAAACTTTCGTTCCATATCTATACAACAAGTGTCCTCTACCAAGAGATGAGGATTTATCCTCCATCCCCAAGCTTGTTATAAACGATGCTTGTTTGGATTACATTGAGTCCATGAACTCATGTAAGGTTCAGACTGAACCACTGCCGACAAACTGGAGTTATGAATGTACAAATTTTATACAAAGCAAGTTGAACTACCCATCTTGTGTTAACACATACAAAAACGATAAAGACTTCTATCAGAACGAGTGGAGAGTATACCTAAAAAGGAGTGAAAAAATATGGAGAAACCAACGTGAGGTTGTTGTTCTATACGACGAAGTCGGAAAAGTTGTTGACACTCTCAAATACTAAACCCCAAGAATTCTAAAAAGGGCGACACCAAAAGCGACCGAGACATTTAGAGACTCCTTCTCCCCTCTCATTGGTATTTCAGCCACCACATCACATAGCGACAGTATCTTTTTTTCTATTCCCCCGACCTCGTTTCCAACAATAATCAACACTGGTGGTTTAGCTTTTACTTTTTTGTAGTCTACTGAGCCTTTTGTTTGCTCTAGGGCAACTATTTGGTATTTGCTTTTTTTTAGTGTTTTGATTAGCTTCTCCGGCTCTTTAATATACTCCCAGTCAACCGTTTTCTCTGCACCCAACGCAACCTTTGCAATATCTTTCCTTGGTTTTTGAAATCTATCTAGAGGGGTTGGGGTTATTCCTGATATATATATCTTTGTCACACCCAAGGCATCAGCCGTACGGAATATAGAGCCCACATTGTGAGTACTACGAATATCGTGGAGTAGAACAGAAATCTGTTTTGCCTCTTTTTTCATATCCCCTGCAATATAGCACTTTGTTTGGAAATTTGAAATTAGAAGTTAGAAATTGTACAATGTACTCATGCATCCACTTTCAATATTTCCGGGGTTATTTACCTACGAGCTTATCGCTCCATTATTACTTCGTTTGGCTGTCGGTTTATATATCATTTATCTTGGAAAAAACCGTTACAAAAAAACCTTTGGTCCAGCATCTTTAATATACATACTAGCTGGAATCTTCCTCGTCTTGGGGTTTTACACACAAATAGTCGCCCTCATCGGAGTTATTGTTTTGATATTTGACTTCTTTGTGGACAAAGAAAAAACAGACATCTCTCAGGAAAAAAGTGCTCTGTACATACTAGCTGGAATAATTTTCTTATCTTTGTTGTTTACTGGTCCTGGGTTTCTAGCTCTCGACCTCCCTTTGTAACACCAATCAATTCATACATTGGACATTCTTCGTTTTTCTGATATATTTTAACGGTTGATATAGTGCACATGGTCACGGATATTTTATTCGCCGTCGCTCATAAAATTCCTTGACCACGCCTCGCCTGTTTTGCTTGGTAGCAAAACATGGCTGTGGCCCGCAAAAGCATTTAATAAATCAAAGCAGTTTGATTTATTAAAGCATTTGCGCCCGTAGCTCAGTCGGTAGAGCAGCTCCCTTTTAAGGAGATGGTCGCAGGTTCGATTCCTGCCGGGCGCACAATTAAAAAATCCCTGTTATGGGGATTTTTTAATTGTGCGCCCGGAGCAAGAGTGCGGGGACACTCTTGCGTCAGGAATCGAACAGATTCACGGTTTACGCTCGCAGTAGCGAGTGTCGTGAATCTGCGTTTTTAATTTTGTTGAGTGACGACGAAACAAAATTAAAAAAGATTCCGCCACCAAACACACAAATAGAATTCCAGCCTAACGAAAACAGGATTATCCAAGGCACCCCCTATACGACAAGAGTCCCGCACGACGAGAGTGGAAAACCCTTGTCTTACGAGACTCAATTGAGACATCGCCCTAGCCTCTCTATGTTGCCCAAGGTTTCAAACAGGGCTTGCTCCCCTTGACACGCTTACCGCGTATCTTCTTGCTACTTCCGCTTTTACGGGAACGCTCGAGCATGAGTACCTCCCACCAAAATCTAGCATATTTGTTTTGTCAGAACAAATACGAGAATAGTTACCACCCTACCAAGCAACTGCATACTTTCTATGCCACAAATACGCAATGAGAGCCAAAGCAAGTAGAATCCAAGCAAGAAACGGCCCCGGTACATATGTATCAAGCATTTCCCATAGATTTATCCGAGCAAACGATATTGTACCAGTCACTGTAGCAACATCCTCTGTTAAATTATTATCCTGTGCGCGAACTTCCTTGGAGGCTTCTCCATAGCTTTTTATCTGCGAATCTAGTCTACTAATTCTTGAGTTATAACTTGAATTTTCATTAATAATTTCGTTCTCAATGTTCCCTATCTCAACCTGCATTTCATTAATTCTTCTTATTATTTCCGCCTGGCGAGTTGGTGTTGCTTGTTTGTATTCAATTTGAAGAGTTGTAATTTCAAGATTGATAGAGCTGATTCTTGTTTGGTATAAAGAAATATTTTGGTTATGATTTTTTACTACTTGTGCACGGTCACTCTTTAGTTGAACAAGTGTCGTATCAATTTGTTTTTGATTTGCTTCTATTGATTGTTTGGTTCCTAACAGATTTTGAGAATTTGTCTGCTCAACCACAAACCTTGAGCCTACCATGCTGGTTATTTCTTCCCGAAAAGCGTCAAACTTACTCTTTGGTACCACAAAACTTACATGACCCCATTTGTCTGAGCTGTTCAGTGAGTCAACACGACCACCAAAACCCCGAACAACCACCTCTGTCCTACCTATCAAATCAGCAACATGCCTTGTGCGAAGAGTGGCGTTGTAGTTAATTTTTATAAACTCACGCAAATCTGATACTGGTGGAGTTTGTCTCATGGATTCATATATATACATGTCTGGAGCCGGTGCGGGGGTGGAAGTCATACCAAACCCACTGGCTACCGTCTCGCCAGCAGAATCTTGTCTAACCGTTTTTGCAGAATAGTATTCTTCGTTTTGATTTTGATTGTCCACATCATAACTCTCCTCGAGGGCCACCTCTGTAGGCAGCGACACGGAAGAACCGGCCGAGACAGCAAAATTCCTACTAACCTCACCATTTCCGTAACTCACAACCAGAGTCACCGCCGCCATCGCTGTAAAAGCATACGAAAACCACAGAGAAGGTGCGCGTCCATGTGGTGCAGTTTTGTTTATCTCCACAGGAATGCTAGACATAACTTGTTTTTTTAGCACCTCATTATTTGGTGGTAATTCTCTTTTAGAATTCCCCCAAGATTCAAGCACGTTGTTAATGTTTTTTTGATTTATCATGATTGTTGATTTTTTAATAGTGTCCTTGCAAGATTCATTGCCCTATACATCCTGACTCTCGCAGTTACCGGATTTATCTTGAGTACTTTTGCAACCTCACCCGTCGATAGTCCAGCAATGTAATGTAATCGAATAATTTCTCTATTATCCTCCGAAAGCAAAGACAGAATCTGTTCCACAAGAATCTTATCGCTGGTTGCTGAATCAGTTTCTCCTCTGTCGTGCAGGATTGGGTCAAATGGAATCTCTCTACCAGACTTTCTCCAGTGTTGTTTGCACTCGTTGATAGCAATGGCAAAGAGCCAAGAGGAAAAGCTGGCACCAGCTCTACTCTCAAACCGAGGAAGGTCTTGAATGGCCTTGAGCCAGGTGGTTTGTAAAATATCCTCGGCTAAAACACGGTCTTTTAAGGTATTAACAAGATATCCGTATAATTTCGGAGTGATTGTATCCCACAACAGAGGAAGATTGTCTTTGCTTATCGGCATTGTTTAATAAAGTAAGTCTTACACTAGGTATAATGCGGGAGTAACGAAAATGTTACATTTCTAAAATCCACTTTTCCATCATCACAGGAAGTTCCCCCTCGCCACGACGAACCCTGTGTGTCATCTGAATCAGTTGGGAAGACATATTCTGTAACTCTACCGACTTGTAGTTCCTTCCACCAGATAGGGCCTGGCTGTAAGAAAAAGGTGCGAGGCCAGACTCCTTCTGACTCTGAACTTTTCCGGCGATAAGCATGTTTTTTACTGCCCAGAAAAAAACGCCGTGTATTTCCTCAGCAGGTATTCCCCTCCTTGTAAGGTCTAGAAAAGAAACCCACAGACCTTTCTTATCTTTGTTTAATAATTTATCTGTAATAGAAAAAATAATGGGGGCTGGTTTCTTCTTCTCTGCCTTTTCAAACTCTTGGGTTTTATAAGAGGCTTTTTCTATTTTTTTGACCGTCGCCACATCTACCTTTCCATCGAGAATAAGAAACCAGTGCTCAGCATCTTGCATGCTTTTGAGTTTGTCCAAAACAAATTCCTTGGCTTCTTTGTTTGAAAAGAGAAAATCCAAAATCACGATATACTTCTGGTCAAACAACCCCTGTGAACTAACCAGTTCATCAAACTGCGACTCATTCCAATTCTCCTCTGTTAACTTAAACACTTCGGAATTTGGTCTCTTATGAGAAAGATTCTGTAGCACTTCATGCATTCTTTTCCTACTCTTTTGCGTCTCTCCTCCGTGTAAAAAATAAATCATAATAATAATATAAATATACCAGAGAAAGAATAAGCTACAGCCAAAAAGATGCAGATGTAATTAAGTAAATTTTTTTGTCCCTCCTTTATTCTCGAGTAAAAACCGAAAAACTCTAACAAACCAAATGCTAGAAACAAAACGATATAAACTTTTTGTGAAAATTCTATCTTATAAAAAACAATAAAACCAAGGAGCTCAAGTGCTACATCACTAATCTTATTTATTTTGGTCTCAAAAATTCTATTAGACAACTCTATTACCTCCCAAACAAGAAAAATAGCAACTGCCAAACCAACGGCCGTGAAAAAATCAAACCCAAAGCTTTTCATAAAAACAGCCAGGGTACAACCAAAAAGCAGATGATTTAGTGACCACAAATCTATATTTCTTTCTTTCCACATATATTTATATTTCTTTCATTTCCGCCCAGTTATCCCCAACCCCCACATTGGCCACACAAACCACCCCAGATGTTTTTTTGGAATCAACAACATTTTCCATTATTCTTTTAATCTCTGGAGCGATAACTGTGATTGTATTCTCTTTTACTTCATAAACCAACTCATCATGCACCTGGAGAAGTAACCTAACTTCCCTTAATAAATCCTTACTGGTTAGAAACTTGTCTATCTCTATCATAGCAAGTTTTACAATGTCAGCCTCTGTGCCTTGTATTGGAGCATTGATAGCCATTCTCTCTGCCTGCGCCTTCATAAATGGAAGTCTGGAATTGATTTCCGGGAAGTACCTACGCCTACCAAAAAACGTTTCAGTGTAGCCCTTTTGCGCCGTTTCTCTTTTTACCTTTTCAAGATACTCTGCGAGACCTGAAAATTTATTGAAGTATCCATCTAGAAACTGCTGGGCCTCCTCTCTCCCCGTGCCAATGTTTTTTTGCAATGCAGTAACCCCCATGCCATACATCACTCCGAAGTTTATGGTCTTTGCCTTTATTCTCATTTCCTTTGTTATTTCATTTTGTGGAACACCAAAAACCTCTGAGGCAACAGCTGTGTGAACATCCTGACCCGTCTTAAAAATCTCTATGAGTTTTTTATCCCCCGAAAGAAAAGCTGCAATGCGAAGTTCTATTTGAGAATAATCAAACGAAACCAGTTTAAAACCTTTTTCGGCAATGAAAGATTTACGAATCTCTCTCCCTAAATCTGTTTTGTTTGGAATATTTTGAAGGTTTGGATTCTGGCTGGCCATTCTCCCAGTAGTTGTCCCCGCCTGGAGGAAATCCGCGTGAAGCCTCTGATTTGCATCAACCTGTGTCGGGATGGTGTCTATATATGTACCCAGTAACTTCGAAAGCTCTCTATACTCTAGGATTAGACTTGCAATAGGATTCTCTTCTTTGAGTTTTTCTAATTCTGATTCTTTTGTGGAGAATCCCCCACTTGCGGTTTTCTTCTGTCCCTTCACTTTCAAACCCATTTTTACGAAAAGCATTTCCCCAAGCTGTTTTGGTGAGCTTATGTTGAATTCCTCTCCGACGATTTTCCATATTTTTTTTTCAAGAGAAGAAAGCTCTGTGTGATATTTCTTTGACAACAAGTTGAGTCTCTCAATATCAATTTTAATACCAACATCCTTTATTTTGGAAATGATTGGAATCAATGGTTTCTCTATGCTATCCACAACAAAAGACAGATCTTGATCCTTTATTATTTTCTCAAGTACATTTCTCGCAGAGGCCAGGGTTTCTGTTCTGGTATATGACAAAATATCTTCAAGTGTGGGGCTAGACTTATTTGAATCCACCACCCAGAGAAGAAGCCCTACCTCAACAATATCCTTTGGGTCAGCTGTTATTTCTGGTTTGTCTGGCATTTCAAGAGACATGCTTTCAGCAAACTTCTGGGCCAATGCTCTAAACTCAAACTGAACAAAAAGAGCCTCAATCTTCTTCATGTCTATTTCCTCTCGCCAAACTTTTTGTGGAAGAACAAAATAAATCGGCGCATCAGTGCGAATGGTGGCCAGCATTTTAGAAAACAAAGCCTCTTCTTCCCCCGCCTTCAGCAGTTCTATAATCCTTTTCTTTATTCCCGCTTTTACAAAAATCTCCTCATCCTTTTTTATTTTTTTATATATATCTTCAATAGAACCAAACTTTTGAATAAGCTCTTCTGCGGTTTTCTCCCCTATACCAGATATTCCTATTATATTGTCAGACGGGTCTCCTCTAAGGCCCTTGTAATCCGTTAGAAACTTTGGTTCAAATCCAAATCTTTCTATTACAGCTTTTTCATCGTAAATAATCGTATCTTTTATTCCTTTCTTCAGGGTATAGACGCGAACCTTATCACCGTCTATAAGTTGCATGGTATCCATATCCCCAGAAGCGATAACAATATCTATCCCCCTATTTCCCTTTAGAGATTCAATGATTGTTCCAAGCATATCATCCGCTTCAAATCCAGGAGAGGAATACATAGGAATACTCATTGCTGTAAAAACATCTTTGGACCTTTCCAGCTGTTGCACCAAATTATCTTCTATCTTTTTTCTCCCCGCTTTATACTCACCGTATGCCTCGTGTCTTAGGGTTGGCTCGGGCAAATCATAGCAAGCCACAATATAGTCTGGCTTCAAATCTTTAATCAGTTTAATGAGCATAGTACAAAGACCGTACAAGGCACCAGTCGGCTCACCCTTACTTGACTCAAACTCGGGCAGAGCATGATAGGCTCTGTGCAGGATTGCGTGTACATCCAAAAGCACCAGTGTTTTTTTTGATTTTACCTTTACCATCGTATAAAAATTTCTAATTTCTAATTCTCAATTTCTAAACAATTTCCAATTTTTCAATGTCCCAATGTTTAAAAATTAATACCTTAATTCATTGAAAATTGTTTGAAAATTAAAAATTGTAAATTGAAAATTACTACCATTATATCATCTATCACAAAATGATTTCTATTTCCCTTGAATTTTCTGAAACATGGCTAAGATTAAGCCTAATATGGGCCGGCATTATATCCTCTACCCTCTCAGGCCACTCTATTAGAATAAGGTTATTTGGGTCAGAAATAATTTCACTCCAACCCAGATGGAGAAGCTCTGATGATTTTTCTATTCTATACGCGTCAATGTGAATCAAATGAGCGAATCTCTGATTTGTCAGCTCATATATTTTTTCTATAACAAAGGTTGGGCTGGTTACTGTATCAACTACACCAAGAGATTTTGCAATGAGTTGCGTCAGCGTCGTCTTGCCAGCGCCAAGATTTCCATACAAGCCAACAACAACGGCCCTGTCCTGGTTTGGTGAAAGCGTTGAAACAAAATCAGTAGCTATCTTTTCTGTCTGCTCCAAAGAATCAGTTGTGTGTTTTGTCATAATAAAAATATATTAGCACAATTTGATACGAAAAAACCGCCAGCGGAGAAGGGGCTAAACCCCTCCTCCCTCTAGACGGTATCACCGCACGGGTTGCTGGACTTGTGTGACCATCCAGCTTTGGTTGTCCCCGATACGGTTTCGAGCGTAGAAGATCTGCTCGGCCATTCCGATGTATCGGCCCTTGCCCACCACGGTGGGCTGATAGGCTCTGAACGTCACGATGACGCTCGGCCCCATGCCGAAGGGTACGTAACAGAACTGACCAACCGGCACCGCCTCGCAGTAAACATCGTTGTTTCTCTCAATGTCCCCCACGTAGGCGGTGTTGTTACTGACCTTGACGCCCTCAAGGGCGCCGAAGGTGTACGGACGACCGTTGACGTGGAGCGTGCACCCCGCCGAGGCGAAGATGGCCACCAGGGCCAACACGGCCAGAAAACATCTTGTGCGCATGGTGATGGCACCTCCCAGTGCCAGGTTTGTCTGTATATATATTACACCATTTTGCATTTTTTGTCAATGTGTTGAAAAATGGCTCAAAACTAAGCCTTAGCAAATAAAACTGTGATATTATTATCATATGACTGTTATTTTTGACGAGGATAAACAAAACAAGCGTGTTGAGGACCTTCGTAAACAAGAGGAGGAAAACCTTGCCCAAACCCTATCATCAAAATACGGGGTCCCCTACCTTGACCTATCGGCCACACCGATAAACATTGACTCTCTTCGTGTTATTACAGAGACTGAAACCCGCGAAGCTCAAATCGCTGTATTCAACGATATAGACAAAGTTTTGAGCATCGGAGCTCTCTCCCCCCAGAATCCCAAGACTATTGAGGCTTTAGACAAGCTCCGGGCAAAGGGATACACCGTTGAACTCTTTATGGTTTCGCATGCCAGCCTTAATAAAGTCTGGGATAGATATAAAGACCTTTCGTATTCATTTGAAACAAAGTCTGGTGCTTTGGATATATCAAACGACCAGATTACTGACTTTTTGGCACAGGTTCACACCATACCAGATGTTCAAACCCTTATTGGTGAAGTTTTGAAAATGAAAAAGAGTTATCGCATCTCAAGAATTATGGAAATAATTCTTGCAGGAGCTATTGCCACCAATGCATCTGATGTTCACCTTGAGCCAGAAGCAGACTTTGTCAGGCTTAGATATAGACTGGATGGAATGCTAACTGAGATTATTGAGTTTGACTTGGAGACATACAAGCTTCTACTGTCGCGCATCAAACTTATATCCAGTTTGAAACTCAATGTATATGGAGCACAAGACGGGCGTTTTAGTATTAAAATTAGTGACAGTGAAATCCAAATAAGAACTTCGCTCCTTCCTGGAGCATATAGTGAGTCGGTGGTTATGAGACTGCTTAATCCAAAATCAATCGCCGTACCTCTTGAAGAGCTCGGGATTCATCCTCGTCTGCTAAAAATTATTTCACACGAAATGAGTAAGCCAAACGGAATGCTACTCAACACAGGACCAACTGGTTCAGGTAAGACAACAGCACTCTACGCCTTTCTAAAGAAAATTCACACACCTGATATAAAAATAATCACCATAGAAAACCCGATTGAATATCACCTACCAGGAATAGTCCAGACTCAAACGGATGAAAAAAAAGATTACGGATTTGCCGAAGGACTGAGAGCAGCCCTAAGACAGGACCCAGATGTAATTATGATTGGTGAAATACGAGACCAAGAAACAGCAGAGATTGCCGTAAACTCTGCCCTTACAGGTCACCTTGTTTTCTCTACCTTACACACCAACACAGCTGCCGGCACCTTCCCGAGACTAGCCGAACTTGGTGTAAACCCGAAAACCATACCGTCAGCCCTTAACCTCGCTATGGCCCAGAGACTAGTGAGAAAACTATGTCCAAACTGCAAGAAAGCAGTTGCTCTTGAGGGAACAAATAAAGAAATTGTTGATAAGGTTTTGGAAACCATCGCAGATAAAACATACCTTGAGGGAATAGACACAGGGCACATCTATGAAGCGGTGGGGTGTAGTAGTTGTAATAACATTGGATATAAAAGTAGAATAGGTATTTACGAAGCAATAATAATGGATGAGAGTATCGAAAATATTGTCAAAGAGAGTCCGAGTGAAAGAGAGATTGAGAAAGTCGCTGTATCTCAAAACATTTTAAACCTCAAACAAGATGGTATATTGAAAGTTTTACAAGGGGTTACATCCCTAGAGGAACTAAGGCGGGTGGTGGACCTTGAAATTATGTAATGAATAGACCGGACTCGCGTCTCTTATTACTAGACATGAGATAGCTAACAAGCTCTAATGTTTAAAACACTTGCAGAAAGCCGTTTCATATTTATACTTAGTTACAGGGGTTGTGTTTGAGACAAAAAATCCGCCCTAAGGCGAAATGATTGTTCCAAAGCATAAATCTCTAAGCAACACTTTTAATAATCAAACCAAAAGCTAAGTATTTTACAAAGGATGGTTCCAGAATATTACATAAAGTAATATCCAGAATGTCCTCGTAGAAAGACTCGTAAACGTAAACGCTTAGTTGCTTAGAGATTTATATTTTGGACCAGAAAAGCCACAATCCTATTCAATATAGCCCTCGTTTTTCAAACTATCTAATCACTGATAAGTCTAGCATAAAAAACTTTTTGTGTCAACCAGTAGCAGAGCAAAGCTCGCTACTGGTTAGACCCCGTAGCGAGCTTTGCTCTGCTACTGGGGTCAACCTTTTAAACTGTGCGTTGAGTATAGATAGTATATAATATACTATATATGGCTATGAACAGGAAAACACTAAGGAAGAAAGGTGTTGAGAATGTTGGTGTTTCAGAAGAAAAGGATAGCCTTTTTCTAGACACCACCCTCCGCCCATCGAGGTGGGACGACTATGTTGGGCAAGTAAATATAAAAAACAATCTGCGTATACTGCTCACTGCAGCAAAAGAAAGAAGACACCCACCAGAGCATATACTTTTTTATGGACCACCAGGTCTTGGAAAGACAACACTTGCCCACCTCATTTCAAAAGAAATAAATACGCAAATGAAGGTTACATCAGGCCCAGCCATTGAGAAAATCGGTGACCTTGCTTCTATTCTAACAAACCTAACTCCTGGAGACATTTTATTTATAGATGAAATTCACAGATTAAACAAAACCATTGAGGAGGTCCTGTATCCGGCCATGGAGTCCGGCTCGCTTGATATTATTATTGGAAAAGGACCGTCTGCCCGCACAATACAACTTGAGCTTCCACCATTTACCCTTATTGGGGCTACTACACGTATCGCAATGATTTCCTCCCCCCTCCGCTCAAGATTCTCTGGTGGAATTTTCAAACTTGAGTTTTATACAAACGAAGAAATACAAAAAATTATAACGCGGTCAGCAAATATACTATCCATAGACCTAGAGGGTGACGCTGCGGAAGAAATCGCCAAAAGAAGCAGGTTCACCCCGAGAACCGCAAACTACTTTCTAAAGCGCTGTAGAGACTACGCCCAAGTACACAAAACAAGTCTCACACAAAAATCAGTTGACGAGGCATTAAAATTGCTGGGCATTGATAAGGTCGGGCTATCCCCCGCAGATAGAGATATATTACATACCATCATTAATAAGTTTTCCGGTGGGCCAGTGGGACTCAACACCCTCGCCGCAGCTATGTCAGAAGAGCAAGCCACAATAGAGGAATTCAATGAACCATACCTTATACAGTCTGGATTCCTAGACCGCACACCAAGAGGACGCACAGTTACAGTCTCGGGATACGAGCATTTGGGACTTACCCCGCCGAACAATGGCACCTTGATTTAGTATTTACTTTATAACTTTTAACTTATTTTTATGTCAGGACACAACAAATGGTCAAAAATAAAAAGACAGAAGGGAGAAACCGACGCCCAAAAAAGCAAAGTATATGGAAAAATGGTTAGGCTAATTACAGTTGAAGCTAAAAAGGCGGGAGGAAATGTTGACTCACCAGGATTAAAAGCTGTCATCGAAAGAGCAAAAGCCGCAAATGTACCAAAAGACAACATTGAAAGGGCTATAAAAAAATTCTCCGAGGGTGGCGCCGTAATGGAATCAATCGTCTACGAGGCTTACGGACCAGGAGGGTGTGCTTTGGTTATTGAAACCCTCACTGACAACAGAAACAGAACATCAAATGAGATAAAGCATATCCTGTCAGAACAGGGCTTCAGTCTTGCCGGCATTGGCGCTGCTTCGTGGGCCTTTAGCCATAACCCTGGAGAAGAATGGGTCGCGCAGACCACAATCCTCCTTTCCGAGGAAGATGGAGAAAAACTTGGAGAGTTGGTGGATAAACTGGAGGAGAATGATGATGTGCAAGATGTTTATACAAATGCCGAGTAGTATATAAATAATTAACCTAATTATTCTAATTGACCTAATTTCTAAATAAATCTCAATGAACAATAAATTTGATCTTGAGGAAAGAACTGCAAAATTTGGTGAAAATATAATTATCTTTTGTAGTAGTTTAATAAAAAACGAAATTACAAAACCTATTATTAATCAATTAGTAAAATGCGGAACAAGTGTTGGGGCAAACTATTGCGAAGCAGATGACGCTGAAAGTAGTAAAGATTTTAAACACAAAATTGGAATCTGTAAAAAAGAATCCAGAGAAGCAAAACACTTTTTGAGAATGGCATCTGTTGCCGTACCCGAATGTAGAGAAAAAGCTATTAGATTATGGATGGAAGCCAAAGAACTAAACTTGATTTTTAATAGTATATTTAAGAAAGTAAAATAATTGTTAATTAGTTATTAGTCATTATTAAGAAATTAGAATAATTAGGTTAATTAGAAATTACCATGAGAATTATCTCTATTGATCCGGGATATGAAAGACTGGGCATCGCTGTACTAGAAAAAGAAAGGGGGCAAAAGGAAACCTTGCTCTTTTCAGAGTGTTTTAAAACAAGTGCAAAACTCCCCCACAACGGGAGACTGGCACTTATTGGTGACAGAATAAAAGAAATAATAAAAAAATATAAACCAGAGGCCCTAGCTACAGAAAAACTATTTTTTAGTGGAAACCAAAAAACAGCCATGCTTGTGGCAGAAGCCCGCGGAGTAATTCTTTACACGGGAAGCTCATCGGACTTAAAGATTTTTGAGTACACACCAAACGAAGTGAAAATCGCTATTACCGGCTATGGAAGGAGCGAGAAAAGACAAATGATAGACATGGTTAAAAAACTGATTGTGGTAAATTCCAAAACAAACTCAGACGACGAGTTCGATGCCATCGCTATTGGTCTCACCCATTTTGCAATTCAGAGATAAATGTGTAATATTATGCATAGGAGGTTGGTACGAGATGGCAATAACACTCAAATTAACGCCAAAACAGATCGTAAAACAGAAGGTCCCGACCGCCTTCTCCCACAGGACGAGAAACTGGGTGTACATTCTCGAAGGGCTTGAGGGCTACGCTGAGGCAAAAAGCCTAAGGGAAAAAGCACAACTCTCAAACATCGTCCCTCTCGGCGAAGGAAAAACGACCAAAGTCGCCTGGAAAAATGCTGCCAAGCGACTGGATCTCGGTTAGTAGCCCGCAACATGCAAGACAACAATACCCTGCATCGTGCGGGCTTTGTTGTATCTAAAAATCTCGTTGAGACAAAACCTTTTTGGAACGGAATCGTCAGAACTTCCAAATCTGAATGCAATCCGCGGAGCAGGCTTTTTGGGTGACCAAAACGTACAACAGTACGTTGCGTGGAACCAAAAAAGTGAAGCGACAAAGGAGTGCGCCAGATTTGGAAGTTATGACCGCATCATCTTGAGGAAGACATCATGGGGAATATCCACCGTTCCCCTCCCTCTTTCCTTCATCTTCTTCTTCCCTTTCTTTTGCTTCTCGCGAAGTTTCATTTTACGAGTAATATCTCCTCCATACATATGCTGGGTAACATCCTTACTGAAAGCCGAAACCTTGCGACTTGAAATAATCCTCCCCAATGCCTTTGCTTGAATATTCATAACAAACATCTGACGCGGAAGTATGGCGTGCAACTTTTCAACAGCGAGCTCGGCCTCCTGTTCCACAATCCTCCTAGAAACAACTCGAGAGAAAGCTGGTAAAACCTCATCCGCAACAAGAATATCCATACGAACAACATTAGCGTCCCTCATACCTTCAATCTCATAAGAGATAGAAGCAAAACCACTTGACGCACTTTTTAATTTATCAAAGAAGTTTCGCATAAGCTCACGAAGTGGCATTTTTAAAGACAGTTTTGTCCTATCATCTCCAAAGTTTTCTGATTCGCCCAGTTCAGCCTCATGCTCATACAACAGTGGCATTATATTACTAATCTTTGATGAAGGTGTGATAATCACACAATCCACCCACGGCTCTCTGATTTTAGATAACAGGCCTTCATCTGGAAAAAAAGATGGGGAGTATATTGTTTCAGTCTTTCCCTGCTTTGGACCATTTTTGTAAGTCACTTCATAGGTAATTGTTGGCATTGTAACAACAAGTTCCAAACTAAACTCGCGATGAAGTCTCTCGGTTATTATTTCCAAGTGTAGCATCCCAAGAAAACCACAACGAAACCCTCGCCCCAAAGCGCCAGAAGATTCTTCTTCATATGTATAGGAAGAATCAGAAAGCTTTAATTTGCCAAGTGACTGTTTCAGTAAGACGAAATCATCCTGGCTCTCTGGATAAATAGATGCCCAAACAACCGGCCTTGGAAGCATGTATCCATGAAGAGGAGGAAGACTGTCACCCTGTACAGCCACAGTATCCCCCACAGAAGCGATGCCGGGTTGTTTTATGCCTGTAACTATGTAACCAATCTCTCCGGCGGATAAAACATCGACCGGCAACTCGTCTGGAGAAAATATCCCCACCTCGATTGAGGTAAATGTCTCTTTTGCAATTTTGAAAACAAGAGGCACATTTCTTTTTACTTCCCCACTCATCACCCGAATAAAAACAATAACCCCTCGGTGTGTTGAATACTTGAAGTCAAAAATTAGTGATTGAAAATTGTTTGTTTCACTTTGCTTTGGTGGTGGTATCTTTTTTATGACCTCTAAAAGCAAGCTTTCTACCCCCTCACCCGTTCTTCCAGAAACCTCCAAAATATCTTCTGCCTTACAGTCTAAAAGTTTTATAACCTCTTCCTTTATTTCACTGACCCTAGCTAAAGGAGAGTCAATCTTTGAAAGCACAGGAATAATAGTGAGGCCTGCTTCACGAGCCATATTTAGTGTGGTTAGTGTCTGGGCCTGTACACCCTGTGTTGCATCCACCAAAAGGATAGAGCCCTCAACTGCCTTAAGCGCACGGGACACTTCGTAAGAAAAATCTATGTGCCCAGGAGTATCAATGAGATTCAAAATGTAGCCTTGTCCGCCGTGACTATATTTCATCCTTACGGGTTGCATTTTTATTGTAATTCCCCTCTCTCTTTCCAGCTCCATAGAATCCAGGACTTGATCCTGCATTTTACGCTTTTCTATTGTACCCGTTATCTCTAGCATTCTGTCTGCCAAAGTAGACTTACCGTGATCAATGTGGGCTATAATACTAAAATTTCTGATATTCTGCATGAGTTACATTAAAGCATAAAAAGTGATAATTAAAAAATCTGCATATTATTGGAGTTCTGCATCTGGGACAATAACCTTAGCTCGCCATATTTTTTTGTGTAGTGTACCCCAAACCTCCTTAAGTTCCATGTTGTTAAGTAAATAAAGAACCAAAACTCCGACTACAATACCACAGACACCGGAGACCAGACCTTGCATAAAAATACCCAAGAGAGTGGCTGTGTTGAAAATAGTACTAAATAAGTAAAGGGAATGATAAGAAACATAACCCATAATCAAAGATGCTCCACCAATCTGAAAGAGTGTTTTTGAAACTGGAGCTGAGTATGATGGAAACTCACGAGCAAATGAAACCCAGTGGGTAATGAGGTTTACAATAATGCCGAGGGTAAATCCAAGAGGCAACATTAAAATAACAGTTCCTGGAACACCGGACACCTTAAAGAGAGATTCTATAAAATCTCTAAAAATAACACTTTCTTGAAAAACCTGGACCAGTAAATAACTGAAACCAACTATACAAACAGTAGCCACGACATTCATTACAAGAGGGAGTTTTGTTTTCCCCCTGGAATAAAACGACCTAACAAAAATGTTAGTCAAGTTTTGTGCCACAAGAGAAATAGTAAATATTGCCAGGGCTGCAGCGGTTAGTCTGGTATCATCCCAGTTAAAGTTCCCCGCTCCAAGTATGGTACGAACTATCTGGGCCCGAAGCACAACAAACATGACTGTGACCGGAACAGACCAAAAGATAATATGCCTTGAAGAAATTATCATTTGTTCAATAAACTCTTTGTGTTTTCCACTGGTGAAAAGTTTTGTTAGGGTTGGGAAGGCGGCTAGTGAGTAACTCATACCGATAATACTAAACGGCACATTTTGTAGATTTAGAGAAAAGTTGAAGATAGAAACTGAGCCCGTAACAAACAACGCTGCATATGAAATTAAAAAAAGTTTTGCTAGCTCGTTTGATGAAACTGTTATTGTCCTCGGTATAGATATTAGAATCACTTTTTTTATAAGTCCAAAATTAACCGGAAATCTAAACTTTGGCAACATTCCTTGACTTACTATAAATGGTACTTGGATTAGAAGATGCAAGAATGCCCCAATAACAACCCCAAAGCCAAGTCCAGAAAGTCCGAAAACTGGATATAAAAAAACGATACCGAAGATAATTCCAATATTATAAACGACTGGTGATATGGCATATATGAAGAATCTTCTGTGAATCTGGGTAATGCTGGCCAAGAGGTTTGAGAATCCGAGAAGAACTGGTGACAGAAGAAGGATTCTCGTCAACTGGATTAATTCGGGGAAAGAATCTGAAGTAGCAAAAACAGGAAAAAGAACTGCCATAATATACGGAGCCATAAAATAGGCAATAACTCCGCAAACCACCATAAAAAGAAAGAAGAATGAAAAAATATTATCAAGAAAATCTTTGGCTGAATTTTCGTCTTTCTCCAATCTCTCAATTAAGAAAGGGATGAGAACAGATATAGAAACAATGGAGGCGACAGTGACAAACAAAATATCAGGAATTCTGAATGCAGAATAATACAAGTCCAATGTATTCCCCGCCCCAAACTGGCTTGCTAATATTCTATCCCTAAACAAAGCTAAAATCTGTGAGCAGAAGGCAAAGAAGCCTAAAAGATAGGCTGCCTGATGAAGACCAGCCACCTCTCGATTAAAGATGTTGAGGAAACCTTTGACCATTAGTTTGATTTTTCTTTTACTGGAAGTGTCTTAGATTTTTCTGGACTATTACCAACCGTCTCTTTAAAAATATCCTTTCCGGCCAAAAGATTAGTTAAAATACTTTCTACTTCTTTGTTGTCTGGGTTCGTCTTTTTCAAATCCTCAAAAAGTGCAATGGCTTTTTGATGCTCCCCTACCTTCTCATAGGATAGGCCTAGGAAGTATTTGGCATTGGCATAGTCTGGAACAATTTCAATTGCTTTATTAAGGTCAACTACTGCCGACTTATAATCTCCTGAAGAATACTTGAGTAATCCCAGCTGTAAAAAGGCTCCTGAGTTTGTTGGCTCAATGACTGTCACAGCTGTTACTGACTCTATCGCACCCTTAATATTATTATCTTCAACTTCAATTTGAGCCAAAACAAAGTAGGCATCCGTATAGTTTTCCTTAAGTTGTATTGCCTGCAAGGCGTACTCCCTTGCCTGCTTCAAATCCTTTCTTAAGAGAGAGAGTTTTGATAAAAGAATAAATATTCCTGGGTTTTTGGGATTATAACGAATGGCCTCTTTGTAAGCGAACTGGGCACTTTCATAAGCACCCTCTGTCTTAAGCTCTGGAATAGAGAGTAATTCATAAACCCTCCCCAAAGCAATCCAGTTAAGGTAATTTGTTTCATCTACATTCTTGGCAGAAATAGCTGAGGTAATTGCGTTTGTGCGCGCATCTATAAACTGCTTCTGTGCGTCTTCAAGTTTAATACTCTTTGGATCTTGGGACAAAATCTGATTCATGTTTATAACCTCAATTTCTGAAAGGGCTCTGTAATAAACATCGTTTGGAACAGCAGAGATTGCCTTGGTCATATATTCCCTAGAAAGGTTAATGTCACCACCCACACTTAGGGCATACGAACTCTTCTGAAAGTACCACAGAGATTCAGAGTTTTTATAGAGCCCATGTCCAAGTGAAACGCTTGCCAGGAAAAGAGCAACTAAAACCAGAGAAAACAAAAATCCAGATTTTGGACTTCCTGAGAACTTTTTTGTTTCCAAACTTATAATACCGACAAGATAAACGGAAGAGAGAAACAAACCAGTAAAAAACAAGGTCAAAATAAATATTACCGTGCTTGGCATATAAACAAATGTCATAAACCAAAGGTAAAGAGAAACAAAGAAAGATGACAGTAGCAAATACTTGAGGAAGCCATCTTCAGTCTTGTGAAAGATTGATTTTATACCGAGATAGATATAAAAACCAAGAAAAACTAACCACGACAAAATACCAAAAATCCCAGTGGTCACAGCGAACGTAGGAATAAGCCCGATTCCATTTGTAAAGTCCGTGTTCCAGAATACTGTTGAAACAACATCGTCTGGTTTCCATGTTAACCATTGAGTAGTGAAGGTGTTTGGACCAGAACCAAAAAGTGGTTTGTCCATTATGGTTTTTCTTGCAATATCGAGTGTGACAGAAAGGCCTGGTCGAACGTCAAGGTTTGTAACCCCAAGGTTATTGGAAAGGAATGCTCCTATACTAGTCCCCCATATGACAAAAATAAGAGAAACAACAAATACTATACTGGTAAGCTTCGGGGTTCTTTTTATTCTTTGCTTTAGTGATAATGAGCTAGATTGTAATCCATACAAACTATATACAATGAAAAGAAATGTAGTAATACCAACAATAATCCATAAGATTCCGAAGTTAACCAAAGCAAGGAAAAACAGAGAGAGAGCTAGTGAAACGACAAGTAAAACCCTCATGATCCTACTGACCTCTGCAATCTCATGGGTCAAAAGTGAGAGAATTACACCAACACCAAAAAATATTCCGACGTTGTTCCAACTGCCCAACATTGAGGTGGTAACAGTATTAAATACACCAAAAGACAATATGTCACTACCCCATATTATTCTTATCAAAAGAAAGATGGACAGAATAAGAGCTGAAACAACAAAAGCAAAGAAAGAATAGAATATACGGGTTTTGCTATTAAACACCACAGAAATAATATATAAATAAGCAAATCCAAGGATAATAAAACCAACCGTACTTATATCAAATGTGTAGCCAAAAAATGACATGCGAGAAAAACCATTTGCCACTCCGGCCAATAAATAGACAACGGGGACAAGGGCTGTGACTCCCAAGACATACCTTGAAGGACTAGGTAGCTCCACCTCACCATAAAACAAAGCAGAAACAATATAAACAAGGAGAGCCAAAATAACACCAAGTGCAAACAACAAACTCGTACCAAATTGTGTTGAAATAAAATCTGCCGGAACAAAGAACACGGGAGCCAAAAAACTAACTCCGAGTAAGATGCCAAAGGTGACCCTATCCCAAAATGACTTCTTTTTTAAGTTAGAAAACAGTTTATTTTCCTTCATATTTTTAATGTTTTATATGTTTACTATCTCTGCATTATATACAAATATACCCGCCATTTCAATTCAAAATTTGTTGTAGCAAAAGGTTATTTTGATAATTTGAAATAAAATTATTTTCATGTTATAATACAGAGTGTTATGTTGGATAGGTGCTGTTGTACTTTTCGTGCAATAGAGGAAAGTCCGAACATCAGACTACGCATCTCACTGTCGTGAGATGCAGTTGAAAGTTCATAAAGTTATAAAGTCCATAAAGTAAATTGCAAATGCATCAACTTTATAAACTTTACAAACTTTTTACTTTATAACTGCACCGAATGAGAGTGAGGTGCGCAGTGAGGGTAGCGGGTAACGCCCGTCGGGAGCAATCCTAGAGGTGCGAGCAGAGACGCTGTGCTCCGAAAGTTGCACAGGCGTTCCAAGTAATTGGAGCGTAGCCCCTCACCCAGATTCTGGGTGAGGGGGTGAAACGGCAAAATCCTTACCTTGATGCAAGGCCGTGCTCCGACGTTACAGTCGGAGAGTGCCGCTTGATCCGTCTGGCAACAGACGAGACAGATAAATATCTATCGCTTCACACCGATTTGGTGTGCGTACAGAATTCGGCTTATAGACATAACACAAATGAAAACCCGCGCCTAAAGCGCGGGTTTTCTCTTTATTTAAGTGTACCCCTTGGATTATTCCGTGGTAGTCGCAGTTGTGGTAGTAGTATCTGTAATATCAGTCGCAGTAGTATCGGTTGTACTAGCGGTGTCGATAGTATCTGTGGTATTCATTATATCACCGACGCTACTTAAGACCTCTGTTTCAGTCAGGATTTCAGGACTTCCAACCACCACTTCTCTAGTTGAGGTGGCCGTACCTGTGTCATTTATCACAACGTAATCAACTATATGCGTTCCCGCAATAGAAGTATCAATCTGAACCAGACCCATCAACATACCATCTACAAAAGTATTTATACCGAGATTTTTATCTGTTTCGGTTGGGCCGGTGATTATTGCTCCCATATCACTATACACATCCCCCACACTTATGTTGGCTGGATTGTTTCCGTTAATAGAGATTTCTGGTAGGCGCAGTGCTTCAGGGGTTGTTGTTGCATTTGTTGTATCTAAACACTCTCCGGCCATTGAAACCATTGCTCCATTTCTCATCTTCAAACAATATGGTTCGTTTGTTACCTCATCATACAGGGTAATACCTGAAGGTTTCTCTGTGCTTCCAACAGTCAGTTTGTCTGTTAAAATATTCTTGAAATATGCAATGCCTTCCACAAACTTTGCGCCAAGTGTCTCAAACTGGTCCACAAAACCAGAAACTACTCCAGCAAAACCAAATCCTGAAGTTTCTGTTGGGGTTGACGAGGCAACTAGTGTCTCTAGATTAAATAGTCTAGCATCTATACTATCAATTTTTGCATTTATGGCTTGTATTGCCCCAGCCATAGCAGGAATAAAGTTTGTGTAAGCAATTGATTTCTTCCCATCAACATTTGTTGTAACAAACTCTGGGAAAATACTCTCTACTTCTTGAGCTATGAATCCTTGGTGTGGTACAACACCACTACTTTCCCCGTTCCACCTATACTCCACTGGCCGCAAACTCATTACCTTGTCTAAGGTTGTGGTTGCGTTAAGTGTTTGTATGTCTTTCTTCAGACGTTGGTCTGAAGAACATGTGAGGGTACTGTTTGTTGGGTCAATAGTACAACTTGCATTACCGTCAGTAAATGTTGCCACACCACCACTCATAGAATTTGAGAATACATGGAGTTTAGATGCTGGGGTTGATGTTCCAATGCCCACAGAACCACTATCAGTGACAATAATACTTGGTGTTGTGGTAGCAGAATAAAATCCGAGAGTCCGAGTGTTGAGTTCTTGAATTGCTTTTGTCAAAACTGGAGTTAACTTACCATAGTCAATATTGTTTGGCTGTCCCTCTGAATCAAGCCCAACAACTTCAGGAATTATTCCTGCCATTTCTTCTGCTATAAAACCAATCTGAGAGCCACCGACAAGCAACTCTGGTTTGTATGTAAATGTTACAGGACGCATCTGCATAACAGCCGAAAGCCCTTGGTTCGTGGAAACATCCACGACATTGTCCTTGTATCTTATAGAAGATGGATTACATGCAGAAGTTGATGTAGAAACCACACCGGTAGCAAGAGTTATACAAAGATAAGATGTACCAGCACCATTAGCCAACCCTGTTAGACTTACACCACCAGAAACAGAAAGTTTCTGTGTTGGTGCAGTTATACCAATACCTACATTTCCGTTACCCAGTATTGTCATCTTCTCACTGGCGGTCTGAAGTAACGCACTTGTTGACAAAGTTGTTCCTGTAAAGAACGAGATGGTGCTTGCCCCTGCCCCCTTCCCAACACCAGAAGATAGTATGAGATTGCCACCAGCCAAATCGGAGGTACCACTCTCAACTGTGCCCATAGCGTAGATGTCACCACCATTCACTGCTGCATAAGCTCTGCCGTTTGGTGCCACAGCTATTGCATACCAATATCTCGGTGTTTGTCCAAGAGAGGTGAAGCTACCAATTCCTCCAGTTCGTTTATATATTTGTCCAGATCCACTATTGTGATCAGTGGCATAAATATCTCCATTTGTGGCAGCGGCCATCCCAGTCCAATTTCGATTACCAGCACTAAGGGCAGTGAAATCCCCAGTACCGCCAGTTTGTATATATATATCATTTCCTACTGTTGAGGCATAAACATCACCGTTCGGTGAGGCTGTCATAGAACCCCAGTTTCTTACAGTTTGACTAAGCGTTACAAAATCTCCCGTGCCCCCTGTCTGTTTATAAATAGTACCTATATAAACAGAGGCGTAAACATCACCGTCGGGCGCAGCGGCTATCCCATACCAATCCCTTGTCGTCTGACTAAGAGCCACAAAGTTTCCCGTACCTCCTGTTTGCATGTATATATCACCACCACTAACCGTCGCGTAGACATTACCGTTTGGTGCGACCGCTATTGCACTCCAGGCCCTACTAGTTTGACTGAGTGTTACAAAATCTCCCGTACCGCCTGTTTGCATATAAATACCCCCACCATTTATGACAGCATATACATTACCATTTGGGGCAGCAGCCATAGCAGACCAACCTAGACTTGACTGACTCAAAGCAAGAAAATCCCCTCCATAAGCAGTACCACTGGATGAACCACCAGCTGCGAGTGTGAGAGCCCTTCCGGCCACAGTGTCGCCTGTCGCCTCAATCCAAATTTTTCTATCTGATGCGTTACTGAAACTTATTGAGTTTGTTGGAGTTGTCGTACCTATGCCTATGTTTCCTGCTGGGGTGATAAATAGAGTTGATGTACCAACAGCTGTGTTTGTTCCACTGAAGTAAGCAAGTTGACCTGTTGTACCTGTGAGACTTGAGCCTCCGGTTAGACATTCTCCGTTGAACAAGAGACATCCCCCAGTGAGACTTATTCCATTTGCAAATGTTGATGTGGCTGTTGTTGATGTCAGATTCAAGTGACTTGCTTGTAGCGATGATGAGAATGTGGATGTAGCATTGCCATTTAGATAGATAGAACTTGTTCCAACTTTTAGTGCACCGAGTATCTCTAAGTTACCTGTGAATGTAGATGATGATGTTGTGTTATCTACAAATATATTTCCGGTTACACCAAGTGTTCCGGCTGGGGTTGTTGTACCGATGCCCACACTTCCGAAATATGCGTTAGTTGATGATGCATATGTACTAGAGATTAGTGTCGATGAAGCGTTGGTGAATGTTTGAAGAGCTGAGAATGTATTAGCTGTGTAGAGTTTTGGTATTGTTGTTGAAGCATGGATGTATGAGTTAACGTCTGTGTCTCCATAACTACCACTCCCACCACCGATACACACACCACTCACAGCATAACAACCAGTTGTGATGTTCCATCCCACATTAGATGTAGAAGTTGCTGAGCCTCCGATGTTTAAACCAGACAAGGTGGTTGTTCCGAAACCAAGTGATGATACAGAGAGTTGTGTTCCTGTTGATGAGCCTATTACAAAACTTACTGAGTCACCAGCTATTGGGTTCACCGATAGTTTTGCAAATGGCGTCGTCGTCCCGATGCCCACATTGCCAGCTCTATCAATTCTCATTCTTTCTGTCGGCGACGTATCAGAAACAGCATCTCTTGTTCCAAATACTAAAGCGGTTGTTCCTATTCCACCAGCATCAACCCCAATTGCACCCATGTATGAACTTGGGTTAGTCATCGCCGCTGAATATCCATACGTAGTTAAATAATATCTACCAACCCCATATTCTCCACCCCCAAGATGTAGAAAACTATTGGCAAGTGACACTGTACTTGCTTGAGCATTGTAATCCTGAGAAAGAACAATGTTTAACTTCCCTTTTGGTGCTGTCGTCCCGATACCGACGTTGCCGCTCAAATCAATTATCATTCTAGTATTAGTCGTATCTATAAGGTTCGTACCAGCCGCGCCAGTAATATTAGTATGGAATGAAATACCTGTGTCATATCTCATCCTCATAAATTGCCCCGCATTTCCGGTGGTTGTCTCAATGTAATTGGCTATGTCATCGGACGCTCTCACAGAATTACCTGCAATATACGCTAGTCCTCCCGACGTTTCAGAAATAGTCCCAAGGTCTCCAATCTTTATATACTTTGGAACTGCCGAAACATCTTGCGTTGGGATTGAGATTACCCCACGCACATCAAGCATTGCCCCTGGTGCTGTCGTCCCGATGCCGACGTTGCCGTCATAAGTAATTACCATTCTGTCCAATTCGTTCGTAGCAAATGAGATGGAACTATCTAGCCCTGATGTAAAAGCTTTACCTGCTTTTAGATATAATCTTCCGTTATAACCAGAAGACCCAAGTTCATTACCATAAAGATTAATAAAAGCCCCCCGAGAATCAGCTCCTGCTCCACCTCCTGCAAGCTGAAGATATTTCGTATCACTACCATCAACAGTATCAACATTAATTGCTGGAGCAGAAGAGCCTAAGGTTAAAAGGGCGGTCGGCGCCGTCGTCCCAATACCGACATTCCCACTGTTGAGTATGGTGAGGGCTGATGTGGTTGTTGTGGCTGTTCCATCTGTGGTGGTAGTTGAGAGGTAGAAGTTACCTCCTGCGTTTCTCATTGTCCATTGTGCTAGACCTGCTCCTGCTGAGAGAGAGAGTTGTGGTGCTGTGGAGGAGAATGGGTTCAAGAGCCATTGTGGAGTGGTTGTCCCGATGCCGACATTGCCGCTTTCTTTAATTGCCATTAACGGACTAATAGAGGGGTCTTCGCCTATTCCAGTATTGTTGGTAAAATAAAAACCGTCCGTAGTATCGTTATTATCAGAATCAATAGCAAACACAATACTCTTGGTATGGCTAAGTCCACCAACAAATTGGGTTAGTGTAGGATTCCATGCATTACCTATTAAATAACCAGATTCAGTACCGTTAAGCGACTGGATAGAATAAGTTTGATTACTACTCCAAATCCTGGTTGCTTCATAAGTAGTAGTGTTGTTGAGATACAAATAGGAAGTAGACCTCATGATTCCACTAAAATTACTTGCCCCATTTACATCAAGTAAATACCCTGGCGCCGCCGTCCCGATGCCGACGTTGCCGCTGCCTAAAATTGTCATCACAGGAGAATTGGCAAATCTAAAAGAATATGCTGAAGTGGCACTGCTAAAACTGTTGTCAAAAACAAAATTTGTTGCCCCATCCTCATCATAACCAATCAATCCATGATAATTGCCAGATTCTCCTATCCTAAATTGTTCAGCCCCAGCTGTTACTTGATTATAGGCGGCAGCAACATATAACCTAACATTAGATGCATAAGCTCCCCAAGCTGTCGTCCCGATCCCGACGTTGCCGTTTTTTATATACATACGGTAACCATAACTTTGCGTACTACTATCTAATTCGGTAAGAAAACCGATTGAACTTCCGTAGTTTGCGTCGGTGGATTCTTTAAGGAACCGGATACCAGCGCCAAAAGAATCGTCAGTTGGAGAAAATTGTGATTTTAATTCTGAATACCGCAGATTGGTTGCGTTGTTGTTATAAAGAGCTAGAGTAGCGGCGGCAGTGCCATTATTCAAAACTGAAAGGGTTGACTGAGGATTCGTCGTCCCGATGCCGACGTTGCCACTTCCTTTTATCGTGACCGCGTTCACCGGTGTTCCTGCTGCTCTGGTTCTAAATTGAATATCAGCACTAGTACTGTCATACAAATTGTCTATATACAAATCTTCTGAAACAGACGCATCAAGCGAAAAACGGCCACCGGCTCCAGAAAAGTTACCAAGTAGGATTTCTCCGTTAGCCGCATGAGCGCCCGAACCTGCGATTGAACTATACCCGTAGAACATTGCCTGTGTCCCGGCATTGTCGTTTACGGTCAGTTTCTTCCCCGGCCCCGTCGTCCCGATGCCGACATTGCCACCAAGTGTGGCAAGGTAAGTTGAACCTGTTGTGGTTAGTTGTGTTGTTGAAGCATTAGTAAGGGTTGCAAGACCACTAACATCAAGTGTTGATGTTGCTGTTATTGCTCCACCAAAGAAAGAGGAGCCGTAAGATGCTATACCTCCCATTACATCTAACTTGTATGATGGTGAGGTTGTGCCTATGCCGACGTTGCCAGAATTCGCAATCACAACTCTCGTATCCCCATTTACCCAGAATGACATGTCATTGGTACTGTGGTCGAACGACAAACTTGCGGCGGTACCCTGTGGGTCTCGCCATGCAATGATTCCATATTTATTGTTGGGGGTATTGATTGTAAGACCTGTAGAGAGATTACTCTCAATACCCATAATCGTATCACTTGGTGCAGTTGCCCCAGACGAACCGCTGGCAACCCACAATTTACCTAACGGCCCCGTCGTCCCGATGCCGACATTGCCGCCGTCTATAATACTAAAGACAGATGTTCCAGCATCGCGAGCCAAAAATATCGGAGACGTCTGTGAACCGTTATCCGCAATCAAAGCTGCGGAAGTGTAGGTGGGGGTAGTCGCTTGCAAACCAAAGTAGCCTCCAATTTGGATTGGGCTTGTTCCGGTATTTAAAGCAAGACCATGAACTCCAATGTTGGTAGCAGAGTCCTTGGCAACATATGATACTCCCACCACACCATAGTTACGATTCCCGCCTTGCGCGTATCCCATAACTCCAGCATTGTCTCCCGTGGTAACACCTTGTGTTGTACCTAAAACCCCAGTATTGCCCGTGCCATAAGTTGCTACCGCAGTTCCTGTACCAACAGTATTATTAACACCTATAATACCTGTAGTATAACCATTGCCCGTATAACCGGAGGATAGCTCTGCTCTGAGAGCGGAGCCATCCCATCCTGCCCCTGATCCTGCGCCAGTGATAATAAAACTGACTCCGCGTTGGGAGGCAACCGTGCTATCAAGTGTTCCTGTTACTTTAAGAGCATTGATTGTAGAAGCCAGTGTTCCTGCAACAACTTCTAATTTATTCGTCGGATTCGTCGTCCCGATGCCGACATTGCCGAATGAATTAATTCTCATCTTTTCACCCATCGTAGCGAAAGTCGTTGCAGGGATATTATCGTCATTGGCAGTAAAGAATGCTAAACCTCCGTCATAGTTACCTCCGGCGTTCTCTCGAATACCCGCAATACCTGCCGTTATGGTCGGATTATTACTATCCTTAAATACAATGCCCACACCGCGAGTGCCCAAGGCATCTCCACCTGATCTACTGAAAACAGCACTCACGTCATTTAAGGTCTGAGATTGCAAATGCAGGGGTGGTGTCGTTTACTCCACTACCAGCCACACTTAATCTTGCCCATGGTGTTGTCGTACCGATACCGACGTTACCACCCACAAGAGTCTGCAATAATACATTTCCAGCAATTCCCGTTCCATAAGCAGTTCCACCATCAAGGTAGACATGCCCCCCACTAGCCACTCCACCTCCTGTATAACCATTACCACCTGATATTTTTAAATGACCACCAACCAAAACTCCAGCATTTCCTGCTTTTACTGTACTATCCCCTACGTTTTGACCATCCTGAGCGTCACCACCAATAAGATTAAAATAAGAAAGGGCGTTTCCTGCATATGCTGTTAATTTAAGTCTTGCACCATAGTCATTAGCTTGTGCGGCTTGAACTATTAATGTTCCTGCATTATAACTACCTTTTATACGTGCACCTGTGGCTATTTGAACACTATCAGAAAAATTGGATGTTCCGTTGACCTCCAACTTATACCCCGGATTCGTCGTAGGTCTGAGATTGCAAATGCAGGGGTGGTGTCGTTTACTCCACTACCAGCCACACTTAATCTTGCCCATGGTGTTGTCGTACCGATACCGACGTTACCAGTGCTGTCTATTCTCATTCTTTCTGAATTGACTGTAAAAAATTTGAGTTGATCATTGTCTACTCCTGAGGAATCTTCAGCTGTAATTTTTGTATCTTGGTCTACATCTATTACACCACCTAATGATCCCCAACTTGACGTACCATACCCTTCGAATTGAGAGGTCTCAGAATTGTAGCGAATGATACCAGTGGCAGAAGAGGGTCTCTCGGCGGTTGTTCCGACAGGTATTATGAGACCATCTGTTCCCGCGATATGAAACTTGGTCAGAGGTGTTGTCGTCCCAATTCCAACATTGCCCACCGATGTAATATTAAAGTAACTTGTCTCGGAGGACGATGCCACATTAAACAAGCTGGCTGTTTGTCCAGGAGCTCCTCGGAGGTCAAGGGTTGTTATGGTGGTGGTGGCAGAGTCGGTTTGGATAAACAAGGGTTGATTTAAATCAAAGGTATCAAGAGTTGCGTCCCAAGTAAGTAGAGCATTAGGTACTAGTGTTCCCCTTTCAAAAGCGAGATAAGAATTCTCAGTGTCATCTGTAGTATTGTCTGAATTGATACTGAAGGTTTCGGCTGAGAGATTTCCGGCCGATAATACTCCCACGAGAGTAGAGGCATTGACTTCATCAGCATATATAGTTTTGAACCTGACTGCAGGAGTACCTATGTTGATATTATTATTTAACGCTTGAATGTTTCCAATGACAGTGTTAGAACCCAAACGAAGTGTTCCGCTTTCTGCAGTGATGTCATGATTGCCCAAACCAGAGAAGGTCAGCCCCGCGCCATCACCTGTTATGTATAATCCATTCGCGCCACCAACCGTGAAGTTACCAGAGACAGTACTTGTGGCTGTGGTAGATGTAGCATAGAAATATCCAAAGGCAGGAGTTGATGTAGCGATAACTCCTCCGTTTGCATCTGTTGCCAAAAGGGAGTTCGCTGTAATGTTTGTGAGAGTGATGGTTGAGGTTGAAGTCAGAGAACCAACGGTGAGATTTGTTGCGGTTAAGTTTTCGCTAAAGGCATTTGTCGTTGTGGAGTTTGTAATAATTGCATTTAGTATATTGGCAAGACTTAAACTTGACGCACCAGAAACAGAGAGGGATTCGGATGAAAGACCTGTGGCACCAACAGAAGTACCGGAAATAGATCCACCAGTAATCCTTGGATTTGAAATTAATGTGTTATACAGATTGTCTATCCTTTGACTTTGGGCTATCTGCTCATAGACATTGTTGATTACAGTGTTTCCACCAGATGATAATTTTGAGAATTCAGAAAACATCTTATTGTTTAACTGCTGGAGTTTAAGGTCCACCTCGGCTCTTGTAATATCGCTGGGGGAGAGCTTTTCTATTATCCTTTCCACAACAGTACTTCTTTCTATAACCTTTGTTGTTTGTACGGGGATTATGTTTTTGGTGGTTTCTTTGGCTGGCACAGTTTGTGTTGGTATAGGGACGGGTGCCTTGACCACAACAACTGCAAACTGTTCTGGGGTTGGAATATTTAGCAACCAAGCAAAAAACTTATCCGTCTTTTTATATACAAGAGAACCAATTTTATTAATAAAGTTTGGTGAGTCAATAACACTTGCTGTAAGAATTCCTCTACCACTTATGCTTTCTTGTAAAATACTCAACCCACGGGAAGACTCGGAAATATACGCCAAAACTTTTTTGTGTGTATTTGCTATAGCTAGGACTGCACTGTTTGCGCTCGCATCAACCATGACCTTTTCTTTTGCTGATATTGACCTGGCTGTCTCTACAACATAGAGGGCTGGGTTTTTTGCTACAGTAACTCCTTCCCTTTTTAGGGCATAAGTTCTATCTATGATTGCCTCCCCAACTGTCAGATATCGCTCACCAAGTTTTTTACTATAGTGGTCCACTATCTCATCAGAGACCTCGTACAAAGTTTGAGGCACTGAAGAAACTAGTTTTGACGTCTCCGCCATGCCCAGCGCACTTACAAGTGTTCCCCAGATGACAAAACCGGCAAGAATCACGGCCAAACGCACACTTCTCGTTCCAACCGAGAAAAGCTTTTTATTAGCCGTATATATTTTCTCGGCTATCCGAGATTTACCAGAAGTCTCGGTCTTTTTTACTGCCTTGTTTTCTTCTACCTCATCAAGAAAAATCTTTTTGTGACTTTTTGCCGACTCCTCAAGAACATACCAAGCACGACCAACTCTTCTTGATTCTATTCTGCCACTTCTACAAAGTTGCCCGATGTAGTCGGTTGTGTAGCCAGTAAGGAGAGATGCACTCTTTGCAGAAATATATTTCTTGCCTCCAAAAAATAGATCCGAATTCATTACTAAAATTATACGATTTGAAATTCAACAAAAACAGAAAAATATGTGGATAAATAAAGATTAATTTCTGGAATCAGAAAAAAATAAGGCATATTAAAATTTCATATGTTAGTATAATTTTTCTGATACGCCGAACACGTTGATTCTGAGGTCAGATTATGGGGTATCAATTGTGAGTAGAATAATTTTGCTGACAAAAAATAACTTATGAACAGGAATTATCTGATAGCTCTGCCAACATACCAGAAATAAATGTACTATTTTAAAATTATAAAAGTTATCAACAACGAAGGTTGATAACTCATAATAAAGTATATATACTTAGTATGAACCTTTAGTAAGGTTTATAAATGTAAAAATATGGCAAATCAATATATCACTATAAGGCAAGCATCAAAAATTCTTAACGTCTCCTCACTCACCCTTAGGAATTGGGACAACAATGGCAAGCTCAAGGCCCATCGCCACCCCATGAATAATTATCGGGTGTACAAAATTACCGACCTTGAGACCGTCATCCAGGAGATAGAGGTCGGAACAGGACTACGAAAAAGTACAAAAAAAGAGGTGAGGAAGCTGATTGTTAAGCACCTTGAGAATGATTAACAGAAAACAGGTCTTGATGAAAGTCAAGACCTGTTTTTTTATTTAAAAGTTCAGAGTTTGAACTTTACCTAAGCAAACCCAACAGGGTCTTCTTAAGTAGTTCTGGGTTTCCCGCCCCCTTCATCTCCTTCATCCCCTGCCCTATAAAAAACTGTAGCAAGGAATCTTTTCCATTTCTATATTCTTCCACAACTTTTGGATTATCGCTTATGATTTTTTCTGCAATTAATTTTATTTCTTCCGCGTTACTCTTCTGAATCAACCCTTTCTCGTTTGCTATCTTTTCCGGGTCGCTCCCTATGTCAAAAACTATTTTCAAAATATCCTTTGCACCACGTGAAGATAGGTCTCCATTATGAATCATGGTGACAAGTTTAACGAGGTCCTCTGTTCTAATCTGTCCTGTAGTAAAATCCAAACCTTTGGTTTTAGACAAGCCCATGATATCGGAGGTGATGTAATTCGAAGCCGTCCTCACCGGATCTAACCCAAGGGTGAACACCCCTTCTGCTACTGTTTCAAAAAACTTGCCCGCTTCCCTGTTCACGACATATATCTCTATGTCTTCTGGTTTCAAATTAAAACTGGTCAAATATCTTTTTCTTTTTTCTTCTGGTAATTCAACCATAAGTTTTTTTAACTCAAGAAGAGAGAATTCTGGTATTTCACTAATCATGATTTTTGGTAAATCCGGGTCTTCAAAATATCTGTAGTCATGGGCAGATTCTTTCAGTCTCTGACTAAACGTCACTTCCTTGTTTTCATCCCACCCACAGGTTTCTTGTACCACCACCTCCCCTTTTTCTAGAAGAGCCGTCTGTCTTTCGAATTCATAATCAATTGCCTTGCCCACTGCTCGAAACGAGTTTATATTCTTTATCTCCACCTTTGTCCCCAGTGCACTAGATGGTGAGACAGAAAAGTTAACTTCAACCCTCATTTCTCCTTTTTCCATGTTTGCATCACTGACACCTAAATACTGGAGGAGGAGTTGCAACTCCTTTGCAAACCCTACCGCCTCACTACTGCTATGAATGACTGGTTCTGTAACAAGCTCCATGAGTGGCACGCCCGCCCTGTTATAATCAACTAGACTGGCCCCGGGTGTATCGTGTGTTGACCTAGCTGTATCCTCCTCTAGATGTATTCTTGTAATCTCTACCCCATTTAGTTTTCCGTGCCTAACTAACGGATGTTTGTATTGACTAATCTGATACCCCTTTGGAATATCCGGATAAAAATAGTTTTTTCTATCAAACTCAGTAAAATCCGCAATTTCTGAACCGAGGGCTGTGCCAACCAGAAGAACCTTTTTAACTGCTTCTTTGTTTATAACAGGTAGTGTACCGGGGTGTCCCATACATATAGGGCAGGTGTATACATTAGCAGGCTTATTCTCTCCTTCTTTCACATCGTCAACAGAGTTAATACACCCACAGAACATTTTGCTCCTAGTCTTTAACTCTACATGTATCTCAAGCCCAATCGTTATTTTGTATTTATCTTTCATGTTTATATATTATAGGGTCTGTAGGATTTTCACCAAACTGTCACTCAATCTTTTTACAGAGGAATCATCAATAATCGATAGGGTGAGAACGTCTTTGTTAGTCTTTTCAAAAAGCTTGATTGTCTGTGCTAATTTGTCTCCATCAACCAGGTCTGTCTTTGTTATCAAAATAACCTCTTTTTTATCAAGTAGGGTTTCGTCGTATTTTTTTAGTTCGGAACGAACCACTTCGTATACTTGAATTAAATCATCATGCTCACATGATATACAGTGCAACAACATTTTTGTGCGGGAGATGTGGCGAAGAAACTTGTGCCCCAACCCCCTTCCTTCGTTTGCGCCCTCAATAAGCCCTGGGATATCTGCGATAATGTACCCATACAAATCACCCAAGTTTGGAGATAGGGTTGTAAACTCATAGTTGCCTACCTTTGCCTTGGCTCGAGTTAAACTATTTAAGAGGCTGGACTTGCCAGCGTTTGGAAGACCAACTAGTCCCAAGTCAACAACAAGTTTTAGTTCAATAAAAAACTCCCCACCCTCACCAAGTTTGCCTCCCGTAGATTCTTTCGGCCTTATATTTTTTGAACTTTTGAAGTGGTCATTTCCAAATCCTCCCCAACCACCCTTAAGAAAAAATATTGGTTCTGTATTTAAAACCTCTACAAATGCGCCCGTTTCCGTATTTGTAACGACGCTACCAATCGGAAGCTCTATAGTAATGTCGGCCCCGGACTTTCCATGCATACAATTACCTAAACCAGACCCCCCGTCTTCTGCCTTAAAGTCTTTTATAAACCTATATTCGGAAAGTCTACCGATGTCGTGGATCCCTTTAAGATAGACGCTTCCGCCCTTTCCACCGTCTCCACCTCCTGGCCCTGCGTGGTCAATACCCTTCTCGTGTCTCCATGAAACAATACCGTCCCCACCATTTCCTGCCCAAATATTTAGTGTAAGTTCGTCTATAAACATAAGGCTAGTATAATGTATTATGTATAAAGTATAAAGGCCTCCTTTTTTAACGGTCCCTAGACTTATCCACAGAAACAAAAAAGGTTGCATTTGCAAAAAATATACAATTTGATACAAATATGGAAAATCTATTGATTTTTAATCTTTAGAAAATTTATAAGACATTTTAAACAAAAATATGGATGATGATGAATTAGACCCTAGAGAGCCAAAGGATGAGGATGACTTCGAGGATGACCTCCTTGTTGGCAGTAGTAAGTTAAAAAAACAAAAAGGGGTTGACGGGGGTGACTCTCCAGTAGACGATGGGGTTGAATCGCTCGACCTGCTTGCAGAATCGGAGAACGACCCTCTTCTGGAAGACTCGTTTGATGATGACGGGGCAGATCAATGGTAAACAAAAACAACCTAGTCACTAGGTTGTTTTTGTTTATAGTACCTTTATTTTAATAAACCTCCTTTTACCTATTTTATAGGTATCCTCTGACACCAACACATCTGGGTCTACTATCTTTCCCCCAGAAGACATAGAAGTTACCGCCCCCTCTGCAACAAGTCTTCTAAAGTCAGATTTAGAAACAACAACCTGTTCAACCATCAGAATGTCAACCAGGCTTGTGTTTTTTGCCACAGTAACTTCAAGAACATTTTCTGGAACTCCGCCTTTTGAAAAGGTGTTTTCAAACTCTGCCTCTGCCCGGTCCGCTTCTTTCTCTCCGTAACACATTTTAACAACTTCTCGTGCAAGAAACACTTTGTGCTCCTTTGGGTTGTTACCAGAATCCATAGACTCCTTAGCCGAAGCGATGTCGGGCATAGGAACGTCGGTTATTAACTCAAGCCCAGGGACGACCATTTCATCTGCCCAGCTCATAACCTTGCCAAAAATTTCTTCTGGGCTTTGGTTCATGGCTACCATATTGTTTTCGGTTTTACCCATTTTCTTACCCGTTGGGTCTACTAAAAGCTTCATTGCAATAACAAACTTTTCTTTGTTCTTTAGCGACTTCATTAGATTTCGCCCAGCAAGCATGTTAAAGGTCTGGTCATTTCCACCAATTTCACCATCCACATCCATCGCAACAGAATCATAGCCCTGCATCAGAGGATACATAAATTCGTGTATATATATCGGCTTTCCTTCTTTTACTCTATTCTGAAACATATCTCTCTCTAACATTTGTTGGACGGTCATCTCACTTGCAAGGTTAAGAACATCTTCAAAGTTTAGTTTACCAAGCCATTTGGAGTTAAATTTAAATAAAGCTCCGTTTGGACCAGAAAAAGAAATGAATTTCGACGCTTGTTTTTTATAACCTTCAAGGTTTTTCATAACTTCGTCGTGAGAGAGTTTTTTTCTCGTTGCAGTTTTGTCTGACGGGTCTCCAATCATTGCTGTAAAATCCCCCATAAGAAGAATTATTTGGTGTCCCATTTGTTGAAACTTTTTAAGTTTGAGAATTGGTATGACATGACCCATGTGAAGAGTTGGGCCGGTTGGGTCAATTCCAAGATAGAGTGTCACCCTTTCCCCCCTCATCATTTTTGCCTTAAGAAACTCTCTGGTTGGAAAAACATTCTCTACGCCACGAGTAAGTAGTTCGTCTATCTCTTTTTCATCTACAGAGGTTTTTTGTTTAGATAAATTAAACATCTTATCAATATATCACAACTGTGTTAAAATATGAATAATCATGAAAAAACACATCTTGGCGCGACACGGGCTGCGAAATGTTCTTATTTTTTTGTTCTCTTGTGGGGTTTTACTGGCGGGAATCGTCCTTGTCTGGGTTTCAACCTTCCAAATTCCGTCTCTTGAGACAATAGAAGAAAGAAAGGTTAGTCAATCAACAAAGATTTATGACAACACAGGAAAAATTCTCTTGTTTGATGTATACCAGAACACAAAGAGAACAGTTGTTCCTTTTGACCAAATTTCTCAATATATAAAAGATGCCACCTTATCAATCGAGGACAAGGAGTTTTACTCACACAAAGGATTCAAACCTCTTTCTGTCTTACGGGCAGTCATAGTCAATACAGGCTCACTAAGCTATAGTCAGGGCGGGTCAACCATTACTCAACAAGTTGTTAAAAACTCCATTCTTACGGGAGTCAAAACCCCAACAAGAAAACTTAAGGAGCTAGTTTTGTCGCTTAAACTAGAACAAGTTCTATCAAAAGAAAAGATTTTCGATATGTATTTGAACGAAATTCCATATGGTGGAAGTCTTTATGGTGTAGAGGAAGCCAGTCAGGCTTTCTTCGGAAAAAACTCCTCCTCGGTAACTCTTGCTGAGGCGGCATACCTTGCCTCCCTTCCCCAGGCCCCAACATACTACTCACCATACGGAACACACAAGGACAAGCTTGATGAAAGAAAAAATGTTGTCTTGAGAGAAATGCTCCGAGACGGAAAAATAAATGAGGCAGAATACCAAGGGGCTCTGGCAGAAAAGGTTGGGTTTCTTCCAAAATCTGAAAAAGGAATCAAGGCCCCACATTTTGTAATGTTTGTTAAAGAGTATTTAGAGCAAAAATATGGAATTGATGTTCTGGAACAGGGTGGTCTTCGTGTGACAACAACATTAAACTACGACTTACAAAAAAAGGCTGAGGTTGTTGCAAAAAAATATGCAGAAACAAATACAAAAAACTTTAATGGATCAAACGATGCTTTCGTCGCGATTGATCCAAAAACGGGGGGAATCTTAACTATGGTCGGCTCTAGAGACTATTTTGACACCGAGATTGACGGCAACTTTAATGTCACCACCGCACACCGACAACCGGGGTCAACCTTTAAGCCCTTTGCATATGCTGAAGCTTTTATAAAAGGATATACACCAGACACAATGCTCTTTGACCTACCGACACAGTTTTCCGTACGTTGTCCTGTGGAAAAAATGACCAGTGAGGGTAACTGCTACTCACCTGTTAACTATGATGATAAGTTTCGCGGACTGATAACAATGCGTGATGCTTTAGCACAATCAATAAACATTCCTTCTGTAAAAACTTTATATTTAGCTGGAATAGAAGACACTATTAAACTTGCCAAAAGCATGGGGGTTCAAAGTCTTGGGGACTCTGGCACTTATGGACTAACCCTCGTTCTTGGGGGTGGAGAGGTCTCTCTCCTTGATATGACTTCTGCATATGGGGTGTTTGCAACAGAGGGAATTAGATTGCCCTTTACTGGCATACTAAAAGTTGAAGACAAAAATGGAAGAGTTTTGGAAGAAATAACCTTAAACCCTGTCCGTGTTTTGGACCAAGAGGTTGCGCGAAAGATAACTGATATCTTGTCTGATAATGTGGCCAGAACTCCGCTTTATGGAGCAAACTCAGTCATCTATTTTAGCAATCGTGATATTGCTGTAAAAACTGGAACAACCAACAACTATAAAGACGCCTGGATTATTGGATATACCCCAAGTGTTGTTGTGGGCACGTGGGCCGGAAACAATGACAACACCCCAATGGCAAAAAAAGTTTCGGGCCTTATTGTCGCCCCGATGTGGCGAGAATTTATGGATGAGGTCTTAAAAACAGTGCCAGAAGAAACCTTTATCAAACCAACAAAAGAAGATTCCTATGATTTGAAGCCTGTTCTCAGGGGTAAGTGGCAAGGAGGAATATCTAGTATTATACAAAGCCCACTAGTTGACCCCAATATCCCTTATAGTGGACTACAAGAGACTTTGTCTGGCGGGGTTCACTCCATCCTGTACTGGGTAAACAAGGATTCACCTAGAGACAGTGCCCCGGTTAACCCCTACACCGAGCCACAGTTTGAAAGATGGGAATACTCCGTTCGAAATTGGGCTGTCTCACAAGGTTTACAATAAGATCCTATCTAATATCTACTATCTTCTGACTTAGTGAGAGTGACAGGCCCTTTAGTATTTCTTCTTTGTGTATAAATATTTTATTAGAAACGAGTGGTGTGGTTTTAATAAATAGTACATAGTTTTTTGTTTCTATTTGGTTTTTTGTTATTTTTATTTGGGTGAGTCTGTCTATCGTCTCTATTATTTTTTCCTTATCTGTCTCTTCAGAGCGTAGACCTTTGGAAAATTTTTCTAAATATTCTTTAATATTAAGCATGACTTTATTTTTAAAAATTAACTAAATTGCCCTAAATGCTAGGCGCTGGAGATTTTGTGAGTGATCCTTACTTGTCGTAAGGTGAATAAACAAAATTGAACAGCAACAACGCAGGTGGGGTGATTTTGTTAATTTTTACTTGTTCATTGGCATAACGAGATACAGAAACGACTTATCCCCCACCCCACGAACAACCATTGGTTTGTTTGTGTCGGAAAATGAAAGAGAAATGCTGTCTGAGTCAATTGATTGGAAACAATCAATTATATACTTGTAGTTAAAACTAATGCATAAATCTTCACCTTTAATAACCGCGTCTATACTGTTTACATTTTCCCCAATGTCGGCGTTTTTTGTTGTTATTTCAAAAGTCTTTTCCTTTTGGTGAATCTGAAATGTTACCTGACTAAATTTATCTGAAAATATATTTGAGATACGCAGGCTACTTATAAAATCCTGCTTTAAAACCACAACTTCTGTTTTTGTGTCTTTTGGAATAATTTGTTTATAGTCTGGAAATGCCCCGTCTATCACCCGCGAAGTAATATAAATGTTTTCATAAGAAAAAGATATTTGGTTTTCATTCAAACAAACCACCACGTCGTCTTTTATGTCCTCAAGGGTCCTTATTATTTCTCCAACATTTTTAAAAGGAATTAATATTTGTCCAAACTCTTTATGTTTTTTCACTCCAACCCTTTTTTCGGACAAGCGAAATGAGTCTGTGGCCACAAAAACAACGGCATCCTCTTCCGAAGACAAAAGAATGCTGGAAAGAACCGGTCTTATTGTTGACACAGACGAACTGTATACAACCGACTTAAACCCCCTTATTAGTCCTGGAACATTGAAGGTAAAGGTTTTTTCTTTTGAAACTTTTGGTATGTTTGGAAAATCTTCAACAGGAAAAGTTTTTATTATTGAGTTACTGTGTTTTGTTGATACTTTTAAATTGTCATTAACAACCTCTAAATTAATATTTTTGTCGTTTGTTATGTTTGAAATAAAATTATAAAGAACCCCACCAGAAACAGCTACCTTTCCTGGTTTTATAACTTTTACAGGTAGAGAAATCTCTATCCCCAAGTCAAGGTTTGTTGCCTTTATTGTAAGAAGTGAGTCATGGGCTTCAAGCAATACACAACTTAGAACAGGCAAACTTATATTCTTCCCAGTTATCCTTTCTGCCTTTGATATTGCGTACGTTAGTTTTTCTTTAATGCATTCTATATTCATAGTAGTAGTTTAATTTTATCTTTTTAAAGCTTTTATTACTATTAGGGGGTGGTTTCTTGTGTATTACTCTATAAAACCCTTATTTATAAACACAGATTAGTAGTTTGGGGTGTGGATAACTTGGTTAATACTGTGCATAACTGCGGGTTTTGCAAAGATTTTTAAAGTAATACACTACTTATTACTACTTTTTACATATATTATCAACAGGCAATACACAACCTTATACAAAAATGGACCGGAGCTGATTAATCTCCTGTATTAACATTTCATCCAATTTCATATCATTTTTTATTTTTTCACACGAGTGCATCACGGTTGTGTGATCTCTTCCACCAAGCTTCTCCCCTATCGCAGGATAGGAAATATCAAAATCCTCACGAAGAATGTACATAATTATTTGTCTTGGTTTGATTATTTCCTTTTTTCTGGTCTTGTCATAAATTAAGTGCTCTTCTATATTATAAAACTCTGCAACAGTTTTTATTACCTCTTTTGTTGAGACTAGTTTTTTTGGTCTCGTATTGTTTTTGACTAGATTTTTTACCTCCGCAAGTGATATTTCCCGGTTTTTCAGTTGGGTTTGGCAGGTTATGGAGTTTATTATTCCCTCAAGCTCCCTAATATTTCCTGTTACAGAATATGCTAAATAATCAACAATTTCTTTCGTTAGTGTATATGGACAAGATGCTGACTTTGTACGGATAATTGCCGCCCTAGACTCATTGTCTGGCGGAGGAATATCAACAATCATACCAGCACTAAATCTTGATTTAAGGCGCTCCTCTAGGTCTTGAATTAGTCCTGGGTGCTTGTCTGAAGAGAAAATAATCTGTTTGTTGTTGTCATACAAATGATTAAACAAGTGAAAAAGCTCCTCCTGAATCTTCATTTTTCCAGAGAAAAACTGTATATCGTCCATTATTAAGACATCATATTTTCTATATTTTTCTTTAAAAAAGTTTGGTTTATTAAGTTGAAGCGCGTTTATGTATTCCTGACTGAACTTTTCTGAGGTCGTATAAAAAACCTTCCTGTTACCCATGTTTTTTATATGGTTTCCTATGGCTTGAATAAGGTGGGTTTTTCCATGACCAGTGCCTCCGTAGATAAATAATGGGTTATAAACAATTCCCGGTTTCTTTATTATTGCCTGGCTGGCAGCATGAGCAAATTCATTAAATGGCCCAACCACAAAAGTTTCGAAGGTGTATCTAGGGTTAAGGTTATCTTCTTTATTTATATATACATCTGCCATTGGAAGCTCCTTTGTAATCTGGGGAGTTTTTTCAAAAACCAGTTTCTCCCGATTGTCTTCTTTGGAAATAATATAATGAAGAGATTGGATGCTTGGAGAAAGTGTTCGGAGCGCCCTTAGTATTGTGTTATGAAACTTACTCCCAAGCCAGTCTTGAACAAATGTATTTGGAACACCGAGGTAAACTGCGCCATCCTCCTGCCGTACTATTAGGGTGTCTTTAAACCAAGTGTTAAAGTTTGGTTTAGAAAGACTTAATTCCATCTCTACCAGAACGCTATCCCAGAGTTTTTTATTATCCATGCTCCCTATTATATAGGGAATAAAAAATTAGAATACTTGTTAAAAAACCAGTATTATGTTAATAATATGTGTATAAGTTGTTTATAAGTCAACGAGCGAAGCGACTATGAGTTATTAACCCCGTGAAATGGTTTTGGTTTACCAAAACCGCCTTGCAAGGCAAGGATTTCACAGGGTGATGATTTTCAAAACTCACTATCGTTCATTAAGAAAATCAATCATGTCTCAAACATACCAACCAAAAAAAAGAAAACGAGCAAAAGCCCACGGCTTTTTAGTTAGAAGTAAGTCAAAAGTGGGAAAAAACACACTCCTAAGGCGCCGAAGGAAGGGTCGAGCAAAGCTATCTACTGTATAATTGGTCTACATTGGTGTTTTTTCTAATAACCACAACGTCAAATGATTTCCAAGAAAAGGAGAATTTTAAGGAAGGATTTTGCCTACATTCTAAATAATAGTAAAAGATACAACACAGACAACCTGCTTCTGTTTATTGCCCCGATTAACTCAACTGCTGGCAGAGAAGAAAGCCGGATATCATTCTCTGTGTCTAAAAAAGTACAACCGCTCGCCTCCAACAGAAACCGGTATAGAAGGTGGGGCTATGACACAATAAAAGAGACCATAAAGCAGATTAAGCCAGGGTATTATCTCTTCTTTTCTTTCAAAAAAACACCAAAACCAACAAGCTTTTTAAGCACATCTAAGGGTGTGAAAGAGTTACTTTCTCTCTCTGGTGTGTTATCATAAGTCGAAAGTTCATAAGGTTCATAAAGTTTGTAAGGCGTTCACTAACAACCACTAACTTTATAAACTTTTAACTTTATAAACCTCACAACTCTCTCATGTACAATACAATTATTTTTGAACCATTCTACAACGGCTTTATTTTCCTGATGAATCTACTCCCCTTCTTTGATGCGGGGGTAATTATCGTAATATTTACTATAATTGTTAAGATTATTATTCTCCCCTTATCTATAAAAGCTTCCAAGGCCCAAATTGCTATGAAGGGTACGGAAAAAGACCTACAACTAATAAAGGAGAAGTATAAAGATAACAAACCAGAACAATCCAAGAAGATAATGGAGTATTACAAGGAGAAAGGTATAAATCCTCTAGCCAGCGTTTTTATATTACTTATTCAACTACCAATTCTCATTGGTTTATATCAAGTTTTCATAAAGTCAGGACTTCCTAAAATAAATACGGCAATCCTCTACTCTTTTATTGGTACACCTGACGTAATAAACATGATGTTTCTTGGTATCATAAATATCTCTGAAAAAAGCATGGCACTAGCCCTAATCGCAGGAATCACAACATATTTTCAGATTAGCTATACGGCTGGTACACAAACAAACCAAGCCACAGGTACACAAGGAGATATCGCAAGAGCGATGGCTGTGCAAATGAAATATTTTTTTCCAGTACTAATGACATTTATCGCTTACACCATCTCCTCAGCAATTGCAATTTATCTAATCACAAGCAACATCTTTGCTCTTGGACAAGAAATATATATAAAAAAGAAGTATCACAAAGAAGTAACTGTTGTGTAAAAGAGATTATTTTGTCAGATCATAACTCCACAGAGAGCCATCAACTTTGTTTATAAAGACAAAATACTGTTCATTTTCTGATAATAGGGGTTTAATTACGTCTATTTGTTTTTCACTCTCTGTATATAATGAACCAACGAGACTTGATGTATTATTTTTCAAATCATATTTCCAAATATTGTCAGTAAAAGATACAAACCCAAGATACCATGAAGTTAAACTGTCTCTGTCTATGAATTCCTCTGGGACAGCACAGTAGATTGTCCCAGCATTTTTTTTGCCCCAGACACATTTTTCTGGGAATGTGGTTGGTGTGATGTCCTTTGACAATTTGTTTTTTATATCGAAGACAAACAACCCGGGTGTGTTTGTTTGGTCTAGATATAGAACTCGAGTTGCTTGGTTGTCAACAAGCGTTGAAAGACCAAGAACCCCGCCGAGTATTTTTTTCATTTGTCCATTTCCTGTATCAACAAAAAACAAGAATCCATTATTGTCTTGGTGTGGTTTTGTGGTTAAGGCAATGGTTTTTGCACTTACATATTGGGAGAGAAGCTCTTTAATTGGTGAGTTCCACACCTGTGTTCTCTTTGTACCATCAAAACCAGAGATATAACCAACTGAAGATGTGTCTTTTTGTTCTAGTGTGAAGACGCTATTTTCAAAGACTGACACCTCGTCAATATTTCCAAGTAGTTTTACAGCAGACATGGTATTTTCTGTGGATGTTGATACGTTCTTTATTAACAACCCATAAGTTTCTATTGTTTTATTGTCTTCTGTCAAATATCTAGCAACCAAAGCATTGTTTTTGTTGCCCCATATTGCATCATAAGTGAGTGGTATGGTCGTGTTTGAAATACGGTTTTGGTTTGGTGAGAAAAGCTCCGTTTCATATATATGACCAGTGGCTTTTTCTATGTGTCTGACAAGTGTTCCTGCTTTAACATCCAATAGTCCAGCTCCTGCAACTGGTTCTGATGATAGTTTTCGTAATTTTTGAGTGTAGTTCTGTGGTTGCCCTGACTGGTTTGGCTCTGTTGTAATAGGTTCCACGATTTCTGTTGTTGTGCTCGTGTTGTTTCCAAAAGGAAAGAAATTTCTAAACGTGCTACTTATTCCACCTGGTTCCGTGGCGTTACTACTTTGGAGAATAAAGTAGTAGCCAACCAGACTAGTAAGGAATAATCCCAAAACAATAGAAAGTATGATTATAAAAAGTTTTTTTGACATTTTATTGATATATTACATGCCAATGAGCACCAGTCGATGTTCCTTGACTGTTTCCTCCGGCGGTTTCATATACATATGTTGCACGCGGGCCTTTAATTGCGCCGTTTGGAGAAGTAAATATCTTTGTTCCATCAACGGGGTTATTTACTTTCAAGTAAGCATTTAAACCACCACCAGGTCTTAAATCAACTACAGGTGCCCCAGCACCATGGGTGGCGTGTCCACCCTCTGTTCCACCGGTTATAACAATACTGCAATCACCACAAGCCTTCTTTGTTCCAAGTAAACCAGAAATGGCGTTTTGTGGTAGGCCATTTAGATTTACACATTGGGTTGTTTGGCCCTGTTCACATGGTCCTTTGTATGCATAAACCCCTTTCCCCGCCAGTTCCGACTGGATTTTTTTGCTTTCTGCAATTTCCTCCGCTTTCATTGGCACTCCGGCAGTCACTGTTGGAACCCCGGCCTTAATATCTGGTCTAGCTATAATTAAATCAAAGTTAAGAATTTGTGGATTAATTGTATACAATATTAGCCAAGCGCCAATTACGATAAGCAGACCATATATTCCGCTTTCTATATGACCCTTACCATCCTGCTTTTCCATTAGTGCATCAGAGGTTGCGTATGTAAACCCTCCCCAGGCAATCATAATAAAAGCCAGGGTGACTGCTATTCCAACCATTAAGTTAAACATGTTTGGGAGGTATCTTTCAAGGGTTGTTTTGCAGGCATCTCCAACACAACCTTCGTCAGTTATACCTGGTAGTGGAGCAAGCACTGCATACTCTTTTACCTCAGTCTGTGTTTGGGCATAGACAGTAGAAAACACAGGAAAAATAAAAAACGAAAGCATTGTTAAGTAGGTAATTGAAAGTAGTAGCTTCTTCATATAATTAATTGTTATTAAACATCAAATTGAAGGCAGTTGTTGAGTACTGCAATATTTTACTGGGGTTTTCAATTGAAAGACCAATCCTTGATGTTCCTGCTACACCCTCCTTCTGTCTGAAGACTTGGGTAGACTGATATGACTCATTCTCTATGGTAATGCCATTTATTGACCATTTGTAAGTTAGCTCGTTTCTATCAAAATTTGTTTTGTTAAAAAACAAAGGCACACCAACTACCATTATCTCTTTTGAATCGGTGAGAGTAAGTGTGTTCTGTAGGATTTTTTGTAGCTCAAGACCATATATTGGATCTTTTTTGTATAAAATAACTAATGGTTCTATTGGAGCCATATCCGAAGAAGCATAACCAAACCCCGAACTGTCTGTTGTTGTCACTTCTACCTCAACCTTAACAGGTCTTGAAATTAGAGAGGAAACAAAAGTATAGGTGTTTTTTCCAAAGCCAGATGCGCTGTCAACAACAGAGCCGTTTTTCTTCCATTTGTATACAAGGTTTTTTGCACTTATTTCCGCGCCTCCAGATGGTGCTATGTGTGGTAAGGCAATAAAGGTTAGCTTGTTTTGATGACTGAAAAGTGACTTGCCTCTATAGAAAGGGGGCGTTACACCATCACTTTCCCAAATCAAATCTACCAAAACAGGCTTTATATTAAGGGTTTTTTCTATAGTTTCACCCTCTTGGGTTTCAATTGTGATTTCCAGCATGGTACTTGTGTTGAGTGCTCCAGCCTTGAAAGTGAATGACTTTTCACCTATCCCAGACTTCTGGACTTTCCCATCTGTCGCCCAAGTTATTTTAGCCGTGTTTATGTTTGTTCCGTAACTGGTAAGGGCAACATATACTAGTTCATTTGCTTTTGGATTTTCTGGAGTTATTGTTGCGATTATTTCTGTTTGGGGTAGTGCACTAAGTTGTGCATCTGCTACAGCAAAAAACCCCAAAAAACAGAAAAACAAAATATAGACAGAATATCTCATTGGTTTTATTGTAACACACGAACAAGCTCTAAATATACATTTATACACAAGCACAAAAATGTTTATAACCAAAACCTAGACCAACTTTTTTAAATACTTGAGAGTTTTTGATCCCTCAATTATTACCGCTTCATCTAACCTACCTTTTGTTTTGTTATAAATGAAATCCTCCGACTTAACAATAAGTATGGTGAATACTACCCCCGCGGTTATTTCTGGCCCGACATTTAAAACCCCAATACAGCCTATAAAAGGAAGAACCTTAGAAACAATGAATTTGTTAATTGAGTCAGACATCCCCCATCCCTTAATAGATGTCCACACATAGAATGTTAGCCAGGCATATATACCAACAAGTGATGCTAATATTGTGCCCAGAAACGGAAGCCAGTTTAAAAAAAACTGAGCTGTGTCGTAGCTTAGGGCCACAGTAACCATTAATACTATAGTCGTTTTTGTCACCCGGTTTCTCTTTTCAAATCTTGCTTTTGAGTCCTGCATCATCTTGCCAACCTTACTGAATCTGTTTTGAATCTCGGTCAAAGGTATTCCACTAGACGTTTCAAATTCGTTTCTAATTCTTGTTCCTTCACTATTAACTCCGTCTAAAATCTGTTTGGTAGCTTCCTTTTTTATTGTACCAGATGCCTGCCTTATTGTTTCCCTTGATTCCTTTATTCCACGCCGAACATCATTAAAGTTTTTGACACCAGGAACGTCACCAAGATCATTTCGGATGCTCTGCAATCCTTTTGTTTGAGGTGTTTCTTTCATAACATTACTTTGGCACGAATCTTATTGCTGAGCACTGTTTTCAAGGTCTCTTTTTGCCGCCTTGATTGCCAAAACCTGTGATGGGTCGGAGGTGATGATTTGTTCCTCGGTGTAGGATGCTATAACTTTTATCGCAACATGTTTTAAACCAGCAAAGAATATTCCCTCACCCACATCGGACTCTAGTAGTAAGTACTTTTCTTCGTCAGTTAGGTTGAATGTTGTTTGGAGTTTATCTACCGTACTTGCAGATTGTTTTAGCAGTATTTGAATAGAGGAGTTGGTGATAATGGGTAGGCCATATGGAGATTTCAGGAAGTCATCCACATCTTGGGTAATAGTTGCAAGGCCGAGATAGTATTTTCTTCCTCTCTTTGCTAGGGACAAGAGGAAAGATGCGGTATCATCTGATTTCATCATAAACCACGCCTCATCAATAACAAGCAGTCTCTTTTTCAGTTTCTTTCGTATCATGTTCCATATATAGTGCATGATAATATACATGGCTATCGGTTTGAGCTCGTCCTCCATATCACGTATACAAAATACGATGAATTTTTGGTTTATATCTACGTTACTTGGCCTATTAATAAAACCAGCCCATGTTCCCTTGGTGTATTTTGTTAGGCGTTGAGCTAGTGAGTCTCCGCCTTCCATACCAGAGAGGACAAGTTCAAAGTCAGACATAAGTGGTGGTTCTGCGTTTTCAAAGTTTGAGTCGGCGGTTATATCTTTCAGTGCGTATGTCTCTGTTATTGCGCGGTCAATAATAGCGTCTTCCTCTGGGGTTAGTCCGTTCATCATAATACGGAACAAACCAACTAGGTTGATTATGTTTGAGCGCAAAACACTAGCAAATGACTCCCCTTCTCCTGGAGCTGACAGCTCAAATGGATTGATGTGGTGTTCTGAGTTTAGAGAAATATTAAAATATCTTCCACCAACAGCCTCGGCCAAGTATTCGTATTCATTCTCTGGGTCTATAACTAAAACATCTGCATCAAACATAAGAGTACGAAGTATTTCTAGCTTTGTCATGAAGGATTTTCCAGAACCAGATTTTGCAAAAGTTATAGAGTTGTAGTTTTCCAAAGAGAATCTATCAAATAAAATAAGAGAAGAGTTGTGCCTGTTTATTCCATATAGAATTCCCTTGTCAGAGGTCAGGTCAAAGGAGACGAAAGGAAAGAGAGATGATAGTGGAGATGAGTTTAGTTTGCTTTTAACTTCCAAAGTATCTGTGCCGAGAGGTATGGTTGTTTTGAATCCTTGCTCCTGCTGAAATAATGCTGGTTTAACATAAACCATTTTTGATTCAAGTATTGACTTAATTTCTGACTCGATTTTGTCTAAAGCATCACTTGATTCGGCATATATTGTGATATATAGTCCAACATCAAAAAGCTTTTCTTGAGCTTGTTGCAGTTGGTCTCGGAGATTCTCTAGGTCTTGGTAGGCGGTATCAAGCATTGGATTTCTGACCAAACCCTTGGCTTCGCGGGTGTTTATCTGGCTTTGTACCTCCGCAACTTTCTTTTGAAATGTCTTGAGAACCTGGGCTGTTTCTATGGGTGAAATAAAGATAGAAACATCAAACACCTTGTCTAGATTAATTATTGGGGCAAACCAGTTTTCGCTCAGATATCTCGGGTAAGAGATAACAAAGAAACTTCTTAGAACCTTTTCCCCCAAGTTTATTTCTTTCGGTGTTATCTTTAGGGCACTTGGAGCAATAATATCCTTCAATTCCAAGGAGTTGGAGTCATATATCTCCTGCGGAAGGATTGTTGAGACGCGCTGTTCCTCTTTTTTTGTTTTGAAAAAATCAAATATTCCCATAGCAGAGTTATAAAGTTTGTAAAGTTATAAGGTTCATAAAGTTTTAATAAGACCAGAAAGAATTTTAGAAATTTCCTGACTTGTTAAGTAAAAGCCCTTAAAATCCTTTTTTGTTATGTATTTTAATTCTAACGCAATATACAGCATTGACCTAACCTCTGCACAAGAACCTTTCGCAATAAATAAAAATTTTGATAGTTCCTTATTACTTTGTCTTTCAAAACCTTCAGCTATGTTGTTTGAAATACTTATAACCGCTCTTTGAATCTGATCTCGAAAACTAAAGTCTTTACAGGGTTTGAAACACTCATATATATCAACGGCCAACATTTTTCCTTTTTGCCAAGCTATGATATCTTCAAATCTTTCAATTTTCATTGTATTTTACTTTATAAACTTTAAAAACTTTTAACTTTACAAACTATGAAATCTTAATTGGTTTCTCTGTGTCTCCTGGATTAAATATCTTATAAAATAACTCTACCACCTCTTCTGTTCCAAGTCTTACCACTCTTATTCCACATCGTGACAGACCTTGCTCAACAACAGAGACCCTTTGTTCAAGCTGTGTTCTGTTTTCTTCAAAACTTGCCCGTTTATTTTCCAGCTCTTCTGCCGCGGTTTTTTTCTTAAAAAATCCTCCAGCTACTCCGCCCTTAACATTAATCATTGCTGGGTCATAAGATACAACAATAAAGAAACTTTTTGTCATTATATTTGTGGATTCTGTAAATTTTTTAATAAACTCAATATATTCACGGGTTTGTATCTTCATTAAGTCGTTTACTTGCTCTTTATACCTTTCTTCCAAAAGTGCAATATATGGCCTAATATCTAGCCTTCTTGACTCCACACAGATTTGGACAACAAAGTCCAAAGAGTTTAAAAAATCTTGGAATTGCATTATTATGGCATTTCTCTCATCTTCTGATTTCAAGGAAAAGTTTACAGAGGAAGACAGAACAATCCCTCGCATTGAACCATCTTTCAAGACGACAATGCCATCACGCACTTCTTTTATTGGGACAAACTCTTGTGTTGCTTTGGAATTTACAGCCATATTGATGATTATAACATAGTCCTAAACCAAAATTTATTTATCTCGTACTCTTTCCATCTTCTCCAGTAAGTGGATTGAGATTTTCGTTGATATCAAGTGACCACGACAACTCTTTTAGCTTGCTATCAGACAGTCTTGGTACATAAACTTGGGCTTCTGTGGTTGCCTCTGCTTTTTTTGCCTCAACAATCTTCTCTTCTTTTTTCCAGATGTATAGATTTTGTTTTGTATAGAACGCGAAGGCAGATTCCATAAAATCAATAAAAGGTTTATTGTTTATTTTATAGAAAGCTAGGGCAAGAGAAATTGGAATAATAATGGCAATTAGCAACAGTGCAACAATTAACGGCAAGAAGTTGTACATGATAAAAGACATGCCAGCTCCACCAACTAAGTATACGAATTGCTTTAAGGTTAGAGGACCTATTATTTTGTCTTCTATTTCAATAAATTGGGGTACTTGATAGCGCATGGCAGAGTTATAAAGTTTGTAAAGTTATAAAGTTCATAAAGTCTTAAGAAGTATAGCATTTATTGTGTTTTACTTTAAAAACTTTTGACTTTATAGACTTTATGAACTACTCCAACGGTTCTCTGTATGGGTCAACGTCATATCTTTTAACTGGCGGTGTGATGGGTTCTGGTATTTTCGGTGGTTCTTCTGGTTTAACCTCGGCAACTGGTTTGGTTTCTGTTGCTTTTATCTCTTGCGGTTTTGCTGGTTCTTCGGGCTGTGTTTTGTTGTAACTTGGTATATAAGCGGTCTTTTTCATTTCCCCGCCAGTATTTAGGTCCATAAATGATTCTGCTTCTGGTAATTCGCTGGTAGTGGAAGTTCCGCCGTAACTTATTCGTGCTGGCTTTTGTAGCATTTCTGTTTCTGGTTTAACCTCACCATCTTCACCAATATATCGCGGTACGGAAAAAGGTTTTTGAATTTGCTCGGGAGAAAGCTTTGGTGACTCTGGAATATGTATTGGTGCCACCTGTTCAGTTTTCACGGGGTCTTGCGGTCCGTACTTATAGACCCTTTGTGGCGTTGCCTCTTTTTGTGTGGTTAGCACGGGGTTTGTGTGAGCAGTCTCCCCTAGCTCAACCAATGGAGTAATTTCTGGCCTTATCTCTGGTAGGTCGTTTTGAATATCGAGAACGCTCTTGGGTGTGGTTGGCACAGGAGGCATCTCTGATTTGGTGTTTTCAGCTGGGAGAATAAGCCCTTTTTCTTTGTTTTGCATGCTTTTTAGAGCATAGTCAAAGACCCGTACTTCTAGATCATCTACTAGTTGTTCAGCCAAGAGTTGCGAAATATTCAGCTCAGCAATGATTGTGCCGAGAAGCTCTTTTGGTTCTAATAGACCGATGAGTAGAAGCAGTACATTATCTACCAAGTCCTCCGTCTGGGTTTCATTGAGTGTATATTTTTTTGCTATCTCTTCTACCCTTTCACTCCAGGCACTATTAAATATAAAGTCTTGGATGGGCTTGGGTAAGTTTTTTACATATTCTGGTTGGTCTTTTAATATATCTTCGTTCATATTTTTATGTTGTTGGTGGGGCCGGAGGTGTTTCTGGTGCTGGTGTATCAACGGGTGCTGGCTCATCCGAATCCTCAGCATTTGCAAGTTTGTCTATTAACTCCTTGCGCTCCTCTTTTGTCATTTTTGTTTTTTTGTCTTTTATTACCCCTTTTATTTTTCTTGCTATTACCTTTTTATCCCCTTTAGTTGTTATTACAGAAGCGCCACCCATTCCGCTTACCACACCTCCAAAGCCAAGTGATAGTCCTGCCCCCGCTACCCCGCCAGCCTTAAGTATATTTGCTATGTATCTACCTGTTTTTGCTACACCAGATTCATCACTAAAGGTTGATGCATAAGCATTAACTCTTTTTTCCCACAACCCAGCCATCTCTTTTTCTGCGCCCTCTTTTGCCTTTACTGCGGCGTCACTTGCGGTTTTTAACTTTGCTACCCCAGCATTCTTTGTTTGAATTTCTTTGTTTAATGCATCAATTTCTTTTTGAATGTCAAGGCGATCCATAACACCGCTTGCGTTGTTTCTTTTTTCCTCAAGCATTTTCCGTTTCTTGTTTAATGCATCAAGTGCTGTTTGTGCGTTAGCGTGTTGTGCATCAGCTATTCTCACTTTTTCCTCCTCCTCGGCAGTTACCCTTTCTTTTGCTGTGTCAGAAGGTTTTAATAGTTTTGCATAATCTGCCTGTTTGGTTGCTTTGGCTTCAAGGTCTTTCTGGAAGTTTACCTTCTTAGCATCGGCCCCTTTTCCAAATTTTACATCTGTTGAACTTGATAGCATTCCAAAAGCACCGGTATTTCTTGCATCAAATGTACTTGTTGCTGCCTTGTTTCCTGTCTTTAGTGCAACCTTACCCACGGTTCTATTAAAACCAGAGTACCAATGTCCTTGGGATGTTGCCATGTTTTTTGCGGTTTCGCTGTTTGTGACCATGTCCCCAACCCTACCGACACTACCCCTTCCTACTCTTCCTGCACTATTCATAACAGCCCCACCGGCAAAGGCAGAAAACTTGGTCGTTGCGTCTTTGATGTAATTTGACCCATCTACCGAAGTACTTTTTGAAATGACCAAAGAAGCGATGGCTAGAGCAATGACAACAAAGAAGTTAAATATAAGTCCGAGTCCTCCAGGTGCCGTACTGCCACCCTTAACCAAACCATCCCAACTACCGCTACTCTTAAGAAAGTTCTCACTTGTCATAAGGGTTAGAACAACCGAAGTCATTATCATATAAATAGGAGCGAAAAGTAGTTGGCTATTCAGGGCCTTCCACCATTTTGTGGCATATGGTTTAACAAAAGGCAGTGCCATTCCCATATAAGCAACCGGGGACAGCATAAGGAGAATCAGTAAAGTAACATATCTAATAGCAAACATGGTTGCGACTGCAAAGAAAACAAAAGAGAGTATTACTAAAATAACCGCCCCACCAATATAGAAAATCATCGCGTTACTATGGCCACCCGCGTCTGCTGACACCTCACCAAAGGTTTGTGCTGAGTAGAAACCCGTAACACCGACAGCATTCATAAATGGCACAGATAACCCGCCAATCTCATTTGTCTGCCCGTGGATTGAGAATTTATCGGTATCTATAATCGCATTGTAAATCCCAACAGTTACAATGTTGGATGCGTCTATCATCACCTTTGTAAAAAACAAACTAAAGTTTACAAGCAGAGAAGCTAAGATAACCATACTTATAAACTTCTTTATTTCTTTTAGTTCGCTTAATCCTAGGATTGTTTTTATACCTTCGTATACTAAGAGAAATATAAAAGCAATGTTCATGATGTCGCGAACAACTTTCCATGCAGTATTTATTCCTGTCATTTCGGCAACATGTTCCCTCATACCCACAACAGTCCAGTTAATAACAAAATCAAGAAGCATACCAGAGAACCAGACTAGCCACGAAGCGGGTACTAGTATGGCATAGTAGGCGATTCTTTCACCAACCCACCCAAAACAATTCCATATACCTTCTCCACTTAGAATTGAACACTCACCCGCTTTTGGGGCAGGGAGTAGATAGTTTACAACACTTGCTACATCAGCGGAGACATTACTTAGCGGGCTAAACAGTCCAAACAAAATAATTATTATTAAAATATATGGAAAAAATTTACGCATTGTGATTCAAGCACTAATTCAAGGTTTTTCTCTCGGAATTTGTTGGCACAGTAACAACCTCTAACTTTCCTATATCACTGAAGTAGGCGATAACAAAATCATTACCCCTTATGGCCACACTTACATCAACGGCGTCAGCAACAACCGCTAGGGCCCTCATGTCTCCCCAAGGTCTTAGTAGTGCAAACCCATTTCCTGTGTCATTGTCCCAACTTACAGTGGCCACCCAAAGGGCATTTCCAACATAAAACAGTCCACCTGGGCCAACCCCCTCATTGTTCCATGGAACGACAGTTAAATTGATGTCTGTTCCAAGTGGAGTTATTCCACGAACCAATCCGTATCCGCCATAGGCCACATATTCGTCAAGCGTTGCTGTTCCATGGTTTGGAGTTTTTACAGAATATTTTTTATATAAAGTTCCGTCGTTGTTTCTTATACAAATCTCTTTGTTGGTATTGTCACATGCGTGGACAATTTTATTTTTACTTGCTGAGATTGCACCACCAACACCAGAAATTATAACTTTATTATCTTGAACAATTCTTCCAGAACTCGCCAAAAAACCAGTCCAGTGTCCATCTGCTACTACCATCCAGTTACTTGCAACTAAGTTTGAGGAATCACTTGTTTTTCTCGGAATCCACTCACCAACCGTAACCTCATATCTGTACGATTTGTCTTCTTTGCTGGTTGGGTCATCATCACACTTAATCGAAATTACTGTGTTTGACATCCATTGTCCAGCATAACAACCGGCAGTTGCTGGTAATCCAACAATGGCCTTCTTAAGGTCCCAACTCTGTTTCGTTTCGAGATTTGTTACCCAACTTTCTCCATTCCCATATGTTACATATTTTCCATCTGGAGATAACTTTGCCCACCAACCAAAACCATTTGTTTGTGGTGGTGTCCACTTACTCGTTGTTGGAATTGTTGGAATTGTTGGTTCTGTTTTTCCTTTTATAACCAATGGAACTCCATTGGAAATAGAATCAGCAGATTTGTAGATTTTTACCGTATAATTACCAGGTTTCAAATATTTTGGCACCAAGATTGTTGTTTTTGTTCCACCGCCTTGACCCACTTCTGTGTTTTTTGTCCCCGCACTATCAATAAACTGAACTACTGTTGTTAGGTTTTTACCAGTTATCTCTAGTGTATTCCAAACCATAATAGGGTTTGGGTTGATTGATGTTACTGATGGGTTTTCTTTGGTTGGTTCTGGTGGTAACGGTTCTGTTGGTGCGTATTCACAGTGACAGCCCTTTCCGCCTCCAGAGGCGGTACAATTAAGTGCAATTGATCCAGTGAAGCCGGTGTATACAGCAGAAGAGATTGTTCTGTCTCCTTCTCCAGATGAAGCAATCACGTCATATCTTTCCATTTTTGAATCACCGTTTTTCCATATAGCCAACAAGTCTCCTCTATTTGTATTATCGTTTCCGTTCAAAACCTGGTCCGTGACATTAAATCCAGAGGGTGGGTTTTGTGCAACTAAAGCCAGGAAGGCAAAACTGTTTGCGGTAGTGTTTGGTGAGCCAGCCAGGGTTGGGTTTGCTGACAAGACAGTGTTCATTGCTCCCATTAGATCACCTGCATAGTTGCCGTTTTTTTGGAGACATTCTGCCGGTTTGGTTGGGGTTGGTGTCTCAACGTCAATTGGTGGAAGCCATGGCGGTCCGGATATTTGGCCTGGGTTTACCCCCCATTTTGTACAGGCACCTTCTGTGAATTCTAAACAAACCATGGTGGTTTCACTGAGTTGCAGTTCTCCGGGATTGACAGGGTCTGGCTGAGGCTCATCTCTTAGTTGATCGGTGTAGGAAGTTCCTCCGGTTGCTGAAGACTTGCTTGCTCCTCTTAACCCATCACCAACACCACCAACAACCCTTTGAATCAGTTGGGTTACAAGTGCAGTAACAACTTCGTTTAGTTCGTCTGCAGCTTCAAGCTGTTTCCAGCCGGAACCAAGGGCATCTCCTAAGGATTTGTTTATTGTACTGCCTGGGGTAACTGTTTCCTTATCTTCCTCAAAACATTCCCCAATATCTACCCATATACCCATTTCCCCCCAATAGTCCACATCTGCCTGGGTGAAAGCTGTTCCTGCTTTACATTTTTGTGCTGACAAAAATCCATCACCCTGACTTAACTCGGTCTCTTTTTTTGTCTTTTGGTCATTAATTCCTGCAAGCAAGGTGCTTTCAGCTGCAAAATATGCACTGTATGGATTTCCTCCACTGGTCTGAGTCATCTGAAACCATCCATCCCATCCTCCTTGAGTAAAATCGTTAGTGAATGCTTCGTAGTTTTGTTCAAGAGTGCCGAGTGTACAGGAATAATTATTGGTATCTTCAATATAGTTTTTGACCAGAGCCAGCCGTACATTTGCCTTGAATGGACTACAGAGCTTGTTTAGTTGGGTTTCAGACAGGTACTTGGCCGCAGTATTGTCTCCAACATCAAGAAAGAATTGGCCTGGATCTGTCACATATGCGGGGTTTCCTTGAAATCCAGAGTTAATCCAGTTGACTGTTTGAGAAGTCAGTTTTTTTAACATTATTTTTCCAATAACCACTGCAATTGTGTCAAGTGCAAATTCCTTTACAAACTGTGCGGGGTCAATATACTGCGCGTAACTCTTCTGTGGAACAAAAAAAACAGAAAAGGAGATGATAATTATCCCAACAATTACTTTTTTATATGACATGGATTTTATTAAGTATAAAATACTTTTTATTAAGTTTATTATACATTAACAAGTCCCTTAAATACTAGGGTTTCTGTTGAAAAGTATTAACCAAAGAAAAATTAATTTTGAGCAAAAAACCCCGCAATGTTTTCTACGGCAGTTTTCAAATCCGAGATATGGTTGTTGTATTGTCCAACAGCAGTCAAGCTTCTAACTGGGTCAACAAAAACCAATCTCATTCCCTCTAGGTCAGACAATATGTTGCTTGAAGCGTTGAGAAGAGCTAAGTGGACCGTTACGGCTTTCTCTGGAACCTCAACACTGAGCAAGTCTGTCAAAAAACCTTTGTTTGAAAGGATAATTGGGTCAAGCTTTGCGAGCCGTACTTCACTTGCGCTGTTTATTGAGTCTTGAAAAATGGTGGTTGGGTCTTCTTTTACCTCTAATGAACGGATTTTTAGCATTTTATTTACGGTATCTTCGTATTTTTGAAGTGTAACTTGGTCTGATTTCGTTGTTATGTGTAGGTTTGTGGCTAAATATTTTGCTCCAGATATGTTTGTATACCCCTCAATGGAAAGTGTGTTTCTAGCTATTGCATCTGAATCCTCTGTTGTTAGGGGCCCGTTTTTTATTGCTAACAAATATTGGGAAAGGAAATCGCGCGACATTTGTGCTGTAAGTGTTGTTTCGTTAAATGAATTTTCGTCATCGTTGGTCAGAATAGTTGTAGCGCTTTCGCTTGTATCAACATTTACTAATATATTTTTCCAGTCTTTGTTTGTGTTTTCATCAATGTTTCTGTACGACTTTGGTGTGATGTTCGCTGTGTTCTCTGTGTTTGTGCCAGCACTTTTATTTCTTGAAAACAAAAAAACCGAAGTCACTACTCCAACACAAAGAATCAAGACAAATAGAATTTTGTTATTTGGCATCTAAAAATTATATCACATCTACTTAATTAGAATAAACTGACAACCCAAGGGGTAATTGCAAATAATATTACTGATAGTATTAGATAAGAAAAATATAAAATAAACACAGATTTCTCTTTGTATGGTGTTTTTGTAACTAGTTTGTATCCAATAATGGCCGTTGGTATAGCAATGATATACAACAGATAGAATGATATGAATATTGGAACAAGCAAAACACTAAGACCAAAAAAAACACCAACAACCCACGGGCCATTTTTACCAAATATCACTGGCACAGTTTTTATTCCGTTTACTCCATCTCCTTCCACATCCTTCATATCTTTAATACTTACTCCAAGTGTAAAGATGATTAATATTTTTATTACAAACAATACTGGAAAAGTTGCCACAACCTTATTTATTGAAACAAAGAAGAATCCAGCAAGTATTGTTACAAGACAAGCTATGCTGATTAGAAATGTGGAGAGTGCTGTCACTCTCTTTAACCGTAATGGAGGCACAGAATAAACATAAGAAATTATAATTGCTACAAGGCACATATAGAAGGGATAGAAACCAACAGACCACGAGCCAGCCAGGGCTACAATAAGCCATATATACCCGATTTCCTTTGCTTCACTTGCGGTGATAGTATGTTGTACTAAGGGCCTTTCTTGATTTGAAATTTTGTCTATATCTATATCTTCGATATCATTTACTTGTACTGCATATAGCCAGATTCCAATCCAGGCAAACATAAGACAAACAATACTAAGAATATCTACCCAAGAACCAAGCTTGTTGCCAAGAAGATACGCACCACACATTCCTAAAACCAAGAGAGTCAGATAAAAAAGTATTCGTTCCCCCCGTGAGTTTTTTAACACCGCCTTGAATTTTTGTTTATCTATATTCCAGAATAAGATTGCGCTAAATAAAATAGAAAGAACAAATAATATCTGGGACATCAGTTTATTAAAACCAAGCTCAAAAAATCTAATTGGTGGAACAGAGAAGGCCGTTTCATGCAGGGTGTTGTGAAAAATATTTGACTCTGTTACTAATTCGGCAACATAGTAAAAAGTACCATAAGAAGTTTCTGTGACTTCTGCATTGGGGTTGGTCACGGTGTATAGGATTCCTGGTGTCGAACCGATTAAAAAAATCAAAAAATATGTAGCAATAACCGATAAGACAACGGGGAGTATTTTCTTTCTCTGTGTCCACACGTACCAACCTATTCCACAGAGAATAATCAATATTTCCACTCGCATGCCATAGGTGGCCCACTGCATGATTTGTGGACTAAAAAACCTAAAAAAATCAAGGAGAAGCTCCTTGTGGCTATTAAAAACATATGACATGCGATAACCAGTTCCTGAACTAATTATTATATCCAAAATTGGTGCAATCCACGTTATGGGTAGAGCAAAAAGTAGAAGTTTTACTGTCTCAGCATATTTTTTTGTAAAGAAACCAACAATACAAGCAATACCCAGGATAACAGACAGAAAGAAAAGCAGGTAGTGCACTAGTGTAAATGGGTCAGACGGAATTATTCCCGAAGTGGTTGGGCTAGAAAAAGCTTCCAAGATGAAACGTACTGACAATATTCCAACAAATCCAACAACCCATTGACTAACAGTAATCGGTTGGTTTTTGATTGACTCTAATATTTTATTCATCATCTCAGTATTGTATTACAAAATTTTATCCATGTCTCAAGAGAAACATCTTCCGCTCTGGACTTTGGGTCCAACCCGCATTTTTCGAAAGCCGAGATTAAATCTTCTTTTTTATATAAGTCGCCAAGATTTGGAAGAAGTTGTTTTCGTTTGTGGGCAAACCCGGCGTGAATCATTTCGAAAAATTTTTTATCTTCTACCCCTTCCAATTTTTTTCTTGATATATTTTCAATATTTAATACAGCAGAATCTACATTTGGTTGAGGACTGAATGCTCCTCGTCCAACGGCTCTGACTAGTTTAGGCTCACCATAAATTTTTACTGATAGTGATAGCAAACTTTCCTTTTTATTCCCTGCGACGATTCTCTCGGCCACCTCTTTTTGAACAAGTAGTGTCATTAGTTTTGGCTGGTTTTTGCTTTCTAGAAACATTCGTATTATTTGCCCTGTTATGTAGTATGGTATGTTGGCTACAAGTTTGTATGGTCCACGGATGATTTTTTCTACGTCACAAAGGAGAATGTCTGTGTGTATGAGAATGAGTTTCCCAGATGAAATCTCATTTTCAAATTTTTCTTGCAAGAAAGGAATGAGCCTATCATCTTTCTCAACCGCCATAATACGCGCACCGGTCTTAAGAAGCGCAGAGGTTAATGTTCCCTCGCCCGGGCCTATCTCAACAACAACATCATTCGCGCCCACCTTTCCAGCAGAAACAATATCAGAAATTATTTTTGGAGAATTTAAGAAATGCTGACCTAATGATTTTTTTTTGATCATACGAATATACGAATTAACGAATGATGCGAATGACTACGAATAATACAAAAGAGGCGCCCTTTCATTCGTATCCATTCGTATATTTGCATTATTCGCATATTCGTATGTTTATCTTAAAAATCTATACTAAACAACGGTTCTTTTTTTGTTTCAGATACAAATGATTCGGTCTCAACGTATTTTTCTGGAATGTCGTCTATAAATTCCGAGGGTGAATTTATTTCTGTATTTCCAAATATAGTACGGGTGTCTGCCAATGTCAAAAACAGTTTTTTCCCAGCCCTAGTAACTGCCACGTAGAACAAACGTCGTTCCTCCTCCTTGTCCTCGCCACTCTTTTTTGATTCAAACATTTTCTTGTGTGGAAAAAGGTCGGCTTCTAGTCCGGATACAAAAACGTAGTCGAACTCAAGGCCTTTTGAGGAATGGACAGTCATAAGTTTTACACCACCCCTTTTTTCGCTGAGTGAATCTTGGTCAGAAACCAGCGAAGCATCGGTTAAGAATTTTTCAATACCTTCTTCTGGCTCTAAGTTGTCATATTTTTTTGCAAGTGAAACAAGCTCCATAATGTTTTCCAATCTGTCTAAATCTTCTTCGGATTTTGTTTCGTACAAAATCTCTATGCCCGAAGTCTTTATGATGTATTTTATTGCATCACTTGGTTTTTGATTTTTAAGTACGGCGTTGAAATCTCCAAGCATGTTTCTAAAGTTGTTTATTTTAGACCTTGTATTTTCAGGCAAGTCCTTTTCCAGTCCTTGGATGATTTTCTGTACGGTGGTTTTTCCTATACCCCTTGGTGGGATGTTGATTGTCCGAATGAAATTACCAACATCATTTGAATTGAGCGATGCTTTGATATAACCAACCACATCCTTGATTTCTTTTCTCTCAAAAAATTTTGTGCCGAGCATTTGGTACGGCACCCCGTGCGAAAGAAATGCATCCTCCAAAACTCTTGATTGAAAGTTGGCCCTATAGAGTACGGCTATGTTTTCATCCGTAGTTCCAGATGATATTAACTCTTTTGATTTCATGGCGATAAAGTGGGCCTCATCTATTTCGTTTCTACCCCTAAACAAACCCACCTTCTCTCCCTCAACGTTTTCTGTAAATAGTTTTTTGGGAATACGGAAATTATTTTTTTCAATAATCTCATTTGCTACGGCTAAAATATTTTTTGTTGATCGGTAATTCTGTTCCAGAAAGAAAGTTTGTACTTCAGGATAGGTTTTTTCAAAATGCAACATGTTTTTTATTTCTGCTCCACGCCAGCTGTAAATGTTCTGGTCAGTATCCCCCACCACGCACAAATTTCTATGTTTTTTTGCTAGAAGCTCAACAATGGCGTTTTGTACCTTGTTTGTGTCCTGGTATTCGTCTATATGAATGTATAAAAAGCGGTTTTGATATTTTTCCAGAACCTCGGGATATTTTTTTAGAAGTTTTAGTGTCTTCAGTAACAAATCATCAAAATCAAGAGCGTTTTCCTTTACCAGGGTTTCTTCATATTTTGTCCACACCCTTTTTGTAAGTTCCGATGTGTAGTCGTAGCTTTCCTTTTCCAAATACTCTTTTATATCTACCCCCCTGCCCTTTTCACCAGATATTATGTGTTGAACTTTATCCAAATGTTCTTTGGGATCTAGCCCAAGAGACACAATAGCATCCTTTAGAGCTTTCTTTGAGTCGGCTTTGTCGAAGATGTTGAAATGTCTTGGAAGCTTGAGTAGTTCCGAGTTTTCCTTCAGAATTTGTACCCCCAGAGAATGGAAGGTGCTGACAAATGGCACCCCACGTCTTTCGGCTGAACCCACAATTAGATTCATTACTCTCTCCCTCATCTCTTTGGCGGCTTTGTTTGTAAAGGTAATTGCCAGGATGTTGTCGGGCCTCTGCCCACTTAAAATAAGATGTAGAATTCTATGGGTTATGGTCTTTGTCTTGCCAGCTCCTGCCCCAGCCACGATTAAAACGGGTCCCTCGGTAGCCAAAACAGCTTCTTTCTGCTCTTTATTTAATCCATCAAGATAATTCATTGCTTGATTTTAGCATTTTTCTTTTTAATTCCCGAATTTTCTTTATAAACTTTCAACTTTATGAACTTTACGGACTATTGCTTGCTGTGTGTAACCCCTATTGACCCCACAGCCTGCAGGTATATACTTTAGGAGTACTGAACTAAGGAGACTAAAATATGGTCTAGTAGAGCCATATTTGCCACTGACAACCAGAATATATTTTAATTTTTAGCTTATTATAAGCTCACAACAAGATCCGCGGTTAGGGTCAGGTCTTAAAAGCACGGGCGGCAAATCATTCTCAAAATGTAGCCCAGTGGGATCAGACAAATCAGCGGTGAACATAAGTAGGTTACTAACCAACGGTGTTTTTTCTGTAATTATTTTTATATGTTTGTCTGTCCCCGTTTCTGCAAAGGCCGGGGTTATTTCTTTCTTCACAGGTTTTTTCTCAAAAGCTGAGGCCCAGACAGAGGAGTTTGAGCTAAATTCCCAGAATATGGCCTTGCTCCAGGCCACAATATCTCCTAACCAGAGCTCGACTACTGCCGAGGAGGAAATCACCATCGTTGATGGTGCATTTCTTCTACCAGAAGTTCAAAAATTTGATGACTCAAAGACCGTAGATGAAGACCAAATTAGCTTGTATGTCGTTAGAAAAGGCGATACCTTACCAGCAATCGCCAAGATGTTTGGGGTCTCGGTAAACACAGTAAGGTGGAGTAATGATATAAAAGGAAGCACTATTTCTGTGGGTCAAACATTGGTTATCTTGCCAATATCTGGAATACAACACAAGGTCAAGTCTGGTGATACTCTTCAAAGCATAACCAAGTTATACAAAGGAGATTTTGAAGAAGTTTTAATGTATAACAACCTAAGTAAAAATTCTAAACTTGCTATAGGAGATATTATCGTTGTGCCTGGTGGTGAGGCTATCCAAGTTTCATCGGGCGGTAGCAGTTCTACAAAGAAAACCACATCTTATCCAACGTACGAAGGTTATTACATGCGACCGATTGTTGGAGGAATAAGGACACAGGGTTTGCACGACAGGTATGCAGTTGACTTGGCTTCTTCCTATGGCTCAAATATTCTTGCGTCAGCTTCTGGCCAGGTGATTGTTTCAAAGGGTTCTGGTTGGAATGGTGGTTATGGCTCTTATATTGTTATTAAACACAGTAACGGCACACAGACGGTTTATGCTCACCTTTCTGGAGTGTCAGTAAATGTTGGAGATTCTGTTGAGCAGGGTCAGGTTATAGGTAAAATGGGAAATACGGGGAGGGTTAAGGGGCTGACTGGTGTACATCTACATTTCGAAATTAGAGGCGCAAGGAATCCTTTCTAACGCTCGGGTCTTTTTTCCGATTTCTGCGTTGGAATTTCAAAAATTCTCATCACCTTACGACAAGTAAGGCTCCTCGCATTTTCTCATTCCGCCTTGAACTCGAACAAAAACTCACCGAGCTATTTTCCAAACTTACTGTCTGTGGTGGTGTAAATTTTATAAACCAAAAAGCCCCGGTGGCCTTTTGGGCCACACGGGGGAGTGTACATTAGAGCATCGGCCATAGACCCATTTCCTTGAGTCTTTGTTCGGCCGCTTGGCGTCGCTTCTCGTCCTCCACCTTGCAGTGGGCAGGAAGGTACTCCACCGAAGAATCAACCTGCTTGAGCCAGTCTACCATCGCACCAAGGAGTCCTTTTCCCTTGCCTACAAACACCCTTTGTGGGCCGATGGTGAATTCCTCCGGAATCTTTCCCCGGACTGTGGTTCCTCGATCAAGATCGAGGTCAAGCTCAACCTCAATCAGGTGTCGGAGAGGGTTCTCCGTGAGAAAGGGAATCTCGATACGCAACGACATCTTTGCCTTCAGGCCCACACTGCCTCCCAGGTTGGTTATCTGATTTTAAATCTACTCTCACCATTTAATTTGTCAATTTTATTATTACGCAAGAAGTTGTGTGGCATCACCGGTCATTTATTGTATAATATTACCTATTAGTAACTAGTATAAAATTTATGAGTATAGATAAATACACACCAACAGAGGAAGAAATTTTACAGGCAGAATCTATGATGGGTGACACAGAAAAAGAAAAAACTGCCAGAAGAAAAAAATTTATTGAAGAAGCAATAAAATGGGGTGAAGAAGGCGGGTTAACTAGACAAGAAGCCCAGGATTTTATTGATTCATATAAATCTAAAGATGGGGTAGAATCTTTTATGGTTGGAGGTAGGTTGTTCAAGAATTCGCTCGGGGCCCTAGATGGATTTTCTCTTGGTGATGAAAAAATTGATGAAGAAACTGGGATGTCTATTTCTGATAAATATCACAGACTAGCAGCCTATTTAAATATGTATTGGCAAAAAGGTGAGTAGGGTGTAATTTTAATACGAAAAAGGCCCCACGATGGTAGCTTGCGAAGCCTTAACCGTAGAGCCGTTCCAAAAAGAGCGGTGTGCAGTTTGGGGTCAATAGGGTGCGGTGTTTCCACTCAACAATCCCCACGGATGACTGCCCATTAGAGGGGCATTTTACCCAATGATGAATGTAAGTCTTCACCATCCGTCCTTTACTCTTGCAGAGTACGGGGGGGTTCTCGGTTCGGACGGATACATACCACCCCACAGTCCTTTGGCCTCTGCACAGGCCTGGACGAGTAACTTGGGAAGAAGTTTCCATACATCAGGGGACAGCCTTTATGAGGCGCATCATTTTAGCCCTCGTGTACTCCCTCTTCCCTTAAAAGAAAACCACAGTCTATGTTTAGTGATTTGCTTTTAAGGAACCCCGAGAAACTCAAGGTTCCTCAGGGCAAGGTTTAGGCACAACCTTCCGAAGCAAGGACAGTGCGGATCTTGTCTCCGCTGAACGGAAGCTCAGGAGAGCCCCATCCATTTTATAGGATGTGGCAACACGATGACTGGAGAGCATCACTCCATTCCCACTGCTGGTGGATCATCTGTTACTTACACCCTTTCAGGGTGTACTTATCAAATCACATCACTACTCGGTTATGGTGTCTGTCCACACCTACCTCATACCTTTGGTTTCGAAAGATTGTTTATGAAAAGAACGAGTGCAGTTCGGGGTGTTTTTTGCGGGCTTGGCCGACCTCCTTGTTTTGTAGAACATGGTGGCCACCCGTGTTTTAATCCCCGATGACGAGTTTCTCTCGCCGTCCACCTTCTACTCCCTGAAGGAGTAGTGGAGAGTTCACTTAAAGGTGGAGAATTTCACTCTCGCGTCCTCTGGCCGCTGCACCGGCCTGGACTATGACGCTGGGAAGGAGAAGGGGTGGTGTGACATTCGGCGGTTCGTCTGCTTGGGACAAAACATCCGAAGTCTTACGACTGTGACGCTTCAGTGCCACACTGTCACCACCTTCTCTCTTCCCTTAAAAGAAAACCACGGTCTATATTCTGGTGATTCGCTTTTAAGGAAACCCGAGGATTTATGGTTTCCTCGGATCCAGGATGGCGTTCTGGAGGACGATCAGTGACCGCTTGGTAGGCGCTTCGGTACTTCCCCGAAGTATTGTTGTCCCAGTTTCTAATTCTGTAGACTTGGGATTGGTCTACACGGCACTACTTTCGGCGTGCCTTAGCGAGTTTCTCGGCAAGGGCTTGCTGAGTTTCTCTTACCAACTTGTCGGCTTCCTCGGGAGAGGAAACTTTCTGCGACAAGTTGACCATCCGTGTCCTTCCAGGGTTGGAGGAATAGACGGTCGTGGTGGCTGGTCCAACATGAAGATTGAGCCAGTACCCGGACTCCTGTTTCCACAGGGTGTACGCCACCTCTGTGTCACAGTAGTCCCGAACCACCTCTCGCTTGGGGACCATCCCATTGCAAGCGGTGGCCATGACCGCGAGGACTAGCACGACTGCACAGACCACTCGTTTCATACTCACCTCAAATGTGGGTTACTTTCGCTCCCGCTTTGGGGTCCCTCGCAAGTAATATGTGCGATCCGGACCAACCAAAGTGGAAGCGAAAGTTATCCGATGTCAAAGCCAACTGACTTTTTGTTTATTTGATTCTGGAAGTAGTATATACTAAGTCCTATTTTTTGTCAAGGAGTTCTGACAAATCATCTATACGAATAATGAAAACAGCCCATAATAAGGCCGTTTATTATAATATTGATTATAAATGAGACTGACACAAACATAACTAAATTGACACAGAATTAATCTGTTTTGAAATTCGTATTTGACAAAATAAACATAGGGTGTATACTCTATGTTGGTACGTCAACCCAGTTCAAGGGAGGCGAGGATGTGGGACTAACCCGGCGGGCGAACTTGGGGTGCGATAGGGCATCCCAAGCAGAGCCGGTGGGGTTTGATCCGGGTAGTGTCTCGTTCGGGGCCCTTTCCAGAAAGGAGGCGGGGCCGTGTTCGACTAGTAGTTATCGTTTGTTCGTCACAACCACGCTATGCGGGTTGGGACGGACGGTAGCTCGAAAGACTACCAACAACACGGCCCGAAAGGGCTAAGACCACGGAGCTTCGGCTTCGACAAAGGCCTGGCGGGGGGATTCAATTCCCCCGTCAGGCCTTCACCATATCTGTTGCTATTTGTTTTTTAGGTTATCAAAAGCTAGGTTGAACAGGCTTTTTAGAGTTTCAGCTAAATCCTTACTCTCAATATAAATACCAGATAATTTCTTGCCCAAAATGTTAATTCTCACCCTATCTTTATAAATAGTAATATCAGTAAAAAAGGGATATTTTTTTTCATCAACTTTTATTCTTTCGGCCATCTCGTCAGATTCCTTGACCCCCTTTGACCAGTTGTATATGGTTTTTGCTTTTATACCAAGCTCTATTCTAGTGTTGCGGTATTTATTTGTCTCCTCGTTTTTGAATGATTCATCAACTAAATCCTTGGAATATATTATATATGTTGGTGACCCATCTGGTTTTCCATAAAAAACATTATCGTGGGCACTTACAATTCCTTCTTTACCTGAGAAAAACTTCACGATAGGTTTTTCTCCAGATTCTCTCTGTAAACTTTTTATTTGAGGAATAATGTCGTTAACAAATCTTTCTTTCAGTTCTTTTAGGGATTGCTCCTTCCTTTCTACAAACAAATTTAATTTATCAGGAGATTCAGCAAAATATCTGGTTTTTTTGTCCTCATCTATCTGACTTACCAACCCCTTTTTTGCCAGAGAATCAAGTATTGTATAAACAGTCGGTCTTTTAATCTTTGTTTTATTTGCCAAATCTACCACAGAAGCTTTCTCCATTTGTATTAATTGCAGATATATTTTAACTTCTTTGTCGCTTAACCCAGCATCTTCTAGATATTTTTCTATCATATTGGCTGTATTATAACATACGAGTCAAGTTTCTATCCATTCTGATATTTTTTTGGTCTATACTGTAGTGCTTCTAGTATATGGTTTTCTGCTACATCACTTGCTCCTTCCATATCTGCAATCGTGCGAGCCAGTTTTATTATCCTGTGATATGAGCGGGCCGAAAGGTCTAGCTGTTTGGCTGATTTATTCAAAACTTCCTTAACCTTATCGGAAAGAGTAATATGTTTGACTAAATCTTTTGGCGAGAGCTCGGCGTTCGTTTTTGTTTTTAGTCCCAACTTTTTGTATCTTTGCTCTGCCATTTTTCTGGCCTTCTCTACTCTCGGTTTCATCACACCCGTTCCCTCTTGAAGCTCTCTAGCATCAGTTAGTTTCTCGTGCTCAACCTTTGAGACTTCTACCCACATATCTATTCTGTCTATAATCGGTCCTGACATTTTTCTTTTATACTTTTCTATATTTTGCGCAGAACAGATACATTCTTTACCCTTCACTCCATAATTTCCACATGGGCATGGGTTCATTGTGGCAATAAGAATAAAATGTGCGGGATATCGTGCACTTCCCTTTGCTCGGGAAATTGTTACTACCCTATCTTCCAAGGGCTGACGCAAACTTTCCAGCACTTTCTTATCAAATTCTGGAAACTCGTCCATGAATAAAACCCCTTTGTGGGCCAGGGTAACTTCTCCTGGTTTCAAATTTGTTCCACCACCCACGAGAGAGACATAAGATGCAGTGTGGTGTGGAGAGCGGAAGGGTGGGTGTTCAATGAGGCCCTCGGAGAGCATTCCGCCAATAGAATAAATAGAAGTGACCTCAAGCATTTCGTCAAAGGAAAGCGGTGGAAGTAAATGCGTGAAAGCTTTGGCCAGCATAGTCTTGCCTGTGCCGGGAGGACCATACATTATTATGTTGTGTCCACCTGCTGCGGCGATTTCCAATCCTCTTTTGGCTGATTCTTGACCCTTAATGTCTGCGAAATCAATGTCAATTTCTCGCACCACTTTCTTTTTCTTGGATTTCTTGTGAGGAATAATCTCAACATGAGGAATAAACACCTTTGTATCATCCGATTCGTCCATCTTCTTTGTATTTATATGTTGTAAAACTTCTTTTAAACTTCCTGCTCCGTAAACCTTGATACCTTCTATACTTACTGCTTCCTCTGCATTCTCAATTGGTAGGAATATCTCTTTGAAACCATCCTTTTTGGCTTTTTGTGTTATAGGTAAAGCCCCTTTTATCGGCCTTAGTTCCCCATCAAGAGATAGTTCACCAACAAAAAGTCTTTTTTCAGTGTCCGCTTTTATATCTTCCGAAGCCAAAAGGTATGCAATAGCAATTGGTAAATCAAAAAGCGGACCCTCCTTTTTTATGTCCGCTGGGGCAAGAGAGACCACGATTTTTTGATTTTTGTTTTTAGGTGACTTGAATCCAGAGTTTTTTATGGCGGCTCCAACCCTATCCTTACTTTCGTCTACCGATTTATCTGCCAGCCCCACAACATTAAAGCTATGCAAACCTTTTGACAGGTCAACTTCAATATCAATTATTTGCGCCGAAAGGAGTGTGGTCTGTGCGCTGTAAATTTTTGAAACAGCCATGATTTCTTAATTGTAATATGTTTGAGATAAAAATAAAACAACAGTTTAGATTTCTTTGATATGTGGAATGTCAATCTTAGGAATCACCTGCTCAATATCAAGTAAATTTTTTTCATCGTCCGGTTTCTTTTCATCCGAATCATCTTTTATTGTTTTATCCAGTGTGTTTGTGGCCTCAATTTCAACTCGTGATTCGGTTGTGGTTGTGGCCCATTCTATAACTGATTCGGTGGTGGTTGCCTTTGTCTCCACATCGAAACCACCCCAACTCCTTATTTTTCTTCTTGTTTTTGCATTTTCCTCTCGTTGTTTTGTTTTTTCTTCCCTATCTTCTCGGTCGTCTTCTAGTAATTCTGACAGGATTAGATGGTGTTTACTCAAAGCTTCTTTCAGAGCAAGGTCGATTTCTGTTGCCTCTCTCTCTTTGCCAGTCTTTTTAAGCTCATCTATGTTCTTAGAACCCTCTTCAAGCTGTGTGGAAAATACAGCATTGATGGTTTTTTTGGAATCCTCGGTTAGTCTGTGTTCAGAGGAGAGTTTCTCCGCTTCATCTAGTCTAGTGATAGCTTGTTTTACGATTACCTCAGCCTTTTTTTTCTGTCCTATGGCTGTTGCCGACTCAACTTTTTCGTTGACATGTATTTTTACTGGATAGAGTAGGTCTCCAGGCAGGGCCGAGTTTGCTGCGAGCATTACTCCACCACCAGCAAAGAAGATGACGAGAGCAAAAGCACTCCCCACCACCATTCTGTTTTTAGTAAACCACGGAGAGTAAAACAACCACCCTGTTAAATTATTGCCAAATGTTTTTTGTCTTGCAGGATGAGAAGCCATAAAACTTTTCAAATTCAACAAACCCTCCGCCTTTTCTTCTTGCGTAAGGTTTTCCATTTTTATTTTTTTGAAAAAATCAGTATTCATTTTGTTTCATTTTTTGGCTGACTATCTTTTTCAGTTTCACTATTCCCCTGTTTATTCTAACAGAGACAACATTGTTTGACCCATCTATTGCCTCAGCTATCTCGGATATACTCATATCTTCAACATATTTCATATACAGGACATCGGCGTATGATTTTGGCAATAACTTAACTAATTCAAGGATTTGTGAACCGTCCAATTTGTCCAGCAGAGATTCCTTTTCCTCCACTGCAAAGTCGTGGCCATTTTCCATTGCCAAATCCAGAGAGGTTATCTTTGCTCTCCCTCCTCTCCTGTATTCGTCAACTACCAGGTTGCTCGCGACCTTATAGAGAAAGGCCCTAATGTTTTTCATAGCACCCGTTTTTGAGATATACACCCAAGTTTTTAGAAAAGTTTCTTGGGTAAGTTCTTTGGCTTTTTCTCGGTCATTCAACCTGAAAAAGACAAATCGGAAAATTTGATTGGAGTGTGTGTTATACGCTTCAAGAAATTCTTTCTCTATATCCTCCATAATAATAACGCTTAAAATCTTCTTTTCTTACCAAAACGGTGAATTATCATTATAGCATGCTCGTAGAAGATGGCTCAAAATGTAAGAAAAGAGGGGCTGTAGCGTTATAGATAGTGTGTGTTAAGCACACCAATTAACATTAATTAAACCAAACATGATTAAAAAAATTAAGTCATATCTCTTAGTATTAAGTGTTCTCGGTCTGGTTTTGTTACCGTTATCAACCGACGCAAGCCTCTTTCTTGGCTTGAACAGCAAAACAAATTTAGATGTTGATGCTTCATTAAAATCTGAGTCTAACGACAAAAGAGAGGCAGTGAAACTTGAAGTAAGGAATCAAGCAAATGCTTCTGCAGACGCAGATAAGTCGTTCAAAAACGATGATGATTCAAAATTTAGCAATAAGTTTGAGTCAAAGAGCAGTGTAGATGTAAAAGTTAATAACAGCAACAATAAGGATAACAATAGAGACAACGAACATCGAAGATTTGATTGGTTCTTGAAGTTCTTTAATAAGAACAAGAGTGAAACCAAGGTTTTTGGTGTTCATGTAGCCAAGAGTGCAACAACTACAGCCACTGTTAACTGGGAGTCGAACATTAAAACAACTGGTAAGGTTTACTTCTCAAGCAATGAGTCTCTTCTCTTAGGTACAACCACCGCTTCACTTGTTGCCGATAACAACTTATCAACTAAACACTCTGTTGTTTTATCGGGGCTTTCTTTGGACACCAAGTATTATTATTTCATAGAGTATAAAGATGAAAATAATAATGTCTTGAGAACAAAGATTCATAAGTTTGAGACAAAGTCAGCTACAGAAATTGATGCCTCAGGTCCAAAAATTCTATTTGTTACAGCACTTAAGAAAACCGGAATATCGTCAAATATAATTTGGTTAACCAACGAAGCATCAAATGCAAAAGTTTGGGTAAGTGAGAAATCGCCAGTTGACACTACCGCCTCTCCAACAGCATCATCTGCCTCAGTGTCTATCTTTCACAGCCTGAACTTGTCTAACTTAGCAACAAGTACCAAGTACTTCTATGTTGTATCAAGCACTGATGCATCTGGAAATGTCACTCTTTCTTCAGAAAATTCATTCGAGACGAAAGCTAACTAGACCAACAGTTTCTTCAAAAAACCGCCAGAGATGGCGGTTTTTGTGACCTATTCTTTCTTTGTATCAAACCATTGCGGTGCGATATCTTTAATAGATAGTTTTAGTCGTCCTCGTTCATCTATTTCTTTTACAACTACAGGGACGATGTCACCAACCTTTACCACCTCACTTGCTGACTGGATTCTTCGTGGAACAATCTCTGAAATGTGTACCAAGCCTTCTGCCCCACCTCCGAGACTAACAAAGATTCCAAAGTCGGTAATTTTTACAACCTCCGCTCGCATCTTATCCCCCACTAGGAATTCATGGGTCATCTCTTCAATTATTTTCTTGGCTTTTTCACATGTATCACCCTTACCTGTGATGAATACTGTTCCATCGTCATCAATATCAATCGCGTCTACCCCTGTATGTTCCTTTATTTCCTTAATTGTTTTTCCACCTGTTCCGATAACAAGCCCTATCTGGTCTTGTTTTACTTTTATTGAAACAATTTTTGGAGCATATTCAGAAATGTTTTCACGAGGTTTTGCTATTTCGTCAGTCATAACTTTCAAGATTTGAAGTCTAGCTGACTTTGCTTTTTCAAACGCCTCTTTCAAAATATGAAGTGGAATGCCAGCGACTTTCACATCCATTTGAACTGCCGTTACCCCCACCTCTGTTCCAGCAACCTTGAAATCCATGTCGCCGTGATGGTCTTCTGGTCCCTGAATATCTGTCAGAACAACATAATTTTTGTCGTCACGCATCATGAGTCCTGAAGCTATTCCAGCAACCGGTCTCTTGATAGGAACACCACCGTCCATGAGAGCTATACAGCCAGCACAGACAGAGGCCATAGATGTTGAGCCGTTGGACGCCATTGATTCTGCAACTAAGCGAATCGTATAAGGAAAGTCTTCTTTCTTGGGTAAAACAGAGAAAAGAGCTTTTTCTGCTAGGGCACCGTGGCCTATCATTCTGCGGTTTGTTCCCCCCATTCTTCCAACCTCACCAACGGAGTATGGTGGAAAGTTATAATGAAGCATAAATCTTTTGTGACCATCTTGTGGCTCCATATTGTCTATAAGCTGTGCATCACTTGGTGAACCTAGAGTTAGAACTGACAAGACATGCGTTCCACCTCGATAGAAGATTCCCGAGCCGTGCAAGATTCTTGAAAGTCCTCCAGCAGAGGCCATGAGCGGACGAAGTTCATCCATCCCTCTTTTGTCTGGACGATTTTTGTTATCAATTATTTCGTTGTGAATAGCGTGGTCTATTTTCTCCTGCAAGTAATCCATAGCCAGAGCGTACTCATTCTCATCCTCAATAATTTTTGCTTCTTCTGCCCAGAGTGTTGCAAGATACGATAGGTCATCTTTACCTGGGTTGCCAGAAAAAACCCTTTGCATAAATATAGGTTCAATTTTTTCTTTGAAAAGTGCAAGGGTAGCTGGTGTAAGTGTTGGTTTTGGAACTTTTACCTTCTCTTTCCCAATTTCAGCAAATATTTTTTCTTGAAATTTTTGTAGTTTACTCAACTCAATCTTGGCCAAATCCATAGCTTTAAGTATTTCCTCCTCAGGTATTTCGGAACTTCCAATCTCAATCATGTTTACTTTGTCGTCTTTTATACAAACAAGCATGTCTAGGTTGTAGTTTTCTGTACTCCTTTCTGTATAGGTTGGATTAATCTTAAAATCTCCATTTTTACCAATTCTGATTGCTCCAACTGGTCCATTCCATGGTATGTGTGATGTGCCCAAGGCAACAGATGCCGCCAAGACGGATAATATATCTGGGTCATCTTCACCGATAGAAAGAACAGTTACGACAACCTGTATCTCATTTCTTATCCAGCTATCAAAAAGTGGTCTTATGGTTCTGTCCACTATTCTTCCAGAGAGAATAGCATCCTCCGACGGCCTTCCTTCCCTTTTTTGAAAACGACCACCGAGGATTTTCCCGGTGGCGTAAAACTTTTCTTCAAAATCAACTGTTAGTGGAAAGAAATCTGTTCCTTCTTTTGCTTCCTTCGACATAACTGCAGTAGCTAGAACAACAGTGTCTCCATATCTTACAAAACAGGAGCCGTGCGCTTGGTCTGCTAAGTCACTAAACTCCACACTCAATTCTCTCCCTCCGAAATCAGTTGTATAAGTTTTTGTTTGCATTCTGATTCAATATTAAATTTTAATTTCATTAAATAAAATCCTGAGGATTTTTGATTTAGTTCAAGGCGCGATGTTTTGTTTGTGACCAAGCTGTACACATAGTACTGCGCGTGGAACAAACAAAACAAGCAACGCAGAAATTAATCAAAAAGACCAGGATTAATTCATGTGTTCCTTACATGTCTTGGCGGAAGGGTTTGCCTCCAACCTATCCTCCTCAATTCCTTTATCACAAATTTCACACTTTCCATACTCACCATCTTCTATTCTCTGAAGGGCCGACTTCACTTCGTTCAGTTGAATTTCAAGCTGGTCAAGCTCTGCCTTGTTGTTGTCAAAATTTTCCTTATCCTCAGCAACATCAAACTCATCTGCATTATCTTCGTCTAAATCCGTGGCTACCGCCTCCCAATCCTCGGCATCATCTGGGTTTTTTCTACCTATAGAGGCAAGCTGTTCCTCTAGAGTCTCTGACTCTTTTAATAATAAATCTTTAAAATGTTGTGTATTTAGTTCCATATAAGTCGTATTGTAACAGAAAACCACCCCCACGCAACCTGCCCTACCTTATCTGACCACTAACTGTGTATTTACTTATTATGGCCATCAGAACATTTTCATTTGCAGTAATAATTAAAGTGTTTTTATCTATAAATGAATACAAAAGGACGGTTTTTTTATTGTCATTTTTTAAAACCCGAAGGTCTTTGTTGCGGAAAGCCTCATCCACAAACCCCGCTGTTCCCTCGGGGACGGAGAATAGTCTACCGATATCGAAGACCATGTTCTCCTCCCACTTAAGCATGCCACTGTAACTTGAGGGGAAGTCTTTTGTTTTGAGAATAATAAATGGCTCGTTTGCTTCAAACGAATAAACACCAAGCATATATTCCTTCTCGAATGCTCTTTTTAGGGCAGACGGCATTTGTGGGCCGAGTAAAGACAGTAATGTATCTATGCTTTCTGGTTTGTTTAATTTATCTACCACATTAATATACAAGACAGAGTTGACTGGCAAGTCAAAAGCTCTTTTTTCTGTGAGGATACTGTCAATAAACTCATCTCTTGTTAGGTCTGTAACAGGCATTAGCTTTTCTCTGGAAAAACTCATCAAGGTTTTGGTTTGTTCTAAAACAGCAATCTCTTCTCTTGACTTAATATAATATATAGAAGCAACAGTTAGAACTCCAAGAATAAGCAGAATCCCTCCCGCCATAGCAAAAAACTTGTTTCTATCTCTCGCGTCTTCAGGTGTGTCTATTGTTTCTGGGTTTTCCTCCTTTCTTTTCTGTTCTGCCACGAGGATTGTAGTTGCCGAAAAACTGTTTTTTTGTACAGCTTCTTCAACATCACCTTGATATGTGCGAAGTGACTTTACCGAAGGTTTTGTCTCCCCCGTCACGTCTTGTTCTGTCTTTTTTTCTGGAGGCATTTGTTATAGTGTAACAAATTTTACTGGAATTAAAAATTTTTCTACAAAAACAACCAGCCACTCATTGTTGAATGTGCTGGTTTGCGTAGAGACTGCGACGAAATGTGGCTTTTGCCACAAAGAACTGGATAACTCATTCGGGGTGGCGCGGGTTTCAAGTTTCCCCCGTGAGGATCGGGATTACCGGCGCCACCCCTTTTGAGTTGTAGCTTGCCAGCCCCAGCTGGCTTAGCCACAATATACTATCCAGTTCTTATAGTCAACCAACAATATTTTACATTGTTCTGCGTGGTCGTTTGTTTGCCCCGAAACCGATTAGATATTTTCTCGGGTTATCATCTAGGTCAATGAAGTCGTCACTAGCCTCAATAAGTTTTGCCGAAGAAGACTTACCAAACGACACAACTTCTACCTGACAACCTTCGTTGACCTGGAGGTATTCTACAAGTGGAACAAAGTCGCCGTCACCCGTTACAAGGATGACTGCATCAAGTTTTGGTGCAAGTTTTATTGCATCAACAGCAAGTCCAACATCCCAATCCCCCTTTTTAGCACCACCAGAGAATATCTGGAGGTTTTTTGTTTTCGTTTCGATGCCCATTTTCTCTAGTGCTTCAAAAAAGTTTTTCTCGTCCCCAGCCTCTGTGGTTATGACATAAGCCACAGCTCGTATAAGTTGTCTTCCTGCTAGACCGTCTTTGACTACTTGGTCGAAGTTTACCTTCGCGCCATAAATATTTTTTGCGCAATGGTATAAGTTTTGTGTATCAATAAAGATACCAACGCGCTGATTTTTGTGTTTAATTACACTCATAAATGTATATAAAAATTAAAGAATAAATAACTTACTTAAACTAATAATAGCACTTCCTGCCCCGTACTGAGCTTTGCTCTAGTACTGGGGTGTTTAATAACTGACATGTTGTTAAGTTAAAAGTTATAAAGTTTGTAAAGTTAATAAAGTAAAAAAGAATTCAAATATAAAAAATCGACAATAGAATTATATCACAAACACCCAACTACTAACGACGAATTAATAATTTTGTCGTTTTGTCACTTGAGGAGAGACTAGTGAGTGCGACGGCACGAACTCAAGCAAAATTCTAGCAAGAATTTATGCGTGTCTCTCTGAAAGAGACAAATAAGAAAGAAATTATTAATGAGGAGTCCCTACTTCTTCAACCCAAGCTTCTTAGTAAGAGAATTATATCTTTTTGGAGATTTTTTCTCGAGATACTTCATGTGAGCTTTTCTGTCTGCAACCATTTGCAACAGTCCGCGTCTAGAGTGGTTATCCTTTGCGTTTTTCTTAAGGTGTACGGCTAGTTCGTCTATTCTTTTACTCAAAATAGCAATCTGAACCTCCGGAGAGCCAGTGTCTGTATCGTGTACTTGAACATCTTTAACGATTTTTGATTTTTTTGTCTTTGTTAACATTGTTCCGATAGGATATCACAAAACCCACTACATTGCAAGGTTATTTTATTGGGCCTAGTTATAGCCAAAAAATCCCAGGAAACTGTTTTATTCTTGACTTTGTCACCTCTATATGATATAATACGGGGTAGGAGGTGGTCACACAGGCCACCCAAGAACCGAGGTGCTACAGATGCTACTCAACGAGCTCTTCACGCTTTCCGTTCTCATCATGCTACTCATCACCGGCCTGGCGCTGTTGGTGGGTGGCCCCCCGGCCGTCGGGCGGGTGTGGAGAGCGATCGACCGATTCCTGTACCGACATCTCTCTCATTTCATTCGCTCAGCTTGGCGCCAGTACTGGCGCCAGATCCTCTCGTTCGTGGCCGGCGTTCTGGCCACCCTGTTCTTCCTTGGCCGCCTCCCGTGAGGCGGTCTTTTCTTGTCTAAAAATATTGTGCGACATGATTTCATGTTATAATTTATGCATTAACTTGATAACTTTTAACTTTCTACTTGATAACTATTTTCATGTCTTCACTCAAACAACTCAAACAACAGTTTCTTGAATACATAGAAATAGAACGAGGCCGTTCGGTGAAAACTGTTGAGAATTATGACCACTATTTGACTCGTTTTTTGAACTTCATCAAGACTGACAACCCAGCCGACATAAAGGATGAGGTAGTTCGTCAGTATCGTCTCTGGCTCAACAGGCAACCGACCGGTCACAGCAAGAGAAACGATGAAACATTGTCCAGAAAAACTCAGAACTACTATCTCATCGCTCTTCGGGCCTTTTTAAAATATCTAGCTAGGCAGGAAATTAAAACCATGCCTGCCGAGAGGATAGAACTAGCAAAGGTTTCCGAGAGGTCTCTTGACCTTATCACTCCAGAGGAACTCTCTCGTATGCTCAATTCCCCCAACGGGAGCAATCTGAAAGATTTGCGAGACAAAGCCATTCTCGAACTGCTGTTTTCTACTGGTCTTCGTGTTTCCGAGCTCCGGTCTCTAACACGAGACATAAACCTTAATTCTGACGAGCTGTCTGTTCGTGGTAAGGGGGGCAAGGTTCGCGTGGTTTTCCTTTCTGACGAGGCAAAGAAATGTGTCAGGGCATATTTGAAGGCACGCAAGGATATTAGTGACGCCCTATTTACCCCCGTTGATGAAAAAAGTTTTAAAAGTAACAGTACGAGAGAATATGGATTTCTGAACAACAGATCAATTGAGAGGATTGTAAAACAGCATGCAATCAAAGCTGGAATATCAAAAAAGGTTACACCCCATACAATACGACACCTTTTTGCCACAGATTTACTCGGCAATGGGGCGGACTTGCGTTCCGTCCAAGCCATGCTCGGACACTCAAGTATTGTTACCACACAGATATATACACATGTGACTGACAAACACCTCCGTGACATCCACAAGAAGTTTCATAACAAGAGCTAAAAATACCTCATCTGCGTTGTTGCAGTTCAGTTTTGTTCATTCACCGTACGACAGTACGGCTCTTTCACAAAACTTCCTGCGCCTAGCACCTGAGGCATTTTAAGCTCTTGTTCTTGTTTGTGGTAAAATATTGAGATGAAAATCATCTCCTGGAATGTAAATGGAATAAGAGCTGTGCATAACAAGGGTTTATTTTTGCCCTTTGTGGAGAAATACAAGCCAGATGTTATTTGTCTACAAGAAACAAAAGCAAAACAACATCAAAGTGAAGTTGATTTGCCAGAATACGAGGAATATTGGAACTCGGCAGAGAAAGCGGGTTACAGTGGCACCGCTATTTTTTGCAAAAGACCTGCCCGCCCTCACGAGTCGGGAGCAGGCGGGGAAACCCCTTTGAGTGTGGCTTTGGGCTTTCCAGAGGATTTACTTAAAAAATATAAGTTAGCCGACGAATATGGCAACCCAAACACAGAAGGTCGTGTTTTGACGGCAGAATTTAAAGACTTATATATTGTGAATGTTTACACTCCGAATTCCAAAGAAGATTTAAGTCGCCTCCCCCTTCGCCACAAGCAGTGGGACCCAGTATTTCTGGAGTATGTTGGAAACTTAGAGAAAACCAAACCTGTTGTATTTTGTGGTGATATGAATGTGGCACATACAGAAGATGACCTGGCTAATCCCAAACCAAACGAAGGTAAGCATGGATACACAAAGGAAGAAAGAATTGGTATGGATAAAATGGTATCTTCTGGATTTATCGACACATTTCGTCATTTCACAAAGGGAAAAGGCCACTATACCTGGTGGGCCCCATGGGCAAACGCCAGGGCCAACAATGTCGGCTGGCGTATTGATTATTTTTTTGCAAGTAAGGACTTATTGCCAAAAATAAAATCCTCCAAAATCCTTGCAAGCGAACTTGGCTCCGACCACTGCCCTATTCAACTAGAGATATTATAATTTTTTACTTTCCTCTTCCGCTCCTATCCATGCTAGTTCATAAGTTTTTTTCATTGCATCAGCAATTTCTGCACTTTCAATAATTATTCCAAGTTTTTCTCGCCACGAAGCAATCATTACTTTATTATCATATATATTTATTTCAGGTGAAAAATAGTATTTATCAGGGGGAATAAGTTTAGACTGTCTTTTTTCTTCCGCGTCTCTGCTTGCCCTTGCTTTTCCTGTGAGTGTTGCAGGAATGATTGCCCTAATAGAAATATTTTTTTCTGTTCTTCTTTTGTAATATGTAGAAAAATAAGAAGGCATAGCCATGTGCATGTCATCAACGGTTGCGTATGCTCTAATCTCCTCGTGTGAAGTTAGGGTATCTTCGTAAACATCTTTCAGCCCTTCCATTCCCTCATAAAATCTTATCTTTGGTCTTCCAGCAACATTATGAATAGACCTCATCTCTGGCAATAATTTTTTTACATTCTGAAGCTGTTCGTTCTTTTCGTTTATTTCCTTTTCAATCAACAAAACGACTTTATCTGGAGATTCGGCCAGGTATTCTTCCTTTGGTTCCTTGCCAGAAATACTAGCAAGACCTTTTACAACTAAACTATCTAAAATATCGTACCCTGTTGTTCTGTTTAGGCCGGCCTTTCTTGTTATTTGTGTTACTGTTCCACGACCAAGCTCTAATAGGACTAAAAACACTCTACTTTCGTTTTCTGACAGGCCAGATCTTACAAGTGATTCTAGGAGGCCTTTTTGGTCTATCTTTGTGTCGTTTTTCATACAAACCATTATATTCCAAAGATATATTTGTGTCAAACTTACCCCACAAAAAAGATTTAACCCTTGATTAACAACACATTTTTGTAATAAACACTTGACATATAAATCAACACATGCTATCCTTATGTCAGATTACGAACACCACCCCTTTCCATTCTGGAAGGGGGATGTCTCGTAAACAGTTTCTTGAAAGGGAGAATACCATGAAGGTCCTAATTTTTGTTGCGAGTCCGTTTGGTGAGGTTCTGAACACACTCAGAAATCTCTCTCTGTGGCCAGCACATGAAGTGACGGTCGATGGCACGTACGAGTCGGCGTTAAGAGACCTCAAGTCGGAAAGATTTGACTTGATGATGGTTGATGTTTTGCCATCTTTCAGTCAGTGGCCCGATGGTGTTGCACTTATCACTGCTGCTTTTGGCAGGGTAAGGAATGTGGTGGTGTCAATGGACTCAAACCACCCAGCGAGCCATGTGGTTGTTGATCTCGTCGAGGCACTGAAGGCAGTACGGCCTTCTAACAGGTATTTTTTCCTAGATCTACCTCGAAGGTTCGATAGCCCCAAACCCTATGGCGATACTTGGGAAGAGGTTCTTTGTCAGTGTCAGCTCGCTGACTGACACACAGAAATGGATTCGTGCTCTTGCCGTAAAGAGAGCTCCTCACCCTGGAGGTCAAGGGTAGCCCCCCACTTGTACGCAAGTGGGGGTTTTTCGTGTCCAATTTATCCAAACAACAGCACTTATCCAATTGTTTGGAATAAAATAAAAACCGCAACTAGACAGTGGCGCTTTTTATTTTCTCAAACTTTATTGGTTTACTGGCCTGCCTCACAAGATTTGCACATACTCTTGTGTGCAAATATTTCATAAATAGCTGATAGGGCAACCAGAGCATATACTATTTTAACAAGCATTTCTGGTAATCCCCAAGAACCAAGAGCCAAACCAAAGAGTTCAAGTCCCCAGTTTAGGCCTCCGATTAAAATAAGTAAAAATGTCAACTTGTGTAATCCTCGCATAATTTTAATTTATTATTTAATAATACATATATTATAAGTTGTTTTTACCAAGCATGTCCAGAGTTATCCACTTTTTGTTTAGATATGTCCTTTACATGTCTTTGAAAAAAATATAAACTTATTTCAGACGTAAATTGGATGTCCGATAGATTGTGAAGTCTGTCGGGTGGAATTTTTACATTTGTTCCTTGTCGCGAAATGCGTTTCGTATATATTTGGGACTCGGCCGAGTCCCCCTCTTTAGAAGGTCATTTGGTTTTCAGTAGGCTCAGCCTTAAACGATCCTACACTATCTACTATTTTTTGAGCTTCGTTATTGTAACTGGCTTATTTGGATAGCTGGATGACTCTTCTCCCCAACCGCCCAATCATGAGTGCCTGTGCTAGCCACGGACCCCCATTATTGGGCGGTTTTTTATATATGCGAATGAAAAACAATACGAATATGCGAATGTATACGAATAAATGCAAAATACCAGCTCCATATTCGTAGCCATTCGTTGATTCGCATTATTCGTATATTCGTATTCCTATTTCACCCAATGTTTACCACGTATTTTTTTGATTTCTTCCTCATCAGCCTCTTCTTTTGTCATTTTTCCTTGCTCCCCAAGACTTTGTAGCTCGTTTTCTGGAAGTAAAATAAGCTCTTTTGCACGGTTTTCCAAATATTCCAGAGCATTTTTTGTTGGGTCGTCTAAAACCTCCTCAAGGAGTGCGTGTAATGTGAAACCAATCTTCGGTCCCGGTGTTACATGTGTAACATCCATCAATCTTTTGCCATCAATCTTAAGCATAGCAACTGAGATAGGGTCACGCAGGGCTTCATCTATCATGGCGTGATATTTGCGGAGGCGGTATGGGTCTTCCTTGGGCCTACCAGTGCCTATACGGTCGCATATGCGCATATCCATCAAATCCCATATATTCTCCCGTCCAACATTTACAATCATCCTACGGACCGCAGAGAGCGTAATCTGCTCTGTATCAGAGAAGAACATGTGCCACCTAACTAGTGTTACTGTTTTTTCTATTGTTTTTGTCGGATATCGAAGGTTTGTCAGTATTTTCCTGGTTGTTCTTGCTCCAAGCACTTCATGGCCATAAAATGTCCATGTGTCTTGCTCTTTCCCCCACCTACGAGACTCAGGTTTGGAAATGTCGTGAAACAAGGCGCTCAAACGGACTTCTAGTGGGTATTTTTTATCAGCAGAATGCTGGACTGACCGTATTAGATGCTCCCAAACATCGTAGGAATGGGCCCTATTTTGCTCAACTCCGTAAGTGCCTTCAAGTTCTGGTACTACATATTTCATTACCCCAAGTTTTTTCATAGCCAGCAAGCCATCCATGGGCCTGTCTGACATAATCACCTTTGTAAATTCATCTCTAATACGCTCTAGGGATATGTTTTTAAGTAAATCCGTGTTTTCAAATATAGCTTTCTCTGTTTCCGGCTCTATTTCAAAAGAGAGTTCAGCACTTAGTCTTATTGCACGCAACATACGCAAACCATCCTCTGTGAAACGGTCCACTGGATTCCCTACTGTTCGAATAACCTTGTCTTTTATATCTTTTTCCCCGTCGTACAAGTCGGTGATTGTTTCTCGTGAAACAGAGTAGGCCAAGGAATTCATGGTAAAATCCCGTCTTTTTAAGTCATCCTCTAGTTTTTGGCTAAAAACAACATTATCCGGATGTCTATTGTCGGTGTAGTTCCCTTCTATTCTATACGGAGTAACCTCGACAACCTTTAGACTTTCGTCTTCACACTCTTCGTTTACAACCCCAACTGTTCCAAAGGTGTTTTCATAAAATGTCTTGCTAAATAAGGCAATTATCTCTTCTGGCACCGCATTGGTTGTAACATCCCAGTCCTTTGGCACTCTCCCCAACACAAGGTCTCTTACGCATCCACCCACAAGAAAAGCCTCAAAGCCAGCCTTCTCAAGCTCACCTGTTACACGTGTAACCTCTTTAGGAATGTTAAATGTTTTCATTTTTCGTATTTATCAACTTAAACCAATGAAATTGCTTTGCTGTCCTCTTCCTGTGACAATTAGCACAACGCACATCACATTTTTCAATTTCACTTTTGACCATATCTAATCTCATTGCCCTAAGAAAACCTGATACATGCGCGTCTTTTTCTGACCTATCTCTATGATCAAATTCTAACACCACTGGATCTGATTCACCACAGTCTATACAATGATGATTCTTAAAATAGTCTAATATATACTTGTTTATTTCTGTTCTCAGCCCCAAGTTTCTTTTCTGTGCCTTATTTAGATAATATTTTTTATTCTTGATATAGTGGTTTCTAATGTTTGTTCTCGTACAGATTTTACACTGACGCTGATAAATTCCCTTTGATTTTATTTTAAAATTAAAATCCTCAATTGGCTTAAGTATCTTACATTTGCTACATATTATAGTTGTCATACTTCGAATATTTTAACAATATTCGAATTCAATTGCAACATGTCCCAATAAAATATATAATTAAGCGACATAAAGCACCCGTGATGAAATGGATATCATGCCAGCCTTCGAAGCTGTTTTTGGGGGTTCGAGTCCCTCCGGGTGCACAGAATACTTAAGAATACCGGGAATCTTCCGCGACTTTTTCCTCGCCGTCGCTCGGAAAAGTCGTGTCCGCAGCTCGCGACCCAGTCTGCTGACTAGGTGCCCGCTCCGCTTTTCGATTCCCTGTGCAAAGCATGCTTTGCACTACCCGCACAAAAAAGACAAGTATTTTTTGTGCGGGTACCGGGAATCGAACCCGAATCTCGTCCTTGGCAAGGACGTGTTCTACCACTAAACCATACCCGCATTTTAAACACAAAATAATCATATACTATAACTCAAAAAAACAAAAGGGATAATATATACAAGCAATAAACAGTTAAAATAGGTCACAACTGTGGATAAGTCTGGGGACATGTGTATTAAAGACAGGTCTTTAACTCGTGTCTGATTTACTGGCCGTTACTAGTCTATTTAGAAAAACGGCTTATAATATAGACACAATCAATACGACATGTCCAAAAAGTGTCTGTTTCTAATAAAAAGCAGGTAACGTTTCACGTGAAACTGGGTTATATGTTTTACATGAAACAAATGCAGAAATAGCGTACAATTTACAGATGTTTGGCAAAAGAGAGAGAAAAGAGCCAACCGAAAAACAAAAAATTGGCAAAATAGGGGAGGATTATGCCTGTGACTATCTAACCAAAAATGGTTACACTAATGTCTGTAGAAATTACCTAAGAAAATGGGGAGAAATAGACATTGTGGTCAGAAAGGGTAAGTTGCTTCATTTTGTTGAGGTTAAAAGTGTTACACATGTAACGTCGGGCGCTGTTTCCGGTGATATTTATAGACCAGAAGATAATATGCATCCGTGGAAGCTTCAGAGGCTGGGAAGGGCGATTCAGTCGTACCTATTGGAAAAGGATATTTCGGATGATATAGACTGGCAATTTGATGTGGTTACTGTCTATCTTGACCGAGAAGGGAGGTTGCTCAAGGTTTCAGTTTTGGAGGATGTTGTGCTTTAATCTATACATGAAGATATTTATAAATTATCTTGGGCAAATAAGGCTGTACTCATTGACTGATTTGGTTTTATTGCTCGTAGTTGTGGGCACGGGATATCACCAGCTTTTTGGGGCTGTTGTTTTGCATCTTGCCTTTCTGGCATATTTAGAGCATAGGCATGCTCATCCATACAGGGCAAAGGTACCAGTTGTGGTTGTTTGTGTTTTAGCATTGACTGGACTGGTTTATTTTGGGAAGATTGAAGGTTTGTTTTATCTATTCTTCAGCTATTTATACACAAGAAAAACCAAGGAACGAGCCTTTTTGAGTCCTGTGTTCCGAGGTTTACAATATTTCTTTATAGTTGCTGGAATAATTGGATATTCGTCACTTATTCCATATTTTGTGGCAATAGTGATTACTATAAGAAATCTTGTGGGGGACTTAAGGGACACAGAAAAAGACAGAAAAGAGGGGGTTAGAACGATTCCTGTGGTTTTGGGAGTGAAAAGAAGTATTAAGCATATTCATCTTGTGGCAATGATAATTACCTCGGTTTTGTGGTGGCTGATTGCAACAAACCCAGTCTCATATTTGTGGTTGTTGGTTGTAATTTGTATTGAAGTTTCAACGTATTATCTAACTCCAAGGTAAAAATAAATTTGTTATTTTGTTTGTTTATGTTAGACTGTTTGGGTTACTTTATTGAATATCGGAGTGTAGTGTAACGGCTAGCATTCCTTTTTGGGGAGGGTGTTTTAAAAAATTCGTCGGGGTGTGGTGTAACGGCTAACATTCCTGTTTTGGGAACAGGCGACTTCGAGTTCGAATCTCGACACCCCGACGAAGTGTTGAAAACAACCTCCAGATGCCCGTTGGGCATCTGTGGAAATTTTTTAATAAAAATTTAGGCGACTTCGAGTTCGAATCCCGGCACCCCGACAGAGTTTTAAACTATTTACATGACATTTATTCGTAAAACTGAGGATTTTGTTTGTGAGAAATGCGGATGCTCTATTAAGGGTGACGGGTATACAAACCATTGCCCAGAGTGTTTGTGGTCCAAACATGTTGATGTGTTTCCTGGAGACAGGGCAGGGAATTGTGGAGGAATGATGAAGCCAGTTATGATAGAGAAAAAAGGCAAGCAATATATCATTATTCATCAATGTGAAAAATGTGGTCAGAAAAAACCGAACAAGACGGGAAAGGGAGATAATTTTCAAGCTATTGTGCAGACAAGCGCTAACAATAGTTTTAAATAATCTATTATTTTTTGGTTATTTCATCAGTAAGCATTTTTGTCAGTTCGGGAGAGGTGTTTTCTTGAAAGAGTGTAGCAAAAGCACCTATATTTTGAGAAAGGAGTTCATCCAAACTCATTCCAGATTCAATTTTTATACTTCTATTTATATAAGCCATTGTAATGGCGTTCAGGTCCCTACTACCTGTCGTATCTCCGTTTGAGCTAGTTGAAATAATACCAATTAGAGAGGATTTGCCATCCACGACAGCACCCCCAGACGAGCCCTTTTGGGAAACAATCGTTCCGCCAACCGATATAACATCAACAACATTTTCTTTGAATGTGAAAACATCTTGAATGGTTGTAATCGCGCTTGCTTGGTTTAATCCTTGAAGAATAGATAGTCCACCAAGGAAACCAGCTGGATACGAAACTAATATTACAGGTTTGTTTGTTGTAATATCTTCGCTTGTATTCACTGGTATGTGTGGTAGCGGTGAGAGGGGCGAGCCGTCTATTCTGCCCACAATACGAAGGAGTGCGTAGTCGTATTCACCTGTGCCAAGCGGGTCTTGAGATGTTATTTCCGACTTGTGCAACTTTATCCAGGTCGGCGACACATAAACCAACCCAACTTTATACCTCGGATACGCTGGGTTGCCTGTGCGTACTATGCATTCAATAAAATCTTTCTGGTATAGGTCACGGAGTAAAAAATATTGGGCAACATGGGCGTTGGTTATAATAAGTCCGTCGGCACTTATAACTATTCCCGTGCCGGAAATAGGGGAGAATTCACTATTTTTTGTTGAACACAAAATATTTACTGTGGCTTCTCTAGCAAATACGTTTATTTTTTCAAAGTCTGGGGTCGGTTCTATCACTTCTGGGATGATTATTGGAATTACCGCTTCTGATTTTTGAGAAACGGTTGGTTTTGTTTCTTTTGTTGTGTTTTTTATTGGTGTGGGTGTATCAATTTTATCTACAGTAGGTTCACTTTGGAGAATTTCCTCTGTGCTTGTTGCTGTATCTTCTACATTTGTATTTGTTGGTGCAATTGTCTCGGGTATATAGCTAATACCGAAGATAAACAAGGCAAAGAATATAAATATTATGCTTATTATGTTGCGCATGGGTGAATTATAACATTTTTGCCTACATGTGTTTTTTCTGCTAGTATAATCTCATTGCGGGATTAGTTTATCGGTAAAATAACAGTTTTCCAAACTGTGGTGACCGGTTCGACTCCGGTATCCCGCACATGAAAACACTTAAGTTTAGAAGTAATTTAGCCGAGCTTGTTTTAAAAGGAGAAAAAACAGTAACCTGGAGACTTTTTGACGACAAAAATTTGCAGGTAGGTGATGAGCTCGTTTTGATTGTGAAGGAAACATTAGTAGAATTTGCAAAGGCTATAATTCTTAATGTAACAGAAAAGAAATTGGGTGACGTTACAGAGCAAGATTATACTGGGCATGAAAAATTTATAGATAAAGAAGATATGCTCAAACACTACAAAGAATATTATGGTGAGAAGGTTACGTTAGATACATTAGTGAAAATAATATCGTTTAGGTTGGTTTAAGTATATATAACTACACATAATCAAAAAACCACCAAGAGGTGGTTTTTTGATTGCGCAAATAAAATTTTTTAAAAATTTAAATCAAGCGACTATTTTACAGCTTCTTTAAGAGCCTTTGCTGCACGAAACTTTGGAACTTTCATTGATGGAACAGAAATAGACTCTCCTGTTCGTGGATTTCGAGCTTGTCTTGCTGCTCGAGTCTTTGTTGAAAAGATTCCAAGACCAGCGATTGAAACTTCGCCACCTTTCTTTAGTGTACCAACGATAGAATCAATAACTAAATCAACAACCTCTTCTGCTTGGACCTTTGTGCCACCAAGTTTTTCGTGCACTGCCTCTACGATTGATGCTTTATTCATATTTGATTTTAATAATTACCTAATAATTTTTTACTATCTACTATAAGAACATTATATACCAACGCTTTTTTAAAGCAACATATTGACTGTGGATTAAAATAGTTGTGTAAACAATCTAAAAATTTCATTCTCGTTAGAACGAAAAACTTGTTTTCTGAGACATTGCACAGGAAATTAGAAAATAACGACAAAATGCGCCAGCCCGAAGCACTGTTTGAGGAGCGGTAACCCGCGACGAGTTTGCGAAAGGGTGAGAAGTCGTATTACGACTTCGTAAAACCTTGAACACCTATAATCAGGTGTGAAAGGTGTACTGTTCCTGTAAGGAAAGCATTGAGGAAGATTATTTTCTTGATTTCCGAGCATAGCAAAAGCCCAACAGGGCTTTATGCGTGTCTTAGAAAACAGGTTTTGAGAGGGTTTTTACCTTGCAAACTCGATAGTTCTCGACTCACGGATAATGGTTACCTTGATTTCTCCTGGATATTTAAGCTCGCTTTCTATCTTTACAGCTATATCTCTAGCCATTTTCTTTGCTTCTAGGTCTGTAACCTCGCTTGGTGTGACGAATATTCTTATTTCGCGCCCAGCCTGCAAGGCATATGATTTCTCAACCCCCTTAAATGAGCTTGCTACGGCCTCCAACTCCTTTAGTCGTTTCAAGTAGTTTTCTACGCTGTCTCTTCTGGCACCTGGGCGACCCCCAGATATGGCATCTGCTGACTGAACAATCATTGATTCTAATGTTTCGTAAGGGTATTCCTCATGATGTGCCTGCATTGCCTTGATTATGGCCTCATCCGCACCAAACTTCTGGAGAATTCTCCTTCCAATCTCAATGTGTGTACCCACTACCTCATGGTCTAAGGCTTTGCCTATATCGTGTACCAAAGCCCCTGCTTTCGCCACTTGAACATTTGCTCCGATTTCTTCCGCAAGCATTCCAGCAATGTGGGCCATCTCAACAGAGTGAGCCAAGACATTTTGTCCATAACTTGTTCGGAAGTGTAGTCTACCAAGGATGGAAACTATTCTTGAATCAAGACCCAAAACGCCCGTTTCATACACAGCTTCTTCACCCTTATCTTTTATTATTTTTGCAATTTCTTGTTCGGCTTTCTGAACCATCTCCTCAATTTTTGCTGGCTGGATACGGCCATCAGCAATAAGTTTCTCTAGAGCACTCTTGGCGATTTGTCTGCGAACTGGATCAAACGAAGAAATAGTGATAGAGCCCGGAGTATCGTCTACTATGACTTCAACCCCAGTACATCTTTCAAATGATTTTATGTTTCTACCTTCCTTTCCAATAATTTTTCCTTTAATCTCATCATTGGGAATAGTCACATGGGTTGTAAGCATGTCTGACGATACAGAGTTGGACAATCTTTGAATAGATGTGGTCAAAATTTCTTTTGCTTTTTCCTCTAATCTCTCCTCGCCGTCTATTTCCAACTTTTTCATTCTAACCAAAATATCTTCCTCGCTTTCTTTCTCTACGGTTTTTAGAATTTCTTGTTTTGCTTCTTCTGGAGTAAGTTTGGCGATTTTTATGAGCTCCTCCTTCTTTTGGCCTTCAATTTGCTCGGTTTTTTCTCTAATAGACTTTATTTCCTCAATTCTCTTTTTTATTTCCTCAACCTCTTTATCAATCTCTGTTTGTCTATTCAAAAGAAGCTCATCTTTTTTGATAAGTCTTTCTTCTGTTTTCTTTGCATCTTCCTCTTTTTGTTTTATCTCCTGTCTTGCGTTTTTCAAAAACTCCTCAGCTTTTTTCTCTGCTTCATCAATGATTGCTTTCTCCTTATCCTTTGCTTCCAGCATCATTTTCTTTAGGTCAAGCTCCATAGAACCCTTCTGACCCAAAGAAACAATGAGACGCAAATAGTATCCAATCACTATTGATATAAGTGATGCAATGCTGACGAACAGCAATACTATTTTTAATGACATGTTTTGCGGATAACAGCCGCTCTCGCTCTTCTAAATATAGAGTTTATTCAATGTGTAATCAGTATGAGTCATGCAATAAGTTTTTATCTCTAAAATTTGTTAAGTAATCCGAATTTGAACAGAAATATATCAGAAAAACGAAAACAATCAGTTATTTAATTAAAATAAATAATGTCTGTATTGTATAAGAAAACCGCAAAAAAGTCAAAAGTGGCGATTTTTACAAGATTTTGTCAACAATCCCGTATTTTTTAGCCTCCTCAGCGGTCATAAAGAAATCTCGGTCTACATCCTTTTCTATTTGAGATAGTGGTTTGCCTGTATTCTTGGCCAACATTTTGTTTAGGGTTTCTCTAGACTTAAGTATATGTCTTGCAGATATTTCAATATCACTTGCTTGCCCTTGTGCTCCGCCGTGAGGCTGGTGAATCATGACCTCTGCATTTGGTAAGATAAATCTTTTGCCTTTTTTACCAGCCGATAGTATGACGGAAGCCATTGAGGCAGCGATGCCAACACAAACGGTTGAAACATCATTTTTGATGTGATTCATTGTGTCTAGAATAGCTAATCCAGAGTGTATGTATCCGCCAGGGGAGTTTATGTAAAGCGAAATGTCTTTCTTTGAGTCCTCTGATTGAAGGAAAAGCATCTGAGCGATGACGATATTTGCTGTGTCGTCATCTATTTCTCCACCAAGGAAAATGATGTTTTCACGCAAAAGTCTCGAGTATATGTCGTATGCTCGCTCGCCGAATTGGGATTTTTCTATGACTGTTGGTATTAACATAATTTTAGTTGAAAGTTTATAAAGTTAAAACCAACTTTGGGGACTTTGACTTTGTAGACCTTAGACTCGTTTGCAGTATAGCAGAAAGTGAAAAATAGTAAAATTTGATATGGAAAACCGCCTCGTCTGGGAGACAGGGCGGTCTCCGTGACGGGCGGGTTGCGTGGCAAGATCTCAAGACCTTGTTCCTGCCAGGTGAAAGAAGCCGTCTTCCTCGCGAAATGGGAGAATGAGGCATTCCACCATTGCATCAGGGAAGAACGGACACACAGCCGACACCAAGATCGCAGCCAATCGATCTCTCGTTACCGGCCGAACCTTGGCGGACCTTCTCGAGAGGACCTCGATGATGATCTCAGTCCCGAGACCATAGGTCATCATGTCCTTTGGGAACAGTGTGGTCATTGACTTCTCGTCTGTGACCCCAAACTCTTCCACGGACATGGTGGCCGCGACGATGCTCTTGTGGATTGCTCGCAGAGTGTCTTCTGAAATATCCGCCGGAAGACACCAGACTTTTACTACTGGCATGTGGGCTTCTCCTTGTTGGATGGACTATCCACAAAACATATTTGCAACAATGACAAAAAATGTCAAGTTTGGTACAATCTATCTGCTATGAGATTCCATCGATTTTATCAAAAATCCCCAATATCTTCGGACAATTTCGATATAACAGATAGGGAGCTTGTTCACCAATGGAGAAGTGTTTTTCGCTATAATGTGGGCTCCCAGGTGATTTTGTTTGACGGTTCTGGGACTGACTACCTTTGTGTTATTACCTCTCTACGCAATTTAGGCGCGACTGTTTCTGTGGTTAAGAAAATAAAGACGTCAGATGCATCACTTCGAAAAAACATCTGGTTGTGTGTGGCACTTATAAAAAAGGACAACCTGGAGCTTGTTGTGCAGAAGGCTACAGAGCTTGGAGTAAATCATATTGTGCCAGTAATATGTGAACACTCAGAGAAAAGAAAATTAAATATGGATAGGATGCAGAAAATAGCGGTTGAAGCATCAGAGCAGTCCGGTAGGGGAGATATTCCTGTTATTCATGAAATAATGAAGCTCGGAGATATTTTGTCGAGTGGTAACCTGCCACAAGAAAAAATAGCTTTTCACCCTGACGGAATCTCTTTCAAACAATACAGAGATAGTACAAACGCTGTGTCATTTGCTACATTTGTTGGACCAGAAGGAGGATTTAGTGATAAAGAAATATCTCTTTTCAAATCATATAACATTCCAATCATCTCCCTTGGTACTCAAATCCTCCGTGCCGAGACGGCGGGGATTGCTGTGTCGAGTGTGCTTCTACTTGGGTAACTTAAAAACACCCTCCTGGGTGTTTTTAAGTTTTGATATTAAGAATTGGTTATCTTGAAACCTGAAGGTTAATTGCTGATGTTACTACATTCACCACACCTGCCTGTTTCTGGACCTTAACAGAAGCGCTTGTCTCTGCGCTTGCTCCAGTAACAACTACTGAAGAGTTACCTTCACTTTTTACGCCAGCTGATATGGCCGTTTTTACATCTCCAGTGTTTTTCGTAAATAAGAAGCTATACCAAGGAAGTTTTATATCTACATTGTCATCACTTTCGTTTACTGTAACAGTTGCTCCAAGGTTTGTACCAAATATACCAAGGAACCTCGCTGGTTGTTTATACCTAACCATAACCCTTCCTTCCTCGGTATTTATATTAAGAACACTTGGTCTTTTCTCTATAACGATACTATTATATGTGTTTAGGTCCTCATCTGTCTTAATAAGTAGCTTTGAGTCTCCAGAAAGGTCAATAATAGCTGACTTAACATTCGCATCAACTTTACCAGACTCAACCTGGAGTTTTAATCCACCCGCCTTCAAGTCCAAGTTAACACTTTCTCCAGCACTATTTCTCACCATAAGAACATCACCGCCATTTCTCTGGATAGAAACAGTTCCCGCTGGTGTTGCTACATTAACAGACTTTGTTGTATCAACACTACCTACATCATCAACTCTTACACTTGTACCATTAACGTTTACAGTTCCAGATACACCGCCTGTATCTGCTCTCACTCCAGTTACTTGACCAGCAGCGTTTACTTCAACCGACTGTATCTTATCTGGGTCAATATCCTTAACATCAACCTCAATACCATTTACGTTTATTGTTCCACTGTACGCTAGGCCTATTGCACTAGCATTAACAGTAAAACCAAAAAGTAAAACCGCTACTAAAATATAATATGTTTTATGATTCATTTTTTATTATTAAGCTAATAATTGAAACATAATTATATCATATCGTTTTAACGGTCCAAATCCACAGTCAACACACCCACACTCATGTACTTATGGACCGATTTGTGCCATGATTAGTTAGTCGAACCCGTTTATTAGTCTAACTACAATAATAATTATGGAACCAACAAACGAAGTAATGTGTCCGACATGCAATGTTGCCGTGGTTAATGGGGTATGTCCACAGTGTGGCGCACCAGTAGCAGAACCAGCACCAGCACCAGCACCAGCACCAGAGGTAACACCAGAAGTAGTACCGGAAGTAACTCCAGAAGCATAGAAAGAAAAAAGAGGCCGTTAGGCCTCTTTTTTGTTATTCCTGTAGTTTTGAAAATCAATAAAATCACTTCAGATGCTAGGCGCAGGAGATTTTGTGAGTGAGCCGTACTAGATGTACAGTGAATGAACAAAATTGAACTGCAACAACGCAGATGAAATGATTTTATTGATTTTCCAAAAACTGAAATACTAATTCGTTGGTGAGGAAGGTCTCCACATACATTCTGACTCGGAAACGTTCTGCATCTTTGTATTGCGAAAGAATATGCTCCATTTCCTTCTTCACATCCTCCTCTTTTGGAGTAAGACCCTCTGCTTTGGCTATGTTATTTAATATGATTTGTGATTTTGCTCGTTTCACAGCTACGTCTTTCCACTCAAGCTTGAGGTCGTCCTCAGTCTTTTTTATGTGTTTCAGGTAGTCTTCATAGGTTACACCAGCCCTGGCGATGTCATCTTTAAACTGAGCCAGCATTTTTTCCATTTCACCATCAACTATTATTTTTGGGAGTTCAATAGTTGATTCGCCCATGATTCCTTCAAGTGTCTCGGTTCTTTTCTTATCTTTTTCCTTCATTCTTTTTTCTAGAGCGATATTTTCCTTTACTTTCTCTCTCATATCGAGAACATCTTTGAAACCACCAATCATTTTTGCGAATTCATTATCTACGGCGGGTAAATCTTCGTCTTTTATCTCTGCATGGTTGTGTGTGTGTTCATCTTCTCCACTTTCAGCATGCATTTTTTGATGAGCTATGTTTTTTCTGATGTTGTCTATCACATCATTTATTTCCTTGTCTGTGACCTCTGGGGTTTTAGTTTCCTTTGAGTTCTGGTTTTTTGCTAATTTTTTGTAGTCAGCTAGTTTTACTTCTGGCATCAAGGCGGTTTTGATTTTGAATTCGAGAGTGCTACCTAGACCAATCTTGGTTATGGTTATTTCTGGTCGACCGATGGCATCTATTTTGTGTTCGCCTAGTATGTTGGGATATTCCTCAGAAAGAGCAATTTCTGCCGCCTCTTCTAGAAGTCTTCCTTCGCCCACTTTTTGAGCAACCAGAGTATCTGGGGCATTGCCTTTTCTGAATCCTGGTAGTTCTAAGTCTTGTTTTATTTTAGCCAGGGCCTTCTCTCTCATTAGGGTCATTTTTTCGGCAACAATAGTGCCAAGAATTTCTAGCTCTCTGTCTGGTAGAGAAGTTATTTTAATATTGGTGTAGTTTTTTTGTGTTGTCATGATGATTTCTAGTCTATATTGTGGGTTCGTTCTTTGCAAGCAGAAACACAAAAACCACCAAGATGGTGGTTTTTGTTCAGACTCTATTCTAAACACTATTCTAGTTCTGCTTCTGAGTTCAACTCTGCATCCAGGTTATCAAAGTTTGTTGCGTTTAGGTCTGCTTCTATGGAATTTAAATCATCCTCAGCAGTAACGCTTGAGATGGCGTTTGCTTCCGAGCTATTGGTACTTGGTTCACTAAAGGTTGTAATCAGATTTTCTTTGGCTTTGTTTTCTTCTATCCTTTTTCCCCAGAAATATAATCCACCAAGAATAATTATGGCGATTATTATAATTGTTCCGATGATTGAACCTACTGATGATTTATTTTCTTCCATAATTGTTTATTAGATTAATAATTAGTTTTCATTTGTAGATGTGGCGTTGCGCAACTGGGATACTCCTCTCAATACCCCCACCGTTTTTTGTAATAGTTTGTGAGCTTCTTTTAAGTGAGTTTCAATAACTTTAACAGAATTTCTCATTTCGTTCATTGTCTCTCTCTGTGTGGTGGTTGCACTGTCTGCTTTTATAGATGAAGTTTTTAGAATTTCGTATGCAACCCTTGCGTCTCTTAGGTGGGTTTTTGCCTCTGTCACCAACCTTTCTGCTTCAGTGGTATTTCCTCCATTTAACTTTATTTTTTCTATTCTTGAAACCAGTTTGCTTGTAATTTTTTCTTCTCTTTCAATCGTGGACAAATATCTTTTTGTCATTTTCTCAAATCTTTTCTCAAGTCTGTTTGCTGTGGAACTTGCAACTCTATTTTGGATTCTGTTTTCTGGTGTTACTCTCGTATCTTGTAGTGGTCTTGGGCTGTTTACATCGTAACCCGGACATTTTGCGAATTCACACCTGGGTCCTGTTCTGCCAACATAAGAACCATCCGGACACTGTTTTGCTTCTTGTGTGCACATGACCCCACCTGTAGATGGGTTTCTATTTTCTGCAGAAACAACTGCTGTAAAACCAAGAAGAAGGATAAGGGCTATTAATACATTTGATGTAATTTTATTCATTTTGATTAGATTAATTGTAATCTGTATCAGATTAATTATATAGTAAAAAACTCGGATAGCAACCGAGTCTTTTACTTGTCATTTGTTTGAAAATGTCAGGAGTTAAAGCATCAATGCAACGATAATCAAGGCAACGATGTTTAGTATTTTTATCATTGGATTCATGGCTGGACCGGCTGTATCCTTGTATGGGTCACCAACGGTGTCTCCAGTAACAGCTGCTTTGTGAGCATCACTTCCTTTTCCACCGTGGTTGCCTTGCTCAATGTGTTTTTTGGCATTATCCCATGCTCCACCACCAGAAGTCATTGATATTGCCACAAATAGTCCTGTGATAATAGAACCAACTAGCAAGCCACCAAGTACAACAAGGCCATTATCTTTTCCAAAAATTACCATTACTAGAATTGGTGCCAAAACAGGAATTAAGGCCGGAAGAATCATTTGTTTTATGGCCGCACCGGTAATAATTGAAACTGCTTTTGCATAGTCTGGCTTAGCTGTACCTTCCATAATACCTTTTATCTCTCTAAACTGTCTGCGAATTTCTTCCACGACTTTTCCTGCTGTTTTTCCTACCGCTTCCATACATAGTGCACCGAAGTAGTAAGGCAAGAGACCTCCTAGGAACAGCCCAACAATAACGTAGGGATTACTTAGGTCAAATGAAATACTTTTTCCAGCCTTAACGATTTCTTCTGTATATGAGGCAAAGAGAACAAGAGAAGCTAGGCCTGCTGAACCTATGGCGTACCCCTTTGTCACCGCTTTTGTTGTGTTTCCAACCGCATCAAGTGGGTCGGTAATATCTCGAACTTCTTTTGGAAGTTCTGCCATTTCTGCAATACCACCAGCATTATCCGTAATCGGGCCGTAAGCATCTATGGCAACGATGATTCCTGTCATCGAAAGCATAGACATAGCAGCAACGGCAATTCCATAAAGACCGCCATAGTGATAACTAACCAAAATTCCTAAAACTATTGTGATTAATGGCCAAGCTGTTGATTTCATTGAGATGGCCAAACCCTGGATGACGTTTGTACCGTGACCGGAAACAGAAGCCTTGGCTATTGATTGTACTGGTGAGTATTTTGTTGATGTGAAGTACTCTGTAATAACCACAAGTGCTCCTGTTACAACTAGACCAACGAGAGAACAGATAAATAGGTCCATTGTTGAAAATAAACCATTATCAGCCATAAGCATTTTTGTGATTGGGTAGAAAGCTACTCCAGCAATAACACCCGAAGCGATAAGGCCCTTATATAGTGCGCCCATGATGTTTCCAGATTTTCCAAGCTTAACAAACCAAGTTCCTATTATAGAAGCAAATATTGCCATCCCTCCGATAGCTAGGGGATAGATAACTGCGTTTTCAAAACCTGCGAAGAGAAGAGAACCAAGAAGCATAGTAGCAACTGATGTAACGGCATAAGTTTCAAAAAGGTCTGCGGCCATACCAGCACAGTCTCCGACATTATCACCAACATTATCGGCAATAACTCCTGGGTTTCTTGGGTCGTCCTCTGGGATATTGGCTTCAAGTTTACCTACGAGATCAGCTCCAACATCTGCTGCCTTGGTAAAAATTCCTCCACCCAGTCTGGCAAAAACAGAAATAAGAGATGCTCCAAAACCAAGTCCAACAAGTGCTGTTATGTCTTTGAAAATTGCATAAAAGGCTGTTACACCAAGCAAGGCAAGTCCCACCACAAGGAGTCCAGTAACGGTTCCTCCCTTGAAAGCTAGGGAAAGTGCCTCGTTTATTCCTCCTCGGGCAGCTTCTGTTGTTCTGACGTTCGCTCTAACCGATACATTCATACCTATATATCCGGCGAGAGCAGAAAGGATTGCTCCAACAAGGAATCCTAGAGCCATAACCCAGCCAAGTTTATCTATAAAACCAATTAGGAAAAATAACACAACAGCGATAATGCCGATAGTTTTATACTGTTTATTTAGATATGCACCAGCACCTTCTTGGATAGCTTTTGCAATCTCTTGCATTCTGGCGTTTCCAGGGCTCTTTTTTAAGATTGACTTTGCCAAAAGCAAACCGTAGACAATGGCAATTACTGAAGAAATCAAGGCGAATACTAGATAACTGTTCATATTTTTAAGTTAATTAATAATTATTGTTAAAAATAACTATAGACAATTTTTGTTTGTTAGACAATGCTCTCTTCTGGTTCGTCATCTTCTACCACCTCTTCCTTCGGCGCATCTGCTTTGATTGTTGCCGACTGTATGTCAATTTTCCAACCTGTCAGTTTTGCGGCAAGTCGAACATTTTGACCACCTTTTCCGATTGCAAGAGATTGCTGTTCCTCGGAAACCACAACAGTTGCTTGTTTTTCCTCCTCGTTAAGTGCCACGGATAGTGTTTTTGCTGGGGAAAGAGCGTCCTCAATAAACTTTTTTGGATCTTCTGACCACTCTATTATGTCTATTTTTTCTCCACCTAGCTCTGACATAACTGTAGAAACACGAACACCTCTCTGTCCAACCATTGAACCAACTGGGTCTATGTGTGAATCGGTTGAACTCACGGCAATCTTTGTTCTACTTCCTGCCTCCCTGGCAATGGATTTTACAACCACAGCGCCACTGGCAATTTCTGGAGCTTCAGCTTCAAATAATTTTTCAAGTAATTTGGGATGTGAGCGGGAAAGTCTAAGGAAAACACCTTTTCCGGACTCTTCTACTCTATATAGATAGGCTCTGATTCTCTCTCCTTGGCCAAATCTCTCACCAGGAATTTGTTCCTCATATGGAAGTAAGCCAGTTGCTCGCCCCATATCTATAAAAACATTTCCTCTTTCTATTCTCTGTACTGTACCAGTTACTATTTCTCCTTCTCTTTTACCATATTCTGCCATAACAGAGACTTTTTCTGCCTCACGAATTTTTTGCATAATTACCTGTTTTGCTGTTTGGGCTGCGATACGGCTGTAGTCATCCTGTGCCTCAAGAGGAAAAATCATTTCTTCACCAAGTACTACATCTTTTTTTATACGACGAGCGTCGCTTATCATCATATGGTGTTCTGGGTTGTACAAGTCCATTCCTTCTGGAATCTCACCATCTTCTGGTTCTTCCATGAGAACAGTGCTTTCATCCACAGCAATTTTAACCTGAAACATTTCAGTTTTTCCAGTGTTTATGTCAAATTTAGCCCTAACAATCTGGCCCTTTTTGCCATATTCTTTTTTGTAGGCCGTAGCCAAGGCGAGCTCGATAGCTTCCAATATTTTTTCTCTTGGGATACCCCGCTCTTCCTCTAATTGAGCTAGTACTGAGTTTATTACTTTAAGATCTAACATGATAGTTATTCTTGAGCGGAGCGATTAGAATAACATCACCCTGTGAAATCCCGCTTTGCGGGAACTTTGGCTTTGCCAAAGTTATTTCACGGGGTACTAGTAAATTATAGTCGCCTTGCTCGTTAATTTCTTGTAAAAAATTAGCCCGCCCGGGTGGGCGAACTTCAATAACACCATATTATCACAGTTCATGCATTCTTGTCAAATAAGTAATTTTGAAGAATTTTTACTTGAATATTATTCTTAACAAACAATATTTATACACATTCTTTATGTAATAAGTTTTATTTTTTGTTATAATACAGATAATAAAATTCTAATTTTATAATTTAATCATTGAAAATTGATTAGAAATTAGAAATTAGAAATTAGAAATTAGAAATTTTTCTCATGCATATTGAAGAAGCACAATTAAAGGAATTTATCTTGGACTCGGGGCTTGTCTCACGAGCAGATGTTGAAACTGCTGAGAAGGAACAGAAAGAGACCGGTGGAAATCTTGGAAAAATACTAGTAAATAAAGGAAAGATGACGGAAGACGATCTTCGTCGTATGCAGGCCTACATCCTTGGTATTCCTTTTGTTAATCTCAAGACAGAAAAACTTCCTTTTGATGTCCTTTCTCTTATTCCAGAACCAATTGCTCGTAATCACAATATTGTAGCCTTCAAAAAAACCGACACTTCGCTTGAAGTTGCCATGCTTGATACAGAGGACTTAACAGCGATTGATTTTATAAAGAAGAAAGTGGGTCTAAAGATTCTTCCTCGTCTTACTGATACGGACTCAATGAAAAGCGCCATATTGCAATATCAGAAATCACTCAAGGCGGAGTTTGGAGACTTAATTCAAAAAGAGGCTAACTCAATAAAAAGTATCGCTGATGATCCAGAGTCTGACACAAGCGAAGAAAATCTTAGAAAATTAGCAGATGATGTTCCAGTCGTTCGTATTGTAGATACTCTATTAAAGCATTCAATATTACAAAATGCTTCTGATATTCACATTGAGCCCCAGGAACATGAATTATTGGTCAGATATCGGCTTGATGGTTTGTTGCACGATGCCATGATATTACCAAAAAACATGGCTCCAAGTGTAGTTGCCCGCATAAAAGTATTATCAAGTCTTAAGCTTGACGAAAAACGTCTTCCTCAGGACGGCAGATTTAAGATTGACTCAGATGGCGAAAAGGTATCTTTCCGTGTCTCCACCTTGCCAACCTATTATGGTGAAAAGGTTGTGATGCGACTCCTCCGTGAAAATGTTTCGGGGTTTACTTTAGAGTACCTTTCTTTTCATGGTGAGGGACTGGAGAGAATACACAAGGCGGTGAAATCAACAACAGGAATGATTTTGACTACTGGTCCGACTGGTTCAGGAAAAACAACAACCTTATATACAATTTTAGATATTTTGAATACTCCCGATCTTAACATTTCAACCATTGAAGATCCTATTGAGTATCAGATGAAAAGGATTAATCAAACACAGGTTCGTCCAGAGATTGGATTTACTTTTGCAAATGGACTTCGTACTCTTGTTCGTCAAGATCCGGATATAATTATGGTTGGTGAAATTCGTGATAACGAGACCGCTTCTCTTGCTGTCAACGCGGCACTTACTGGACACGTGGTTCTGTCCACCCTTCACACCAATTCAGCTGCTGGAACCATACCAAGGTTAATTGATATGAAAGTTGAGCCATTTTTACTTGTATCAACAATTAATATAATTATTGGACAAAGGCTTGTCAGAAAGCTGACCGATCAGAAAGAAAAATATTTTCTATCAAAAGCAGAACTAGATACACTTGGAAGGTCTATCAATCTGGACAAGGTACTTAAGACACTCAAGGAAGAAAAGGTTGTCGAAAAGTCGGACACCTGGGATAAGGTTCCTTTTTGGAGAATAAAGAAAGATGTTTCATCTGAAGATGGTTTTTCTGGGAGAGTTGGAATTCATGAGATTTTGAAGGTTTCACCAACTATAAAAGAAATTATTTTGAAATCAGGGACATCAGATGACATCCAGCTTCAAGCAGAAAAGGAAGGAATGCTTACAATGTACGAAGATGGAATATTTAAGGCCGTACAAGGCATAACCACCATTGAGGAAGTATTAAGAGTAATATCAGAATAAAACATGACACTATTTCACTACAAAATAATTGATAAAGAGGGTAAGACGACCGAGGGTACTCAAGATGCAAAAGATAAATTTGCTTTGTACCACACCATAAAGGAGTCTGGTGGTACTGTTATTTTTGCCGAAGAAGTAAAAAACAAAACCCCGCTTTCTCTATCTAGCCTTTTTTCTTTTCTTGGTGGAGTAAAAACGCATGACAAAATTATATTTGCCAGAAATCTTTCAAAGATGATAGACGCCGGGCTACCGATTACTCGTGGTCTTTCAATATTAGAAAGGCAGGCAAAGGGTAAATTCAAAAAAGTGTTAATGGGGCTAAACAAATCACTTTCCGAGGGTGCCACATTTAGTGATTCAATGAAGAATTATCCAGATGTTTTCTCTGTCTTGTTTGTATCAATGACTAGGGCGGGGGAGGAATCAGGAAATCTGTCTATGGCTCTACAGAATGTTAGTATGCAGATGGAGAAGTCATATCAGTTAACAAAAAAAATCAAAGGAGCCCTGATGTATCCGGCGGTAATCTTTTCTCTCATGATTATTATCGGTGTTCTGATGATGATATATATGGTGCCTACGCTTACAGCAACATTTATCGGATTAGGAATAAAACTTCCGCTGGCCACAAGAATTATTATTGCTATTAGTGATTTTCTTAAATCATACTTTTTGCTTCTTGCTGTCGGTTTGTTGGCCTTTGGTTTTTTGTCAACGATTTTTATGCGCACAAAAAAAGGAAAACGGATGTTGGATTGGGTGATACTTCATATTCCAGTAGTCAATGAAATAGTAAAACAGATTAATTCAGCGCGTACTGCACGAACCCTTTCCTCACTTATTTCATCTGGGGTAGATATTGTTGTTGCTATTGGTATTACAAAGGATGTGATACAGAATTCATATTACAAAGAGGTGCTAGAAAAAATACAGAACATAATTCAGAAAGGTGAGCAGATATCTGTGGTCTTTTCTTCAAATGACAAACTGTATCCACTATTTGTTGGAGAAATGGTGGCTGTGGGTGAAGAGACAGGTAAGATAGGGGAGATGCTTCTATCGGTTGCTGTCTATTATGAAGATGAGGTTGATCAGAAGACAAAAGATATGTCCTCAATTATTGAGCCGGTACTAATGATATTTATTGGTGTGGCCGTTGGATTCTTTGCCATATCAATGCTTGGACCAACATATTCACTTGCTGACGCTATATAGAAGAAATTTCAAAAATAGGAAATCTTACGCTTTTAAAAATGATTATTACAAAGACAAATAAAACAGAGGGTTTTTCTTTGGTTGAACTTATTGTCGGAATCGCTGTTTTTCTTGTCATTATCGTAGCTGTTTATAATTCCTACATGGGAGTATTTAATGTAGTTTATGCTAGTCGTTCAAAAATAGAGGCAATAGCCTTAATAAACGAACAGTTAGAGATTGCTCGTAACCTTCCGTATTCAGAAGTTGGCCTTGTTTCTGGTATTCCCACGGGTAAGTTGATTCATTCTCAAATACTTAACCGGGATTCCTATCACTATTCTGTTACAACAACAATCAGAAATATTGACGATCCGTTTGATGGGACTATTGGTGGAACTCCAAACGATTTGTCTCCAGCAGATTTTAAAATTGTTGAGATAGAAATTGATTGCTCAAACTGCAAAAACTTTACCCCAATGGTTGTGACTACAAGAGTTGCTCCAAAGAATCTTGAGACGGCGAGTACAAACGGAGCACTTTTTATAAGAGTTTTTGATGCAAGCGGGAACCCAGTTTCAGATGCAAATGTTCATATAGAGAATAATAATGTTAATCCGCCAATAGTTATAGACGATGTAACCAACCTAAATGGAATGTTGCAAATTGTGGATGCAGTACCAGGAATTAATTCTTACGAAATTACAGTTACCAAGCCTAACTTTTCTACGGATGAAACAAAAGAGATAACAGCAGAAAATCCAAACCCAACAAAACCACACGCAACCATCGTTCTACAACAAGTAACTCAGCTTAGTTTCATAATTGACAGACTGAGCATCTTTAATATCAGCTCTGTAACTAATACCTGCGACCCAGTTTCGTCATTTGATTTTTCACTGCAAGGAAGCAAACTAATAGGCACCGATCCAGATGTATTAAAATATGACGAAAATAAAGTGACAAGTGGTGCAGGGGAACTGACGCTAAGCAATATGGAGTGGGACACTTATACATTTACGGGAATAGATGCTACTCATAATGTTGTAGGAACAAATCCACTATTGCCAACCAGCATAACTCCTGGTAGTACACAGGATGTAAAAATTATTGTTGAACCAAAAGACCCCAATACGTTGTTGGTTATTGTTAAAGATGGTGTGGCGGGGTTACCTTTGTCAGATGTCTCTGTCACATTAACCAAAACTGGTTTTAGTGCGAACGGAATAACTGGGCGTGGTTTTCTCGGACAAACGGACTGGTCTTTAGGAAGTGGTCAGGCCACATCAACAGACTTAAGCATGTACTTTTCTTCGGATGGAAACATTGAGAACCAAAATCCCGTCGGAGATGTCTTACTAAAAAAGATATTTGATGATTATGTACCGAGCGGAAATCTGACATCGTCCTCTTTTGATACTGGTGCAACGAGTAACTTCCAACAAATAAACTGGAATCCAATCGACCAGCCAGTCAGCACTGGAAATCCAAATGTTAGGATTCAGATTGCTACGAATAGCGACGGGGGTGTGTGGAATTTTACTGGTCCAGACGGCACAGCTAGTACATATTACACAAATGCTGACAGAAATATTTTTTCTGGTAACAATGGCAACAGATATCTTAGATATAAACTTTATTTAGATAGTGCGGTAACCACAGCAACACCAAATATTTCTGATATATTCTTTACCTTTACTACCTCCTGTACTCCGCCCGGGCAAATTTCCTTTAGTGGTTTGTCCTCGGGAACATATTCTCTTCATTTGGAAAAAAGTGGGTATGTTACACAGGATGTTTCAGTTCCAGTAAGTGTTTCTTGGGTTTCAAAGGAAATCGTTTTTGTCCCGATTTAATTTAGAAAAAACAAATGAATAAGGATTTTTATAAAAAAGGATTCACAATTTCAGAACTGCTTATCAGTATTTTTATACTGAGTGTCCTAACCCTAGGAGTCTCAACCTTCCAAAGGGATGTTTTTTCTTTGAACTTTGCTTTACAAAACGGACTAAGTGCCCAAATGAGTGCTAGACGCGTGGTGAAAACAATGGTTGCTGAGTTGCGCGAAACCGGTCCATCTGCTCTTGGTGCGTATCCGATTGCTTCTGCTAGTTCCACAAGCATAACTTTTTATAGTGATGTAAACAATGACGGTTTGAGGGATAGGGTTCGGTATTATGTTAGTGGAACAAATGTTAAAAGGGGCATAATAGCTCCAAGTGGAAATCCACTTACATATAATAGTGCGAACGAGAAGATATCCAATGTTATTTCCGACTTTATTGCTAGTTCAACACGTCCACTTTTTGAATACTATCCTGCAGACTATGCTGGATCTACAGCCCCCCTCACATATCCGGTCAACATTCAATCTGTTCGTCTTGTTAAGGTTACTGCTATAATTGATAAAAATCCCGGTCGTTCTCCCGCCCAAATAGTTGTGACATCTCAAGTGAATCTGCGTAATCTAAAAGATAACTTATAGAATGAAAAACAAGTCATTACAAACTGGTTCAATTCTAATTCAGGCTTTTCTTTTTGGTGTTATTTCTATTGTAATGATTGGGGCGCTTATTAGTTGGGCGGGCACAAACATAAGGGCATCACGTGTTGGCCTGTATCGCGAACAGGCACTTCAGATAGCTGAAGCGGGGATAGACTATTATAGATGGCACTTGGCACATGCTCCTACGGACTATAAGGATGGCACAGGTGTAGCTGGTCCGTATACCCATGATTTTTTTGATAAAGATGGAGTAAAAATAGGGACATTTACTCTTGATATTACACCACCTGCAACTGGTTTTACTCTTGTAAAAATAAAATCAACAGGCAAGGTGGTTTCAGACCCAGCAGTGTCTCGCTCCATTTTAGTTCAGTTGGCCATCCCTTCTTTTGCGAAATTCGCTATTGTTGCAAACGACTATATGCGTTTTGGAGAAGGCACAGAAGTATTTGGGCCAATTCACTCAAATAACGGTTTGCGTTTTGATGGTCTTGCCCACAACTTAATTACAAGTGCAAAGGATAAATATGATGATCCAGACCACACTGGAAATAATGAGTTTGGTGTGCACACCCACGTTAATCCACCCCCAGGAAGTGGTGTAAACGACTCATTCAGGTCAGCTGAAGCCCCACCGAGCGTCGTAGCAAATCGTCCAGATGTGTTTGAGGTTGGGCGTTCATTTCCTGTACCAGCAGTAGACTTTGTTGGTTTGACAACAGATTTGGCACAGATAAAAAGTGGTGCTCAGTCCGCAGGTAGATATATATCAAGTTCTGGCGCCAGGGGATATCGTGTTGTTTTCAAAGTTAATGATACTTTTGATTTATATAGAGTTAATACTCTGACATCTGCATCAGGTAGTTGTGATGAAGATGTGACTGGCTGGGGAACATGGAGCATAAAGACGACTGGTAGTAGTCAGACATTTATTTCAAATTATGCTATTCCAACAAATGGACTTATTTTTGTGGAAGATAAAGTTTGGGTTGAGGGCCAAATAAACACTGCTCGCGTGACGCTTGCTTCTGGTAAATTTCCAGATAATCCAAGTACTCGACCAAGTATTACTATAAACAACAATCTTTTGTATACGAATTATGATGGCCAAGATGTGATTTCGCTTATTTCACAGGACGATATTAATGTGGGGTTAAGTAGTGCAAATGATTTACGAATAGACGCCGCCCTTATTGCTCAAAACGGTCGCGTTGGTAGATATCACTACTCTTCATCTTGTGGAACTGGATATCTTCGAAACTCAATAACACTATATGGGATGCTTGGCACAAATTTACGATATGGTTTTGCTTATACCGATAACACCGGCTATGATATTAGAAATATAATATTTGATGCGAATCTCTTGTATGGTCCACCACCAAGTTTTCCACTGACCTCTGATCAGTACTCCATTGTCTCTTGGGAGGAAGTTAAATAAAACACTCAAATTCAACGCACTCCTTTGTCGCCTCGCTTTTTTGGTTCCACGCAACGTACTGTTGTACGTTTTGGTCACCAAAAAATCTTGCTTCGCGGATTGCATCTGAATTTGAGCGTTTTATAATACACGGCAATTTAATTGATTATCTTGGATCTGAAATCCGTGGGGATTTCATCCAAATTTGGAAGTTTTATGAATGCACTTTTTATGATTCAAAACAGTTATTCATAATGTGGTACAATACTATTCATGAAAAAGGTAAAAAAACTCGTGGTTGGAAATTGGAAAATGAACCCGACCAGCTTAGAAGAAGCGAAAAAACTTGTATTGAGTGTGAAGAGGTCAACCCGGAATTTAAAAAGAACAGAGGTTGTACTTTGTCCGCCATTTATATATTTATCTGCTGTATCTGGATTTACTGGAGAGAATATTTTTCTTGGTGCACAGAATGCAAATCATGAGACTGTGGGTTCGTTTACCGGAGAAGTGAGTTTTGCAGAGCTTTCTCAGTTCAAGGTGGATTATGTTATTTTGGGACATTCGGAGAGGAGAAAGATGGGAGAGAGCGATGAACTAATAAATAAAAAAGTCAGGTCAGTTGTTGGTGGTGGAATGAATGCAATAATATGTATTGGTGAGAGCACGAGAGATAGCAATGGAGATTTTTACGGGTTTTTAAAACAGCAAATTTTATCTAGCTTAAAAGATGTTCCAAAAAAACTTTTAGGACAGATTATAATTGCCTATGAACCTATCTGGGCAGTGGGAGCAAGGGAAGCAATCTCACCAAGAGATTTGCACGAGATGACAATTTTTATTAAAAAAGTTTTGAAAGATTTGTGTGGAGTTTCTGCAGATGGTACTAGGATTTTATATGGAGGAGATGCCGACAGGGTTAATGCAGACGAGCTCGTAAAAGAAGGAAATGTTTCTGGACTCTTAGTGGGTAGAGAGAGTTTGAATGCAAAAGATTTTATTGAAATAATAAAGCTTGTAGATTCTATTTAGATAATTCTTTTCTAATTTTTTCAGCATTGGTCTCAAAATCTTTTTTGTCGCCAATTACTTTATCGTTTGGAAAAACCCAGATGTGGGCATGAGGAACTTCCTCTCCAACCACCTTTGACAGTACCCAGTCCGTATCAAAAGCTTTTTTTTGAGCTAGGGCGATTTTTTTTGAGACTTCAAAATATTCTCCAGCTTCTGGAACGTCCCAAACCCACCTATAATGTTCCTTTGGTATAACCAGGGTGTGTCCGGGGGATTCTGGTTCAATGCTAAGAAAGGCGAGAAACTTTTCATTCTCATAAACTTTATGGCAGGGAATTTCTCCACTGACTATTTTGCAAAATATACAATCTTTCATACATATATTTTAACACCGAAATCTCTTTTTCACCAAAACCTTTTCAGAGACACAAATTTTTCCAGCGAAAAATTTGTTCTGGTCCTCACCCCCTCGTTGTCAAGAGCCCTCGTTTCACTCGGGTCATTGACAACACCGGCTCGGGGGTTGCGGATGCTCTGAAAAAGGTTTTACTTCAACGAGATTTCAGTGTTATTCACGCCAATTAAGCTGTGTTACACTTGAGGAATGAAAAAATATGCCCTCCGAGACGCAATCCCTCAGAACGCTCATGAAGGCCTAAAAGAGTATCATCCTCTAGTTAGGAGCTTGTTGTATGCAAGGGGACTAAGTGACACAAGCCTCGCACAAAGGTTTCTCTTCCCAGATTACACAGCAGGAATTCATGATCCGTTTCTTATGAAGGATATGAAAAAAGTGGTGGATAGAATTTTGAAGGCAGTTTTGAACAACGAAAAAATCGGAATATATAGTGACTATGATGCGGATGGAATTCCTGGTGCGGTTGTCTTGCACGATTTTTTTAAAAAAATAAATTATACGAACTTCGTAAATTATATTCCACTACGCAACGAGGAAGGTTTCGGTTTGAACAATGAAGCTATTACTAGTTTGCACAATGAAGGCGTAACACTTCTCATCACTATTGATTGTGGCATCACAGATGTGGAACAGATTAAGTTTGCCAACGAATATGGAATGGAGACCATAATAACCGACCACCATATTCCAGGAAAAAAATTACCAAAAGCTTTCGCCATAATAAACCCAAAACAGAAAGATTGTCAGTATCCAGAGAAGATGCTTTGTGGTGCTGGGGTAATATTTAAGGTGATTCAAGCATTAATTTTAGAGATTAGAAACTCGAAGCCGGAAATTTCATCCAGTCTTCCAATTGGTTGGGAAAAGTGGTTATTGGACATGGTTGGTTTAGCAACACTGTCAGACATGGTTCCTCTACTGGGTGAGAACAGAGTGTTTTCATATTTCGGAATGAAGGTGCTACAGAAAAGTCCGAGGGTGGGTCTTCAGAAATTATTTTCCCTTCTCAAAATAAACCAAACCACAGTGACAGAAGATGATATCGCTTTCATGATTACTCCTAGGATAAATGCAGCCTCGCGGATGGGTATTCCACGAGATGCATTTACACTCATGTCTACGTTAGACGAAGTTGAGGCTGGAATGTTGGCAGAACATTTGAATAATAAAAATGACGAGAGGAAGGGGGTAGTTGGAAGTATGGTAAGGGAAATAAAAAAAAGAATTGAAAATCAAGAAGAGGAAATGAAACACGTTTTGGTTTTTGGAAACCCTGAGTGGAAGCCGTCTCTCCTGGGACTTGTTGCAAACAGTTTTTCTGATGAACACAATCGTCCGGTTTTCTTTTGGGGAAGAGAGGGAAGCAATGGTTCTACAATTATAAAAGGTTCGTGTCGGGCCGGAGGAGAGACTGATGTTGTACAACTCATGGAAAAGGCGAAAGATGTTTTTGTTGACTATGGGGGACACAAAGGAGCTGGAGGATTTTCTGTATCACAAGAAAACATTCATACACTTGAGGATAAGTTAAATGAAGCATTTCTAGAATTAACAAAAGAGAAGAAAATTATTGAAGACACCTTGATTGATAAGAAGTTATCACTTAATGATGTAAATTGGGATACATACAGTCAGGTAGAAAAATTTGCACCGTTTGGACTAGACAATCCAAAACCACTTTTCCTTTTTGAAAACATAATAGTAAGTGCTAAAAAGCTTTTTGGTAAGGAACAAAACCATTTGGAGTTAAAATTCAAAAATTCAAAAGATTCTGATGTAACTGCAATTGCCTTTTTTCAGACGGGAGAAAAATTTTCTATTCCTGTTTCGGTGGGAAGTAGTATAAATCTGGTTGCCACTCTGGAAAAATCTCAGTTTAGAAATTTTCCAGAATTGAGACTTCGAATAGTAGATATATTTTAGTTTGTTATAATAATTTCATGATAACAATTTTTACGGATGGAAGTGCACGAGGTAACCCAGGCCCCGGAGGGTGGGGGGCAATAGTTATTACTGATGAATCTGTTACAGAAATGGGCGGAAGAGAGAGCCACACCACAAACAATAGGATGGAATTAATGGCTGTGATATCTGCACTTGAGTTAACCTTGGATGAAAGAGAGATTATTCTCTACACAGACTCAGCTTATGTGGTAAATGGAATTACTCGATGGGTTATTGGTTGGAAGAAAAATAAGTGGAAAACATCACAAAAAGAAGATGTTTTGAATAAAGATTTGTGGGAAAGATTAGATGAAGCTAGAAAACACAAAACAATTGATTGGCGTCTTATCAAAGGACACAGTGGAACGGCTGGAAATGAGAGATGTGACATTATTGCCACCTCCTTTGCTGACAAGGCCCCGGTAGTTTTATACAGTGGTTCAAGAGAGAGGTATGGCATTGATGTTTCTATTAAAGAGCCAAAAGACTCAAAGTCTAAAACCAAGAGTAAGAGCAAGGCCTATTCTTATATAAGTATGGTGGATGGCGCTATTGAGGTCCATAAAACATGGGAGGAGTGCAAAAAAAGAGTTCACGGGATCAATGCAAAATACAAGAAATCAACTTCTCCGGCAGACGAGGAGGAGATTATAAAAGAATTTACAAAATAAACATATAAATGTTAATTTCCTTTGTTTTTGGCTTTCTCTGTGGGATTACCACGGGGTCTGTTGTTTCAATCAGCATTGGTTTTATTGTTGCTTTGGTAATCAGTGCCTTGATTCTGTTTGGTTACAAGTTTTTTATTGAAGAAAACTCTCGCTATATTTTGCTTTTAGCCTTTGTCTTTATGGTTGGCATTGTTTTTGGTGTTGGTAGAATGTACGTTTCAGACTTATACACGGAATCTGAACTTAGCAGATTTGCAAATCAGAAAATATGGGCGGAAGGCATAATAGTGAGTGAGCCAGATGTTCGAGAAAACAATACCAAACTAACAATTGGATTGAGGAGTATATTTGTCGGAACGACAACAGTTGCTGTACGAGAAAAGATTGTGGTTACTGTGCCAATACATCCTGAATTCAGATATGGTGATAAGGTAAAAATATCTGCGACCTTAAAAGAACCCACAAAAATCAAGTCAGAAGACGGGCGAACCTTTGATTACGGGGGTTATCTGCGTGTTCGTGGTGTCTGGTTTACAAGCAGTTATACAACAGTAGATCTAATATCAAATGGTCATGGAAGTGTAGTAAAGAGTTCGTTGTTTAAAATCAAAAAAACATTCACTGAGTCGCTAGATAATGCACTTCCGGAACCAGAGTCAAGTCTTCTCTCTGGCCTTCTCTTGGGGGCGAAACAAAGTTTGGGCAAAGAAATATTGGAAGAGTTTCAGAAAACCGGAGTTTCTCATATCGTGGTCTTGTCTGGGTATAACATAGCCATTGTTGCAAACAGCATAATGAATTTCTTTAGGTTTCTCCCTAAGAATCTCTCATTCGGTCTCGGGGCTGTCGGTATTGTTTTCTTCACCATCCTCTCTGGGGGAGGGGCGTCTGCATGGCGGGCTTCTATCATGGTTTTAGTTGCTCTGTTTGCTAAAAGAATGAACAGAGACTACAAGATTGGCCGGGTTCTTGGTTTTACTATCGTCCTAATGCTTGCTCCAAACCCACTTTTACTTGCATTTGATCCATCTTTTCAACTATCGGTTCTTGCTACTATTGGACTTATTTTTGTCTCACCATATGTTTCACCATATTTAGTATGGATAACAGAAAAGTTTGGTTTACGCGAAATAGTGTCTAGTACAATAGCCACACAAATAACAGTATTACCATATCTAATCTATAACATGGGTGTTCTGTCACTTGTTTCACTTCCCGTTAATGTTTTGATTCTCGGGACAATTCCACTGGCCATGTTTCTTGGATTTGCGACTGGAATAGCAGGCTTTCTATCTTTGTACATTTCGTACATTCCAGCATTCTTTACCTATATTTTATTGTGGTATCAACTTACTGTTGTTCATATAGGGGCAAATATTCCATTCGGTGCAATTTCTCTTCCAGACATTTATATTTTTGTTCTTAAGTAGAAGTAAACAAATAAAGCAATAATCATTAGTATAATTATTACGTTTGGCAGGTAGCTTTTCTTCTCTGTGGGTTTTTTTCTCACAATCTCACCAATATTATAAACAAAAATTGTGACAAGCAATATTATTATTGTAATAATAATTGCAAAAAAATAAGAAAAATGTGAAAAGCTTAACAAGCATCCCATTCCTGAACAAGAAGGGTTTGTTTTTTCCAAAGAATATAATGTGGCCACTGTAGCTAGACCTATTACACTTTCAACCACGAGCACTGCTGATAAATCTTTGTTCATGGTTTATTATTTTTCCTCGTTAAAATTTTCCTCAACTTTTGACCAGTTGAGGTTTGCAAAAAAATCTTCGATGTATTGTTTTTTACCACTTGGTTGATAGTCGGCGACGAAGGAGTGCTCCCACATATCTAGGGCAAGTATCGGTGTGCAGTCCTGAAGTTGTCCCAAATGTTGTTCATCAACCCAGGCGTTTAGGAGTCTGTGCTCCTTTCTATCCAAGTATAGTATTGCCCAACCAATACCACGAGTTGTGGCTAGCGTTTTGAATTGTGAGAGCCAGTTATCAAAAGAGCCCCACAAGTAAGCAAAACATTTATCTAGCTCGCTTCCTTGTGTGAGTTTGCTTGCTGCGCCAGATAAAGAGTCAAAATATATTTCGTGATTTCTCATTCCGTTATATTCAAATCCAAATCTTCTCTGTAAACCACTTATGAGTCCCATGTTTGCTTCCATATCTTTTGATAACTCCTCAATTTTTGTTAGAACAAGATTTGAGTGTGTTACATATCCAGCATATAGTTTCAGGTGCTCCTCGATAGTTTTTGCTGAAATTCCTTTTAATTCTCCGATGTTAAATTTTTTTTCTTCAAATTGCATATTTGTTTTGTTTAGAAAATAAAAACCTGTCTCGCCGAGCCAAGGCGGATTAGAAATTAAGATTTCTAATATGTATACTATTATACATGCGTAGAGTATTTTCTCATATTAGGGGGCATTTTTGTTGGTATTTTCTCGGTTTTTTGCTCCTTATTGCCATGATTTTGTGGTTTGCTGTTGTTCGTGAAAGTCGCGGGGATGTTTTAACCGTTACTTTTCTTGATGTGGGTCAGGGAGACTCAATTTTTATCGAGTCTCCATCTGGGGTTCAGGTTTTGGTTGATGGTGGCCCAAATAATAATTTGATGAAAGAAATATCTTCTGTTTTGCCGTGGTATGACAGGCACATAGATATGTTGGTGGTGACAAATCCAGACAGAGACCATTACGAGGGTTTTATTTCGTTATTAAAAAAATTTAAAGCAGACGTTCTACTTGAGCCGGGGACAGCAAATAAAAATGAGGCGTATTCTGTTTTGGAGAAAATAGTAACAGATAAAAAAGTTCCAAAAGTTTTAGCTAGGCGTGGGCAGGTGATTGATCTCGGCGATGGAGCATTTCTGAGAATTATCTTTCCAGACAGGGATGTTTCGGGACTCAATCCAAACGATGGTTCAATAGTAATGCAGTTGGTTTATAGAGAAACCTCTGTTTTATTACAAGGAGATTCAACCGCAAATATTGAGCACTATCTTGCTAGTCTGGATATAGACCTAGAGAGTTCTATTCTTAAGGTCGGTCATCATGGTTCGCGTACAAGCACTAGCGAAGAATATGTAAGACTTGTCTCTCCTGGCTGGGCCATTATATCTGCTGGAGAGAATAATTCCTACGGTCATCCACACAAGGAGGTTTTGGACACTCTAAATAAAATAAAAACAGAAATACTTGCCACCTGCACAATGGGGAGGATTATATTTGAGTCTAATGGCAAGGAGTTTTATCTGAAAAATAAAAAGGTTCAGGGGGTGGAGGTTGGTTGTAAATAATAGAAGCAGTAATCTTTATTATGTCAAAAAACCGCCAGACGGCGGCTCTTTGTGGTTTAGATTAGTTTTGCTTTTTTGAGAGTAGCGAAAGCCCCATTTTTTTGGATTGTCTTTATTCCGCGAGCCGAAAGAGTGAGTGTCATTGTTTTTTTGAGTTCAGGAATATAGACCCTCTTTTTCTGAAGGTTGGCATATTTTCTCTTTGTTCCAGTTGGGTTAAACTGAGTTGCACGGGTGCGGTTTGAATACCCACCCGACAGTTGGGAACTTTTCTTTGTGATTGGACATGCCTTAGCCATAATGAAAGTATGGTATCATAGTGTTTGTTGTAAGGCAACAAACACAATTTTTAATTCTCAATTTATAATTTCTAAACAATTAATTAATTTAAAAATTAAAACATTGGAAATTGTTTGAAAATTGAAAATTAGAAATTGAAAATTAATTTTTATGTCCCTAGACTTCATATTTTCAATCCTAATACTGATTTTCTCTGTTGTTATACATGAGGTCTCTCATGGGTATGCTGCATATTTACAAGGGGATAATACTGCTAGGTTTCAGGGAAGATTAACCTTAAACCCACTTAAACACCTAGAGTGGTTTGGCTCTTTCATACTACCGACACTTTTGGCGATTTCCAACCTACCTATTATAGGTTGGGCAAAGCCGGTTCCATTCAACCCATATAACCTAAGGAACCAAAGATGGGGAGAGGCCATTGTGGCGCTTGCGGGACCTTTGTCTAATATATGTATAGCTGTGTTTTTTGGTTTGCTTATTCGCTTTGGCATTTCTGCTCAATTTGGGGTGTCTTTTGTATATATATCATCATCTATTGTCTTGATAAACCTTGTTTTAGCAACATTTAATCTTATTCCTATACCACCGCTTGATGGCTCAAAAATTCTTTTCTCATTTTTGCCTTATCACATGCAGAATGTTAGAAACTTTTTGGAGCGAAATGGCACACTTGTCTTAATTTTCTTTATATTTTTTCTATTAAGATTCCTCTGGCCGGTGGTTTTATCTGAGTATTCTCTTATAACTGGAATAGCGCTTTAAGATTGGGCTGGCAGGGGCAAGCGCGGGCTTAGGAAAATATTTGCAATTTTTGCTTACATATATTAGAGTATGAGCCATGTCAACGATTAATCAGCTTATCAAGAAAAATCGGTTCAAACCAAAACCAAAGCCAAAAGCAGTGGCTCTTACTCGTGGATTCAACACCCTTACAAACCGCCCTGTATTTTATCCAGCTCCATTCAAGAGAGGTGTTTGCACAAAGGTAACCACAAAGACTCCAAAGAAGCCAAACTCAGCTATTCGAAAAATCGCTCGTGTGAGACTAACAAACGGCCTTGAGGTTACAGCATATATTCCAGGAATGGGACACGGTCTTCAGGAGCACTCAGTGGTTCTTCTTCGAGGAGGAAAGGTAAAAGACGTTGGTATTAGATACACAATCGTTCGAGGTATGCTTGATGCGACTGGAGTAGAAAAGAGAGCGAAGGGTCGTTCAAGATATGGTGTAAAGAAACCAAAGGGGAAGTAAAGAAAATTAAGGAATGAAATGACTATAATTTTCTTACCCTGTGAAATGATTTTAAATTAAAAACATGAATCAACCAACAGAAAACAAACTTGCATTAAGTATTAGTAGAATACATAGTTATTTTTTTAGTAATTTAAAATCAAGATTTGAATTATCAAATCTTATTTCACGGGGTGGTGATTTTAAAAAACTCACTATCGTTCGTTAATAAAATCAACCATGAGAAGAAAAGTAACAAACAGAAACGATGCGGGTAGAGACCATACATACAACTCAGAAACAGTTGCTAAGTTTATTAACTATGTAATGTTGAGAGGACAGAAAGAAACGGCAAGAAAAATTGTTTACGATGCTCTCACAGAAGTAAAAGAAAAATTGAAAGTGGAAGACCCAATGGAGGTTTTTGATACAGCTTTGAAAAACACAGGTCCACTTACAGAGGTTCGTTCACGAAGAGTTGGCGGTGCGAACTATCAGATTCCTCGAGAAGTTAGGCCAGAAAGACGCTCATTCCTATCAATGAAATGGATTATTGATTCAGCTAGAGGCGGAAAGGGTGCACCAATGCACTCAAGATTAGCTGATGAAATCATACTAGCTTCAAAAAATGAGGGTAAGGCGGTGAAGAAGAGGGAGGATACTCACAAGATGGCGGAGGCCAATAAGGCTTTTGCCCATTTTGCCTGGTAGTGCTCAGGTCTTTTTCACGAATCTCATCGTCTAAAATTCTCGCATTCTCGTCACCGTACCATTGTACGGCTCCTCGCATGACTCGGATTTTATACGCGACCTTCGCGAAAAATCCTCTGAGCCCGCTTGCTTACAGTAAGTTTTAAATTCTAACATCGGATTTAATCTAGATTTAAAACCTTCCAAACCAATCTACTTGTCCAGCCTGTTGTACAAAAGGCTCTAGTTCATAATAAGTCTGACTATGAGAGACTAGATGATTTAGAAAGAGAATTAAAATCAATAGAGAAAAAATTATTAAATGAAATACCCCCGTTGGGTGGGGGGGTATTGGGAGGGGGAAGGAGTTTAGGTCACTGTTGCAACGGGTGTCAGAGAATTTCGAGTAACACCACTTATACTAGAAGAACAGTTTAAGCAGTGTTACTACGGCATTCACCAGACTTGAAAGGGCTGTGACAAGTTTGATGCCCACCTCGAAATGCTCTCTGCGGTGAGAACCAGTCCGCCCGCTTGATGAAACCCTCTTTTTGCGGTTAATCATCGTCACTGCTTTCTGGCGACATAGTGCGCCAGGCCCTCTCCTCCCCCTCTGCACCTCCTTGAAAGAGGAACAGCCCTCTTTAAACTTATTATCATCATTGAATAATGTCAATGTTTCTTTGTTCAAAATCCAAGAGGAACCCTTGGATTTTGTATAAAAAGTCTAATTGGACTATGATGTTTGCATGGAAGAATTTTTACATTTAGTTAAAGACCCAGCACATTGGTATTTTGAGCTACTACTCATTGTTATTTTTGACATCATCATTGGTCTTCTTATCTGGCCGTTTGTCCGAAAAGCCCTTATCCACCACAAGTCTGATCACGAGAGACTAGAAGATTTGGAAGAAGAAGTCAGAAGTTTAAAAGGTAGATTGTAGGCCGTATTATCTCTATATAAAGAAGATGCTTCCTGGGCCTTGCTTTTAGCTAGAGGAGGAATAAGATTAGTGTATTAATACTCTAATCTAATAATATGTCAAAAGAAGAGCCGGAATACGGTTATCTTGACAGTACAGATGAGAGTAGCTCTGAGGAAGGGGCACCCGGTAGTCTTCCTCGTGACTTTAATAGTAGGTTGAGTAGTCTGAGAGAGGAGAAGGAGACTTCAGTATCTGAGTATTATTCTGTTATTAACGAAATAAGAGGTATGGCAAACGGAGGAGACGCAGGAGGCATTAGAGAAAAGCATTACCACAAGTGGTCAGATGAAGATTTCACTAAGCTATTGGAAGAACTTGGCGAAAAATAATTTAAAATCCAAGGGTAACCCTTGGATTTGTTGTTATTGCTCAAAATAGCTTTTTGGTATATAGTTTTCCTTGATTGCCCTAGGGCTTTTTTATTATTATAAATTAAGGAGAGAAGCGACTGTAATTTATTTAACCCAGTGAAATGACTTTTACAAAGTAAAAGTTAAAATCTGAAAGATTTTATTTCACAGGGTGATGATTTTCTAATCGCTACACTCAAGAAAATTAATCATGAACCGTGACTATTCACTAGACAAAGTTAGAAACTTCGGAATCATTGCTCACATTGATGCCGGTAAAACAACCACATCAGAGCGTGTTCTTTTCTATACGGGAATGACCCACAAGATTGGTGAAGTGCACGAAGGTGAGACGGTGACAGACTGGATGGAGCAGGAGAGAGAGAGGGGTATCACCATTACCGCCGCGGCCATCACATGTTTCTGGAATCCAACATTTATGCCAAAGGGTGCCAAGCCAGAGTATCGTTTCAATATTATTGACACTCCCGGACACATTGATTTCACAGCAGAAGTGAAGAGATCACTACGAGTGCTTGACGGCGCTGTTGTGGTATTTGATGGGGTTGCAGGTGTTGAGCCACAGTCAGAAACGAACTGGAGATATGCTGACGACGGAAATGTGCCAAGAATTTGTCTTATCAACAAACTAGACCGAACAGGGGCTTCTTTCGAGCGTTCATACGCATCTATCCTAGACAGACTCACAAAGAATGCAGTTAGACTTCAGATTCCAATTGGATTGGAAGATAAGTTTGAGGGAGTGGTTGACCTTTTGAAAATGAAGGCCTACTACTTTGAGGGAAACATGGGTATGGATATAAAGGAGAAAGAAATTCCAGCAGAGTACCTAGAGGAAGCAAAGAAATACCGTGCGGAACTTATTGAGAAGATTGTTGAACAGGATGACGAGCAAATGCAGATGTTTCTGGATGGCAAGGAGCCAGAAATAGGGGACCTAAAGAAAACCCTGAGAACTGCATGTCTTGCTGTGAAGATTATTCCTGTCATGGCTGGCTCAGCTTTGAAAAACAAGGGTATTCAGTTGGTTTTGGACGCTGTGGTAGAGTATCTACCATCTCCTTTGGATGTTCCTCCGGTTCGAGGTCTTGATCCAAAAACAGGTGAGGAAATATTTAGGAAAGCTTCCGATGAAGAGCCTTTTTCAGCCCTTGCTTTCAAACTTCAGAACGACCCATTTGTCGGACAGCTAACATTTTTCCGTGTTTATTCTGGAACAATAGAAGCAGGAACTTATATATACAACTCAACAACAGGCGAGAAAGAAAGACTTGGGCGTATTGTGCGACTTCAAGCAGACAAACGAGAAGAGGTGAAGAGGGTTTTTGCTGGAGAGATTGCAGCTGCGGTAGGACTAAAGTCTGCCAAGACATCTCATACACTTTGTGATGAAGACCAACCAATAATTCTTGACCCCATTAAGTTTGTTGCTCCTGTGGTGTCTCTACGTATCGAGCCAAAGACAAAGGCAGACCAAGAAAAGATGGGTATGGCACTCAAGAAACTTTCTGACGAGGACCCAACTTTTGTTGTGTCGTCAAACTCTGAGACCGCAGAGACTATTGTTTCCGGAATGGGAGAGCTTCACCTTGAGATTATGGTTGACCGTATGAAGAGAGAGTTCTCGGTGGAAGTTAATGTCGGTAAGCCACAAGTGGCATACAGGGAGACCATTCTTGGTACAGCTGAGGCAGAACACAAATATATCAAACAAACTGGAGGTAAGGGTCAGTATGGTCATGTTAAACTTACAATCAGACCACTCGAGAAAATAGAAGAAGGGGCAAAAATTCCAAAAAACACACATAGATACGAAGATTTTGAATTTATTGACTCAATCAAAGGTGGCGTTATTCCACAAGAATTTATCCCTGCGGTTGAGAAGGGCGTGCATGAAGCCATGGACAGGGGAATTGTTGCTGGATACAAGATGGTCAATGTCTCATGCGAACTTACTTTTGGTTCTTATCACGACGTGGACTCATCTGAAATCGCTTACAAGATTGCAGCGTCACAAGCTTTCCAAGATGCTGCCAAAAGAGCTCGTCCAGTTATCCTAGAGCCTATTATGAAGGTGGACGCTATTATGCCAGAACAGTTCATGGGTGACATAACCGGTTCGCTTTCTGGTAAAAGAGGTCAGATAGAGGGAATGGAAGAGAGGGGGATGCTTCGGGTCATTCACGCCAAAGTACCTCTTTCCGAGATGTTTGGTTACACGACAGATATTCGTTCTATGACACAGGGTCGTGGATCTGTCATGATGGAATTTGACCATTATGAGGTAGTGCCACCAAATGTGGAGAAAACTATTATAGAATCAAGAAAATAAAAGTAAAAATCTCGCAGAAATGCGAGATTTTTATTGCATGCGTATAATATAAACGATATAATATTTGCATGACTATTCCTCGAGGAGAAAATGGTGGGTTTCCAGCTGGTTCTGGCCCCATTGATGAGCTCAGAGAAAAGGACAACGGCCTAAACCAAGATTTTGGTAAGCCTGATATTGCTGGTACAGCGGATATACAACTACCACCAAGAAAACCAGCGTTTGTTGGGCAATATAGAAACCCCGACGACATTCATGAGATAGACATAAGTCACATAGGAAATAATTTACCGCCCCCACTTACTGATCAGTATGGGATACCAACAAAACCAGAACCAGAATCACCATCTGGACTGCATGATTTCTCTGGAGTTGTAAAACCAACAGAAAACTTGGATTTGACACCACTAGTTGCTGAGACGCCAAAAGGAGCATCAGAGAAACCAGAAGTAGAAAGAGGGGTGTTTGAACCTTCAGAAGATTTGATTAAACACATTAATAATCTCTCAAAACCAAACCATTTACGCAAGAAGGTCATTCTTCACAATATAGATGGTACAAGAAGCAGGGCGGAAGAGTATTTAGAGACCCATCATAGAATGGGTGATTTTACTGACGAAGAATATGCGGAAGCTCTTAGGTTACTGGATCAGCCGACTTCTGTTGTAAGTGGTGAAAGTTCGGCTCCAGAATTACCAGCAGTAGAGCCAGATCCAATTGATGTTGTTGGAGTTGCATCGGGAACACTAGAAGAACCAGTGGTTGTTCCTGTAGCACAAGAGGACAAATCAGTGGGTGTGCCTGGAGATGGTTTCATTAGCGAAGCAATAAAAACAATAAGAGAGAGTTCTGGCGACAGTCGAGAACAAATTATAAACACTCTTATCCGCGAAGCAATTATGAAAGATGATTTTGAATCTGCTCGTGAATTTGCCAAAGAGTCCGAAGGTTTCAAGGAAGGACTCCTTTCTATAATTGATGTGGAAGAGGGGAAAGCAGAAAAGAAAACTAAACACCAGCAGACACCTAAGGCAACCCAAGATCCTGGTGTAAAACAAAAAGATGAAAAAGATACCCCACCTACTGGGGCAGGTGCTCCACCACCAAAGGCACAATCTCCGGAAGAGCAAAAACTCAAGGATGATGCAGTAGCTGCCGAAGCGGAAGTATATTTAATTAGTAAGGATTATGACGAGGCGACTTTTTCTGCTCTAAAAATTAATGACGAAAAAAGAAGAAAAGAAGTACTAGAAGCTATAATGAAAGCCCAAGAAAAAGATTCAGTTCCAGCCACTGTCCCAGAGACACTCGTTCCGCCAATTCCAGCAGCTAGTCCAGCTATGCCAGTTGCACCCGTTGCTCCAACTGCAATTCCAATACCACCGGCTACTCCTACTATGCCGGTTGCACCTGTCGCATCGGCTGCAATTCCAACATCACCAGTGGCTCCAGTTATGCCTAGTGTACCAGAGATGACAGAGGCCGAGATTGAAGCTGGGTTAGAAACAGCGCGAAAGGAGTACGTTAGCCAGCTTGTTGGATGGAAAAATAAAACAAGAGAGAACAAATACAAGTTTAATACACTGATTCAAAATTTGTACAAAACGGCAGACAACACTAGGGAGCAGTTGGGTTTCAAAAGAAAAATGCCCCCACTTCCAAAGTCAGAAGAATTTCAGATTGCAGAAAGGGCATACCAAGAATTGAAAAAAAAGCGAGCAACTTCAATCATGGCTTCTTTTCTTCGGAAAAATTCTGAGACGGTCGGCGAGAAGGTTGGAACATTTAGTGAGGACTTGCTAGAAAGTGTAAAGAAAGAACGCGACTTAATACAGAAGCTTATGGCAGAGTCTGTCCCTCCACTTGAAAAGGGAATCATTACAAAGGGAATTGAGAAATGGGCAAAGATTCCTCTTGCAAAAAGAGTTCTCATCACTTCCGCCTTAATGACCGCTATATTTTTGCCATTTGGTACTGTTGCTGTTGGTGCTGTCGCTGGCGCAGGGGCGTATAGAGTAGCACGGTCTTTTGCTGGAGCGTCAGTTGGTGTAGGTGTTGGCAAAATTGCAGACAAAATAATGCAAAAAGGGTCCGCCGACAGGACAAAGGAAGCACTAGAAAAATACGCATTAGAAATGGGTGTAGATATGGGTAACTATGAAGAGCGAGAAAAAGAACTGGCCGAGTTTTTTGAAAAAGAGGAAAATCAAGTTAAGAGAAATCGTCTGAAAAAAGCAGCTGCGGTGGTGGTTGCAGGTGGTGTGGCAAACGCTGGGGCAAGTATGCTTGCTGGAAGTGCCTTGGGTTATGTCCCAGGGGCAGGCTTTCGTCCTGCAGGCTTGTCTAATGAATCAGTTGGGTGGAAAGGTTCTCCAAATGTGGAAGAGGTACATGCGCCAAGAGGTTCAGTCATACCTCCAGCACCAGCGGGCGAGGCAATGGAAAATGTTGATTCTATAAGACCACTACAAGGAGCAATGGCAAACGAGCCCAACGTTTCTGGTAGCCCATCACACCTTGTTGGTCAAGATTCTGGTAAGTTTTCTTACTCTCCTGATCCCACCAATGCTTCAACAGGAAAGTTTTCTTACTCACCAGACAAACTAAACTCAACTCCTGGTGGGCCAGGTGCTCTTGAGACGCCTTCTTTGTCAAAAGTTATTCCTGTAGAAGTTGACTCCTCACCAAAAGGTTTAGAGCAAGACCTCTTAGATTTGAGGGCAAAGTTGAAGGCTCAATATGGTGGAGATATGAGTAAAATGCCAGAAGATGTTAGGAAGATTGTTGAAACACCATACAGAGAACTTTCAACCAAGGGTGGATTTTTTGATCCAGAAACGGGAGAAAGTGGTAGGAGCATGCAGGGAGCAAAGCTCGTTTACGACGAGAATGGACTCTCATATAAATACAACGGGCAGACGAATGTTATTCTGGAATCAAAGTCTGGGGCATTTCACAAGTTTGGCGAATTCAAAGGCAACGAGATGTTTACACCTGATCAACCCAAACCAACTCTAGGACAAGAGGCGGTGATAGACAAAGGTGTGGTTATTGGTCCAACACCACCAGAAGTTGTTCCGGCAGGACAATCTCTTGGGCCGGGTGGTGTACAGATGGAAGGTCTAGACCTCGATAGACATGGCTTAAGTACGGTCAAGATAGAAGGGACGAACCCGGAGATTTTTGGCAATGATAAGAATTTATTTCCACCTGGACCACTTGAGAATTCTCCAACTCGCATACCATTTAAGGGGACATTTATTGATGTTTTAGATAAGGGCGGTGTTAAAACCCTAGAGATTGAAGGTCTCACTGTTGCACAGGAACAGCCCTTTGGTAACGGAAAACTAATGGTTTTGGACGATAAATTCCAGGACGGGCCACAAAACATGGAGGTTCGAGAGGCGTTTTCTAAACTGGTTGATTTGGATAAATATGACGGGGATTACTTACCGGGCAAAAGCGTGCCTTTTGAAGGTGGTAACGTCACAGTGTTCTTTGGTAGCGGGGAAAATCGAAGTTCAATGGAGATATTGCTCAACGGCAAGAAAATAGCACACGGGGTTGTTGGTGACGGGAAAATAGATATTAAATATGACCCAAGTTTACCAAAAAGTGGTTGGCTCTTTAAGGACAATGTTTACGAAAGAGCGTTTAACGAGGCAAAAAAATTAGTTAAGACTATTGAGGTGAAAAGATAAACTGTGGATGCAAAGTAAATAAATAAAAGATATAATAAATATAAAAGAAATGAATGATATTTTATCAAAAGATATAATACTCGAATGGGGACTAGGGTCATTGCCTCCTGAAAAGCAGACAGAAGTGGCCGATGGTATTGGAAAAATGATATATCAGGCTATTTTGGTCCGAGCTCTAGATATTCTCTCTGAGGAGGAGCAGAACGAGTTTGATAAACTACTAGACGAAAACACTACCACAACAGAAGATGTTCTGGTTTTTCTTAAGTCAAAAATCCCGACCTTTGACCAGCTTGCCCTCGAGGAGAGAAATAACCTAAAACAGGACTTACTTATACCCACTGCCCAAGCAGCGTAATAACTTGACTATTTTATATATTTTGTCTAGTATGTTATCTGTCGCTCTTTGCGATACTTTTGTTTATTCGCGTGAAGAAGTTTTTAAAACTCAGATTTCTCGAACATTGAGTTTTTAAAGTTTCTGAAACTTATTAATAATCTAATTAAAAAATATTATGGCAGATTTTGATAGAAGTAAGCCCCATGTAAATGTGGGAACAATTGGTCACGTTGACCACGGAAAGACAACATTAACAGCAGCTATTCTTACCGTTCTTAACAGAGAGGGTAACGGATATTCCGCAAAATTAAAAGGAGTTGATCAAATCGACTCAGCTCCAGAAGAGAAGGCAAGAGGAATTACTATTGCTCTTTCTCACAACGAATACGAGACTCCAGCTCGTCACTATGCTCACGTGGATGCTCCTGGACACGCCGACTACATCAAGAACATGATTACGGGTGCAGCCCAGATGGATGGTGCGGTACTTGTGGTTGCAGCAACAGACGGTGTGATGCCACAAACAAGAGAGCATGTGCTTTTGGCAAAACAAGTTGGTGTGCCAAAGATGATTGTATTCCTAAACAAGTGCGACATGGTTCCTGACAAAGAACTTATTGATTTAGTTGAGGAGGAAGTTCGAGAACTCCTTACAAAGCAAGGTTTTGACGGTGCTGGTGCTCCTATTATCCGAGGTTCAGGACTTAAGGCTCTTGAGTCAAAGGATAACAATGACGAGTGGGCAAAGGGAATAATGGAACTTGCTAACGCTCTTGATACATACTTCCCAGTTCCAGAAAGAGACCTAGAAAAGCCATTTCTTATGCCAGTTGAAGACATATTCTCTATTGAAGGCCGAGGTACAGTGGTGACAGGAAGAATAGAAAGAGGAGTTGTGAAGGTTGGTGAGGAAGTTGAATGTATCGGCTTGAAAGATACACAGAAATACACAGTTACTGGTATTGAAATGTTTAACAAATCACTTCCAGACGGTAGGGCTGGAGACAATGCCGGAATTCTACTAAGAGGTGCAAAGAAAGAAGAAATTCACCGAGGTCAGGTTCTTGCAAAGCCAAAGACAGTTACTCCTCATACAGAATTTACATCAGAGGTTTATGTCTTGAAGAAGGAGGAAGGTGGACGACATACACCATTCTTCTCAGGTTACAAACCACAGTTCTACATCAGAACAACAGATGTTACAGGAGACGTGACTTTGAACGAAGGTGTTGAAATGGTTATGCCTGGAGACACAGTTACATTCAAGGTAAAGCTAGTTGCCCCAGTTGCTCTAGAGCAGAATCAGAGGTTTGCTATTCGAGAGGGTGGTAAGACTGTAGGTGCGGGGGTTGTTACTTCAATCATTGCCTAGTTTCAGAGTTAGTTCTATAAAATCAAATGACAACAGAAGAAGTTAAAACAAAAAAGCCTGCCCGCAATGCTACGCACAACGTTGCAGGCGGGACAGTCGTGAAGAAAGCTTCAAAAGTTGTTCCAAAAACAGCACCAAAAGCCGATGTCATCTCTAAACTTCGCATTCGTGTAAGAGCTTATGAGTACAAGATTCTTGATTTGTCAGTAAAACAAATCATAGATACAGCCCTAAGATATGATGCGAAAATAGAGGGTCCTGTGCCACTTCCAACAGAAACAAAGAAGTACACAGTGAACAGAGCATCCTTCGTCTACAAAAATGCTAGAGAGCAGTTTGAGATGAGAGTGCACAAGAGAGTGATTGATATACTCAATCCTACGCCGAAGATTATGGAGGCACTGACGAATATGTCACTTCCAAGTGGAGTTAATATAGATGTAAAAATTATGTAGCGCGTATACGAAAATCGCGTACGAATCTACGAATGGCTACGAATAAAAACAAAGAACTACCGAAAGGTGGTTTTTTGTTTTATTGACAGACGGTGTGGATAGTGATATAATTATAAATGGTACGGCCCAGAAGGGCCATAATGAAGGGTGGGGACATGAATATCGTCAGGAAGCTTAGTTGGGAAACGTATGGTCTCATGTTTGTGTTGGTGGGGTTGGTGTTCGTCACCATCAACACTCGCAACGAGAAGATGCGTGTCGCCAAGAAGGCGGCGGATGCCGTGGTCCAGCAGGAAGAGCTCAGAACTCGCCTGGACGCCGCGATCCCTCACAGACAGGGAAAAGTTGAGGTGGTGACCGATGATTTTGAGCTGATTCGCATCATCGACATGCATCAGACTGGGGCCCGCATCATCGTCTCTGATCTCCAGACCGGGATGGTTTGTTCGGGTCGCGTGGCGTTTACCAAAGGTTCTCACGGAGGGAACTTTGACACCCTACGCGTGTATGGGTGCTATGATCCAGAACAACCAGATCGGTATTACGAAGCGGGTGTACTGCAGAAGTAGTTCTGCCCACTCACAACGACCTCGCACAGATTAGGCCTTGCGCCTCTCGTCTGTCGCGAGGTCTTTTCTGTACAAAAGAAAAACACCGGACAGCAACTGGCCGTCGGGTGTCTTACTTCGACAAAAGAACGTGCCTTTTTTCTTTCTGGACCAGGAGGAGGCTTACGAGATCTATCGTCACCACAACCTGACCAATAAGGAAGCATACGAAGCTTCCGGCCAATGCTGAGGCAATGGGTAGTACGGCGGAGACCGTCATGGAAACCCAGTAGGCTTCTACTGGAAGCTTCATGTTTTCCGGTTCTTTGGTTACCACACCATTGAGAATGATGAGTGACCATGTCATGCAGGCGATGGTAATCACCGGCAGTACGACTCGCAAGGTGAGGATGACCCAATCAAACATTTGCAATCTCCCAAATTAGAATTACTCAACTGCCCACCATTTGTCAAATGACCACTTGAATAAAAAAACGATATCTGCTACTATAGCCAAATCGCTTTAAGCGACTTTTTTATGGGGACTAGCGAAGGGCAATGTTGAGAGGAAATCTTTCTCATTACTGTCCGCAAATCGTCTCCAAATTAATTTTGGTTTTAGCGCATTTCGTTGTTGCAGTTCAGTTTTATTCATTCACCTTATTTATATAAGGCTCACTCATAAAACTTCCTGCGCCTAGAACTGCATCTAAAACAAAAATTAATTAAGGTAAATATAAAAACATGAAGTTTATTTTAGGAACAAAAGTAAATATGACCCAAATCTTTGATGACAAGGGTATTGTGCATCCAGTGACTGTGCTTAAGGCAGGTCCAATGGTTGTTACTGCAATCAAAACTGTCTCTACAGATGGTTATAATGCTATACAAGTTGGATTTGGTGAAAAAGCAGAAAAGAATATAAACAAACCAGAAAAGGGTCATATGAAAGAAGGCAATTTTAGATTTCTAAGAGAGTTTAGAACAGAGGGAGAGCCAGAAATGAAAGTAGGAGACACAATAGATCTTTCAACTTTTTCCGCAGGAGAAGAAGTTGTTGTTTCCAGCACTTCAAAGGGTAAGGGTTTTCAGGGAGTTGTGAAGAGACACGGGTTCAAGGGTGGTCCTCGCTCACACGGTCAGAAGCACTCAGAGAGAGAGCCTGGTTCTATTGGAGGAGCTGGACGAGACGGTGGTCGTGTTGCAAAAGGCAAGAGAATGGCGGGTAGAATGGGTGGCGACCGTATCACAACAAAAGGATTAAAAATAGTAAGTGTTAAGCCAGAGACCGGGGAGATTTTTGTTAGAGGAGCGATAGCCGGCAGAAGGGGAACGCTGGTAGAAGTAATAAGTCTATAAAGTTATAAAGTCCGTAAAGTAAATTCATGGAAACAACTAAAACTACAAAAAAAGCACCAGCAAAGACAAAGACAGAGGTTTCAAAACCTGTTTCTTTGGAGGCTGTGGTTTACAACCAAAAAGGTAAGGATTCAGGAAAAGTTTCACTCCTTGAGTCAGTTTTTGGTTTGAAGTGGAATGCCGACTTGGTCCACCAGGTTGTTACTTCTATGAATTCTATTGCCAGAACTCATGTTGCCCATACAAAAAACAGAGCGGATGTCAGGGGGGGTGGCAGAAAGCCATGGCAACAAAAAGGTACAGGCCGAGCAAGACACGGCTCTACGCGTTCACCCATATGGGTTGGTGGTGGTGTTACACATGGACCTAGAAACGACAAAAACTTTGACAGAAAAGTAAATAAGAAGATGAAGGCAAAGGCTCTTTATACTATTCTTTCAGCAAAGTTTAAGAAAGGTCAGATTATGTTTGTTGATGATATTTCAATGAGAGCAATCAAGACAAAGGAGGCCAAAGTTGTTCTTTCATCACTTTCTAAAATTAATGGTTTCAACGACCTACTGAGCAAGAAGAAAAATTCTGCATACATTGCACTTTCAAACAAAGATTTACCAACAGAGAAAAGTTTTGGAAATTTCAGCAACCTAGTGGTTGATGAGATAAGAAATGTTAGCCCAGTAGATTTAATGAAATACAAATACGTTATCATTTCCAACCCGGACGTAGCTTTGCCTCAAATAACAGAAAAACTAGCTAAATAAAACTAAAATGAAGAAAGACTTGAACCACATACTAATACGACCACATGTGACTGAGAAAGCCACAATGTCAGCGGAGTCATCCGTATATGTTTTCGAGATTGACTCAAGAGCAAATGCACTTGAGGTAAGGAAGGCTTTTATTGAAAAATACAAAGTAACTCCAGTAAGAATCAATACTGTTACAATACCAGCAAAAAATGTAATTGTGCGTGGTAAGAGAGGCAAGAAATCTGGATACAAGAAAGCCTATATTTACTTAAAGAAGGGTGAAAAGATAGAAAATATATAGATAAGTTGAAAGTCCATAAAGTTTATAAAGTCTATAAAGTAAATTCATGAAACACTACAAACCAACATCACCTAGTCGTAGACACATGACCAACATTTCTTATGGTGGGGTGGTTACTACTTCCGACCCAGTCAAATCCCTTACTCGTGGTTTCAAACGACCCGTTGGAAGAAATCATCACGGGAAGATAACAACCAGACACAAAGGAGGTGGTCACAAAAGACTTTGGAGAGATGTAGATTTTAAATACGACAAAATAGATATTCCTTATACAATTAAAACAGTGGAGTATGATCCAAACAGAGCAGGATTTATTGGCTTGGCTCAGTACAAAGACGGTGAGAAGAGATATGTTCTTCTTCCAAAATCAGTAAAAGTCGGAGATGTTTGTGTTACAGGAGAAAATGTTGAACAAAAACCAGGAAACAGATTACCTCTTCGAAACATAGTTATTGGTACATTTGTATATAACGTCGAGGTTAAGCCGTTAGGGGGAGCGAAGCTCGCTCGTTCAGCAGGAAACTATGTAGAAGTTGTGGCAAAGGACGCCGGATATGTTGATATAAAAATGCCTTCTTCTGAAGTCAGAAAGGTGAAGGAAACAGCTTATGCAAGTATTGGTGAGGTTTCAAACAACGAAACAAGGTTAGTAAACTTCGGAAAAGCGGGCCGTTCACGATGGCTTGGTATCAGACCAACAGTTCGAGGTACAGCTCAAAACCCAGTTGACCACCCATACGGAGGAGGTGAGGGTGTACAGGGACGAGGACGCAAGAGAGCTATCTCGGTATACGGCAAACCAACAGGAAAGGGCCAGAAGTCTAGAACTCCAAAGAAATATTCAAATAAATTCATCGTAAGCAGACGCAAAGTAGGTAAAAGGAAATAAAATTTCATAAATTATATCTTGTCGAAAACAGAAGGTTCCCCAGCGGGAAACCTTCTTCGGTCCTCAGCCTCCATCTGTCAAGAGCCTTCGCTTTGCTCAGGTCTATGACAGAACCGTGCTGGAGGCTTGCGGATGTTTCTCCAAGATACAATTTATTCCAACAAAATCTAACGTTTGTTAAGGGTATTATTTCCAGGCGAAGATTGACGGACTTGTTGTTTTGGTGTATTTTGTGATTTGGCAAGTCCAAACCATGCCGGTTTGGCAGAAGGAGGCTGTCGTGATCGTTAAGAGCCGTCACATCTGGTCGTTGCTTGGGTTGTTTTTCCTGCTCGTGTTCGCGCTGTTCTACATGCCGACCAGCGTCACATCAGTCTCGGCGCAGGGACAGTCGGCCAATGTGCCGGTCTGGGTGAATGGCGAGCTCATTCTCCCAGCTGGGGAAGTGTACGAGGATTACAACAGTGCTACCCGCATAGCCTCCCCGAAGATTGTGACCCGAGCCGGAAACAAGATCATCGTTTATGAGGTTGTTTCCTATTCTCACCCCTTAGGCACATGGCGACGGGAGTTCGCGATCAAGGAGACACCACCTCTCTCGTGGGGACTCTCACGCAAGTGACCCCACTGCGACACAAAGGGTGGACTCGGCATCGGCCGGGCCCGCCCTTTAACTTACTCATATGACTGTTGACATTATAAGCCATTTTGTATACTATAAACGCCACATAAGGTCATGCACCTTACAGTTTTGTTTGCGGTATTAGGTAGGCGTCAATACCACTAACAATGTGGTTTTTGTTTTGAAAATCAAGGAACATGGTGACTATGATTTTCTAAACCCTGTGAAATAACTTTGGTTTACCAAAGTTCCTTGCGAAGCAAGGATTTCACAGGGTGGAGATTTTCAAAACTCACTATCGTTCGCAAGAAAATCATCCATGACACGATCATCAAAAAAAGGCTTATATGTTGACCCGAGAGTAATGAAGAAAATCGAGGGTAAGAAATCCAGTGAAACTGGGGTTATTAAGACTTGGTCAAGAGCCTGTGTTATTGCTCCTGAAATGGTTGGTTTTATATTTGGCGTTCATAACGGCAAGACCCACATAGAGGTTTCAGTAAATGAAGACATGGTTGGACACAGACTTGGTGAGTTTTCACCTACAAAGAAATTCATAAAACATGGAGGAAAAATGCAGAAAGAGCTAGAAATGAAGAAGAAAGAGGGTGAAATCGCTTCAGCCCAAGCTGCAAAATCAACTACTGAAACAAAGAAATAAAATATCATGGCTAATCCACACGCAACATTATCTAATTTCAGACAAGCTCCTCGTAAGATGCGAATGGTAGCTAATGCTGTAAGAGGGAAGAAGGTTTCTGAGGTTCTAATAAATCTTGATTTTGTTGCAAAGAAGGCAAGTCTTCCAATAAAGACCCTCATTATGTCTGCTTTGGCAAATGCAAAGGCCTTAGATATTCCTACAGAAAATTTGATTGTAAAGACAATAAAAGTAGATGGAGGGAAAATAATGTACAGAAGACTCCCTGCAGCCCGTGGTTCTGCTCACCCAATTCGAAAGAGGACGAGTGCTATTTTTGTTGAGCTTGCAGAAGCTGTTTCAAAGAAGAAGACAAAAATTTCAAAAGAAGTTAAGGTAGAGACAGTTAAGAAGGTAAAAACAACGACAAAAGCTAAAGTTAAAAAATAATCATGACCCACACAGTACACCCATATTCACATAGACTAGGCATTATCAGAGATTGGAAGTCTCGATGGTTTGGTGTAAAAAACAAATACAAAGAATTTTTGAAAAGTGATGTTCTTCTTCGGGTTTATCTCGAGAAAAAACTTCGTGGTATGTATATAAGTAACATAGAAATGGAAAGAGGTGAGAAGATTCTTCGTATCATTATTGAAACATCTAGACCAGGTATGATTATTGGCAGGTCAGGAGACGGCGCAGTAAAATTAAAGAACGATATTTTAAAATTTATTGAGAAAAACAAACTTTCATCAGGTGGAGAAGTTAAAATTGATATCAAGGAAGTACGGTCACCAGAATCAAACGCAACAATCGTTGCTCAAATGATCGCCGATGGACTTGAGAAAAGACTGCCTTTCAGACGAGTTACAAAGCAGATGATAGAAAAAGTAATGGCCAATCGAGACGTCTTGGGAGTGAAAATAGAACTATCTGGACGCTTGGGTGGGGCATCAATGGCTCGCCAGGAGAAGATAAAGAGAGGGAGAATCCCACTTCAAACCTTCAGAGCAGATGTTGATTTTACAAAATATGAGGCAAGGCTTCCTTACGGTGGAATCGGAATAAAAGTCTGGATATATAAGGGAGAGATTTTTTCTACGAAAAAATAATTTAAAATTTGAAATTTTAAATTTAAAATTAAAAACATGTTACTACCAAAAAAAGTCAAATATCGAAAATGGCACACCATGCGAAAGAACGACGAGAAAGTCGGGGTGGCTAGCCGTGGCATAACCATCTCATTTGGTTCTCACGCCCTTAAGGCTATGGCTGGTGCACGCATTATGTCCAACCAAATAGAGGCTGCAAGAAAGGCTCTGTCACGTGCTGTCGGCAAGACAGGAAGAATATGGATTCGAATTTTTCCAGACATGCCACTTACAAAGAAACCAGCAGAAGTAAAGCTTGGAAAAGGTAAGGGAGATTTGTTCGGATATTGTGCCCCAGTTAAACCAGGCAGAATTATTTTTGAGGTTGACGGTGTTACAGATGCTGTGGCCAGGGAGGCTCTTAGGAAGGCAGGAACAAAACTTCCACTAAAGACTAAAATTATTGCAAAATAGTTTATAACTTCCAAATTATGACCAATCTCATCGTCTAAAATCTGAAAAATAATGGTCACCTACGCACTCAGGTAGGCTCCCATTCTTTTTCAAATTTTATACGCGACCTAGGTCAAATTTGAAAGTTCTAGTCAAAATTAAAATATAAGTGTATATTAGAAAATAATTTATTATGAAAGAATTACTAAAGAAAACTGTAAGCGAACTTAAATCACTTCTTTCTGAAAAAAGAATGGCTTTACGAAATTTTCGTTTTGCTGTTTCTGGTAGTAATGTCAGAAATGTTAAGGAAGGAAATGCCGCAAAAAAAGATATTGCAAGAATACTTACAATCCTAAACACAAAGAAATAATATAAAAACATGACAACTCCTAAAGAAACAAAAATAAATAAAACAGGACACTCAACACGAAAAACTTTGGTGGGGGTTGTTACTTCTGACAAAATGAAAGATACTGTTGTTGTAAAAGTAAGTAACTTCGTGAAGCACCCAAAATATGGAAAGTTTCTGTCAAAAGACAAGAAGTTCAAGGCCCACGATAAGGGAAACACAAAGAAAGTCGGGGATAAGGTTACTATAGTAGAGTGTGCGCCGATTTCTAAAGACAAGCATTTCGTAGTAGTACAAGAAGCGTAGCGACTGTGTACTACACGACCCCAGCACCAATTTTACGAAACAATTATGAACACAATAATCAAAAATTACATAAGCTATATTGAAAATAATTTCTTGTCTGCAAGACAAGAAATTGAAATGATGTCTTTAGTAAAATTGGTGCGGGGTGGTGATTTTTATAATCGCTTCGCTCATTAAAAATCAACCATGATTCAACCACAATCCATCGTTAAAATAGCTGATAACTCCGGAGGAAAAATCGGACGAGTGTTCAAGGTGCTTGGCAGTTCAAAAAAGAGATACGCAAGTATCGGTGAACTCGTCATTATTTCTGTACAAAAAGCAGAACCACGAAAAGCCACAAAAAAGAAAGATGTTCTTAATGCAATAGTGGTAAGACAGAGGGCACCATTTAGAAGAAAGGATGGTTCATATATTAGATTTGACGAAAATGCAGTAGTTATTGTTTTGAAAGACAAGAAGAAGTTAGAGCCAGTAGCTGGACGCATCTTTGGACCAATACCAAGAGAGATTGGAGAAGTGGGGTATCAAAAGATTATTTCTCTTGCACCTGAGGTAGTATAAAAATAATAATATGAAAATTAAGAAAGATGACAAAGTAATAGTGTTAACAGGAAAAGATAAGGGTAAAACCGGAACTGTAACTAAGGCATTACCAAAGGACAACAAGGTTGTTGTTTCTGGAGTAAATGTACTAAAAGTACATCAAAAACCAAGAAAGAGTGGTGAGAAGGGGCAGATTATAGACAAGACAATGCCTATAAATGTTTCAAATGTTAAGAAGGTAGAGAAGAAATAAAGATAATTTCTAATTCCTAATTAACCTAATTTCTAAATAAAACCCAATGAGCAAGAACCAATTAAAACAAAACAACGGAATGAATCTATTGGGATTTGGTATTTGGTCATTATTTAGGTCAATTAGAAATTAGAGTAATTAGTAATTTTACTATCATGGAAACTATAAAAATCAAGACAAAAAAGGCATATGAGGCTCTAAAAAGTGAATTTCACTACAAGAACGCCATGCAAGCACCAAAAATTCAGAAGGTGGTTGTTTCCTGTGGAGTTGGTTCAATAAAGGATAAAAAGAAAGTTGAACTAGTCGCAGATAGACTGTCTAAAATAACCGGCCAAAAACCAGCAAGAAAGGGTGCAAAGCAATCAGTGGCTGCTTTCAAAGTTCGTGAGGGGGATACTGTGGGTATGCAGGTAACTTTGAGAGGGGACAGAATGTTTGATTTTCTGGATAGATTAGTAAATATAGCTCTTCCGAGAACAAAAGACTTTCGTGGCGTTCCATCAACTGGAGTAGATGAGATGGGTAACTATACATTGGGTATTAGAGAGAACACAATTTTCCCAGAGTCGTCTGATGAGGACTTGAAAGATGTTTTTGGGCTTGCCGTAACTATTGTTACAAACATTCATGACGCAAAGCAGACAAAGTCCTTCCTAGCCCACATTGGTTTTCCTTTCAAAAAGCCAGGCACAGAAACAACAATAGTAAAAGCAGAAGCTCCAAAGGCCAAAAAGAAGGGCTGGAATGTGAAGAAGTAGTAAAATAGTTGAAAGTTCGTAAAGTCCATAAAGTAAAAGAGACCTAGAAATAGGGCTTTTTTCGTGTAAACACACAAAATACCTTGACAAAGAGCCTAATAGTGCTATACTATAGAGGTGAAGTTCTTTGACTTATTACTCTAGTCCCTGATTCCATTTGAGGCCATATTTGTGGCTTGAAATGGGATTGGGGATAAACCAGTGTATCGCTGAAGCCCCCCTTTACAGGAGACAGAGATGAAGATTCTCATCGTCGAAGATCAGCCGAACCACATGGAAGAGGCAGTCGCCGTTTTGAACTCGGCAGGTGTCGAGTTTGTGTCGGCAACAAACCAGGTGGAGGCGACAAGCTTCTTGTATGACCACAAGGAGGGCAAGATCAGGTTAGACGGCGTGATTACTGACGTCTTCATGCCACACGCTGACCGAGCTCCTTGGGATGAGGCAGATCAGCCGTGTGGCCTCCGGGTCAAGATCCAGGCCGAGAAGTTCGGCCTGCCCTGTATCATGTGCACCGCCGGTCACCACCACGGTGCCAAATACGAATGGATAAACGGCTTGTGCCGTTTCATGGGTTGGGAAATGGTGGATGGGTACCCAGATGGGGACATCTACCACGATGAGGCCCCGCACAAGCGGTGGAGTAGTGCCCTCGCGTTCCTCCAGACACAGATCTCTTTGCGGATCATCAAGGATTTGACTTCATAGTCGCCAGCTAGAGTAATAAACGGATTCGTGCTCTTCTCCGTAGTAAAAAGAGAGCTCCTTTGTCCCGGTAGGGACGGCCGACACATCGCGTGTCGGTTCTTTCGTATATAAAAACAGCATATTGACTTCTCGTGGCTTAGTTGCTAGTATAACCACGAGCCTTAAGGGCTTAATTTTTTAGAAATTTCAGATTTGAGTGAAGTTCAAGGCAAAATGAGAAAATGCGAGGAGCCTTACACGTCGTAAGGTGACGAGAATTTTTGAAATTTTAACGCAGAAATTCGCCAAATGTGGAATTTATAACATATGGCAAAAACATCAACAAAAGCAAGGGCAGCCAAGAAACCGAAATTCAGCACTCGGGCGACTAATCGATGTTTTAAGTGTGGAAGAGGGCGTGGATTCATGAGAGACTTTGGTCTCTGCAGAATCTGCTTCCGAGAGTTAGCAAACGAGGGAAAGATACCTGGAGTTAAGAAATCGTCTTGGTAGAAGATACGAAAAAGAAGTCAGGGGAGTTACGAATGACAACGAAATAATACATTAAATTCATTCGCATACATTCGCAACTACCCAGATTCTAATTCGTATCTAGTTACAAGTTAGTTTCGGCTAGTCTTAAGTCACCAGACAAGAGATACTGCCAAAATATAATACAATATAAAATGGATCCAATATCAGATATGATCGTTAGAATAAAGAATGCAACAGAGCAAAGAAAAGAATCTGTTGTTTTTCCATATTCAAAACTAAAGCTTGCTATCGCAGATGTTCTCTTCAAAGATGGATATATAAAATCATTTGGAAAGAAGGGAAAAAAGATAGCGAAGTTTATTGAAGTCGTGTTGGTTTATGAAGATGGAAACCCAAGAATTCACGGAATGAGTCGCGTTTCTAAGACCTCAAAGAGGATTTATCACAAAACCAAGGATATTCAGAAAGTCAGGGGGGGTATGGGGGCGTTAATTCTTTCAACACCAAAGGGTATTATGACGGACAAAATGGCAAAAGAAGCCAATATTGGAGGCGAAGCACTTTTTAAGGTTTGGTAATTACTTTATGAACTTTATAACTTTACAAACTTTATAACTCACACATGTCAAGAATCGGTAAAAAAATAATAACAATTCCAAAATCAACAGAAGTATCTAATTCTGATGGTGTTTTGACAGTGAAGGGTCCACTAGGAACTCTGACAAAGAAATTTAAGGGAGATATAGAGATTACCATTGGTGCTACCGAGATAACACTTGTGCCAAAGGTAGAAAGTCTTGCAAACAAAGCTTTGTGGGGAACATATGCATCTCACATAATCAACATGATTGCTGGAGTAACAACTCCATATGTAAAGAAACTAATAGTTGAAGGAATCGGTTTCAAGTCAGAAGTTAAGGGTGATACTCTTGTTTTGGCTCTAGGTTTTTCACATCAAGTAAATGTTCCTATCCCAAAGATACTAAAAGTAACGGCAGAAAAAAATATTATCACTGTTACGGGTATAGATAAGGAGGTAGTGGGTGAGTTTGTTGCACAGGTGAGATCACTCAAGAAGCCAGAACCATACAAAGGTAAGGGAATAAGATATGAAGGTGAGGTGGTCAAGAGAAAACAAGGTAAGAAGACCGCATAAGATAGTCAAAAGAAATACAATGAAAACACTAAATGCAAAACTAGAAAAAAGAACAAGAAGACACACCAAAATTCGTGCGAAGGTTTCTGGCACAAAGGAGAAGCCACGCCTTTCTGTTCACAAATCAAACAAGCATATTTCAGCACAACTCATTGACGATGAAAACTCAAAAACAATTGCATCTGTACATTCTAGAGAGGTAAAAGCTAAGAGTATGACAGAAAAAGCAGTTCTAGTTGGAGAAGCTATAGCAAAGAAAGCCATAGATAAGAAAATAAAGGAGGTTGTGTTTGATAGGGGTGGTTTTATTTATACAGGTAACATTAAAGCATTGGCCGATGGTGCAAGAAAGGGGGGACTTAAGTTTTAAATAACAAAAATATGGAACCAGAAGAAATAAAAATTGAAGAAGTTGAACCAACAACCACACCCAAGGATGCTGTTTCTGCACCTGCTCGTTCTCACGATGAGGGAGCAAATGGGCAAGCACCAAGAGAGTTCAAAAGAAACTCTCGTAAACCGGCCCTAAGACGGGAAGCTAGGGTTAAGCCAGAATTTGATCAAAAAATCATTAGTATAAGACGCGTGACTCGAGTTGTAACCGGCGGTCGCAGATTCAGTTTCTCTGTCGGAATTATTATTGGTGACAGGAGAGGGCGAGTTGGTGTTGGTCTCGGAAAAGCAGGGGACACTCCAATAGCTATTGATAAGGCAGTGCGAGATGCCCGAAAGAATATGATAAAGGTTACAATGACAAAGGATGGTTCTATTCCACACGAAGTGAGTGCAAAGTATTCAAGCTCAAGGGTAACTATTATGCGTGCACCAGGAAAGGGAATCTTGGCAGGTTCATCTGTTCGTACAGTTTTGGAATTTGCTGGTGTTAAGGAGGTAAGCGCAAAAATCTTCTCAAGAAGCAAAAATAAAATTAATAACGCCAAAGCCGCGATAAAAGCATTGAACCAACTCATATCAAGAAAATAGTTCTATAAATAATATGCAAACACACAATCTAAAAAGAGCACACCCAAACAAGAAGACACGACTTATCGGCCGTGGGGGTACTCGTGGTAAAACATCTGGACGCGGTACAAAAGGACAGAACGCAAGAGCTGGTCACAAGAAGAGACCAGAGATTAGAGATTTTATAAAAAGAGTTCCAAAACTCCGAGGCCGTGGCAAGAATGTAAATACCAGTATTGAGCTTAAGCCACTTGTAGTAAATGTTGGAAGTCTAAATAAAGCTTTCAAGAATGGGGACACCGTTTCTCCAAGAACACTTGTCAAGAAGGGAGTCGTTAAGACTCTTTCCGGTAACCTTCCAAGAGTGAAGATTCTAGGTACAGGTGTGCTTGATAAATCAATTAAAGTTAAGGAGTGTGCTGTCTCAAAGTCCGCGATAGCTATGATAGAAAAAGCTGGCGGAAGTGTTATAGTTTAGATAAGAAACTCAGATGAAAGACTTTTTTAACAAAATAGCATTAGTTTTTCAGGATAAAGTCTTACGAAAAAGAATATTTTTTACTTTGTCGGCACTAGTTTTGTTTCGTGTCTTTGCTGCTGTTCCAATCGCTGGAGTTGACCATGCCAAACTTGCTCAGTTTTTTGCGGGTAATGAATTTTTTGGTCTTCTAAACATTTTTTCAGGAGGTGGTCTTTCACAGCTTTCTATTGTAATGCTCGGAGTTGGACCATACATTACAGCATCCATCATCATGCAACTTTTGACTATCATGGTTCCAAAGTTGAAGGAGATGTACCAGGAAGAAGGGGAAGCAGGAAGAAGGAGATTTGCTCAGTACAGCAGAATTCTCTCTGTTCCTCTATCAATCATCCAATCATTCAGCTTCATCAAGCTTCTTCAAAATCAACAGGTTTTGGGACAACTTACATCGCTTGAAATGATTACCAACCTATTGGTTATCACGGCCGGTTCAGTTTTGCTTATGTGGATTGGTGAGCTTATTTCTGAGTATGGTATTGGAAACGGTGTTTCTCTCATTATCTTTGCCGGTATTGTGGCTTCATTGCCAACCACAGTTTACCAAGTAGCACTTTCTTTTGAAGCATCACAACTTCCACTTTACTTAGTGTTTGCGGTGGTGGCCATGGTGGTTATCGTTGGTGTGGTTATCATTACTGAAGCAGAACGGCCAATTCCTGTTACATATGCAAAACAAGTCCGCGGAAATCGTGTCTATGGTGGGACTTCCACATATTTACCTCTACGAATAAATCAGGCGGGAGTGATTCCGATAATCTTTGCTATGTCCATACTGCTCTTCCCTCAAATGATTTTGAGATTTTTGCAAAACGCAAGTAATGTCACTCTACAGTCCATTTCTACTTTCTTGCTAGATATTTTGGCAAACAGTTGGTTTTACGCTATTGCATACTTTGTTTTGGTCTTTGTGTTTACATACTTTTATACAGCAGTTACATTTGACCCAGATCAAATATCTACTAACCTCCAGAAAAATGGAGCATTTATTCCTGGTGTAAGACCTGGCAAATCTACTTCAGACCACATTTCAAGAATACTTACTCGTCTAACTCTTGTTGGCGCGGTCTTTCTAGGATTTATTGCGGTCCTACCTTTGGTTATGAGTGGTATGACTGGTATAACAGCCGTATCTGTTGGAGGTACATCTCTCCTCATCGTTGTTTCTGTTGTGATTGATTTGATTAAGAAAATAGACGCTCAAGTTTCTATTCGGGAGTACTAGAGGGCAACAAAAAAGAACTTTGACAACTACCGCTCGCTGTGGTAGTTTTTTAGCAGAAACCCACGAAAGGGGGGCATTGTGAGCGTTGACTTTATTCCTCGGTCGAAGGTAGTGAGACCCGATTGGGGGAAGAGAACAACGGTCTACCACCCCCCAATTCCCACTGAGGACGTGAAGCGTATCCAGGCTTCTAGGTCCAAGCCTGTGCTGGATCCATTTGCGATAAGAAACAGGGGTCTTCGTCAAAAAGACCACCTACTTATCGACTGGGTCGTCGGCCAGGATTCTCAGTTGAGTGGTTGCCGCGTGGCAGCTTACTGCAACTACCACAAGCAACCACAACTCCTGAAGTGGGCGGTTGGATTCTTCAGTAGGGAGCCGTCAGGCGAATACCTGTTTGCCCCATACCTGACATCGTTGTCCTTCGTGGACAGTTTTGCCGACATGTTGGCAACAGCATGTGGATGCACCGCAACGGTCTTGGACAGTGGGGTCAAGACGCGTCGTCGGTTTGTTCTTGAAAAGGCTGTAGGTGAGAACCAGCGGCTGGTTCAAGGAGACATCCTTTGGTTTGACCGGACGAATAAGTCACTTTGTGTCGAGCGTCCGTCTCTCGACATGAACTTGTTCGGATCACCAGACAGGATTCTCTCGAGGTTTGACGTTGGATACATCTCCGCGCCACACCACCCCGATGGAATTGCAAGACAGTTGGCAGAGGCTAACTGCTTGTGGGTAAAACCCATCGGCGGAGATGCGTTCGAAGTCATCTCTCCCAGCTAAGTGCAAGTTCCATGTATTGCTAACACACCGTGGGGCGATTCTCGCTCCACGGTTCGCTGTTTATAAGGATAGACTCTTCTGTTATACTAGTTGCATATAATTTATAACTAATTTTTATGTCCCCACAGACTTTTGTATTTGTTGGACAATCTGGTTGCGGGAAGGGAACCCAAGCGGAATTATTGCAGAAAGTACTTAAAGAAAAATATCCCGATGGTGATATTTTTTATCTTGAAACCGGGGAGAATTTCAGGCGTTTTGTGGGTGGTGATACATACTCAAACAAACTAGCAAAGGTAATAAGTGACAAGGGGGACTTACAACCCGCTTTCCTAGCCGTATATTTCTGGGCAGATGTAATGCTGAACGGTATAAAGGGAAATGAGCATATTATATTTGATGGAATCTGTCGTCGCTTAGAGGAAACGGAAGTTTTCACCTCTGCAATGGAGTTTTATGACCGCAAACCAGTAGTTGTTTATGTTAATGTTTCTCGCAAGTGGTCAGAAGAGAGACTTCTGGCCCGTGGAAGATTTGACGATAAGAATGCTGAGCAACTGAAGGGGAGATTGGACTGGTTTGAGAAGCATACTGTTCCCGTTTTGGAATACTTTAAGAATAATGACAGGTATACATTACTTGATATAAACGGTGAGCAAACAATAGAAGCTGTGCATAAGGAAATCATGGAAAAACTCGGATGGTAACAATAAAAACAAAAGAAGAAATAGATATTCTAAGAGAGGGCGGAATCCGTCACGCTTATATTCTTTCAGAAATTTCCAAAAAAGTTGTTCCTGGTGTTTCAACTCAGGAACTAGAGGACTATGCGAGGCAACTTGTAGAAGAGGGCGGTGATAAACCATCATTTCTTAACTACACTCCCAAAGGAGCAAAGAGGGCATATCCCGCAGCACTGTGCGTCTCAGTTAACAATGAGATAGTGCACGGCATTCCAAATGAAGCACCTCTCATTTTGCAGGAAGGGGATGTTGTCTCTCTTGATTTGGGTTTGACTCACAAGGGTTTGATTACAGACAGTGCCATAACTGTTGGGGTCGGGAGTATTACAGAAGAAAACAGAAAACTAATAGAACATTGCAAGGAGGCTCTATATATTGGCATTAAGTCTGCTGTGGGTGGAGGTCATATAGGTGACATAGGGCACGCCATAGAGTCTTTTGCTAGGCCTTTGGGGTATGGCATATGTAGTGGCTTGGCTGGTCATGGGGTGGGCCATAAGGTCCACGAGGACCCGTTTGTGCCCAATGAGGGCAGGATGGGCGATGGAGAGCTTTTGCTTCCTGGGATGGTTATTGCTCTTGAACCAATGCTCACTCTTGGAACAGATAGAATAGTTTTGGCAAAAGATGGTTACACATACAAAACCGCTGATGGTTCAAATTCGGCACACTTCGAACACACTATTGCCATCACGGATGGAGACCCGATTGTGTTAACAAAATAATTACTGTATTATCTTTACGAGTCTTTATGGACTTTATATTTTATAAACTTTTAACTTATTTTTATGCATCCAAAAAAGGAAAGAACCCTAGTGATTATTAAACCAGACGGAATTCAGCGGTCTCTCATGGGAGAAATAATTCGTCGTTTTGAGATGGTTGGCTATAAGCTTTGTGGCGCAAAGCTTGTTGTTCCGTCGGAAGATCAGTGTTGGAAGCACTACAATAAAGATGATGCATGGTTTCTAAGAAAGGGTAACGGTATTATTGAAACGAGAAAAAGCAAAGGAATGGTTGTAGATAAAGAACCAATAGAATATGGCAAAGATATTATTAAGGGTTGTGTTAAATATTTAACTTGCGGGCCAGTATTGTGTATGGTTTGGGAAGGAAATGAGGTTGTCTCAATCATAAAGAAGCTTGTTGGAAGCACAGAGCCAGCCAACTCAGATGTTGGCACTATTCGTGGGGACTATGCACTAGACTCAAACAATCTCTCTGAGCTTGATGCTCGTGGAAGTGTGAGGAACCTCGTTCATTGTACAGATGATGTTTCAGAATATGAAAGAGAAATGAGCATTTGGTTTAGTCCGGAAGAGATTATTAGTTATCGTCACATTCAGGAAGCAATGCTATACGATGTTAATTTAGACGGCATTTTGGAGTAACCACATTTACACACTATTTGTCCTCGGGTCGCAAGTTGGCACAGGTTAGGAGCATAGTATAATTCATACAGGGTTACATTTGATATTTTCTACCTAAGAATTTTTAAGGGAGTCCAATATTTTTATACCACGATATCTTTTGCTTGCTTGCAGGCGATGGGCTGACGAGTATAAGTGCGGGCACCCACCTACATTTTTCGTAGGGGAGTATTGGATGTAATCCTATTAAGAACACTCACGAGTATTGTGAGTATTTTTAATTTCTGGACTGTGTGAGTTTTATTTTTTCTGATACAATTATTTACAATGAATGCTCGTCTTTTCAAAAACGCTTCGTATCTCTTTCTTCTAATTGCTATCCTATACTTATTTGAGCTGAAGTTTTATTTGGCTTGGTCAATTTGGTGGTATGACATGGTTCTCCATTTTTTGTCTGGAATCTTGGTTGGTATTGTGACCACTCTTATCTTTCACAAATTTTTTTATAAAAAAGATGACGAGTTCCTTAAGATTTTTGTATCAGCTATGGTTAGTATAGTGTTTGTTGGCATCGCTTGGGAAATATATGAATTATATTTTGAAATGACCTCTTTTTCTGATGGTATGAATTATTATATAGACACATCCTCTGACTTATTTTTGGATATTGTTGGAGCACTTTTTGGAGTGTGGTATGGATTAGCAATTTTAAAAAAAGAAACAAAACAATGAGTAAATTGCAGATTACATTTTGGGGTGGGGTTGGTACTGTTACGGGTGCAAATTTTTTATTGGAGAGTGATGAGACAAAAATACTTGTTGATTGTGGTCTTATGCAGGGAACCCCAGAATCATACGAGGAAAACAGCAAGCCCTTCCCATACAATGTTAGGTCAATCAACTATCTTTTTATTACTCATGCGCACATGGATCACATCGGCAGGGTTTGTAAGCTGGTTCGAGATGGATTTAAGGGGGTGATATATTCCACACCAGAAACAAGAGAGCTAGCACAGGTTATGCTTCAGGATGCTCTTAAGGTAATGGATATGAAGGAAAAGGCCATGATAGAAGGAGTAAGAGAAATACCCCTCTATGATGTAGGAGATTACAACCAAACCTTCTCACAATGGAGGGCAATTCCTTATCATACACATACGAAAATTAATGATGAGTTTTCTGTCTTTGCAAAAGATGCTGGGCATATCCTCGGGGCTTCCATGTATGAGTTTTACCACGGTGGCAAAAAGATAGTTTTTACAGGTGACTCTGGTAACTCTCCCGCACCACTACTTCGTGACACAGAGAAAATCACAGACGCAGACTACCTGATTGTTGATAGTGTGTATGGTGACAGAAACCATGAACCAAAAGATGAGAGAGACGCTAGGTTTCGTCAGATTGTAACCGAGACCATAGAAAAGAGGGGCGCTCTGGTTATACCTGCCTTTTCCATAGAACGAACCCAGGTTGTTCTGTATGAATTAAATAACTTAATAGAGCAGGGGAAGATTCCATCAGTTCCGGTCTTTCTGGATTCTCCCTTGGGTCAAAAAGTTACAGAAATATACTCTCATTCAAAGAAAGATTTCAATGCTGAAGTTCAACAGGAAATAAAATCTGGAGATAATATATTTAACTTTCCTAAACTAAATATCACTCATGGTTCACGGGATTCACAAGAAATCGCAAATATATCAAACCCAAAGATAATCATTGCTGGCTCAGGCATGTCTACTGGGGGGAGAGTGTTGTGGCACGAGATGCATTTTCTCCCTGATCCTAGTAGTACCATACTTCTTATGGGCTACCAGGCTGTTGGGACTTTGGGCAGGAGAATCCAAGAGAGGCCAAAATCAGTTGATATAAACGGGAGTATCATTCCGATAAAAGCTAGAATAGAAATGATTTCCGGATATTCTTCACACAAAGATTCTGATGGACTAGTTGATTTGGTTTCAGACACCGCAGAAAGTGTTAAAAAAGTTTTTGTGGTTATGGGTGAGCCAAGTGCTTCAACCCATCTCGTCCAGCGATTGCGGGATGAACTTGAGGTGGACGCTCTGTATCCAGAAAGAGGGGAAGTATATAAGCTATAAAACAAAAAACCGGCCATGGCCGGAATTTTTGTTGCATAGGGTAACCTTATGTAGTTATTTTGTTACAGTTTCCTTAACTGTTTTAGCAGGAGTTATTGTATTAGCAAACTCAACTACTTTTTTAAATGTTTCTGGGTTCTCTTCTACAAGTGTGGCCAGTATTTTTCTATCCAAAAGAATTCCTTTTTTCTTAAAAGCCCCAATAAGCTTGCTGTATGATGTGCCGATTTCTTTTGAGGCGTAAGATATTTTTACATTCCAAAGCTTTCTTGCGTCACCCTTCTTGTCTCTCCTGTGGGCGAAGGCATAAGTTCCAGCATGAAAAAGTGCTTCTGTTGCTTGTCTCTCCTTTGTACTTCTTCCATGTCTAAAACCCTTAACCTTTCTTAAAACATTCTTTCTTCCTTTTAGTGCATTAACTGCCTTCTTTACGCGTGTCATTGTATTTTTTTAGAAATTAGAGATTAGTAATTCTACTTTATGTAGTGTGCCCTATCCTTATTGCTAATAGTAAACGATACCCCCTTCTTTTTTGCTAGTTGTGACCTTCGGTCCTCCTTTGCATTAAAGTGGTTCTGACCAGCTTTTCTGGCTGAAATTTTGCCATTCTTGCTAACCTTTAATCTCTTTGTAAACGATTTGTTTGTTTTTGTGCTCATGATAATTTTATGCTTTCTCAATAATTATACTTAGTCCTTTTGGTGATTTCTTGGCGGGGTCTGCTATTTTATATTGTTCTGTAATAAGTTTTAAAACTCTAGCCATTCTTTCCTCTAGAAACTTTATATCCATATATTTTGTCCTACCCGGGAGAAAAAGGTCAATTTTTATACGATTTCCATCCTTTAGCCAACCAGAAGCCTTCTTTGCTTTGAGTTCCAAATCATGGTCACCAGTGCCTACTTTTACCTGGATATTCTTGATTTCAACTGTGTGTGCCTTAGTTTTGGCCACCTTTTGCTTCTTATTTTCAGCATATTGAAATTTACCATAATCCATGATTTTTGCAACCGGAGGATTTGCTTTTGGAGAGATTTCAATGAGGTCTAGGCCAACTTCTCGGGCCTTACCCAAGGCGTCCTTAAAAGAGATAACTCCCAGATTAGAACCATCTTCCATAATGACACGGAGTTCAGGTGCTTGAATTTGGTTGTTAATTCTTACGTATGTAGACAAAAAAAGTATATTTAACTAATAAAATCAATAAATACAACGAAAATATAGCATATTTTATCTATTTTTGCAATCTATTGGACTTTCAGGGAGTTTAGGATAGAAATAAATATCTCATCGGATTTGTCTCTTGTAATCACCCCTGGGACTGCTAGAACTTCAATCATTTTTTCCTCCGCAATAACCCCAGATAGAATTTGGATAGATGCCTTATGTATAATCAATGTCTTCTCTTCTTCAATAGGGAAATAGTATGTAGTCTGACCACACCCTTCAGCACCTTCATATATGGCATATCCCTCATACCCCTGGGTTTTGAAGGCATCTATAAATCCGGGAGAGACAACTACCTTATTATTAACAAAATTTTCTTGAGGAATGTATGGACTAACTGTTCTCATGGCGTCAACCACATTTTTGTTCATTTTTTGTATTGTCACCCTAAAGTCTGTCAGTCTAGGATAAATTTTTTCGTCACCCATCATGTCGCAGTCACCGCGGTTTTCATAAGCGATGTCGTGGTGAAGAGTCACAACTCCGTCTGTTGTGCTCGCGGTCAAAATTTTTGGGTAGCTAAAGGTAATCCCAAGGCTCGAGTTTTTATAAGTTCCGATAGTTTTGTCAACCACAGCTTTTTCTTTGTTTGCAAAAAACCAACCAATAGCTATCAACAGTATGATAATAATTAGCAACAAACTTATTTTTTTCATTTTATAAACTTTATGAGTTGATTATAACACAAAATAATCCTATTTTGGTCAATATGCTAACAACTATGGTTTGTAATAATTATCATTTATCTACGGCATATATAATATTATTAGGACAGCAATTATTATTTTTGAACAAATAAACTATGAAAAAGATAATATGGATTGTGATAGTGGTTCTGGTTTTAATTGGTTTATGGGCTATTATTTTGAGAGGTAAGGATGAGGTTGTAAATAATGCAAACACAACGATTGCGACAACGACAGATAATACTGCTTCTGGAGACACAACAAATAACAATGCTGTTTCCAAGTCCGCCACATTTAAGAGTTTACTGTCAGAGAAGGGTAATTTTGAATGTAAGTATGAGCAAGTGGACCCAAAGTTTCGTAGTACAAACGTCATTTATCTTTCGAACGGCAAAATGCGAGCTGAATTTAGGATGGCCCCATCTACCGGAGTTACCATCGCTAATCTTATAGTTTATGATGGCCAGTATCTATATGCTTGGAAAGAGGGCATGGCAACTGGTGTCAGAACACAGCCAAAAACAATTGCTGAATTGCCAGATGTAATTCCTGCCGACATGACTTCCGCTGCAGTTTATGGAACAAGTCCACTTAATGTAAGTTATGACTGTCATCCATGGGCTACAGTGCCAAGCATGTTGGTTAAACCGGCTTACGTAAAGTTTTAATCATCGTGTTGAGAGACATTGAAACGCAAAAAGCCACGAGTGGTTCGCCCCTCAGGCTTTTTTGTTTGCATTTATTTTAAATCATCCTTTGTTAGTGTCACCTGGGATCCCGGCTTTATGTCGCCACTTATGAGCTTCTTTGCTATGACTTCCTCAACCTCATCTTGTATCGCTCTGTTTATGGGTCTTGCGCCAAACAGTGGATCAGAACCTTTTTGTACAAGGTAGTCCAGAAGTTCATCGGTAATAACAAGTTCAAGACTTTTTTCCTCCAATCTTTTTGCAAGTTTCTTTAGCATAAGTGAAGCAATCTGTTTCAAGTGAATATCATTTAGGGGATGGAATAATATAACTCCATCAAATCGGTTTATAAGCTCTGGTTTGAAAAGTCCCTCACTTATAATCTGGTCTATAACTTTTTGTTTATTCTCTGCAAGGTTTTTTGATTCTTTAACATAGTTCCAGATAATATTACTACCGGCATTTGAGGTGGCGATAATAATAAGGTTTCTGGCGTTAACTTTTTTACCAACCATGTCGGAGAAGATTCCCTCGTCAAGTATCTGGAGGAACAGGTTGTGCACCTCAGTGTTAGCTTTTTCGAATTCGTCAAGCAGGAGAACGCCATACTGGTTTTCTCGGAGCATGGATGTGAGAACCCCTTGCTTTCCTGTTTCAAACGAGCCTAGCAGTTTTGATAGGGAATCTTCTCCACTGTACTCTGACATATCTAGTCGAATAATCTTTTTGTCGCTGTCAAAGAAAACTTCGGAAAGTGCTTTGGCTGTTTCAGTTTTTCCTACACCCGTTGGGCCAAGGAAAAGGAAAGAACCCATGGGTTTGCTTCCCGACTCTATTCCTGACCTAGCCCGACGGAGAGTACTGCCGATAGCTGTCTTATAACTCTTTCATGCAAAATTTTCTCAAGGTTGAGAAGTTTATCCTTTTCTTTCTCTGTTATTTCTCCAACTGGAATATCTGTTTTGACTTGTATCATGTCTAATACGTCTTTTTTTGAAATAATTTTTCTCTTTTGTTTCAAGACGAACTGTGGTAACTCAACTAAAATATCCTGTGCTTTATCGGAGATGATTTGACCCATGAAGTATCTTGAAACATTTTCGGCTATGGCAACCAGAGAAGGGTATGTAAAGAAAACATCATATTTTTGTTCAAGCTCGGCAGTTCTTTTTTCAAGGCTGTATACCAGGTTATCTTCAGTATCTTCCTTGAGAAGCATGGTCTCAAATTTTTCCATTGCGGATATGTTGGCTTCAATAAACTCATGGAAGTTTTTTGTGTCACTCATGGCAATTACCTGAAGCGAAGAGGAGTCAAGATATGGGCCTATAAGTCCAAGCAAATCGCTCTTCAAGGCATTACTGTTTATTATGTTGCTTGGAAGGTTGGGAATAATCAGTATTATGTTTTCAGCTCTCCTCACACCACTCATAAGTCCAACCATTTCTTCTTCAAACTCTGCTTTGGTTTTTTTACTTACGATTACATTATTAACATCAAGCACAAAAAGCAGTTTGTTCTGAAGAGCGGGGATTTTTCCACCGAGTATTTTCTTGGAAAACTCAATAAGTATGTCCATCTTAAGTAAATCGTCGTCAGCCACAAGCATTATGTTTCCTTGTTTTCTTCCTGATATTATATTTTCTATCTCATCAACTTCTTTTGTGTGATGTCCAAGTCCATGAGCAGAAAAATCATAAAGCTCTTCTATTTTTGATGCATATTTCTCTAGAATAAAGGCTTTTCCATAAGACCAGTCCTTCCCAACACCACCAAACTTGCTTAAGTTATCTCGTCCCCACCATCTCCTTGCTCTTTTCTCCTTCTCATATTGTTTTGTTATCCACCTTGCCGTGCCCGCGAGATCTTTTTCCTGTATAGAGTATCGGAAAAGGAAGTCTTTGAATTCTTTGTCTTGCTTGTAAACAGATACAACAAAACTCTCAAACAAATCATTTTTCTCTTCAGTTGAGATTTCTACTTGGCCAACACCTAACGCCGTTTTTTTATTTGCTAGAAATGAATCCAAATCCTCTAAAGGGATATCCATGCGGATGGCAAGCACTCTTCCTGCGGTTGACTGAAACAAGCCAGAGACGACATCTCCTTTATTTATTTTTCTCACTATCTCCGAGACGACATACGACCCAGTCATTTCGTGCGTTTTGAAATGTGGTTCGGTAAATATTGTAGGCAAATCATTAAAATATAAATCAAAATAAAATCCCTCAAGACAGATTAGCAGTATTGAAAGCCCAAGAAAAATGAGCGAGAGTCCTCCAGCAAGATTGCTGTAAGCTGGAGTAAAACTGAAGGAGAGAGAAAACCATATAAACAAGGCTAGGGTTAGGTCAATAAAAGCATTCTTTATTTTCTCTCTCAGTCCGATAGACATAAATCCATCTAGCTTGTTGGCTTCACTATATTTTTTAATAAATGGAAGGTTCATATATTTAAAATATTTTTGTTATGCCAGAGTAAATCAGCCAAACAATTACAACAGGCAAAAGAAGCCACACAAGGAAGGTGACTGCCTCAACCACGGACATAACAATTATAAATACGATTGCTACGAGTATTACCACCAGTTTGAAAAACATTCCCACAAGTCGCATCAGGGTATTAACAATCAGGGTGCTGAAAAATTCTTGGATATCAAGTTTTTTGGTGTACTGGTCGTCTAAGTGTCGCCAAGGAGAGAAAAATGTTTTAAACAGTAGTGGCAAAGAAAAGAATCTGTATATCATCCAGAAAAAGTTTGAAAAAATTCCGTAGATGTTTAGAAATGCCTTAGAGTAATGCCAGGATAGGTATGAAAAGATAAATGACATGTATTTAAGTATACAACATGTCGTTGTGTGGGGGAATAATACAAAGAGAAACCGCTGTGGTCCACGGGGGACCACAGCGGGGTTTGCCAGCTACTGCTCGATGGTGGCGGCCACCACCGAGAACAGGCCGACGAAGGTTGTGATGCCGGAAGCGACCGGCATGCCCATCTTCCAAAGCGACGGGGCGGCGATGACGCACACCACCGCGAACCCAACGCCGAAGGCGCGGATCGCGACACGGCTGACGAACCGGACCAGAACCCGGTCCACAACCAGCTGGGCAGTCGCAAGCCCAACTCCGAGGGCGAGCATGCGAACCCCCATGAGGATTGCCTCACGAGAGCCGCCACGATGTACAGTGTTGCCCAGCGCCAGAACAGCGCCGGTTGTAACAATGTAGCTGATCGCCAAGACGAGTCGTCGCAGAATGTGTTCCCAAGTCATCTGGTGTATCCTCCAAACCATATTATAGCATATCTATGCTGATAGTCAATATTACCTCTCAAACTCTCTCAGAATTGACATGAAATAGTTATGGGTATATACTCATAACAGATAGTAGATAAGGTCGAGCTATCTGCTTACAAAACAAAAAATAAAAATATGCCAAAATTAGATGGAACTGGTCCAATGGGACAGGGAGCACGGGCAGGCCAAGGTTTGGGTTTGTGTGGAATGGGGATTAGACAGGGCTGGGGTTTTCGTGGCGCCTGGTGTCCCAGAAGATTTATTTCTCCCAAAAATGAAATCATGGCTCTCGAAGATGAGGAGAAAATACTAGAGGAAGAGCTGGTTGCCATTAGAAAAGAGAAGCAAGCTCTAAAAGAGGAGCAAAAATAAAAAAAGGTTTAACCGACCCCTGCAAAAGAGGTTGGTTATCCTTTGTGTGGTAAAAAATTAGTGATAGAATACAAAAGAATTAAAATGCCAAGGCCAAGACTTTGTCGGAAGACAGAATTTAATCCAAACATAACCTATTTTAAACCTCAGGGTGTACCCATGAGGGAACTTGATGTAGTTGAACTTTCTATTGAAGAAATAGAGGCATATCGTTTGCGACATATTAATGATATGGAACAACAGATAGCAGCAGATAAGATGCATACTTCCCAAAGTACTTACCAGAGAATACTCTATTCAGCATACAAAAAAATTGCTGATGCCTTAATAAATGGCAAAGCTATTAAAATTATTAGTAATAAATAATATGATGGTCAAAAAAATACTTGCAGTTCTATTTCTTTCATCCTTTATTTTCAGTTTAGCAACCACAGCTCGTGCTGAGGAGGTTGGGGGTATATATTTTTTCTATGGTGAGGGTTGTCCTCACTGTACTCAGGTAGAGAAATTTTTTGAGACTCAGAAACTCTACGACTCTTACCCAATCGATAAGAGAGAAGTTTATTTCAATCGCGAGAATGCAATATTTTTTAATGATTTATTGACTAAGCTTGGTAAATCAAACGAGTCCAGAGGAGTTCCGACTCTTATTATTGGAGATACGGTGTTGGTGGGGGATTCACCAATCATAGAGAATTTTGTTTCTCTAGCAGATGCGTTTTTAGAAGAAAACAAAGCTAAAGAAAAAGTAGTGGTTGCTCCAGATAATCCGGTAATTCCAGTAAGTGTCACAGAGGATATTGGCAGTGAGACAAACACCTCCGCTACGACGAGTGGTGCAGATGTATCTACGGATTCTCTTTTACAAGCAAACAACTTAACTTTGTTGGCGGTTATTGTAGGAAGTATGGTTGATGCAATAAACCCCTGTGAATTTGCTGTACTTATTATTCTTATGACTACAATCTTGGCAACGGGGGATGCAAAGAAGGCCTTACTTTCTGGCTTGGCATTTTCTGCATCAATGTTTATTTCATATTTCTTGATGGGGCTTGGTCTTTATAAGGCATTGGGTCTTGGTGGAATCTCAGATTGGTTTTTCCTTGTAATAGGTTGGCTTGCAATTATTATTGGAATTTTTAATCTGAAGGATTATTTCTGGTATGGTAAAGGTTTTCTGATGGAGGTGCCTATGGCCTGGCGACCACGACTAAAGAGTCTTATCCATTCCGTAGCAAGTCCTTGGGGTGCTTTCGCTACCGGTTTTATTGTTAGTTTGTTTTTGTTGCCATGTACTAGTGGGCCATACATTGTTATCCTGGGCATGTTGGCAAAAAATACATTTGATATCCAAGCTGTCCTATATCTTCTCTTGTATAACCTAATCTTTATTTCTCCAATGATTATAATTACACTGGCAGTATATAAAGGATTTGATCCTGCTAAAGCTGAAGAAATGAGACAGAAGAGACTAACTATCCTTCATCTCATAACAGGAGTCATCATGATAATAATGGGTATTGTAATTTTGAAAGGGTGGCTGTAGTTGCAAAAGTTTGATAACAAAAACCACCCAGTTGGGTGGTTTTTGTAAGTTAGTTGATATTATCTATAGGGAATCGTAATTTGTAATCGTCTATTGCTTCCCGTGTTTCAATTTCTAGTTCTTTTCCTTGTTGATAAAGAAGATATGTTAATCCAACAAAAATTATTATTGGTAGAACAGTGGCGAAAATACTAAGCAGTATGTGATGGTTATCTTTTTCTTTTATACTACGAACAAGAGCAGATACTCCAAAAATGGCAGCTACAAGCATTATAAGCACTTGTATGAGCGTGTATGGGAAAGCAAACAACATTACTACAGCCACAGCAGTGAGTAAAAAACTAGTTACAAGAAATCCGATGACACCAATCTCTTTTTTCATAATAGTTTTATTAAATAAAAATAAGTACCTTAATTGTATCACATGATTTAAAACAAAAGCGCCTTTTTAGGCGCTAATGTTTGCATTGTGGAGAAGGCGAGAATTGGTCAGGAATAATTTTGTTTTCGTCAAAACAAAATTTTCACGACCCTGCCTCGCGACCTAGTCTGCTGACTAGGTGCCCGCTCCGGCTTTCGACTCCCCACATAAGGTCTCCCAGACCTTACTCCTTCTCCACTAAAAAACAAAAGCCCCAAAAGGGGCTAATGTTTTAAAAGTGGAGAGGAGGGGAAATATATCGAAACAGCTGTTTGAGTACCTTTCTCGCTTTTGGACTTACTATCAAACAAGCCCTGCTCTACAGGAGTTAGTCGAACCCGTATAGTATTTTAGTCATAAGGGGTCACAAGAAAGTATTGAATTAACTAATTAGAATAGGATATTGGAGAATGTGGCATTTATTTTTTTAATATTGTAAAATTGATAATATGAAACTTACATCTGGGGATCTCCTTCTTTTGTTTTTTTATGCAAAAGGGGAGACGGATAACTTTAATGAGCCAATAATGGGGCGTACTCGATTGGTAAAAATGGGGTATGTGTTTGATAAGGAACTTTATAAGGATTTTATAAAAGAAAAAACTATATTCGATGACATTTGTTTACCGGAATTTTTTGCATGGGATTTTGGCCCCATGTCTAAAGATATGTTGCAGGACTTAGAGTTTTTTATAAAAATAAATTTTGTAAAAGCAATTGATGAACAAAATACTTTTGCATTTGAAGAGGCGCAAGAATTCTCAAGTTTGGCAGAAGAGTATTCACTTGAAGATGCACAGGAGCAAGAATATGTAACACAAAAGTATTTTTTGTCCGAAACAGGCAGAAAATATGTTGAGGTAAATTTATATAACAATTTGAGTGGCAAACAAAAACAGATGCTTGATAATCTAAAAAAGAGGTTTAATCAAGCGTCTCTTACAAAGATTATCGAGTACGTTTATAAAACATACCCAGAATCTACAGTGAAAAGCAAAATTGCAGATAAGGTTCTGAGCACATTAAATTAAAACATGAATTATCAAGATATCATGCCTGCCGTTATAGTAGCACTTGCCCCAGGTTTTAGTCTGCTTGTGTCTGCTACTTCAATTTTTAACTTAAATAAAAAGGAAACAGATCAACTATTTGAAGATATTCGTTTGTATATTCAAAAGGTAAAGGTTGAAAACATATATAAGATTATTTTTCCAGAAAGTATCGGGATAAATAAAGAAAATAATCAATCTGATGTTAATACCGATGCACTAAAGAGTATTTCTAAGGACATTGATGGGATAGAGGAATTACAGGAGGAGCTCAGTAAGGTGAAAAGATATTCAAATTTTTATTACAAGTCACTTTTCTGGTTACTTTTTCTTGGGGTAGTACTCATTTTTATAAACCTTTTTAAGCTCCATTTGAGTTTTATAGAAGATAATTATGTTATAATTGATTTGATTGTTGTTTTATATGTTTCACTGAGTTTCTATTCTTTTTGGGGAAAAATAGAAAAACTAAAGGAAAAATATGGTAAAGAATACACTTTATAATTTTACAGAGAGAGAGATGGTGATAGGCTTTTGTAAGCTTCTCGAAAGTAAAAAATTAACATTTAGTGTGGAAGTTCCTTTTTATAATAAAAGTATTGATCTGGTCTATTATAATGAACAAGGTATTTTATGTGCACTGGAATTTAAAATTCACGACTGGAAAAAAGCTCTTAAACAAGCAAGTGATCACCTGATAGGTGCTCAGTCATCTTATATTTGTATTCCTTCAAACAAGGATAGTGATGAGCTGCGCAGGGTTATAAAGGATTCAAAATGTGGTTTAATTCTTTTTGATTTTGACGCCAAAAAAGTTCTTGTGGTTGAAGAAAGTAAAAATGAATTGGTGTGGGAAGGGGCATCAGAACTGCTTCAAAAAGGGTTTCAGTATTCTAAAGAAAATAATAATTACAGTCGATTATTAGCAATATGACAAATAATATAAAACATATTTTAAGATACGGAACTAACGCAGACCAAAAGTATTTCAGTGGTGATTTTGAGTCTTGTTATGACATGGTTGCAATAAATGCTAACATGATAGCGTCTTCTCCTGACGCTCTCGCTTTGTTTGTGGGTAAACAAACAATCAACAAGCCTTTCTTTGTTGATCCAATTACTCACTTATTTCAGCATAGTCAATCTTACATCTCTGGTGCCAACGGAAACATAAAAAAGTCTATTGATAATCTTATTTCTAAATATGCTATTGGGATAATTTCAGAAGATGCGAATACTCAGGATAAGTATGATCTCCTTAAAAAAGAGATAAAAAAGACAAAATTAGAAGATAATTTTGTTTCAAAATTTGCAAAAAATGTTCTGGATTACCAGGAAAATTTAATAAATGGTAAAAAGAATCCTGGGGATTATAAGAAATACGTTGCATTTGCAAAGGCTGAAGATCCATTAATGGCAGATTTAGAAATCCACCAAGATCCTGACTTTCTCGTTGCCCCATATTTTTATATAGACGAGTACTTGTGGGTAGATAAAAATATAGAACTTATAGAGATCTCAAAAAAAGTAAGTAATAAAAAAATATATGCCCAGATAGTTTTAAGTAAGAGATTGTTTGAGAGGAGTTATTTGAGTGGCGAGGGCAATCAGTTTGAAGAAATGATAAAAAAATATAAAGAGACTTCATCAGACGGTTTTCTTGTATGGTTAGATGGGTATTCTGAGCACGAGCAAGTATCCAGTAGTTTGAATGAATATTCTAAATTTCTTAAGGAATTAAAAACGCAAGGTAAACCTGTATATTTATTATACGGAGGTTATTTTTCTATTTGTCTAATAAATGCAATTTCGGTAAATGCAGTGTCTCACGGTTTGGAGTATGGAGAATCAAGAGAAGTTGTTCCGGTTGGTGGGGGAATACCAACTGCAAAATTTTATTTTTTACCTCTACACAAGAGGATGATATTAAAGGATATGCTTGCCCTTATCATTGATCTAAAAATTAACAGCAAGGAGGATTTTTTTGAAAAAATATGTGATTGCCCCACATGCAAAGAATCAATAGGAAGTGACGTGTTAAAAGATTTTCAAAGTACATATGGAATCACTAAACCATCGACTTTCAAAAGGGGTAAAACACTTGTTACTATGAGTTTTTCAACTACTGAAACAAAGAGTAAATCCCTGAAACATTACCTTTATAATAAAAGAAAAGAATTTGAGCAGGTTTCAAAAGAAAATCTTAAACAAATAATAGACAAGTTGAATAATGATATAGAAGCGTACAAGTCTTTTGTTAGTTTAGATAACTACCAACATCTGTTAGAGTGGGAAGAATCCTTAAAAAACATATCTTCAAATTCTGAACAAGAAACTGCGAAATAAGGCTTTTTGTGCTAAAATAGAGAAACAACTGAATAAGTAAGTAGCCTAAACCAGTAAGTGATTATTGGCATGGCGAAGAAGTCCAGTAACGACTAAAAAACCCATCATATGGGGTTGTCGTTACTGGCCGTATCGGGAAACTGGTACGGAGGGGTTCGCCCCTCACCCATGTGGTGGGCTTTTTGTTGCCTATCACTGGGTTTTACCAGTTAAGCAATAAACTTATGATCCAATTTATTACAGATTTAGGGTTTAAGGCGTTCTTTGGCTTCTGGGGGGTTGTAGCAATTGTGGTTGTGGTAGTTATTATTTTGGCAATTTTAGCAGCTGTTTTTAAGTGGTAAAACCACACTATAAAATTAAGGAAAATTACCCCTTTTTACTTTTTTAGATAAATTGATGCTATAGCTATAGATATCAACGTATAATTCATAATTTACACAAAAAACAAAAGGGTAAAAAAGGTTAATAAAACCCCAATTTCAAAGGTGTGGTTTGGGCGAGTAAATAGGGGTTTTAGACTGCCCGTGGATAAGTTGGTTTTTATAAATCTTACATTCGTGTATAATTTGATATATGAAGAAAAAAGAGAATCCAGATTCTTTCATAGAGAGAAAAGAGGAATATCATAAGGAGTTTGAAAAGTATCACTCCTCTAAGGAGTATGAGGGCTTTTGGCGAAACATGAGGATAAAAAAATTTAATGTAGTTGATACAGAGGTTAATTACAGGATGATGCATCATTGGGGAGTAAATGATTTGTTGCCTGACGGGGTTATTGAGGGCGGTGCTTGGAGGAAGTTTACTCTTGTGGAACTTGTCTGGGTAAAAGCGATTGTAAGGATGAGAAATGCAGGCATTTCTTTGGATAAAATTAAACTTGCAAAAGAAAGTTTAATTAAGTTCGATAAGAAGAAGGAATCATACCCGTTGTTAGAATTTTATATTGCCCAAGCTTTGAGTACTCAAAACGATCCATGTATCATTGTAATTTCAAACGGTGATACTTACTTAGGCTCTATCTCGGAGGTAAAATTTGATAAAATATTTAAAAACCATTTTGACGTTCTGCTGCTTTCATTAGGGTCTATTCTCACTAATTTAGGATTTAAAGTATCCGAAGATATAGTGAGCTTCTTAAGCGAGGAAGAAGGCGTTACGTTATCTGAATTGCGCTCGGTTACAAATAAAAAAGTTGAAGTTCAGCTTAATAGGGGGAAAATATTTCAGATAGAAAGTACAGAGGTTATTCAGAATCCGCCTTCTTATTTAGATATACAAAAAAAGATAAAAAACAACCGCATGTACGGAAAGGCAACTTTCCAAGCGGAAGACGGAGAGACTAAATCTCTTGAGATAACAAAGAAGAAGAGATTTGGTTGAATTTGCTATTGGGATAAACCAAAGCATTACACAAAAGATATGCGCTATCAGGAAAAACTGAATCGATATCGCAACCATGAAAAAACATGGTCACAATCGAGGAGTATCGAAAGATACTCAATGATCAAAAGACTTCGGATGAGGATATTATTAAACGCATAAAATACCTTGAAGTATTTTGTCGGAATGTGATTAGGTCTGAAATAAAAAGTCATGTCAGCAAAAAACAAAAAGAATCTAAATCAAGATAGTAACCCTAATCCACTTCACGATAGACACGGTCTCATATATGCTCGCGTATCGAGTAAAAGGCAGGAAACTGACGGTTCTGGCTTACAGAGTCAAGAAGGGCGCTGTAGGGCTCAGTTAGAGCAAATTAAGGTGCCTTATGACAGAACTTTCCCTGATAGTTTTACCGGTGCTGGCGATTTTGTGAAGAGGCCAGCTATGAAACGGATGTTGGATTACATTGATAGAAATCCTCATAAAAAGTTTGTAGTAGTATTTGATGACCTTAAAAGATTTGCTCGGGATGCGAAGTTTCATTTTGAACTCAAAACAGCTTTTAAGATTCGCGATGTAATGTTGAGATGTCTGAACTATAACTTTGATGAAAGTCCAGAAGGACAATTTGCAGAACTTATCTTTGCTGGTCACGCAGAACTTGAAAGACATCAGAACAAGCGACAGGTTATTCAAAAGCAAAGAGCAAGATTAGAATTAGGATATTGGGCATTCGGTAGTAAAAGAGGTTACAAAATGACGAAAGATCCACAGCATGGGATGTTATCTCTTCCTAAGAAAGAGGATGTAGATTTGTTAAAACCAGCTTTGGAGTTATTTGCGAACGGGACCTATGTAAGAAAAATTGATGCGTGTGATTTCTTGATTAAAAATGGTTTTTGGAAAAGAAAATATGCCTCAGCATATATTGATAAGTTCACAGAGATTCTAAAAGATCCTTTCTATATGGGGGATATTTATTTTCCCAAGTGGGGCGTTACTCGTAGAAAAGGGCACCATCAAGGAATCATATCAGCGGAAACTTTTGATTTGATTCAAAAGAGATTAGATAAAAATGGAATAACTAAAACCATTAGAAAAGACACAACGGAGGATTTTCCGTTAAGAGGATTGCTATCCTGTTCTGGCTGTGGTCACAGCATAACGGCTGCCTGGACACGTTCTCGACAGAAATTATTTCCGTATTATTTCTGTCAGAATGGAGATTGCGAATTTGGTAAAAAATCTATTAGAAAGAAAACCATTGAGGATGAGTTCGGGTTGTTACTGAGGAAAACTAAATTAAGGAGAGAAGTCGGTAACGTGGTTCAGAAAGTTTTTGATAGTGTGTGGGAAGAAGAGATCAGTGTTATGAAAAAAGAGGAGGGGTCTTTAGATCGCAAGAAAAGCGATCTAAAGAATAAGGCAAAAGATCTTACCGATATGATATTGAGTGCAAAAAATGATAAGGTGAAATCTGCTTACGAGAATAGATTAGAGGAAGTGATGCAAGAATTAGAGTCTGCTTCAGAGGTAGTTCCACTAAAACAAATCGACTTAACAATTCCTTATCGAAACGCATTAGACATATCAGTCGGGTTAGTAGAGAACCCTTATCCTATATGGGAAAAGATGTCAGTCGTGGGTAAACATCAATTATTCTTCTTTATTTTTGACGAAAAATTGAGGTATAGCAAAAAGGAAGGTTATCGAAACAATAATCTTCCTTATGCTGTAAGGCTATTTGAGGAATTTGCTACTACAAATCCCCGTGATGTGGAGAAGGGGGGAGTCGAACCCCCGTGCAAATAAGTTTTGATAATGTTTCTACATGGTGTAGAAGATTTAAGTGTCTCAACTCTCTTTCTTTAAATCAACAAAATAAAAGAGAGTCCAGTTTTCTTTGCTTTAGTTTCGTTCCGAAACAGAAACGATTCCTAGTCCGATGATATATCAACTATTTCCCGTAACAGACTTCAGGGAGTAGCCGCCACTTTGGGTTAATTCAAAAAGGTGTTTTTAGCATCTATGCTTTCTCATAGTTTAAAGAGTTGTGAGAGCTCTACCATGCACATTGTCAAAGAATTTACTTGTCTAAACCTGTCATCCCCCTGGAATATAGGTCGGGGTATGTGTTTCAGAGAGACACGCATAAATTCTTGCTAGAATTTTGCTTGAGTTCGCGCCGTCGCGCTCACTAGTCTCTCTTCAAAACATACCCCGACCCACACTTTAGGCGAACGATAGGGAACTATCTATCCTTAAATTCTCTACTCGTTTCTCTTTCTGTGGTTTGTTTTTTCAAAGTTTCTCGCTTGTCGAATTTCTTTTTTCCCTTACCAATACCGAGATCAAGCTTCAAAACTCTACCCTTATTATACACCGAAATAGGCACTATTGTCAATCCCTTTGTTTTTTCTATATCTCTAAGCTCCTTTATCTCCTTTTTGGTTAGGAGTAATTTGCGGTTTCTGCGGGGGTCGAAGTCTGCAAAAGCGTTTTTCTCTTGAAACGGCGGAATAAAGGCATTTACAAGAAACGCTTCGTTGCCCCTGACCGTGACATAAGCTCCCTCAAGGGAACCCAGACTCTTGCGAAGGGATTTTACCTCAAAACCAAAAAGTTCCATACCTGCATTGTATGTGTCTCCGATTTCATAGTTGAAGCGTGCCTTTTTGTTTGTGATAAGTGACATAACCCTTTGATTATAACACATTTACATGTTTTCTTTTGTCTGTTTTGGTGTATACTGGTGCTACTATGGAAATGCCCACAAATCCCTCAAAAAATAAGGATACTATGAAGAAAAAGAACAAAGACGGTAAGGGTCCAGAAGGTGGAAGTTCCTATCTCACAAATTTCTACAGACATAAAGTCAGACCTTGTTAAGTCTATTGTTGTTAAGGGTGATGTCTTGGATGTGGAATACAAAACAGGCTCAACAACTGTTTCAAAGAAAGAAGAGGGTGAGGCCTTGCTCCAAACTCTTGTGAATTACGGGGTAACAGAAGAACAGCTCAACACAATTAAAATTGATATCAAAAAGGAGAATAGTTTCAGTTACTGGGTTATGAACTTATTGCCGATTATTTTCCCAATACTTTTTATTTTGGTTTTTATTTGGTTTATATCTAGACAAATGAAAGGTGCCGGCATGCAAGCTATGACATTTGGTCAGTCAAAGGCCAGAATGATAGACCCCAACGACACAAACCAGAGAGTGACTTTCAAGGATGTTGCTGGATGCAAGGAAGCAAAAGAAGAACTGGCCGAGATTGTGGACTTCTTGAAAAACCCAAAAAAGTTTTTGGATATTGGAGCACGAATTCCAAAGGGCATTTTGCTTATGGGTGCGCCCGGCACAGGCAAGACTCTACTTGCACGGGCGGTTGCTGGTGAAGCTAGGGTAGCTTTCTTCTCTATTTCTGGTTCAGAGTTTGTGGAGATGTTTGTCGGTGTTGGGGCTTCCAGAGTGAGAGACTTATTCCTAATGGCTAAGAAAAATTCTCCAGCTATTATCTTTGTTGATGAGATTGATGCGGTTGGTCGTGTTCGTGGTGTGGGTGCCGGCGGTGGAAATGATGAGAGGGAACAAACCTTAAACCAAATCCTAGTTGAAATGGATGGTTTTGAGCCCAACGAAAAAGTTATTGTTATGGCTGCCACAAACCGTCCAGATGTTTTGGACCCTGCACTACTGCGTCCAGGAAGATTTGATAGACGGGTGACACTTGACTTGCCAGACAGAAAGGACCGAGAGGATATTCTACTTGTACATAGTACGAAAAAACCATTTGCTGAAGATGTAAATCTCAAGGTTATTGCAGAACGCACGCCTGGATTCTCTGGTGCCGATCTGTTCTCTCTTATGAACGAAGGTGCGATATTGGCCGCCAGAGAAAACCGCACAAAGGTTTCCCAGTACGACCTTATCCGCTCAATTGAAAAGGTGATGCTTGGACCAGAGAGAAAGAGCCATATTCTTTCCGTGAAAGAAAAAGAAATAACTGCGTATCACGAAGCTGGACATGCTGTGCTCGCTTCCATTCTCCCTTATGCCGACCCGGTTCACAAGATTTCTATTATTGCTCGTGGACATGCCGCTGGATATGTTCTCCATCTTCCACTCGAAGACAACAAACTCCAATCAAAAAAGGAGTTTCTAGATGACATCGCTGTTTCTCTAGGTGGCTATGTTACAGAGAAAATACTGTTTAATGATTTGACAACTGGTCCATCAAACGATTTGCAGGTATCAACTGCACTAGCTCGTGATATGGTTACAAAGTACGGCATGTCGGAGATGCTCGGCCCCGTGGCTCTAGAGGGGCAGGGGGGCAAAGTTTTGTTTGGTCGTGGAGTAGAAGAGAGAGAGTATTCGGAAAAGGTTAGTGCAGATATTGACTCGGAGGTTTCTCGAATAATGAGAGAGGCTCATGAGAAAGCGGAGAAGACTATTACATCAAACAGAAAACTTCTAGACAGTATAGCCAAGAGACTCATAGAGACAGAGACAATAGAAAGAGCAGAGTTTGAAACAATCCTTCTAGCAAACGGAGTTACACCAAAGAAGAAGCTAGATATTGAACATCAGAAATAAAAATATCTGTATAAAGTATAAGGTATAAAGTATAATAAAAATATGAGAGAAAACCTAGAACACGGAGGAAATATTCCAGCAACTGAATTACCAGTTGACATGGCAGTGGCAGAAGGGAAGGCAAGGGAGCATGCCATTCTGGTCTTGGGAGAAATCAGACAACAGGTTGCTGTGATGGGTGCAAACGATTCTGAGATTCCGAAATTAAATGAAATTATTGAGTTGTTGGAAATGGGTAATATAAATCCAGAAGAGGCCATAAGATTGGCTATTGAGATAAGAGATGGCAAGGCTGACTACCATTAGTTTTTAAATACAAAAAAGTATGTTAATTTGGTATAGTTACATATACCAACATCCGCCCTTAGCTCAGTTGGTTAGAGCACAGAGCTTATACCTCTGGGGTCCCAGGTTCGAGTCCTGGAGGGCGGACAAACAAAGAAAGCGCTTAGGCGCTTTTTTGTTTGTCTGCACTCAGGAAGCTCTGGGAGAGCTTCCGTCAGGACTCGAAAACCTTTGATAGTTTTTTGTGAGTTTACGAAACAAAAAACAGAAAAGGTGTACCGTTCCTGTAAGGAAAGAGTCCTGGAGTGTTTAGTATACCTTGACTTTGTTCCCAATCCCGTGTATAATATACTAAGGTAACAGCAATGCCCTTAACTGGGCGAGGAGGAGTCGTGGACAAGAAGCGTGCAAACAGACTCATGTGGCTTCAGTGGTTTCTTACTGGTCTGGGCGTGGCTTTGGCTCTGCTCGGCATCGTGACCTACGCTGGCGGGTGGTGGCTTGGCAATATCGCCAAGTTCATTTCAATCGTGATTTTCTGCGTCATGATGCCGGCGGCTGGGTTTACGCACTTCGGCGCTGATCGCTTGGTCCAAGCCGGGCCGGGATTCGATGGGCGTCCCAGTGTGGTTCACCGCCAGTATCCCGCTATTGGTGGGCTCTCGACGGGGTACAGCATTGTGTATCTCGTGTGGCTCATCGGTGCGATTCTCCTCTAGTCTCTCAAAGCGGTCAGGCTGTCTCGGACACCCTGATCGCTTCGTCGTCTCAACTTAAAACATATTTGACTTTTTTGCATAAAGTGATATAACTTCGATAGGAGGTGCTCGGTGCAACAGATCGTGCTCTGGATATTGATTGTCGTCATGGCAATCTACATCAGACAGATTGCCACAGGTGATTCTGTTCCAAACCCCGCCACATGGCTTGTCATGTCAGTGGTTGGGGTGATCAACGCAATCACCTACGGGGTTACGATCCACTGGGATTTGTGGCCGACCTTGGTCGGAGCAGTTCCGGCCGTCGGGATTATTATCACCTTTCTTTTTTCTTACCTGCGGGGAAAGTTCTCTCCACTCGGTACTAGGGAAAAGTGGGTGATTGGTATTGCCATGGCTTCGGTCGTGGTGTGGAGGACGGTCGGAGCCGACGTTGGAAACATCGTTGTTCAGATTATCTTTCTCGTGGCCTTCTGGCCAACAGCTGCACAAATAATTCGTGGTCGAAAAGAGAAATCATTGCCGTGGGATTTGGCGCTAGTCGCCTACACCCTCATGGCAGTTAGTCTCTTTTTGGACAAGAGGCCCAGCCTCTTTTCAAGGGAAATTGCCATGATGGCTTATCCCTTCTCACGAATTCTGATGAACGGGACAATCGCTGTTCTGTGTCGTCTCAAAAAAGTCGTCTGACCTTCGTTGGTAGGCGGCTTCGTCGTATATATTTGAATTAAACTATTTACCTCGGAAATTCTTCCAATAACTCATTTGAGTTATAGAACTCTGCACCAAGTGAGCCAAAGCTGTACACATAGTCACCGATTTCTATTTTTGCTCCGCCGGATTTTGGGTCATTTTTAGGCACAGAGTGACTAAAACCAATATTATATAGTGTAGAAACAACCTCTGGCTTTTTTGCAATATCAAACCCAGCTACTTTCCACTGATTCATCATTTGTTTTATGTAAAGTCCCGCATATAGATAGCTGTAGTAGTGGTCTCGCTGGTTGGTCATCCTGGTAAACCTTTCTTCTGTTACATCAGTTGTTTTAAAATCAAGTAAGTTCTCAAAACTTTTTCCGAGATAGAACTCGGAGCTAGCATCTTTCAAATTATTCTCTATTTGTATTGCTGTTTCTTCCTTTACACCCATCACTCCCCAAGAAAACTTTGTCTGACTACCAAGAATCTTCAGCGGTTCAAAAAACTTTTTATACGATTCTCGCTCTGTGTAGAACAAACGAAGTTGTTCTACTGCTAGTTGTGAGATTATAAGCCTAGGGGAGACATCTGCCGTGGCCGAAGCTCTGTATATTACGGCTTTGTCTTTCAATATTGCAGATTTGATAACCTGCCACTCGGGCAGGGTAGACCAATAGTAAGGGCCTGTGCTTGTACCTGGTTCAGTTACCACCCCCGCGCCTTCTATGAAGTTTGCTTGCTGGCTGTCTATGATTCCCGTGGTGTCTGTTGCTCCATATTTCACAGCAAAAAAACCGGCCGTTAGGAATAGTCCGATTATGGCAAAAATATAAACAATAATGTTGAAGATTTTCTTAAGCATTGAGAGTCTTGTATATCACAGATTCGAGTTTATTCAAAGTGAATTTTGTTTGTTTTTGTGTCAAAATAATTCTTGATTGTTGGGTGGTGTTTGAAGTCCTCGTCTTCTGCCACTATCTGTATTGCTTCTGTCCGACTTGCTTCTACCATCTTGATATTTTTTATTGCTTCCATAGCCAGGTCAGATATGCCCCATTGCTTTCGCCCGTACAGCTCTCCTGACCCTCGTTGTTTCAAATCAAACTCTGCTAGTTCAAAACCGTTTTTTGCTGTGACCAGGGCCTTCAGTCTGTCCTTGGTTTTTTGTCCGTTGCTTTCGGCAAAGACAAAACAATAAGCCTGGTGGTTACTGCGGATAACTCTGCCACGAAGCTGGTGGAGCTGGGCCAGACCGAACCTCTCTGCACCCTCTATTATTATCATTGTTGCATTGGGGACATTCACTCCAACCTCAACCACCGAGGTAGCCACAAGAATTTTTGTTTTGCCAGAAGAGAAATCTGCCATGGTGTTTTCCTTTTCCTTGGGTGTCATCTTACTGTGAAGAATATCAATCATATACTCGGGAAAAACTTCTTTGTTGAGTCTTTCTGCTTCAAGTTTTACTGATTTGGCAATGACCGCTAGCTCTTTCGTGGGGTCTGGTTCATCTATTCTAGGACAAATTACATACAGCTGTCTCCCAGTTCTCAATTCCTTGCGGATATCTTCATAAGCATTATTCCTTTCAGTGGGCAAAATTATTTTCGTAATAATGGGAAGTCTTCCGTGAGGCATTTGGTCGAGAAGAGTTAGGTCGAGGTCCCCGTATATTGTCAGGGCAAGAGTGCGGGGGATAGGTGTTGCGGTCATAGAAAGGAGGTGTGGCACCACGGTATCTTTATCAGTTAGTTTTTGTCGCTGGGCTGTTCCGAATCTGTGTTGCTCATCAATAACTACAAAGGCCAGATGCTTGAACTTTACGGACTTTTGTATAAGTGCATGTGTGCCTATAAGGATAGGTACTTCACCGTTTGCCACCCATTTTAGAAGCTGTGCTCTGGAAATACTCGTGGGCTTCGTTGGGTCGCTTTTAGAAGGGAAAATCGCACAACCACTTCCTGTAATCAATCCGATTTTTATTGGCAGGTGTTGAAAATAGCCAATAAAGTTTTCATAGTGTTGTTTGGCCAGTATTTCTGTCGGCACCATATAAGCCGTCTGCAAATTCCCAAACACCTTTCCTTTTGGGGGCGTTTTTGTTATGGCATAAATAGTTGTGGCGGCAACAGCTGTTTTGCCAGAACCCACATCTCCCTCAAGTAGGCGGGACATTGGAAAGCCACGCTTAAAGTCACTAACAATGGACTGGATAGCGTTTATTTGTGATTCTGTTGGCTCAAAAGGAAACCTTTTTACAAAGTCCGCAATATCTTTTTGGTCTATTCCAATCTCAAAAGCTTTCTTTTTATTCCACAGTTTTCTTTCCTTCTGTTTCTGAAGCTGGATAAAAAATATTTCCTGGAAGGCAAATCTTTTTCTAGCGGATTCCGCATCGGCTTCCTTCTTTGGGGTGTGAATCCAGATGAAGGCGGTTTTTATACCAGGTAGATTATATTTTTTTAGAATTTCTTCTGGGATGGGGTCGGCAATTGTATCTAGAATACCTCGAGACATGATTTTCTGTACTGCATGATAAATCCAATAAGAGGTTACACCCCTGCTTTCCGGATAGACAGGGTACATTACATGCGTATCTTCTTCTGATTCTGTATCGTGGACAAAAAGTGAGTCTCCAACAGCTGTGGGTATTTTATCAACCACTTCTATCTTCGGGTTACTCATGTAGAGCTCGCCCCGTCTCTCGGCTACCTTTCCTTCCACTCGAACAAGCTGTCCCTCGTGAACCATCTTGGCAATGTATGGCTGGTTAAAAAGGCCTTGCTTGTCTTGAGGCCAGATATTCTCCCGAAAACAGTAGAGTCGTCACCTTTTACGAGCGACTCAATAGTTTTCATCTGGCTTGTGTCTCCATATCGGACAGGGAAGTAGTACAGCAAATCTTCCACCGTTTTAAGCCCAAGCTTATCTAGAGCCTTCTTGTGGTTTGGGAGTATTCTAACTATTTCGGACAGCGGGGAAAGTAGGTTCATGACTCTATTGTAACATCAGTTTCTTGTATACTTCGTATTCTGCCATTGCTCCGTTTATTCCTCTGTGAACCTCGGGTTCTGGGGGGATTTCAAGATATTCACAAATCGACTTCAGACTCCAGCTCTTTATTTTATCGTGAGGTATCTTGGCCCATGCTAGGGAAAATATATCTACTTTGTGTCTGTCAAAATTATTTTCTAGGCTACACTTTTTCAGTGCCTTTGATATGAAGTCATAGTCTAGGGTCATGTTGTGAGCACAAAACATTGTTTGGTTTGTTTTCTCTTTAAACATTTCCATGGCGTTCTCTAGAGGGATTGAGTTTCTCCAGCTTTCTTCTGTGTAACCATTTCTCGCATAGGCAAGCGGGTGACATATCTCTGGGTGGAGGGGCTTCACCCTTACATCAAGCGTGTCTAGGATTTCAAAACTTTGGTCGTCAAAAACAACCAGGCCAATTTCTATTATTTCGTTTATCTCTGCATCAAGCCCCGTTGTTTCTACATCTACAATAGATATCTTCATTTGGATATTATATCACCAAACTAAAACTAGACATTTTGTCTCCGATTCTGGTTTTCAATCTGGCGGACAGAGTGGGAGTTTCTTTTTTAATTTCAATTCGTCGTCACTCATTGAAATTCAAAACGGGAATTTGCGACATTCGCTGGTGCGAACGTAAACCGCAAATTCCTTCGAATCCCACACGTAAACCTGCGGTTTACTTCTGCGGTGACGATTGGCACAACTTTGAACCCAAGCGGCTCAATTTCAACTGGGCTGATAAGGTTATACGAGAATTAAGGCAAATCTACTATGAGAAACCCGAGTTTTTTGATGTTCCTACTTTTGCCCAGAAACAGTATTAAGTATCTGTTCGACTTCTTTGTCAGCAATCTTTGAGCCTGCAAGACGAGTGGATGCACCAGTAGAGGCAATAAGCGTGGCACGTTGAAGCTCCTCCAGACGGTCTGGTAAAATATCAAGATTGCTTTTTGTGCGTTTAGATTTCGTCATACCTAATCGAGCCTACGGTTCTACCCTCCTCATTAACAAGTCATATCCGCCCCCAGGCCATTTCCAAGTACCATTAATAATTTTACCATCTTCGCTGAATTGGCCTCTGAATGCCATGCCTGAGTCTTTGCTGTTCAACCAAAATTGAATGGTGCGATCGTCCACTTCCCAAATGTACTTGTAGTGGTAGCCACTACTGCTCTCAAACCAGTGTCCGACAATCTCTGAGCCGGGCTCAGTTTCTTCCCAACCCATCTCATGACCAATGATCATCATTCCTCTAATGCCTTTTTCTTCTTCATGGTGGTAGGCCAGAAAATGTCCTCCCGGTAACCATTCGAAAACATCTTTTCCGCTCCATTTCGCTTTCGTCTCAAGATCACAATGCTCAAGATTCCAAATCCCCACTAATTTATTGAGTTGTGCAAGTTCTTGGTTTGGCATGTTTATAATTTACCTAGTTCGAATCCTTTCAGGGTTCTTACATTTTAGCACTTTTGCGTTTTAAAATGTAGCGCAAAATAAGGGAATTTTGACGCTCCTTTTCAAAAAATTTTGGGCGGTAAATTCTTTCTAATCCAAAAACTAAAACCGGCTTTTTGTAAAAGTCGGTTTTAGCGTCGCTAACCTAGGAGTCCTGCCAAATGCAGAAGATAGAGAAAGAAACCAGTGGAGACAAGGACTATTGCCCAGCCAAGGGCTAATCCAACCGGAGAGCCCCATTCATCCCATCTGTGCCTTCGTGGTTTAGACCAGTCGTAAGGTTCTTCCAACATTTGCTTCTGCAAGGCTTCTTCATGAGCCTTGTTGAATTCTTTTTGATCCATAGTTGTGAAAGAGACATTTGAATTGCGCCATCCAATCGACCATTTATTTTTGGATAGTTTGGGGCTCTTGATTTTTTGATTGGGACTCCTTTGTGCGTCTCAAGAGCAAGACAGGAGTACAAATTCCAATATTTAAACTATAGCTTATTTTTTCTTTGACGGCAAATTCTTGATATTTACTCATAAGTTCAAAGATGCCAATCTGGCGGACAGAGTGGGATTCGAACCCACGGTACCCGTTAGGGTACGGCGGTTTAGTAAACCGCTACCTTAAGCCACTCGGTCATCTGTCCAAAATGTACTAATTACTATACATTATTTGTATTATTTTGTATAATGGAGCCATGCTGGAGTTGTCTAAATACAACAGGATAAGATTTCATAAGGAAGGAGTTCAGACTAAGTTTATTTTAAAAGCAAGGAAAACTTTAAATTTAACTGAGCTGGAGTTATCAAGGAAATTAAAATTGTGTCGACGGACGATTACTGATTGGACAAAAGAAAGAGTTACTATATCTCAAATTGGTGCAAATAAAATATCTAGCTTGGCAAAGATATCAATTCCCAAAGGTTACGACATTATTGACTGGAAGGAACACTGGCGAAAGGCGGGGAGGGTGGGGGCTATGACTAGATTTGTAAGATGTGGAAGGGTTTGTATAGATGAAAAATACCGAAAAATGAAGTGGAATGAATGGTGGAGGAATGTCGGGCAGTACAAAAAGCCACCTCCAGGTTTTCAGTCTTTGGTAAAGATAAAGATACCACGAAAGAGTAAGTTGCTCGCTGAGTTTATTGGCATTTTGCTTGGAGATGGAAATATATCCCCATATTATATTAGTATCACCTTGTCTTCAAAGGAAAAAGAATACATTAAATATATTTGTAAAATTATTGAGAAACTTTTTAGAGTTGTACCAAAGATATTTAAACATAAAGAAAAAAAAGCTGTAACTATTGTTGTTAATCGAAAACAACTCGTCGACTTTTGTCAGGAAGTTGGGTTTAAAAAGGGAAACAAGGTGTCCAACCAGGTTGATATTCCCCAATGGATTAAAAAAAGTAAAATGTATAGTTATGAATGTATCAGGGGCTTGATTGATACTGATGGATGTTTTTTCTTCCATAACTATATTGTTAATGGAAAAAAATATTTTTATTTCAAAATAGCTTTTACAAGTGCGTCTATTCCTTTAAGGTTGTCAGTAAAAAAAATTTTGATAAATTCAGGTTTTGGTGTAAGAATGAGTAAGGCGGGGAAGGGAAAAGGTGGAGATGTTCGTATTGATGGTGGTTTTTATGTGAAAAAATATATAAAAGAAATAGGCTCACACAACAAAAAACACCTAGATAAAATCGAAAAATGGAGGGTTGCTCCGAATGGTAAGGTAGCGGTTTGCTAAACCGTGAGGGTCTTAAAACCCTCTATGGGTTCGACTCCCATACCCTCCGCAACAAAGACTCAAGAAAGGAGGGTTTTAATTGTGTATTTAATGTGCAAGAGTGAAGGCCACAACTTCGCGAGCGCCAGATGAAAGTAGGGTAGAGCGAGCTTCGGACAGAGTGCTTCCTGTGGTTACAACATCATCAATCAAAATTATATATTTACCCTCAACTCCTGGATTAGCCCCAAACGAGCCAACGAGATTTGTTATTCTCTCTTGTTTTGTCTCACTTCTACTTTGTTTGGGAGTATCTTTTACTTTTTCTAACCATTGTGGGGCGTAGAGTAATTTCCTTTCCAAGTCATTTTGAATAATTGATTTTGCGATAAGCTCACTCTGGTTGTAACCTCGTTCTATCCGCCTCTCACTTGTGATAGGTATAGGTATCAAAACAAAATTGGCGTCACTATCAAATATTATTGTGTCGGACATATAGACGAGGATTTCCTCAAAGAGTATTTTTCCAAGATATTCAAGGGGCCGAGTGTTTTCCTTGTACTTCAATTCCCAAACAATCGCTCTGACGCGGTTGTCCTTGTATTGAAAGAGGGGGTGAATCCAGTCAGTCTCAGGGCTTTCACTCGCTCTCGGCAGGTCATTTATCCTTTCAGGAGTCAATTTTTTTACAATGGTAAAATCTGTTCTGGGTGGCAGAATAAAATCAAAAATTGATACAAAAAACTCTTTAATACTTTTAGACATGCGTACTTTTTATGTTATACTAATTATATACTCATTATTTTTATGGCAAACTTTCTTTCAAACCTTGTTGGAGACTTATTTAGTAAGAAAAACGGAAGTGTACTAGGGATAGACATAGGTTCTTCCTCTATAAAAATAGTCCAGCTAAGCCGTAAAAACGGCCACGCAGTCCTTGATACATACGGTGAGCTGGCCCTCGGTCCTTACGCTGGCAAAAGTGTGGGTGAAGCCACAAACCTTCCTCCAGAGAAAATTGTAGAAGCAATAGCAGACATGCTGAAGGAAAAAGAGGTTAACATTACTACTCGCGCCTGCGGAGTAGCCATTCCTTTCTCATCAAGCTTGATGACACCAATAGAGATGCCAATGGTTTCGCCAAAACAGCTTGAAACCATGATTCCAGTGGAGGCTAGGAAATATATTCCAGTTCCTATTTCAGAGGTTGCTCTGGATTGGTACATCATTCCCAAAGACAAGAATCCTGACTCAGAGCAGTTTGTTGACCAGACTGAAAAAGAAAAGTTGCAGAAGATTGAAGTGCTTATTGTGGCTATTCACAACGATACGCTTATTCGTTACAAAGACATCGTTACAAAGAACGCACTAGAAGCTAGTTTCTTTGAGATTGAAATCTTCAGTACCATGCGTTCGGTATTGGAACAAGAACTTACGCCAGCTCTTATTGTTGACATGGGAGCAACAAGTACAAAGCTATACATTGTGGAGAGGGGAATATTGCGTTCATCACACATGGTTAACCGGGGCTCACAGAGTATAACCGACGAGCTTTCAAAGTCTTTGGGCATTTCGCTGACAGACGCCGAGAATATAAAACGCGACAAGGGACTTTTGGGAGAAGTGAAGGGGGTAAAAATTAAAGATGTGGTTACTCTAACCCTTAATTATATTTTTTCCGAATCAAACAGAGTTGTTTTGGCTTATCAGAAGAAATATAACAAGAATGTAAGCAAGGTGATTTTGGTTGGTGGTGGTAGTGCCTTGAAGGGGGTAGTAGATGTGGCAAAAAATAATTTTCAAACAGAGGTTGTGGCTGGAGACCCATTTTCAAAAGTAGTTGCTCCTGCATTTCTTGAGAAAGTATTACATGAAACTGGTCCGGAATTTGCTGTTGCTATCGGTGTTGCACTCCGCCGTCTCCAAGAGCTGGATTAGTTTTGTTTCTCAGTTTGATATTTTTGGTTTTTATACACAGTTTGCATAGTTTTTTATTTCTACATGTATTATAATTAACACGATATATGGAACCAAGATTTCAAACTTCTTTTATTCCCAAAAAACCCATAGGTTCTCCAGACGGTTCTGGGGTTAAGATAGTACACAGTACTAATATTTTTTCTGTTATAGCCACAGTTATATTTATTATTACCGTTCTTATGGCTGGAGGTTTGTTTTTTTACAAAAACATTTTGGCAAATCAGATAAAAGAGAGTGAAAAGAAGCTTGCGGAGGCTCAGGATGCCTATGCCTTAAGTAGCATAAAGGAGCTACTTGATGTCAGTGCCAGAATTACTTCTGCAAACAGCCTGCTCAACAAGCATGTTGCTGTGTCTAAGGTTCTTGTCTTAATAGGAGATTTAACAGTTCGAAAACTAAGATTTACAGACTTGACATACACTATTAAGAACAATATTCCAACAGTTGCTATCTCTGGTGAGGTGCAGACCTACAACGCCCTTGCAGAACAGCAAGATAAATTTTTGAAAAACGAGTTTATAAAGAATCCAACATTTTCCAATTTTAATCTGGGGGACAACGGTTATATCATAGTTGATTTTTCTACAAACATTGATCCAAATTTTGTGTCGTATAAAAGTACTATAGAAAACTAATCATATGAAACTCATAACGCCATTAATAATAATAGGAATATGCGTAGCAGCGTATTTCACATATATCAGTAAGACTGTAGACGACATTTCTATATTGAGTTCAACGAAGTCTAGTTATGAGGCTGTGTTGAAAAAGGCAGACGAAGTCGCTGTTAAACGAGACCAACTCTTCAAGGATTATGACGGAATATCCAAGGCAAATATTGAAAAACTTAACAAAGTTATTCCAGAGATGTTTAACTCAGTTCTTTTTGCAAATGATATAAATGCCATGGCATCAAGAAATAACTTGGTGGTTAAAGATTTTAAAATAGACCCAAAGAGAACAGAGGAGAGAGATGTCATGCTTACTCAAAAAAAAGAAGCCCCATACAAAACAGCCATAGTCACATTCAGATTAATCGGACAATATGACAAGTTTATAAAATTCCTTACAGATGTTGAGTCAAGTTTGCGACTTATAGATGTGACCAAGTTATCAATCAAAACAGTCGGTGGACAGAGAGCAACGGATGATTCTCTAGAATACTCGTTAGAAATGAACACTTATTCTCTAAAATAACATCATGGCATCACCCAAAATAAAAGGAACAGCGGTAACAATTATTGTCATATTGCTCGTGGGTTTTTTGGGATACAAGATTCTCAATAAAGAGCCGGCTGTGATTGACCCAACCCAAGCAACAGCAGACGATAATGCTGGTGTTATCGGCCAGGAGATTTTGAATTCTGTTGAAAGATTAGAGGTGATTGTTATAGACCAGAAATTCCTTCAGGGTAACCTGTTTGCAAGTCTTAGAGATTTTTCTCAACCTATTTTTGGAGAACCATATGGTAGAATAAATCCATTCGCACCAATAGGTTCTGATAGCTTCTTGCCTGTGAATGTGCCAAACACAGCACAGTCAACCACCACGGGAGGTGTGCGATAATAAACAGTCTTAGATTTAAGATTGTTTGGAGCGAAAATAATTTTATCTCATGGATATACTTAAAATACTTGTAAAAAAAGGCATTTTGCTACAAAAGGACACTGAGGAGATTTTGAAAGAATCAGAAGAGTCCGGACTTTCCATAGATGATGTACTGATTAAACGAAATATCTCTGCCGAAGACATTCTTTCTGCTAAGGGTGATTACTATGATATTCCGGTGAAAACAATCACTGAGCAAAGTGTTCCACCAAGTCTCCTGGCCTATGTTCCAGAGGATTCTGCAACCCACTACCGCTTTATTCCTATTGGTGTGACAGATGGTGTGCTAGAAATCGGCATGGTAAACCCAGACGATATAGAAGCGAGAGATGCTATAAACTTTATTGCTTCAAAGGTGGGGATGCCGTTTAAGATTTTTCTTATTACACAGGCAGATTTTGCCAAGGTTTTCTCGTTGTACAAAGGTTTTACAAATGAAGTTTCAAAGTCCCTGTCTGAGCTTGAGATGGAGCTGAAGGCTGATGTAAAAAATCAAGAAGCGGTAAAAAATGAAACAAAAAATTTTCCGGATAAAAGTACCAGAATGGCAGAAGATGCCCCGATTACAAAGATTGTGGCTACTATATTGCGTTATGCTACGGACGGAAATGCTTCAGATATTCACATTGAACCATGGCGAGATAGTGTGAAGGTTCGTTTTCGTGTGGATGGTGTTATGAATACCAGCCTAGTTCTTCCGGCCAAAGTTCACTCAGCCCTCATTGCTCACATAAAGATTCTGACAAACGGAATGCGACTTGATGAGAAACGCAAACCACAAGACGGTAGGTTTACTGCCCATGTTGAACAGAGACAGATTGATTTTCGTGTTTCTACATTTCCAACATACTTTGGAGAGAAGGTTGTGATGAGACTTTTGGACCAAGCTAAGGGCGTAAAGAAGCTGGACGATATTGTCTTGGGCAAAAGAAACTCTGACCTAGTTCACGAAGCGATTAACAAATCCTATGGACTCATACTTATCTCTGGTCCAACCGGTTCCGGTAAAACAACGACGCTTTACTCCATGCTAAACGAAATTGACCGAGAGCATCAGAACGTTCTCTCCCTTGAAGACCCGATAGAATATAACATTGAAGGAATGTCTCAGTCACAGGTTCAGGCGGATATAGGATATACATTCGCCACAGGTCTCCGAACAACATTAAGACAAGACCCAGACGTAATCATGGTTGGTGAGATTCGAGACAAGGAAACAGCACAACTTGCAATACAAGCAGCTCTTACCGGCCACTTGGTGTTTTCTACTATCCACACCAACAACGCCGCAGGAGTTATTCCAAGACTTATAGACATGGGAGTTGATCCATATCTTATTGCCCCAACACTCATCCTTGCCATGGCTCAGAGACTAACACTTGGACTTTGTCCTGGTGCAGGAGAGCCTGTTCCAATAGAGGGAAGTCTCAAGATGATGATAGACAAGCAATTTAGTGACTTGCCACAGAAGTACAAAGACGAAATAGATTTTACAGATAAAGTATACAAAGCGAAGGCAACGCCCGACTGTCCAAACGGTACTCGTGGTCGTCTATCGGCTATTGAGCTCTACAGTATGACGGATGAGCTAGAAAAAGTTATCCTAACAAACCCTACAGAAGCAGAAATTATGAAAGTTGTTAGGGCACAAGGAATGCTTACTATGCGTGAGGATGCAATACTAAAAACGATGCACCAGATGATTCCATTTAGTGAAGTTAGTATGTTATAATATCTCAATAAATACTATGGAAAACAAATCTCTTAAAATATTGCTAGTAGATGATGACCGTTTTCTCCTAGACATGTACTCTTTGAAGTTCAAAAAGTCTAATATTGAGACAGACCCAGTGGGAGACAGCACGACGGCTCTAGAAAAACTAAGAACAGGAAATAAATACGATATTCTTATTTTAGACATCATCATGCCAACCATGGATGGTTTAGAACTTTTGGATGTAATTAGAAAAGAAAAGCTTGTTCCAGAGGCAACCATAATTATGCTCACAAACCAGGCGGATGATTCAGACAAAGCCAGGGCTTTGGGAGTTGACGGCTATATTATTAAGGCAACCACCATTCCTTCAGAGGTTGTGGAGAGAGTAGTTGCTATTCATAACGATAAAAACACAAAATAATGGCTTCTGATTACAAAAAGGAATTTGAAAATATAATAGCCACAGTCATAAAGGAGGATGCATCTGATCTGCATTTAGCAGAAGGTCGCCAGCCAATCATTCGAAGTAGTGGTTTTCTTATACCGTTGACAAACTATCCCATCCTGACAAAACAGGACATGAAAAGCATCTTAGACCAACTTATTGATGTTTCAAAAAAAGAGATATTTTTGGACAAAAAGGCGGTGGACTTTGCTTACTATGACTCAGCAGGTGCAAGATTTAGAGGTAATGCTTTCTATCAGTTGGGCAAGATAAGTGTTGCTTTACGCTTAATTCCAAAGAAGATCAAGACATTTGAGGAGTTACGCCTACCGTCTATTCTTGAAACTTTTGTCGGCAAACAGCAGGGGTTCTTTCTGGTTGTCGGTCCAACAGGCCAAGGTAAAAGCACTACTCTCGCCACACTCATAGAACGGATTAACCAGGAGCGCTTGGAGCACATTATTACCATTGAAGACCCCGTTGAATATGTTTTTGAGTCAAAGAAATCAATCATTGACCAGCGAGAAGTTTTACAAGACACGCCAGACTTTCACACGGCTCTTCAGGGCATGTTTCGTCAGGATGTAGACGTACTTATGATAGGTGAGATGCGGACACCAGACGATATTTCAACAGCTGTAACGGCAGCCGAGACTGGACACTTGGTTTTCTCAACCATGCACACCAACAATGCACCACAAACCATTGAGCGTATAATTGATTCATTTGATACAAGACAGCAGACCCAAATCAGAACCCAGTTGGCTTCTAGTCTTTTGGGGATTTTCTCTCAGAGACTTATCCCGAGAGTTTCAGGCGGTCTTATTCCAGCTGTGGAGCTTCTAATAAACAACAGCGCGGTTGCCAACCTTATTCGTGAGAATCGCGTTCATGAGATTAACTCTGTTATAGAAACCAGTTCTGACCAAGGAATGATAGATATGAATAGATATTTGAGTGATTTGGTGGGCGCTGGAGAGATAACAATAGAAAACGCCTATCTATACTCACCAAATTCAAAAAGTCTAGATAGAATGTTATAAAATCACTATGATTTTCAAATATAAAGCACTTACAGATAAAGGCGAAAAGACGGAGGGGGTCATTGAGTCCTTCAATGTGGATATCGCCATAAATCAACTTCAAAAAAGAGGTCTGATTATTTCTGAAATACACGATACAGAGGAGAAAAAATTCCAATTTCCTCTCATGTCTTTTTTAAACCATGTATCAAACAAAGATATCGTTATTTTGTCCCGTCAGATGTCAACTTTGTTTCAAGCCCAGATTTCTGCTCTTAGGGTTTTCCGATTACTTGGCTCACAGACCGAGAATCCTGCCCTGAAGAAATGCCTAACTTCTATTGCTGATGACCTCCAGGGTGGTAGTGCTATCTCTGTGGCTTTGTCAAAATACCCCGATATTTTCTCTACATTTTATGTAAACATGATTCGTTCTGGAGAAGAGTCCGGTAAATTAGACGAAGTCTTCAGTTACTTGGCTGACTATCTTGATAGAACTTATGAGGTAACAACAAAAGCAAAGAACGCCTTAATATATCCAGCCTTTGTTATCTCTACATTTATTGGTGTTATGGTTTTGATGCTTACTGTTATTATTCCTAAAATCGCCCTGATGATTACTGATTCTGGTCAGGCCATTCCTTTCTATACGAAAATAGTGCTTATGATCAGTAGTATTTTCGTAAATTACAGCATATTCCTTGCTTTGGGAATAGTAATCTTAGTTTTTGTTCTATGGAGGTTTTACCACACAAAAGAGGGGGCGATTTTCTTTGATGATATGCGTCTTAATCTGCCATATTTAGGGAACCTTTACAGAAAACTTTACCTTTCTCGTATCGCAGACAACCTAAACACCATGATTATGAGTGGAATTCCTATACTGAAGGCTCTGGAAGTGACATCTTCTGTGGTTGATAACCGTATTTACAAGGCTATTCTTGACGATACTCTAAACAAGGTTCGAGAAGGGGTCTCTTTGTCTAACGCATTTGGTCAGTACAAGGAAATTCCAAATATCATGACCCAGATGGTTCAGGTGGGGGAAGAAACAGGAGAACTCGGCAGTATTTTGAAATCTTTGGCAAAATTCTACCAACGAGAAGTGAACACAGCGGTAGATACCCTGGTTAGTCTCATAGAGCCAATCATGATTGTTGGTTTGGGCCTCGGTGTGGGGGTACTTTTGGCTTCGGTGCTTATGCCGATTTACAATATTGCTTCAGGTGTCTAGGGTTTTTAACAGCCCTGTTTATCCACAGGGGTTCTTCCAATATCCTAGATAGAGCCGTATAATATAGATACTCGTTTATTAAAACGGTAATCTCTGACAATAGAGAGGTCGACCAACAATTATATTATAAAGTTTCATTTAATAAATCATTAAATAAAATATGAAAAAAGGATTAAATCGAGGTTTTACACTTATTGAGTTGTTAGTTGTTATCGCAATCATTGGTATTCTTTCATCTGTCGTTTTGGCAAGTCTTAACACAGCTAGAACAAAAGGTGCTGACGCAGCTATAAAGGCTGACCTTAACAACATAAGAGCCCAGGCAGAGCTATATTATGACAATACAAGTTCTTCTTATGGCTCTCTACCGCTTACTCAGGGAGCTTGCCCAACTGCATATGCCGCTGGCGCAACCAACTTATTTGCTGGTGATCAAAACATTGTACAAGCCATTAATCATGCAGATGCACAAGGAGGAGATTCATCATGTGTAACTATTGGCACCCCCGCAACAGCTTATGCTGTGGCCGTACAGCTAAAGACGGGAGGTCAGGTATGGTGTGTTGACAGTTTTGGTCAATCAAAACAGGTTACAGCAGCATCAGCTGCCCTAGCTATTACAGCAGCTACAGCTACTTGCGTTGCTGGATCATAAATCTACAGTTAGTTAAACAAACAAAAAGACCGGCTTGCCGGTTTTTTTGTTTTCGTTTATACATTTTCAGTGTATAATAAATAAGTCGAAAGTAAAAAGTTTATAAAGTTCATAAAGAAAAAATAGAATACTTTATAAATTTTTAGCTTTTATTGGCTTTATAACTTTATAGACTTTATGGACTTTCTAACTTATGTATATATTTTTATATTAGGTACTCTTATTGGTAGTTTTATAAATGTTGTAGCAATGCGGTTTAATACTGGGCTTTCTATTTATAACAGTCGGTCAAAATGCTTTAGTTGTAGCAGAGAACTAGCGTGGTACGAGCTAATTCCCATTTTTAGCTACTTTTTTCTTCTTGGAAAATGTAGAAGTTGTAAGAGCGGTATATCGCTACAATATCCCTTTGTAGAGCTTCTGACTGGTCTTGTTTTTGTGGCTATTGCTCTAAGACAAGTGGGGTTGTGGTCAACATACAGTGCTTTTGACAACGGACTCCTTTTGTCTATCTTATTCTTCGTATTTTACGCCGTGGTTTTCAGTTTGCTAATAGTTATTATGCTTTACGACATTCGTCACAAAATAATTCCAAATGCTTTGGTCTATACCCTCATCGTCTTAAGTGTTGTTAAGCTTCTATCTTTCTTGTACCTCAAGGGCTTCACCTTATCAGTTGCGGACTGGTTTGATCTTGGCACCCCGTTTCTTCTTTTCATTCCTTTTGCCTTGTTGTGGTTCATGTCAGGGGGAAAGTGGATAGGGTTTGGTGATGCAAAACTAGTTTTCGGAATCGGTGCTTTGACCGGTTTTGTCTTCGGAGTTGGGTCAATAGTCTTGGCTTTCTGGATTGGGGCCGTATGGAGCATCGGACTTATGATTTATAGTAAATATAACAAGGGGCACAAAGTAACGCTTAGAACCGAGATTCCATTTGCTCCGTTTCTAATATTGTCTACTATTATTGTTTTTGTTACGCGTATTGACGTGGTTGGATTGCAAAACTTAATAGAACTTTTTTATCAATAGATGTTTATTAAACGCTCACATAAAAAGGGATTTACTCTGGTGGAAGCTCTTGTTTCTGTCAGTATTGTGACCCTAATAATGTCCTCAGTTCTGTTTAATTACGTTGCTTTTAACGACGACCTGGCTCTAGGTTCTGCTGGTCAGGAATTAGCTATTTCGGTCAGGCAAGCTCAGACATACGGCTTAACTGTGAGAGAGGTGACAAAAGACATCACTGCTGGTGGAAGATTTAGTTCGGCTTATGGCATTCATTTTAATGTTGGAGCTTCAGAGTATTATATTTTTGCCGACCTAGATGGAGACGGTGCTTATGATGAGGGTGGTGGTTGTGGTAGTGGTCTGGGCGGTGGGACTGAGTGTGTAGAAAAAATTACACTAAGAAACAGCATAACTATTTACGGTGTTTGTGACGCAACCTGTCCAACATCTGGAAGTGCAATGATGAGTGTCACCTTTTTAAGGCCAAATCCTGATGCAAGGGTTTTCATAGCTGATAGCGTTGGTCTGCCATCACCCGGTGCGTCACTTACGGGAAAAGTGGTTTTAACCTCACAGAGAGGGAAAAGACTCATCATAACCATTGAAAACACGGGGCAAGTATTGGTGGAACAAATAAGTTAATTTCAAAATGAAGAAAATAAAGACAAAAAATAAAAATAATGGATTTACACTAGTAGAACTTATGGTTTCTATCACTATTTTTACTGTTATTATGGTTATAAGTATGGGCTCTATTCTTACAATATTTGATGCCAACAAGAAATCTCAGTCCCTTCGAACTGTTATGGATAACCTAAATTATTCCCTTGAAGCCATGACAAGAACAATCAGATTCGGAACGGATTATCATTGTAACACCAACACTGGTGTAATAACTGAGCCTAGAGATTGTAATGGTTCTGATACTTTGGTGGTGGGTGAGGACACGACTATACGTTTTGTTGCCTCCTCAATGGCGGTTAAGGCACCGGACACTAGTGGTGGACCCATTGTTCAGAGAACTGTAGAGTACAAACTAGACATATCACCGCTAGACGGAAAGGGAAGGATTGTTAGGTCAATTGATGGTGGTCCAGAAAACCCCGTTACATCTTCTGATGTTAATATTACAGACTTGAGATTTAGAGTTATTGGTTCAACCTTGTATTCCGAAGAACCATCTGATCCAGATACATCCCAACCTATGGTTATAATTACAGTTGGTGGTTTTGCCGGAGTGAAAGCTACAACAAAATCAACATTTGTATTGCAGACCACGGTTTCTCAGAGAATGTTTGATTCACAATAAATATGAAAAAAGGACAAAGACAAAACAAAATGCAAAAAATAAAACAGGCTGGGTTTACCTTAGTTGAGACATTGGTGGCTATTAGTATATTAACTCTCTCTATCGTGGCCACATTTACTGCAGTCCAGAACGGGATACAAAATTCAACTATTGCAAAAGACCAAACAACCGCTTTTTACCTAGCACAAGAAGCCATGGAGTTTATAAAAAACAAGAGGGATGAGAACGCTCTTAAGTCTATAAGTGGGGAGACAAATAATTGGCTGACAAAACTTTCCTTTGAGCCGAACGACCCTTGTTACTTCGGTAGGGCGTGTAGGGTTGATTTGACAGCTAACAACAATGATGAAATTGTTTATTGTGGCAGTAATAACTTTAGTGATTGTCCAGTTTTAAACCAAAACACAGTTACTAGTTTGTTTGGATATTCCTCAGATGCTGATTGGGAGCCAAGCATATTTAAGAGAGGGATAAAATTCAGAGAGATTTCTTCTGGAACAGAAGTTGAGGTCACTATAGAAATGAGTTGGACAAGCCGGTGGGGTACAAAGTCATTCCAGGTAACTGAGATATTGCTTAATCGTCAATAATAAATGCCAGTATAAAGTATAATGTATAAAGTATGAAAAACTCCCTAAAACCTATAACCTATAACCCAAAACCTAATCGGGGATTTACATTATTAATCGCCATTGTTACCACCTCTATGCTTTTGGTTGTCAGTTTTGTTGTTGTAAATATTGCCCTAAAACAACTAGTTTTGGCTAATGCTGCAAGAGAATCGCAGTATGCCTTTTATGCTGCAGACAGCGGTACAGAGTGTGCTGTGTACTGGGATTTAAAGGGTGGTACAACAGGAGACATTAGTGCCTTTTCTACTACTACACCAGGGGTAATCACATGTAACGGGCAAGCGCCTATCGGTGGAGGAAATCTCCCTTGGACAAACTATATTCCTGCTAGACAGAGTTTAATCGGCGGTGGAGGGGATACAGAGAATAGTATATTTCAACTAAATTTTACAAAAGGCTGTGCTATTGTTGAAGTAAGAAAGACTTATGTGGGAGGGGAGCTTGTTACAACAGTTGACTCAAGGGGGTATAATACATGTGATATAAATGCCTCCCGCCGTTACGAAAGAGGGGTTACTCTCTCTTATTAAGTCTTGTTCGAGATGTTATAATGGTCAGCATGGATAAGTGCCACAAAAAGGAAATAATAGAACGAATAGAAAAACTCAAAAAAACCATAGAACACCATGGTTATTTGTATCATACTCTTGACAAGCCAGAAATTTCTGATGAAGCATATGATTCCTTAGTTTCCGAACTGCAAAAACTAGAAGAAGAACACCCAGACTTGAAGTCATCTAACAGCCCCACAGAAAGAGTTGGCGGAGAGCCGTTAAAAGAGTTTGTAAAAGTCTCACACAAGAAACGACAGTGGTCATACGATGATGTATTTGATTTTGACGGACTTACGAAGTGGGAAGAAAAACTAAAGAATTTTATTAGGAAGGAAAACTTATCTAGCGAGAAAATTGAATACTGCGTTGAATTGAAAATTGATGGGTTAAAAACAGTTTTAACATACAAGGCCGGTGAACTGGTTCAGGGCGCTACGAGAGGGGACGGTTCTATTGGGGAAGATGTTACAAACAATATAAAAACAATAGAAACTATTCCTCTCAGACTTACTGAGCGAGTAGATATAACCGTCGTTGGAGAAGCATGGATAGGTAAAAAAAATCTAGTAAAAATAAATAAAGAAAGAGAAAAGAATGGAGAGGTTTTGTATGCAAACACTAGAAATCTTGCAGCAGGCTCTGTAAGACAGCTTGACCCCAAAGTGGTATCTGGAAGAAGGCTTAGCTCATTTGTCTATGATATAGACGAATACAACAAGACAATGCCAGAGACACAGACAGAAGAATTAAATCTTTTGGAAAAACTTGGCTTCAATGTTAATCCAAACAGAAGGTTGTTTTCCAGTATTGATTTAGTAGAAAAGTATTACAAAGATTGGACTAAGAAAAGACATGATTTAGATTATGAGCTTGATGGAATTGTCATAAAAGTTAATTCAAACAAGATTCAAAAAGCTCTTGGGTACACGGCTAAGTCACCAAGGTGGGGGGTGGCTTATAAGTTTCCCGCCGAGCAAGTAACCACTGTGGTAGAAAATATTGTTTTGCAAATAGGACGCACGGGGGTACTGACTCCGGTGGCACACCTCCGTCCAGTCTTGGTCGCCGGTTCTACTGTTTCCAGAGCGACCCTTCACAATGAGGACGAGATTCGTCGTTTGGATGTAAGGATTGGTGATACTGTTATTTTGCAAAAAGCCGGTGATGTTATCCCAGACATTGTCTCTGTGGTGAAAGAACTGCGGACAGGTAAAGAGAAAACATTTGTTTGGCCGAGTCATGTTCCTGAGTGTGGAGGCGAGGGGCAGATAGAGAGGATTCCTGGACAGTCAGCGTGGAGGTGCGTGAGTAAAAACTCCTTTGAACAACAAAAAAGAAAGTTTTATCATTTTGTTTCAAAAAAATCTTTTGATATTACAGACTTGGGGCCAAAAATTATTGACGCCTTACTTGAAAACAATCTAATTAATGATTATGCGGACATATTTACTTTGAAAAAGGGGGACCTCTTGTCTCTGCCTAGATTTGCTGAAAAATCGGTAGATAATTTGCTTTCTGCAATTGAAAAAGCCAGGAAAGTAACCCTGCCTAGGTTTGTGGTTGGTCTGTCTGTGCCACAAGTTGGAGAAGAAACAGCATATCTCCTTGCACAAAACTTTCATACTATCTTTGATTTACATAAAGCAAAAAAGGAAGAGCTTGAGAAAATAGACGGTGTTGGTCCTATAGTAGCAGAGTCTATTGTAAATTTTTTTGACGCGAAAGAGAATCGGCTTGTTGTTGAGGCACTACTTAGGGAAGTGGTAATCCCAAAGGTAGGAATAAAATCTGGTGGCAAATTATCCCAAAAAACTTTTGTTCTAACGGGTACCATTTCTCTTTCCCGAGATGAGGCCAAAGAGATGATTCGTAAATCTGGTGGCACGGTTTCAGAGAGTGTTTCAAAAGAGACAGACTATGTTGTGGCGGGGGAATCTGCTGGTAGCAAACTAGCGAAAGCGAAGAAACTTGGTGTAAGGGTGCTCTCAGAGAAGGAATTTTTAGCTTTGCTGTAATTATGTTATTATCAAAATCATGACACTAACTAAAAAAGATATTCAAAATCTGGGGAGTCTCGCTCGTATTGGTATCTCCGAGGAGGAGGCAGAAAAGCTTACTCCGGAGATTGACTCAATATTGGGTTATGTTGGACAAATAAAAGATGCAGTTGGAGATGTAGAAAAAAGAGTTTCAGCTCACCGCAATGTTATGCGTGAAGATATTCCAACAAATGAACCAAGGCAATATACAGAAGATGTTATGAGCAATGCACCCTCTAGAGAAGGAGATTATCTAAAAGTAAAAAAGATTTTATGATTGATATTCGAAACTTAACAATAAAAAAAGCGCGAAAACATCTTGATGATAAGGATTTTTCTGCAAGGCAACTTGCCGAGGCTTATCTCGAAGAGATTTCAAAGGTAAATACCGATCTAAATGCTTACCTTGAGGTTTATAAAGATGTTTTGGAGCAGGCTGATGTTGCAGATAAAAAAATAGCGAAAGGAGAAATATCCCCACTAACAGGCATACCGCTTGCAATAAAAGATAATATTTTGATAAGTGGTAAACATGCGAGCGCTGGCTCAAAAATTCTAAAGGGCTACATTGCCACATACGATGCCACAGTTATTAAAAAACTAAAAGACGAAGGGGTTGTATTCATTGGACGCACAAATATGGATGAGTTTGCCATGGGTAGTTCTACAGAAAACTCGGCTTTCGGTCCTACAAAGAACCCACTTGATAAAACAAGAGTGACGGGGGGTTCCTCTGGCGGTTCTGTTGCAACGGTAAAAATGAATGGGGCATTGTTTGCTCTTGGTTCAGATACTGGTGGTTCGGTTAGACAGCCAGCATCGTTTTGTGGTGTTGTGGGTTTGAAGCCCACATATGGAAGTGTATCCCGATATGGCCTCATGGCTATGGGCTCATCCTTGGATGTGATAGGGCCAATCACAAAGACCGTCACTGATGCTGAGATTGTTTTTAATTCTATAAAAGGTAAAGACGAGTTTGATAGTACTTCACAAAATGAAGAAGGAATAAATAACAAAAAAACTCCAAAAGTAATCGGTGTTCCATATCACATATTGGAAGGCGGTGGTATGTCAAAGGAAGCTCTCAATAGTTTTAAGGAATCAATACAGAAACTTGAGGGCCTTGGCTATGAGATTAGAGATATAAAATTACCGAATATTGGATATTCTCTGGCTGTTTATTATGTCATCATGCCAGCAGAGGTCTCTTCAAATCTTGCGAGGTTTGATGGGGTGAAGTACGGACTACATATTGACGGCAAAGATTTGCTTGACGATTATTTGAAAACTCGTGGAGAAGGTTTTGGTAAGGAGGTTCGCAGAAGAATACTTATCGGCACTTATGTTTTATCTGCTGGATATCATGACGCATATTACAATAAGGCCATAACACTTAGGCAGAAAATAACAGACGAGTTTATAAAAATGTTTGAAGAGGTTGATGTTATTGTTACACCCACAACACCGGGGCCAGCATTCAAAATAGGGGAGATAGTGAATGACCCTCTGGCGATGTACCTTGAGGATATATTTACAGTGCCGGCAAATATTTCTGGTATTCCAGCTATGTCTGTGCCCGCTGGTACGGTAGAGGTAGATGGGGTTTCTTTGCCCCTTGGGTTGCAGATAATGGCACCACACAACTGTGAGAATTTGCTATTTGAAGTTGGCAAGAAATTTCTGGGTGAGTAGAAGCGTATAATTATCTAGATACAAAGCACTAGCTACTGTATACTAATGATATGGCAGACGAAAAAAAACCAGAGGCAAAACCAGCACCAGAACCTACTTCATGGCTGGCACATGAGGATCCCTTTATTGAGCTTGTTTGGACTCTGCTTGCTATTTTTGTCATCATGTATTTGCTAAGCTGGTTTACTTCGGCAATCCGTTCTGGGGCCCCTTCTATTATGGGGTTTAATAATATTGATTATAAAAGTTTATTGGCCACTCTTAAGTGGATATTTACGATATTTCAGATAGTATCAGTTTTAGTTTCTGCTTTACTTATTGGGTGGGCGGTTTATCTCTATAGAAAAATATCCGAACTTCGAGTAGAAGAAGCAAAAAAATACTCTCCTCCTGAGGTTGTGTCACCAGATGAAAATGCAGAGTTGCATAATCCACAGTGGGATAGGGTATTGAATCACATAGAATCACAAAACGAGGGTGATTGGCGACTGGCCATACTTGAGGGAGACATTATGCTGGAAACATTACTTAGTAACATGGGGCTTCCTGGGGAGACCGTGGCAGATAAACTCAAAGCGGTTGAAAAAAGTGACTTTAATACTATTGATAACGCATGGGAAGCACACAAGATTAGAAACCAGATTGCTCACGAAGGTGGAACCTTTGTTATAAGTCAGCACGAAGCCAAGAGGGTGGTATCTCTCTATCGGTCTGTTTTTGAAGAATTTAAGATTATATAATTGATTGAATGGTTTGTTTGTGATACAATCAAACCGCTGTCAAATATTGGCTCAATAGCGGGGTAGAGAAGCAGTATCTCGGTAGGCTCATAACCTGCAGACCCACGTGCAAATCGTGGCCCCGCAACAAGAAGAAAAGCTCTCGAAAGAGAGTTTTTCTGTTGCGGGGCCAGGATTTGGGAAGGGGTCGGGAAACGGTAGTGAGGAGTGATGTTATCATTCCGCAAGACCTTGAACGTTTTGTAATCAAAATGTGAAAGGTGTACAGAACCTGTAAGGTTTCCCGTGCACGAAGGCAGTGAGCGAAGTGAGCGTTGGAAAACCGTCAGTTTCCAAGGAATCCAGGCCCAGCAGTAGTTTGAGTTTTTGGGTTTTTCTGTTATATTTCCTATATTGTCGGCGTAGCTCAGGTAGTTAGAGCGTGGGACTCATAAGCCCAAGGTCCCCCGTGCAATTCGGGGCGCCGACACAAAATTAATATTGACTCTTTGAAATTATACGATTTTATGTATAATAGGTTGGGTACATCAAAACTATTCCTTAAGAGGAAGAAGGATGTGTTTGAAAGGTACAAAAAGATGCGGTCGTAGCTCAATTTGGTTAGAGCGCGTCCCTGTAGAATACTGCAGCTTTCTGTCGAAATGGCAGATTGAAACTCTTTGGGATATCGGTGAAGGCTAAATCCTAAGTGCAAACGAAGGACATGCGAATACCGAGGGAACTCATCTTTTGATGAGAGCACCGTAGAGACTAGATACCAGAGCACCTAACGGGAAACCTATGGTGAAGATATAGTCCACGCCTTTATGAAAATATTGGATAAGTGCACGGACGAGGTTGTGGGTTCAAGTCCCATCGATCGCGCATCGAAAAATAGAGCCAATAATACGGCTCTATTTTTGTATACTGATTGGACGAAATAACTGGTATACTATTTGTATGGAAGAAACTAAACCAGAAAATATAATTCCATTTATACAGCCTGAACTACCAAAACAATCTAATAAAAAGTTTATTGTTCTTATTGGCCTAGTATCCCTTTTAGTAATTTGTGTTGGCGCATATATGTATTCTAAAAATAAAGAAGTTAAATCAGAAAATACCTTAGAAACAACACAAACCTTGCCTTCAGAAGGTTTTGATTCTTACTCAAATAAAGCTTTTGGTAGTTTGTATCCCAAAGATTGGGTTGTCACTGAGGAAATTTGGAATTCGTATGGTTGTAATGCTCAGGCTGACTTTGTTCAAAATCCTGTCTTGCAATGGAGCCTCTTAAATGATGATGGTGGTACAGACAATCTACACAATTTAAAGAATCCTGGTTCAGTAATTTCTGTAAGGGGTGGTGTAGGCGGAAATACGCAATCTTTTAACCAGTATAAAAAAACACTCAGTGATATTTATAAAGGTGATAGAAGTATTCAGCTTTCATTTTTCCAAGACAAAGTGGAAGTAACTAATAAAAAGCTTGATACTGATGGCCAGACACCTTCTCTCACATATTATTTTAATTTTCCAGTTTACAAGAAAAATGGAGTGTCAAAGTCTATAGTTCTTAATGGTAAATTTCCTCAAGTAATCTCAATTACCTATATTGCACCTGAGAAAGATTTTTCTGAAGAATTATTTGATACAATTGTCTCCTCATTAACAAACAGATTAAAAGAAGCTACATGCACTAATGCTATTGATATGCAGAAATATAATGATTTACGAACAACCTTGAGTAATATTAATTTAGTTTATGGACAAAAGATTGATCTAAATTCTGGTAACTATAGTTTTTTTCCACAAGAAAATATTAAAGATGTTAAAATTGGGACAGGAGAAGTTGCTAAATATGGCGATAAGGCAGTTGTAAATATTTCCAGTGTTTTAATGCGTGGAAATATTTACAATGATCCTTGGGTGCCAGCAGGGAAACATATTGTTGGCGGAGGAGATGCATATTTCAATCATAAAATAAATTTGAACACTACGATAGATTCATATGAGTCTTACGCGTTGGGAGTGATAGGAATGCGAGTAGGTGGTATAAGAAAAATCACTTTTATAACCTCAGGCGGATTTTGGTTTTTAGGCGCTGGACCAGATGCTATTTCAATAAAAGATAAAGAGTCAGTAACGTATACAGTAGAACTTGTATCTTTATTGCCAAATTAGATAGAAACACCAATCCTGCTTGCGTATTACAGTTCTAACATCGTCCACTAGTCCGCGCAGAAAAATCCGCCGTGAGGCGGATTTTGCATTTCTAAATTATTTTTCTTGATTCTCTAATTTCACTGCAGCTTCTGGGGTAGAGACAGTTTTTCCCATAAGGAATAATTTAACGATTCCCATGGCTATAATCCAATATACCAGCATGGCCAGAAGGGTAGTCCACTCAAAAATATTTCCCTCTATGTAACTGACGCGAAAAACGCTTATAAACGGAGATGCAAGAAAATTCGTTGCTCCATAAATAAAACTAGTAAAGCCAGCACCAGCGTTTGCACCTAGTAACTTGAGAACGAATCGAAATAACAGCAATACCTCTATCAAACCGACAATATACCAAACGATTTGAGTACCACGATATAGTGGCTTTGTTGTTGACGAGTTGTGTGATGAATCCATATATTTTTGTCTATTTATGTAGATTAATTAAGCTTTTAATAAAAAATCTTATATTATCTAAGCCGTTTTACGAATATAAATATTACAGCCGGGTTCGAACTGTGGTATAATTTTGGTATATGGACAAGAAGAAACTATTTTTATGGTCACTATATGATTTTGCTAACTCTATCGTCTATATCAATTTCATCTTATATTTTGCCCAGTGGATAGTTATTGATGCCGGCCTGTCTGATTTTTCATACAATATAATATTTGCCATAACATCAATACTGCTTTTGTTTACGGCTCCTATATTGGCATCTCGCACAGATTTACGTGGTGGTGCAAAATGGTGGTTAAATGCGTCTACATTTGGTACGTTTCTCTTTTACATGTTGTCTACTGTTTTTGCTTGGATGAATATAAATGTATATCTAGTTGCGTTTATGTTTCTAATAGGCCAATATTTTTATCAACTATCTTTCGTGTTTTATAATCCAATGCTGGATGATATTGCAGATGAATCGCATAAATCAAGGGTTTCTGGTATCGGAAATTTTGCTAGTGCTATGGGCTTTGTGGTTGGAATTTTGATCACGTTACCATTTGCCAGTTCTCGAATACTGCCACTATTTGTATCCGTGCCAGTATTTTTTATTCTTGCTTTACCCATGATGGTTTTTTATAGAGAATCAAAACATTTTGATATGGGGGGATATGTAGAAAAATCCAAAGGTAGAATCGACACCTCATTAAGAAAAATGGTCACCTTTTTTGCTGTGTCAACGGCAACCCCAATGCTAGTTGCCTTTTTCTTTTTTAACGACGCACTACTAACTGTTAGTAATAATTATTCAATTTTTCTAGAACGGGTCTTTCAAATTCCAGACCAAACAAAATCTATTTTACTTCTTGCAATATTAGTAGCATCTGCAATCGGTAGTGTTGTTGCTGGGTGGCTAGGAGATAAAATAGGAGCACTAAAAACCCTGAAGCTGATCATGGTTGGGTGGGTGCTAATCCTTCCTTTGATAGCAATAGCACCAAACTTCCTCATGGTAGCTGTGTTGACTCCAATAATGGGGTTGTTTATAGGTTCGGCTTGGACTGTTACCAGGGCGTACTTAATTGAGGTGTTGCCAGAAAACAACAAGAGATATGGTTTTTCTTTTTATACAATTGCAGAGCGCTTTGCTACTTTAGTTGGACCTCTTACATGGGGAGGAATAATATGGGCAATGGGAATTCAGGGCTTAAGCTATCGTATTGCGGTGGGAGCAATGACTTCTTTTATTATTATAGGATTGATCATTCTTCATTATTGGAAAAGGCCCGTGGAGAAGAGTTTTGGCATCATCAGCTAGTCCGCATAAGACTTTCATTATTATTTTAATCCATAAATATGATTTTTGAATGGGCTGTTCGTAAAAAACTATTTAGAAACATAAACCATGTTCTTTGGTTTATGATGAGTGTTTATATATTAGCCCTTATTGTTGCTTATTATTTTTATCCTAATTCTAAGATAGTTATTCTTTTACCAATTGCTATTCACCTCACTGCCTTTTTTCAAGCAATATATTCATACATTAAGAAAATTTCTAGCGAGTCAATCAGTAGAGATTGTATTTGGTGGAATCTGTTTATGTTGTTCATTTACTCCCTTCTCCTTTTTGTAATTAAATTGTCTTAATTTTAGTATGTAAAAATGCTCAATATAATTTTTTATGGATATAAAAATAGTTAAACCAACGATAGAGGATGTCCGGGGAACTATTGAGGTTCAATATAAAACCTGGCTTGCAACTTATCCCAACAAAAAGGCTGGAATAACTATTGATGATATTGAATATAGATACAAGGATGCCTTTTCTCCCGAAAGGTTAAAAAAAAGAGAGGAGATGATAGTAAGTCAGGAACCAAATGAAAAATATATTGTTGCAAAGGATGGCGATAGGGTAGTTGGCATGTGTTACGCAGTAATACACGAAGACAAGAATCAGCTTGAAGCAATTTATATCTTACCTGAGTATCACGGGAGGGGAATAGGCACGAAATTATGGAACGCAGTTTTGCCATTTTTTGATAAAACAAAAGACATCTATGTTGAAGTTGCAGATTACAACGAGAAGGCCATTGGTTTCTATAAGAAGCTTGGGTTTATTGATACTGGGAGGAGATTTAGCGATGAGAGGTTTAAAATGAAAAGTGGGGCTATGTTACCTGAAATGGAGATGAAAATTAGTGTCACGCAATAGTGTCTTATATTGTGGAGCAGAATGTTGGGATTGGTTATGATACTATTTAAGTATGCAATATCAATCTACAAAACATGTTGCGGTGATTGTGGCCGGATTAGGAGGGTTGGAAAACTTCCCAACCCTAACCTCTAGTTGGGCAAAGTACGGCATAGAGACTGTTCACTTTAAACCCATGTGGAAAAGCGCTGAGTCGTTTGAGAATAAGTTGGGGAGGTTTCTTGGGTTTATCGATCTTCTGGTCTCTCAGGGTAAAACAGTCTCTCTGGTTGGGACTAGCGCTGGTGGTAGCATGGTCGTAAATGCTTTTATTGAAAGGCGAAAGATTATCAATACGGTTGTTGTTGTTTGTGGGTGGATTACTGTTGGTAAAAACAGTGCCATATTTGATAAGTTGAGGTTAAAGGCGCCCTCTTTCGTTGAATCAGTAAGTATGTGTGACGACAGAATAGAGTTGCTAACTCTAGAAGACCGGTCCAAAATAATGACGATTAGTTCGGTTATGGATGAGCTCGTGCCGTCGGAGGTTTCGCGTTTAGAGGGGGCAAAAAATATCAAGACACTTATTCCTATACATGTTGTGGCTATACTGTTTAATCTGGCACTTGCATATCGTAAGATTATAGATTTTATTTTAGATAATTCTAACACCACACGATAAGTCACCTAGTATTATAGTATAATCAACTTATTATGCCCTGGTACATTCTTCCATTAATTTCTGCACTTATTATCTCTGTTTCAACCATTCTTGAAAAGAAGGTTTTGGTTGAAGAGCACGCAACTGAATTCTCTACGGTTTTTGCCATTTTCAATGCTATTTTATGTATACCCTTTGCTTTTCTTGCCGATTTCTCTCTCTTGTCTTGGGAGCTGGTCTTTATAATTTTCCTGGGGTCTGTTGTGGCCACAACATCTTTCTTGCTTACTGCAAAAAGTACGAGACACATGGATGTGTCGTCTACTAGCTCTTGGATGATTCTTGCACCTGCTGTTACTGCTGTGTTTGCCTTTTTCATTCTTGGGGAAAAGCTTGGCTCGCAACAAGTGTTCGGAATCGGACTTATGCTTATTGGAATGTATGTCTTACAATCACACCAGAATTCATCAGTATGGGATCCGTTGAAGGAGATATATCGTTCAAAATATATTCACTTCATAATCATTTCTTTGTTTTTGTATGCTTTGGGTGCAATGATAGACAGGGTTTCTTTGAGTCACCTCAGTGTTGATTTTTTTGCCTATGTTTCACTCGTTCACTTCTTTATAGCTTTCAACTTTTTTGTTATATCTTATTTCTTGTACGATGGAACGATGGGGATTAAGCACGGTATAAAAAAATATGGGTGGCTTATTTTACTTATCTCCGTTTTAACTGTTGCTCAAAGGACGACAATGGCTTTGGCTATTTCCACCACAATGCTTGGTCTTATCCTTCCTATTAAGAGACTGTCTTCATTGTTTACCACAATAATCGGTGGGGAACTGTTTCATGAGAAAAATCTCGGCAGAAAGATTTTTGCTTGCGTTGTGATGCTTATAGGTCTTGTCTTTATGGTAGTCTAGGTAGACTATTTATTTGAACCCCTCCGTTTTTCATGTATCCGCGCATCATTCCTTGTATAGGGCCTCTTCGTGAGAGTTTGTCGTTGACCCCAACAGTATCAATAATCCAACCGGCGATTATTATTGCAAGAATAAAAACAATAATAATATGCAAGTAGTTCCTTTTATAGGAAAACTCGTATTTGTGTATGAGCCAGATTCCCAGGGCCAAAAACAGGATTGCAAATAGTGAGGTCCACCAAGGGAAGTTTGATATAAGTTCGTTGAGCTTGTACTCTCCCATTGGGCCGTGTGCGCGGACGGAAAACCTTATGAGACTAAACAAGAAGGTCGACATAACAATAGAGCCAACAAGCCCAAGGAAGGTCAAGATAGACCCGAGTATAAAATACAGCTTCGGCTTCATTTTTATCTTATCTTCATGGATTTTACTCATTACGGAGTCCTTTATGTTTTCTAGTTCGTGAGACATATTTTTTTCATTATTATTTTTGCCCTACTAATACGCGTTGCCACCGTTCCAATTGGTATTTGTAATATATCACTGATTTCTTCATATGATTTTTCTTCTACATAAAAAAGGTTCAATGGTTCTGAATATATAATAGGAATTTGATTTAGACAGCTCCTAACTTTGTCTATTGTCTCTTTCTGTTCAAACTCCTTTTCTATGTTTTCATCACTTTTATAGTCGATGTTGTCTAGAAGGGGAGTCTCCTTGTTGTATTTCTTTACAACATTCATCGCCTGGTTGTGTACTATGCGATATATCCAGCTAGAAAACTTCTTTGTCGTGCTGAAACTGTTTAAATTGATATAAGCTTTGATGAATGATTCTTGTACTATATCCACAGCTTTGTGCTCGTCTGTCACTAAGTGTTTTGCATATCGTAAAAGTTTATCCTCATATCTTTCAATCACTATAGCAAAAACTTCTTTGTCATTGAGTCGAACTTCTTCAATCAAATCTTCGTCAGTAAGTTTTTTAGTATCCGTCATTGTTTTGTTGTTTGTCAGTATATAATACACCAAAACCCCGACATAATCGGGGTTCTAATGCATTTGTGATAATAAACTATCTGTTCAATGTTCGGCCATAACCCATGCCACCAGAAGTTCTTCCTTGGCCATTTTTCAACCCCAAGCCCAACTCCTGTCTAATCTTTTGAGCTTCTTCGGTTTTACCTTGCAAAGCTAACTCATGTGCTTCGGCAAACTTGGCAAAATTATCTTTGTTTATAACCTGGGTTACTCTTCCTTTACCTTGCATAAGACTTGCCCAAGCTGTGTAGTCTTTTGTTTCGAACGCTTTAGTCATTGCGTCGTGTCGCTCAACACTGTAGTTTGGCCCCTTTACGGCAGGGTCGCCCTTATAAGCTTCTGCGGTGTTTGTAAATACCCCCATAAATCCTAGAACTAGTGCTAATGATCCAAAGCCAATTAGTAATTTTTTCATATTTTTTATTTATTAACTATTAATATAACCCCTACACTATTAATACAACCGGGACGGCAGTTTTCTTTCATGGCTCAATAATGGATAAATTAGTATAATGTGAGAATGACAAAAACTCCTTACACAAAGGAAGAGATAAAACTTTTTCGGAAACTCAACACACCCCAAAAAATACAAGAATATTTGAGTTCACTCCCTTTTAATTTCAGTGAAGATGGTTTTTTTTCTTCACCCAGAATGGTTATCAAAAACAACTCAGCAGACTGCTTGGAGGGAGCTATCTTTGCCGCTGCGGTTTTAGAGTTTCATGGACAGAAGCCCTTAGTTCTAGATTTACGCTCAATGAGAAAGCCTTTTGATTATGATCATGTCGTTGCAGTCTTTAAGAAGTTTAATTCTTACGGCGCAATATCTAAAACAAACCACGCGGTTCTAAGATACAGAGAACCGGTGTACAAAACCACGAGAGAATTAGTCATGTCATATTTTCATGAGTATTTTTTACAAAACGGGACGAAAACACTAAGAGAATATTCCGAACCATTTGATTTGTCGTCTGTGAAGCACTTTGATTGGCGGACAACCAGTGAGGATTTGTGGGAAATTCACGAAGTTTTGGACAAACTAAAACACTTTAAAATCCTATCCAAAAAGCAGGCACAAAACCTTAGGAAAGCAGATAGTGTTGAGATAGAGGCTGGTAAAATTGTGGTGGAGACACAAAATTGATCCCATTAGAAGTTTATGAAAATCTATAGTAAGATATGTTTTATTGATATTTGTTTAGTATTAAATTTGTAAAAGAACGTTACTTTACTTCTAACGGGATGAATATACTCTATAAAACACGAAATAGTATAATACACTTTTTTTATGTATGGGCGCTAAAACCAGTGCTTTTTCTCTTTGACCCAGAAGACATACACAATCTCTTTACAAAAACAGGCCATTTTCTTGGAAGATTCGGCATAACAAGGTGGAAGACAAGAATGCTTTTTGGGTACAAAAACTCGCGCCTGACGCAGGAAGTCTTGGGAATAAAGTTTGAAAACCCAATCGGTCTTTCTGCCGGCTTTGATAAGGATATAATGCTGACGGAAATTATTTCTGATGTTGGTTTTGGTTTTGAGGAAGTTGGTTCTGTCACTTCTCGTCCATACGCGGGTAATCCTAGACCAAGACTGTGGAGGTTAACAAAGTCTAGAAGTCTTGGTGTTTGGTTTGGGCTAAAGAATCAAGGGGTAGAGGTATTGTCAAAGAAACTTGCGGGCAAGGTTCACAGGTTGCCTATTGGTGTTAATGTGGCTTTTACCAACTGCAAAGAAAATCTGGAGATTTCCTCTGCTATACCTGACTATGTTGCTGGGGCAAAAGTAATGGAGAAATATGCAGACTATCTGACAATAAACCTAAGTTGTCCAAACACATCTGGTGGCATGCCGTTCCTCCTCCCTGACAACTACGAGAAGCTCATGGTTGAGATAGATAAAATTTCTACGAGCAAACCTATTTTTGTAAAAATAAATCCAGATATGACTCATGCTGAGATAGATAAATTCCTTGAGATAAGTTTGCGACACAGAGTGCGTGGAATCATTTGTTCAAATCTTACAAAGAACTACAGTGATGCAGACAAGAGAGACGCCCTCCCACCACACGGGGGATTGTCTGGGAAACTGGTTTATCCAAAAGCTCTCGACCTGCTTTCCTATATGTATAAAAAAGCCCGCCTGCCATCGCCTGCAGGCTCAGCCAATGGCGGGCAGGTTGGAAACAAATTTGTCTTTGTCTTTGTTGGTGGGGTTTTCTCCGCGGATGATGCTTACAGGGCAATTCGCCAAGGGGCGACTCTGATTCAGCTTATTACAGGGATGATTTTTGAAGGCCCACAGGTTATAAGTGAAATCAATCGTGGACTAGTGGAGAGAATGAACCGCGATGGTTTCAAAAATATAAGTGATGTAGTGGGGTTCGACAATAAGAGATGATAATGTAATATGTCAGGAAAAGGCCGGGATAATTCAGTGGTGGAATGCCGTCTTGGTAAGACGGATGTCGAGAGTCCGATTCTCTCTCCCGGCTCCAAAAAGCCATCTTAGCTCAGTTGGTAGAGCAACATATTCGTAATATGTGGGTCCCCAGTTCGATTCTGGGAGATGGCTCCAAAAATATGGATAAGGAAGAATTAAAAAAGGAATTAGAAAAACTGGAGACTGAGATGGTATCGGCCGATTTTTGGTCAAACAAGGACAAGGCGCAAACGACAATCAAACGAATTCAAGAGTTAAAAGCGGAGATAGAGGGGGTTGGTAAATATGATTCAGGGGATGCTGTCATGACCATCTTTTCTGGTGCTGGAGGAGATGATGCGGAGGATTTTTCTAGTATTCTCCTAAATATGTATCTTAAGTACTGTGATAAAAACAATTTTCAGGTTGCTGTTTTACACCAGAACGAAAACGACCACGGCGGGTATAGAAACATCACCATAGAAATATCTGGGAAAGGTGCGTATGGAATACTAAAGAACGAGTCTGGGGTGCATCGCCTAGTTCGAATCTCTCCATTTAACGCCAAGTCGCTTCGCCACACATCTTTTTCAATGGTGGAAGTTATTCCAAAATTTGAAAAGTCTACAAAACTCTCTGACCTAGATATTCCAGATACCGACATAAAGGTTGAGCTCTCGCGTTCTTCTGGTCCAGGGGGTCAAAATGTGAACAAAAGGGAAACAGCAGTACGTGTGGTACATATTCCGACAAATCTCTCGGCTCAGAGTGACAACGAGCGCTCACAGGCCCAGAACAAGGAGAAAGCCATGCAGATTTTGTATGGAAAGATATATAAAGCTCTGGAGGAAGAGAGAATCTCTAAAGAAAAAGGTATGTATATCTCAAAAACCACCCAAATAGAGTGGGGGAATCAGATTCGTTCGTATGTCATGCACCCATACAAGATGGTAAAAGACCACAGAACAGGAGTTGAAACTAGTAATATCGAGCGGGTATTAGATGGGGATATTGGAGAGTTTCTTGTTGCAGAAAAGGAGCTATAAATATTTTGCCCTTGGGGGTCTAATGAGCTATAATGGAGGGATGACCCGGTAGTGAAATTTTAGTTCGATTATGTTCTATACATACGTATTAAAGAATAAAGATGATAAACTGTATATTGGATATACAAAAGATCTAAAACAAAGATTTGCAGAACATAATCAAGGGTTAAATCTTTCGACTAAAGCCAGTCGCCCGTGGAAGATTATTTATTATGAGTGCTGTCTAGATATTAATGATGCAAAGCGAAGAGAGGGGTATTTTAAAACCAGTCAAGGCCGCAGGTTACTACGACGGAGACTGAAGGAGTATTTTTATAAAATAAGGTCGAAAGATTTAACAAACTAAAATTCTACTACCGGGATGATTCATTTTGACAAAGTATCAAAGATATACCTCGATAATTCAATTGCTCTAGAGGATATCTCGTTCTCTATTGAACCAAAGGAGTTCGTCTCTATTGTGGGGCATTCTGGCGCGGGAAAGACGACACTACTAAAGATGTTTCTTGGAGAAGAGCTCCCTACAAAAGGCAAGATTTATTACGAGTCCATAGACATAAGCACACTGAAAAAAAGTCAAATCAACGACTTCCGTCGCAAAATTGGTGTAGTTTTCCAAGACTTTAGACTTATACCCGACAAAAACGTATACGAAAATATAGCCTTCGCCATGGAGGCTTCTGGCAGAACTGACGAGGAAATAGAGGCGGATGTACCGCACGTCTTGGGGCTGGTAGACCTTGAGAGGAAGATGTGGAATTTCCCACATGAACTTTCTGGTGGAGAGAAACAGAGAGTGTCTATCGCCAGAGCTATAGTCAACCAACCGGATGTGGTTATTGCCGATGAACCGACTGGAAACCTAGACCCCCTAAACACCTACGACATTGTTCAGATTCTAAAGAAGATAAATGACCTTGGTACTACAGTTGTCTTAACCACTCACAACAAGGGCGTGATTGATTCCCTGAAAAAAAGAGTTTTGACTATGGAGAACGGAAAAATAATTCGCGATGATAAAGAGGGAAAATACGTCATTTAGTAAATTAACGAGCAAAGCGACTATAATTTACTTAACCCAGTGAAATGATTTTAAATTAAAGACATGAAAAGAAATACAAACAAACCGTTTGCAATAAACCAAAAAGTACATTACAGTGTTTATTATCAGAATTTAAAATCAAGATTTGAATTATCAAATCTTATTTCACAGGGTAGTGATTTTCAAAAACTCACTACCGCTCGTTAAGAAAATCAACTATGCTCTGGATAAAAATAAAAAGAATAGTTCACGCGGGTTTCTATAGTTTCTGGCGAAACGGGTTTGTTTCGCTTTCTTCCATCCTAGTAATGGTTGTTACTCTTTTTGTCATTGGTTCTACGATTTTTTCTGGTGCAATACTTGGTTCAACCCTAAATCAAATCAAAGACAAGGTTGATATAAATGTTTATTTTGTAACTACTGCTCCAGAAGAAGAGATACTTTCAATAAAGACGAGTCTAGAACAGCTTCCAGAGATTGCTCCTCCTGTAGTGTATGTTACAAGGGAAGAGGTGTTGGCAGATTTTAAGAATAGACACCAGAATGACGAGTTCACACTTCAGGCTCTAGACGAGCTCGGAGAGAACCCACTTGGGGCAACGCTTAACATAAAAGCCAAAGACCCTTCACAGTACGAAAGCATAGTCAGCTTCTTTGGCCTGAAGGGTTCAGAGTGTAGTTCCTTGGAGAGTAAGTTTTCTATTATAGATAAGGTTAACTATTGTCAGAACAAAGATGCTATTGATCGCTTGACCAATATAATAAACTCAGCAAACAGACTTGGATTTATTCTTACAATCTTCCTTATCGTCATCTCTATACTGATTACATTCAACACACTTAGACTGGTTATATATATGTCTAGGGATGAAATATCTGTTATGAGACTTGTGGGAGCTTCTACAAACTATATCCGCGGTCCATTCTTTGTGGCTGGAGCAATATATGGCTTCATCTCGGCTATTATTACGCTTATACTCTTTTATCCTATTACTATCTGGCTTGGAAATACGACGGAGAACTTCTTTGTTGGTCTAAACATTTTCCACTACTACACATCGAACTTCGGTGAAATATTCCTTATTATTGTTTGTTCTGGAGTGGCCATTGGTTCGATTTCATCTTTTCTGGCAACTAGAAAATATCTGAAAGTTTAGTTTGACCACTTTCGTTTTTGGGTGTACAAATCTAAAGGGAGAGAAGACATGTACACCAAAAAAACCGTTGTCGTAATCGACATCAAGGCCACCACCCCGGAAACACTCTACTGTTTCAGGGAATTTCTGAGGACTGAAATGATCGCCCCGATTCTTTCTAGTGATGGATTGGACGAAAAACGTGTGGCTTACTTCGCCGGATGCTTCACACCAGAAGCGTCAAGGCGAGTTGAGACGTGGCTACACGAACACGGAATCGATTGTTGCGAGGTGGTGATCGAGACTACGGAGTGACACCAGGAGCGGACGCGAGTCCGCTCTTCGCTTTCTTGTAAAATCACTATTTTTCGGGTATTGTTTTAACATTGCGAGATCACCCGTCTCGACTTGGCAAGCTCGCGAGCCGAGGTGGATCTAATGGTAGGATATATGAGTTGTCACGTTTATGTATTAAAAAGCAATAGACATGATAAATCTTATGTTGGGTCAACAAATGATCTTGAAAGAAGATTATCAGAACACAATAACGGCAAATCAGCTTATACTTCAAAATATAAACCATGGAGTATAATTTATACTGAAGAGTTTAGTGTACTAAAGGAAGCTCGGGAAAGAGAGAGGTATTTAAAGGGTCGTAGCGGGAGAAGGTTTTTGAAAAAGATTTTTGATAATAAAAAATGACTTCTGCACAAAGCTGGGAGATCGTCTAATGGTAGGACGCATCCCTCTGAAGGATGCTATCTTGGTTCGAGTCCAAGTCTCCCAGCTTTGTGCAGAAGTCTGAATAATCGTCTAATGGCCCGTCTCGACTTGGCAAGCTCGCGAGCCGAGGCGGATAGGACACATCCCTCTGGAGGATGTTATCTTGGTTCGAGTCCAAGTCTCGCAGCTAGGAGTTTTTTGTTAAAAAAACGACGCCGCAAGAGACTTGGACTCGAACCAGGGAAGGGGTCGGGAAACGGGAGTTTCCCGTGTAGGAAGGCAGTGAGCGAAGCGAACGTTGGAAAACCGTCGGTTTCCAAGGAGTGAGAGATCCAAGTCTCCCAGCCCTGCTCAGAATTAACCTTCTAAACCCTCGTGAGCTGAAGTTTGGTATAATGTAAACATGTTTAAAAGATATATCTCATATTTAAGAAATAACCCAGAAAAGTATTGGTTTAGGGCCAAGTGGTACGGGTGGGGATGGACCCCAGCTAGGTGGCAGGGCTGGCTTGTGACTCTCATTTATATTATCGGGATACTTTCCTTTGCTTTGACGCTTGATGAAAATACGCAGGACAAGGAGGCAGTCTTCCGCCTTATTTTGCCTGTCGTGTTACTCACTGGTATTTTTTTGTGGATTGCTTACAAGACGGGCGAGAAGCCACACTGGCATTGGGGCCCACCAGATGACAAGGATTTGATATAATAGAAGTATGACTAAAAACCCATATATTAATGCTCTCGTCGCAGGTGCTTATATCGTTTTCGTCGTATTGCTTGTTACTTATGGCCCAACATTCGTTAGAGATGAGCCAGATACCATCTTCGCTCCAATGGCCATGCTTAGCTTGCTTGTTCTCTCGGTTGCTTTCATGGGCTACACCTTTATCTTCCAGCCAACACTTATGTACATAGATGGACAGAAACGCGAGGCCATAACACTTTTCACCAAAACACTCCTTGTATTCGCTGTTATAACTGCTGTTATTGTCCTTGTTGCCTTTTCAGTTTAAATAGAGAATCTTTTTCAAACCCAGTAACTTGTAGATTTGATATAATTGATACATGGAAGATATTCCAACACAGATTCAGTTTCCACATCTCGCTTCTGAGATTAGTGCAATGAGAGAAGCTGACCAGAATATGAGGAAGAGAAATCTAGATGATGATTCTTGGGAGGAGGGATTGGATGAAAACAATACAAAAAGAATGAAAGAGATTGTTCACGAGATTGGTTGGCCTTCAGTTTCAAAGGTGGGGGCGGATGCTTCTCGTGCCTCGTGGTTACTGGTTCAGCATGCTGACCACGATGTTGCCTTCCAGTCCCACTGTCTGGCTCTTATGCAAGAATTGCCTAGTGGTGAGGTGCAGTCTCGTAATATTGCCTTCCTAACTGATAGGGTTAGGGTAAATAGTGGGCAACCCCAATTGTATGGTACACAGTTTAAACAAGTTGATGGAAAACATGTTCCAAAAGACATTGAAGATCCTGAGCATGTTGATGAAAGACGAAAATCAATGGGTTTAGACACCCTGGCAGATAACATTGCACTAATGGAGTTAAGTTATCCTTTAAAATAGATTTAACTCATCAAAGGCACGATTTTGGTGGTAATATGTAGTGGAGGGGGTTCTGGTAACAAATTTTGGAAATAATTTTATGAAAAATGTCGCAAGAAGAAATTTTTGATCAAGTCTACGAGAAATACAAGAACATATTCCCTGAAATGCTCCATAGTTCGGGTGGATTGCCAGATACAAAGGGAGTAGCGACGAGTGATGTAGATATCTCTTTATTTCATCCGAATCATGCTTCACTTGCAAAGTATTTTCCAAAAGATACAAAAATAGACAACAGTTCAATCGATAGAACCATTTATAAGTTAGAAGGATACGAACGCGAAGTAAACATTTACTGCACAGATGGCGACTGGTGGAGGAATGCTTTTTTACATAGACAGACTGAACTAGCTCTAAATGAGCGATATCCTGATCTATCAAACAAAGCCCGGATTCTTAAAAAAGATCTTGGTGTTTCAACAGAAATGGCGTGGGCGAAGGTTTTAGATCTTGACGACACTTATTTAGAAACACTGTTAGACGTTGAAAAAGTATTAGATATCGCCAATCGTGTAGCAAAGCCCACCTTTTCGCCAAAGGCATGATTTTGGTGGTAATATGTAGTGGTAGGGGGTGGGGAGCCCAGTTTTAGCCCTAATTCTAAATTAACGAACCTGTGAAATAAACACATGGCAAATCAAAATCTTACAAATGCAAAAAAGGCGAAAAATGATGAGTTTTACACTCAATTTCCAGATATTCAAAAAGAAGTCGAGTCTTATCTTGAATATGATCCAAATGCTTTTAAAGGTAAGGTGGTTTACAGCAACTGCGATGACCCGTTTGAAAGCAATTTTTTTCGCTACTTCGTCCTAAATTTTAAACGACTAGGGTTAAAAAGGCTTATTGCAACTAGTTATAAGCCGTCACCAGTCGCGAATACTCAACTAGCATTGTTTGGTGATGATGTTACCCTTAGACCAGTCAAAGGGCGACCCAAAATCGTCGCTAATAAATTTATTATCAACGAAGTTGGTGATGTGGATGGCGACGGCTCTTTTACGCTAGAGGATATTGCGAAGCAGCTTAGAACCAACAAAAACAACGAATGGACTCCACTTGAGGGCGATGGTGATTTTAGAAGTGATGAATGTGTCGAGTTACTCAAACAGTCTGACATCATAGTCACCAATCCTCCATTTAGTTTATTTCGTGAATATATTATGCAACTTTTTGAGTATAGTAAACAATTTCTCATTATTGGTAACATGGGTTCGGTTCTGTATAAAGAAATTTTTCCGTTCGTTCGAGATAATAAAATATGGCTGGGGAATGGTTTCCATGCAGGCAACGCATATTTTGCAACACCGAATACTCGTGATTATGCAACTGGAGTTTATGATCAAAAAACTGGCCTTGTAAAATTTCGCAACTGTATTTGGGTTACTAATATTGACCACGGTAAACGTCACCAGCCGATTGCTCTAATGACTATGGCGGAAAATTTGAAATTTAATAGAAAAATGCAGGGTAAAATTGTCTATGACCACTACGACAACTATGATGCAATTGAGATTCCATTCACTAACGCTATTCCTAGTAACTATGATGGAATAATGGGTGTACCAGTAAGTTTTCTTGATAAGTATTCACCTGAGCAGTTCGAAATTATGGGAATGTGCGAGAATGAGGATTTATATAAGTTAAAAACCAAATTTTATACATCGGCGGAATGTAAGCAGGCATACTTAGATAAGTTTGGAAAAAAAGGGGTTTATGATTTAAACGCCAGCGGTGTACTTATTCGTAACGGTTTAAGAGAGAAGGTTTACCAGAGAATATTAATTAAGCACAAAAAGAAATAACATGAAAACAACCTTAAAAAACGATATCACTATTAAAGAAGTTTGCGACGGCTTCGTTTACAACGAACTCGAAGGAAAAGGTTTGTTTGGTCTCTCTGGAAAACTAACTATTCAGCCAGAGTATCAGCGTAATTACATTTACGCTGACGGCAAACGTGATGTTGCTGTAATTGATTCAATTTTGAAGGGTTACCCAATAGGTTTAATTTATTTCAACCAAGTTGGCACTGATAAATTTGAAGTGCTCGACGGACAGCAACGCATTACTAGTATTGGTCGGTTTGTGGCAGGCAAGTTTGCTGTCAAAGATAAAAACGGTCACGAACAATACTACAGCGGTATGGCTACCAACCAACGAGAGCAGATCATGAACACTAAATTGTTGGTGTATTTGTGTAAAGGTGATGAGCCTGAGATTAAGGATTGGTTTAAGACTATCAACATCGCTGGAGTACCATTAACCGAACAAGAGATTCTTAATGCAGTATATTCTGGGCCTTTCGTCACTCGTGCTCGCGAAGAGTTTAGTAATAGTCAGAATGCTAATGTCCAGAAATGGAGCTCATACATCGCAGGTGACATCAAACGCCAAGCATATTTGGAACGGGCATTAGATTGGGTTTCTGGCGATGCAATCGACAATTATATGAGCATGCATCGCAATGATAAAAATATTACCGAATTAAAAAAACATTTTAATATGGTAATTGATTGGGTTTCAACTACCTTCACTGACGTTGAAAGCGAAATGAAGGGTCTTGAGTGGAATAGGCTTTACGAAACTTACCATAAGAAAAAATATAAACCCGCTACAGTGTCCGCTTCAGTTCGGAAACTCTATGCCGATGGTTTTGTTAAGAATCGTCGAGGAATATTTGAATATGTTCTAGGTGGAGAAGTTGAAACAAAACTACTTGAAATACGAGTATTTGAGGACTCAGCTAAACGTTCTGTTTACGAAGCTCAAACTGCTAGCGCAAAGAAAAAAGGAGTTTCAAACTGTTCGCACTGTGCAGTGGGTCATGATGCAACCAAAGACAAGGTTTGGAGTATTGCAGATATGGACGCCGACCATGTATCAGCTTGGAGCAAAGGGGGCAAAACAATGCTTAATAATTGCGAGATGTTGTGTAAGACACACAACCGGGCAAAAGGAAATCGGTAATATCTATAAACTATTTTATAACTTTTAGATTAGCCCAAGTTCGTCCACTTGACTCTGTTACCAATATCTCTGCGTTTTTATTTGTAGTAGTAACTGCATTTTTTGACAAAGATAAAATTGTTGCCCTATCAAAATTACCAGAAATATTATATTCCCCATTTGGAAGTTTATATTTGATACCTTGATCTGAAATAATAAACTTTCTAAAGCCAGCGGATTCCATTGCTGCATGAAGAGGTTCGTAATCTCCTAAAACAGAATTTTGCAATTCAATTCTAACGGTATATGATTTCATATTTATTTTAAATAAGAATTTTTTGCTCTTAATAATAAAATTTCACTTTGAATACCATTTATTGTGCCCTGTAAACCATTCATTTTATTGTTTGTATTTTCTTGTATATTGAAAAGTCTTTCAGAAAAATCATTGGCGACAGAATTATCACTTTTACTTGATAGTATGACTTCAACACTAACAGTTACTACGATAAATGCAAGCGCAAAAAGTACCGCATATATTATGTTTTGATTTCTTGATTCTTGTTTTTCTGTCTGACCTTCAATTTTTACAAGGCGCTCAGATAGTTCTTTTAAAGTTTCTGCTTGAGCTTGTACCGTTCCTAGAATTTCAGTTTTTGTAGGATTTTTATCGGCCATACTGTTTATTCTTTATAAAAACCAACTATGTGAAATACAGTGCTGTCAGTATTTTCCTCTGGAACTTCAGAATTTTGGATTGCTATATCTCGATTCTTATAAAGGTGAAAATCTATACCACCAAAAACAACCCCTTTGGAAAAAGTGGTTCCAGAATTAAAGTTTACACCATTTATTTCAATAGGCACCTTGGGAGATAAAGACCCGTCAGGCTTCTCATCAAAAACGTCATTAAATTTTACCCTTCTGTAGTTTTCATCCATATCTATAATTGTGGACTTATTTTACACTAATTTTAAGGTAAGGGCAATTTATATTAAAATACAAGATCCCTTGCTTGATTGAAGTCGGTGTCGGGTACTGTTTAAGGAAAAGGGGGGCAAATGCGTCGATCCTACATGCTATAATACCCACATGGAAAAGGAACCAGTATTATTCTACGGAGGGAAGTATGGCTGTTTCTCAAACCTGTCTTCTTTTGCGGTAGAGATTGATGGGAAGGTGTTGGGGGCGAATTATGGGTGTTGTTAACCCTGTTGACTTTTGGGTTAACAATTGTTAACCTTAATGAAGCCACAGGGTTAACAAAGAAAACTATGGAAAATAAAGGCAAAAAAGCAATATATATATCTGTTCAAGAACTAGCAAAAATGCTAGGTATTAGTCGCATAGCTGTATTTAATAAAATCAAAAAAGGGCAAATTCCAGCAGAGAAAATTGGCCGTTCCTATGCTATTTCAATGGAACATGTTACAGAAATAGTCGGCGGTTTAGATTCTGGTATTTTAACAGAAGAAAAAAAATCGGAAATTAAAAAGGCTGTTGAGAAAGTCGTGCAAGAGTACGGGGATACACTAAAGCTTCTAGGTAAAGAATAAACATGAAATTAAGAAGACTTAACATCACCGATATTGAATACGTCGCGTATCGTCTTGCAGAAGAGACTATGAAATGGGATGAACCGATTCCTGATTTTAGTACAAGATATACAAATTCACTAGAGAGGTGTATAGAACAACCATTTCAAGTGTTTGGTGGTAGACAACTGTATCCTGGATTGATTAAAAAAACATCAATTCTTTTCTATTTGATGATAAAAAATCATCCATTTCAGAATGGCAATAAGAGGATAGCAATGACGACATTGTTTTATTTTTTGCATCAAAATAATAAATGGCTAAAGGTGGATAACCAAGAATTATATAATTTTGCTCGTTGGGTCGCGGAGAGTAATGCTAAATTGAAGGAAGATACAGTTAGAGCGATAGAGACATTTCTGAAGAATTATATAATCGATTTAAATTAATACGAAAGAAAAAAGGGGGTCGGGCGTTTCTGCTTCACATGCTATAATACCCACATGGAAAAATTGACACCTGAAAAGAAAATAGAACTTGTGAACGAGGCAAAACTTGCGTTGAAAAATTGTTATCCAAAGGATTCAAAACGAGTTTATTCAGCAGCAGTATTGGCAGGAGACGGAAATATATATTCGGCATCTAATTATGGTTCCGATACAGCTTCTCTAACTCTACACGCTGAACAGTCAGCCCTGGCACATGCTGGGGCACACGGACAGGGGATAATTCATGCAATAGCTGTGGCGAGTAATGAAGATTTAGAGAAGGGTGAGTTTACTCCACCATGTCATATGTGCAAACAGTTGCTCTGGGAAACCCGTCTTCGTTCTGGCGTTCCACTTCTTATTATTCTCTCAAACAGTTTTAGTCAGACGAAGGAGGTATATATAGATGAGCTAATGCCATTGCCGTGGCCATCAAAAATATGAAAACAGTTTTTATCACTGGTGCTAGTCGTGGAATTGGAAAAGCACTTGCTAATAAATTTATGAGCGAGGGGTATTTTGTTATTGGCACTGCACTGGATGGCAAAGTTGATTTCAATCACAAAAATTTAAAAATAGTTTCATTGGATTTGTACGATGATAAAAGCATAGAAAGATGTGTTGAGGAATTAAAAAAACAAGACAGAAGAATAGATATTTTTATAAATAATGCTGGAGTTCTACTTGATGAGGGGGAAGAAAATATTGTTATAGATAAGTTAAGAAAAACATTGCAGGTTAATTTGATAGGTGGAATTGATTTAACTCAAAGAGCACTTCCGTTAATAAATGACGGAGGACACATCATAAACATTTCCTCTTCTGCAGGTTCTTTGGAAAAACTTTACCACGGTGATTATCCTGCATATAAAATATCTAAGGTTGGGCTAAATATGTTTACATCATGGCTGGCGTATAAGTTAAAGGGTAAGCAAACGGTTTCCTCGATTCATCCTGGTAGTGTAAGGACAGATATGGGTAGTGGTGAAGGAGATATAGATCCTGACGAAGCGGCAAAGTATATTTATGATACAGCTGTAAAAACAAACCTGGAAACCGGGCAATTTTGGTTCAAGGATAAGAAGTTTCCTTGGTAATTATATGAAAGCAGTACTTGCTATAAAATTCAAAGAGGATTACTCAGACAAGGAAAAGATTAAGAAAATCTCGGGTGTGTTGGAAAGTGTCGGTATCTCGAGTGAGATAATGGTTAAGGATTATGAAAAGTGGGGAGCTGTCAGGTTTACTCCACAGGAATTGATGAAAAAGACGTTTGAGATTATTGATGCGTCGGATATGTTGATTACTGAGTTTTCTGAAAAAGGTGTGGGTCTGGGTATTGAAGCGGGTTACGCATTTGCAAAAGGTAAACCCATATATGTCATTGCAAAAGAGGGGTCTGATATTTCTACGACTCTTGCTGGAATAGCAAGAGTAGTTATTTTCTACCAGAATATTGAGGAAGTGGGGGAGAAGATAGAAGCTGTATTGGAAAAATAAGTATCAAAAAAAACAAAAATTTTTGCTTTTTTTGATACTCATTTTAAATTGGTGGTTTTTCTACAGTGCTTTCTTGGATTCTACAGCTTCGGCTTCTTCACCAGCTTTTTCAGTCGCGGTAGCCTCGGCTGTTTGTTTTTCTATTCGCGCTGTTTCTTCTAGGTCAGATAGTCTAGCTAGCTCAGCATCCTTTTCCTTTTGCTGGGTCATTGCTAAGTCTACCACTTCTGCCTGATGGTTTTCTTCTAATTCTGCTCTTTCTTGTGCTTGGTCGTCTTGTAACATATATTTTTTTAGATTAATTATAATGCTTGATAATCTCAATTTACTCATCATTTTTTTATGTAATGTTTTTAAGAGTTCATAAATATTGCCGTTTAGCTAAACGATTTATTACAAATTTGACTTATTGGTATTAGTGTGATAATAATAGATTTAGGAAAACCGCAACTCGAGATTGGAGGCATCTCATGGCAGAATGCATTCGTGTGTTGGTTGGAAGTACGCGAAAGGAATCTCAGTGCGTTAGTCACTTTCGTCTCTATGCGACAAGCAACGCTCGCCGTGAGACGATGATTTTCGACGGGATGGACGGGGTCGTCATCGACAAGTTCCGGGCGACCGCAGTGAAGGGGTGCTGGGCCGACGTTGAGGGACGACCGCTTGCGATTCGGTGGTTGGTTGGCTCCAAGGGGCTCTCATTTCTCAGGATTCTCCTCCCCCGACGGATGAAGATTGTTTCCGTCACCACGCCGGTTGGGAGATGGAACAAGGCGGAGATCCTTTTCACTGAGCTCCGTGTCATCTCGGCGTGGCAGTTCTCAGTTGTCACTTCGCCTGGCGTGGAGGACAAAGCACAGAAAGCCGTGCTCTTCGCCCTCCGGAGGCACCTCGGGATGAACCTGAGGAGAATCGAGTGGGTGCTCGAGTAGAAGGGTACTCACGACGAGGGTCACACGCGACCCCCATGTACCCAGTGTTCAACCAGCCGTCCAGGAAGCCGTCGCGCTCCCGGACGGCTTTCTTTTTGCTATAATATATAGATATGAAATTAATAAAAAAGGTGCCAACTATTGACGTTAAGAGAACATTTGTTATTTCTGACCACATTACCCAGAGAAAAAATTTAGGTAATAATCACAAATTTCTAAAGGACCTTTCTGAAGAAGAATTTACTAAAAAAATACATTCCGCAAAAAAGGCAATTTTGAGATTAAAAGAAAAAAGTTTGGATAAATTAATAAGCCCCAAATGGCCCAAAAGAGTTAAATCATATAATAACAGCCAGTGGTTTTTAGCAGAGGCAAGTCCAAAGGAGCTAGGTGTTTGGAATAGGGCGGGCGGGTTGCCCTTTGACTGGACGAATGATTCCTTATTTCAGACCACAAAGAAGGTAAAAAATGCTTTAGATAAGAAATCAAAAATATTAAAACGCAGGGCAAGACACAGTATCCCAAATATTTTAAAAATTGAATCTCATTTAAAACAAAAGGAAAAATATTTGTATCCAATAGTCTTTAAAACAGATACCGGAACACAAGGAAGAAAACGTCTGAAGAAAAAAATGAAAGGAGATATTGATGATGGTTGCATGAGATCAATTGCTCTGGCAATAAGCGGGAGAAACCCCATAACTGTTTACTTTGGAATTCCTTTGAAAAAATAGTGTGGGTAATCTAGTAGTGAGGATATAAAATATATTCTAAAAAAATGTTAATATAATGTTATTAATTAATATCTTTTCAAAAATATGCAGGAACGTTTTAAAATAATCCCAGAAGTTTTTCTTTTATTCATTAGGGATGGAAAAATCTTGTTGTCTCGACGTTTTAACACGGGCTATGAAGACGGTAACTACGGGCTTCCAGCGGGCCATGGTGAGTTTGGTGAGACAATGCGAGAGGGGTGTGCACGGGAGACGCTTGAGGAAATCGGTGTGACGATTCAGCCTGAAGACCTAGAGTTTGCTCTGACACAGCACAGGTGGTGTCCAAATTCCGACAGTCCACATTCGAGAGTTGGATTTTACTTTGTTCCTAAGAAATACGAGGGTGAACCACATAATATGGAGCTAGATAGGTGTGATGATTTGAGTTTTTTTCCGCTTGATAATTTACCACCAAATGTTGTTGACCACGTATATTCAGCCATCGAAGCGTATAAGGCAGGTAGGAAGTATGATGAGTTTGATTGGGATAAACGCAAATAGAATATAGGAAACAAGGGAAATGGCGGGAGTATTAATCTTCTAGAAATTTGGTGTATAATTAACTTAGCTGGAATTCTTTCTGACAAATTAATAAATTAACTTATTACACTATGGTTTGTGAAAAATGTGGAAATCCAATAAAAGATGAAGACAGGTTTTGCACTTATTGTGGTGAGCCTGTATCTAAGGTAAATCAGGAGACTCAGCAGAGAAACCTAAATCTTGATGAAAAATGGTGGACCAGGTTTTCCAAAGTGCTAAACATTACTCTGTATATTCCACTGCTCATAATAATTTATATTGTTTGGAGTTTGAACAGCACTACTCTCGTCGGTTCACTTTTTGGCGAATACGAGTACAAAAACACATACGGAAAGGCTTTCTGGTACTCGTTTATTGTTGTTTTAATTTACGTGGCGATAATGAGAATAGCTAGAAAACTGCTTAATAATAATTTTTAAACTTTTTGTCGCAATAATTTGTGTGAATAATGTTGTATTGTCTTTCTTTTTGCCCCGAAATGAGGTAGAGTGGTCTCTTGATGCCCAGTAGTAGAAGTTGGCATTGTGCCAAAGGCACACAAAAACAGATGCCAACTTCACTACTGGGCTATCCGGTAGTGAAAATGACATTGATCCAGTAGTGAATTTTGACATCGTGCTACGCACCGTCCGCAAGTGCGGACAATGTCAAAGTCTACTACTGGATTGAATACGTAATAAATAACAAACATGATAAGGTCGAAATTAGAAATAGATAATATTAAAATAACATTCTGCTCATAGACCCAGTAGTGAATTTTGGCATAGGGCTTTGCCCAGCACATTATGTGCAATGCCAAAATCTACTACTGGGAGAGCTATGTCATTTTTCACTACTGGATGGCAAAAGATGAAACAATAATAAATTTTGATAATGTCTTCTTTAGTTTTGGAATAAAGAAACCGATTTTGAATGAAGCAAGCTTTACTGTAAGGCGAGGGGTAAAGGTGACTATCATGGGACAAAACGGTGCTGGCAAGAGCACTCTTTTTGGCCTTATCTCGGGAGACCACAAACCCGAAGAAGGCAAGATACATATTGGACAGGGATTGAGTATCGCTATGTCTCGTCAGGTAATACCGCGCTCTCAGATGGATATGACAATACGAGAGTTTTTTCAGAATTGTTTCCAAAAAAAGGTTTATGATATTGATCCCAGGATAGATACTGTTTTGGAGGCGGTAAACTTTGATGCACCAAAGGATAGAATAATAAAAACTTTTTCTGGTGGACAGCAGGCAAGACTCCTTCTGGCTTCTGCACTTATACAAGACCCGGACATATTGCTTTTGGACGAGCCAACAAACAACTTGGATAAAGAGGGTATAGCGCACTTAACAAAATTTCTTGTTGATTACAAGAAAACGTGTCTCGTCATTTCCCATGATTCCGATTTTCTAAACGCTTTTACACACGGGGTTTTGTATTTGGATATTTTCACAAAGAAGATAGAGCAGTATGTGGGGGACTATTTTGACGTGGTGGCAGAAATCTCTGCTAGGATAGAAAAGGAGAATAGAAAAAATGCTCAACTAGCCAAGGAGATTCAGCTTAATAAAGACAAAGCAAACTTTTTTGCAAACAAGGGTGGTCAGATGCGACTTGTTGCTCGTAGGATGCGAGACAAGGCAGAAGAGCTAGAGGAGGAGAAGGTTGACGTGAGACGGGAGGATAAAACCATAAGGCCCTTCGTCATACCCGTACAGCCAGATATAAATGGAGACATCATAAAGATTACTTCCTTCTCCATGTTCAAAAACCACAAGGCAGTAGCTAGGAAGGCGAATGTGGTGTTGAGGAAGAAAGAGCACTTGCTTTTGACTGGTCCAAACGGTATCGGCAAAAGTACTCTTCTTGAGGCGTTGGCTAGTGGTACTGCCAAGGGGACCGAGATTGCTCCTGGGATTAAGGTTGGATACTACAGACAAGATTTTTCTACACTAAACTTTGAGGACACGGTTCATGATTCTCTCATGAGTGTTATGGAAGAGCAGGTTGAGGAGAGTTTGCGTTCGACAGCATCTGGGTTTTTGCTCAATGGGGATTTGATGAATACTAAGATTGGCAGTCTATCGGAGGGGCAGAAGGGGCTTGTGGCCTTCGCTAGACTGGTGTTGCAGAAGCCGGGGCTTCTTATACTAGATGAACCAACCAACCATATTAACTTCAGACACATTCCTTTTATTGCAAAGGCCTTGGATGGCTATGAGGGAGCAATGATACTTGTTTCCCATGTGCCAGAATTTGTAAAACAAATTCGCATTGACGAAATCTTTCCGCTTGATAAGTAGGTTGGTGTTTTCATAGCTACTCATGAAAAGAATATTCAAGCTTTATTTCAGGAGAGTAAAAAGAAGAAGAACAAGAAAAACTCCAGGTAGAGCGGAGTTTCTTTTGCTCAAGGAAACAGCAAGAAAACTTGTGAAGGAAAGACTTGAGTACTGGAATATGCACTATAAGTTCCGGTATGTGAGGGTTAGTATCAGAAACCAGAGAAGTCGGTGGGGAAGTTGTTCAAAGAGTGGCAACCTAAATTTCAATTTCAGAATAGCAACTCTCCCTCCGAATCTTGTAGACTATATTATTGTTCACGAGTTGTGTCATTTGGGCGAGTTTAACCACTCTGAAAAGTTTTGGAACTTGGTTGCACAAAAAATTCCAGACTATGCTGAACTGAGGGCTGAATTAAAAAAGATTAGAATATCTTAAGTCCCGCCCGAGATATCTTTTATCTCTTTTTGGTGTATACTATGCTTTATATGGCAAAAAGAGCAGCAACAAATACAAAAAACAAAACTTCGCGTTCAAAAAAAACAAAGAAGAGACTAGAAATCAAGCGACTGATGCTTCTTGCAAAACGCAAGAAATAATCTTTGTTGACAAAATATGTTTTATAGTATATTATTGGTGAGTAACTAAATCTCACTAGTTTTTCTTTTGGGACTTGGGGTCCCGATACCAAATTAGTCTTGTATCTGTGACACTACTTGTTACACCTAATCTACCAGGCGATAGCCGTAGGTATTTCTAATTCAAAATAATTTATGTATGCAAGCACACATTCTTTGTCGCGTTCACCTAGGCGTCCAGCTAGTTCTGGTACGAGGACTTTTGCGCGTAAATCCTTTCCTGGCAGTAGACCAGGAGGGTCAGGCAGGTCGCGTTTCGGTGGCTCCTCTCGTGGTACTGGTGGGGGATTTAGTCGTGGTGGGAGACGTGGCAAGAGCGAGAGAATAGATATTTCCCGTTTTGTGAATAAGGTGACCATAACAGAAGATGCTATGCATTTTACACCCGACAACACCTTCCAGACTTTTCTTATTGATGAGAGTATAAAAAACACTATTACAGCCAAAGGATATATTTTGCCGACACCTATACAGGATAAAGCTATACCACAAATTCTTTCTGGCAAAGATGTTGTCGGTATTGCCAATACTGGTACAGGCAAGACAGCGGCTTTTCTCATACCACTTATACACAAGATTATACTGAACCGAAAGGAGCAGGTGATGATAATAGTACCGACACGCGAGTTGGCTATTCAGATAGATACCGAGCTAAGACAGTTTGTACAAGGCATGAGAATGTTTTCTGTCTGTTGCGTTGGTGGTGCCCCTATCAGCAAACAAATAAGAGATTTGCGATATGAGTATAATTTTATTATTGGAACCCCTGGGAGAATAAAGGACTTGCTTGACCGCAAGATGATTCGTCTAAATGAGTTTGGGACGATTGTTCTTGATGAGGCAGACAGGATGCTTGATATGGGTTTTGTAAATGATATGCGGGCTATAATGTCTGGCATGCCAAAGAACAGGCAAACACTTTTCTTCTCTGCTACTCTTTCTCAGGAAATTGAAAAACTTATCGGGGAGTTTCTACATGAGCCAGTAAGAATTTCTGTCAAAACACAAGACACATCAAAAAATGTGGACCAAGATATTGTCCGCGTGCAAAACGGAAAGGAAAAGATAGATATTCTACATGACCTATTAAACCAAAAGGAACTAACAAAGGTCTTGATTTTCGGTCGGACTAAACACGGGGTTGAGAAACTATCTCAAGTGCTAACAAAAAGGGGTTTCAGAGCCGAGTCTATTCACGGAGACAAGAATCAGGGTGGAAGACAGCAAGCTCTCAGACTGTTCAAGGATAACAAAATTCAGATACTTGTGGCTACAGATGTGGCTGCTAGGGGACTTGATATCGCTGATGTAAGCCATGTTATTAACTATGATATTCCTGCTACACATGACGACTATGTGCACCGTATTGGCCGTACTGGTCGTGCGGGCAAGCTCGGCAAGGCACTAACCTTTGTGGATTAAGTGCTAGTTTTCAAAAGTGATATAATTGGTGTTAATGAAGGCCTTTTTCCTTAAAAACTTTTTGAAAAACTGGAAAGAGGTTGGGTCAATTACTCCCAGCTCTCGTTTTTTGACTTCGAAAATGCTGAAGCACATCAATTTTCTAGAAGTCTCAATGATAGTCGAGCTTGGTCCTGGGACCGGGGTATTCACAAGGGAAATGCTAAGTAGAATGAAACCAGAGGCAGAACTAATCGCTCTAGAAACTAACAGTAATTTCTTTGATCTTCTAAGGGAAATCAAAGACTCACGCCTCACACTCTCTGAAGTATCCGCAGGAGACTTGTCTTCTGTCTTGGGTGGTAAAAAAGTAGACGCTATTGTTTCTGGTATACCATTTTCTGCTATAAAAAAAGAGGTTAGAGAAAAAATGCTTTATGAGATAAAAGATAATATAAAGGAAGGGGGGATATTTATACAGTTTCAATACTCCCTAGACTTACACAAACTTCTGAATAAAATATTTGAAAATAATGTAAAACTTGATTTTGTCCCTCTGAATGTTCCTCCGGCGTTTGTCTATACATGTAAAGTAAAATAAAAATATATGAGAAAACCGGCCTCCGCTCGAAGCGAAGACCGGCCTTTTGTTGTGCGAGGGAACGAACTGTCTACTCTACCGGATGGGAAGCCTCGTGCGCTTCACCTTCCTGGCGCAGGTCTGGAGTGACGCGAACACGATGTTCGCATTCTCCTCATCCGACACCTGGGTCAGGATGCAGGTCCAGCCACCGACGGGCAGTCCTGCAGAGACCTCAGCCAGGGGCGACTGGACGCGGATCTTGAGCCCCTTCGCGAGTGTCACGGTCTTCTCGCCCAACCCATACTGGGTCGAGAACCAGTTTTCCGCCGACCCAGACACCATGTGTTGGACCTTGACTGTGCGACCCTCGCTGTACGGCCCCATCCAGATGTTCATGCTGGACCGGAATGCCCCGCCCTCTTCCGGGATGTCAATCAGCGTCTTGCCCACGACTTTCGCCTGGACAGGCGAGTATTCAAGGACCACGTCCTCGGTCTGGTACGACACCCCGTCGTAGTTGAACTTCAGCCGGGTGATCATCGTTCCGCGTGCCCAGACCGACAGGTAGTACTCGCCGGCGCGGAGGGGTGTCGAGGTGGACGTCCCATCGGAGAGGTACACTGTTTCGTACCAGTACCATCCCTGACCGTTCTCGTACGTGCATCCCTGGCCGACGTCTGAACCGTTATACCAACAGCTCCCGACCCACTGCATGTCCCCCCACTCGTTGATACGGGAGAGCTCCGTGCTGACGCCGTCCTTGACGGACGACATTGGCACCATGCCCCCGTTGAGAACGGAGAAGCTGATGTCAGCGGACGCCGGCGACGTCGACACGATGAGTACGAGCACGAGCAGGATGGCTGTCAGGCGGAGCGTTTTCATGTTGACCTCTGTGTCAGTGTGCTTGCGGAATACCCCTTATTTCAGGCTGAAATTTGGTAATATTCGCAATTCGTTGTATATATTAGCACATTACAGTGTAAAAGTCAAGTGAGGTATGGCCATAATTTGTTCACCTTTGTTTTTGGTGATAATAAGTATAAAATGAAGATATGAAAAAAATACTTATATTGCTAGTTATTTTGGTTATTATTTTTATGGGCTTTCTTCTTTTTATGGGCAAATCTGAGAAAATTAGTGGTGAAGACTATTTAAACACAACATATAAAGTTGAGGGGGTTGAAGTTAAACTTACAAATGGAAAATCAGAGGTGGAGGTAGTCCCTGGCTCGGCTTCTAAGGTGGTTACACAATATTTCGGCAATGCAGTGAAAAGTGATTTGGATGATGATGGCCGAGAGGACATTGCTTTCATTCTGACACAGCAAACTGGAGGCAGTGGCACATTTTATTATGTGGTAGCTTCTCTCAACAAGGAGAGTGGGTATGTTGGTTCAGATGCTGTCTTGCTTGGAGACCGCATAGCACCCCAGACAACCCACATGGGTAATGGAAATGTCATTGTGGTTAATTATGTAGACAGAAAACCGGGTGAAAGTTTTGAAGTGCGACCTTCGGAAGGAAAAAGTTTGTGGCTTTTGCTTGATCCCAAGACTATGCAGTTCGGTCAAGTTGCACAGGATTTTGAAGGAGAGGCCAATCCAGATATCATGACCCTTGATATGAATGTTTGGAGATGGATAAGCACAAAATACAGTGATGGAAGAGAGGTTAAACCAAATGGCACAAAACCTTTTTCTCTTACTATGGAAAAAGATAAAACTTTCTCAGTCTCTACGGACTGTAACGGGGTTGGTGGTGAGTATATTGTAAAAGACAAACAAATATCGTTTACAAAAATGGTTTCAACTCTGATGTACTGCGAGAATTCTCAAGAGTCAGAGTTTACACAAATGCTTGGCGAGGCTCAAAGCTATCAGTTTACCAGCAAGGGGGAGCTCATTTTTAGCTTAAAGTCTGGTGGCGGGTCAATGATTTTCAGGTAACATTTTTTGAATTAGTTTTTTTGCACGACATCATCTAAAGATGTTATTATGTATAGATGATTAACACAAAAAATTTTGAAAAGTATTGTCGGGCAGCAAACTATCTTTCTGCCGCACAGATATTTTTAAAAGACAATTTTTTACTAGAGCGCCCACTATCTTTTGATGATATAAAGCCGAGACTTTTGGGTCACTGGGGAACCTGCCCTGGGGTAAATCTCCTTTATGCCCACCTAAATGCTCTGACAAAGGAACATAATCTAGATACACTTTTCATTCTTGGTCCTGGGCACGGTTTTGCTGGTCTTCAAGCAAACTTGTTTATTGAAGGAACTCTTTCAAAGTATTATCCAGACCTACCACAGAATAAAGGGGGTCTTGAAAAGATGGTCAAATCTTTTAGTTGGCCGTATGGTTTCCCAAGTCACACCAACCCAGGGACACCTGGTGCAATCTTGGAGGGTGGGGAGCTCGGATATTCGCTGGCTACCGCGTACGGCGCGGTTTTAGATAATCCAGATTTAATCGCGGTTGCAATGATTGGGGATGGTGAAGCAGAAACAGGGCCAACAGCCACAGCCTGGCACTTAAATAAATTTATAAATCCGAAAACAAACGGAACAGTTTTACCTGTGCTTCATAGGAATGGTTACAAAATATCTGGGCCAACTATCTTTGGAAGAATGTCTGTTGAGGAACTTACATCACTTTTCACTGGCTATGGTTATCATCCGTATTTTGTAGATGGTGGAGAGGGGGTTCATGAAAGACTTTCTCTAACCCTTGAGGACTGCTACAAGGAAATAAAAGAGATAAAGGAGGCGTCCCCTGTGTCGCCAAGGTTTCCGATGATTGTTCTCACGACCCTGAAAGGTGAGGGTGGAATAAAAGAACTTCATGGAAAAAAGATAGAAGGAAATTTTGCAGCCCACCAGGTTGTGGCAACCTTGGCAAAGTCAGACGAGGGCGAGCTTCGAATGGTTGAAGAGTGGCTTCGCTCGTATAACTTTAATGAATTATTTAATGCAGAAACCGGTTTTATAGACGAGATAAAGGAACTTATTCCAGAAGAGTCAAAAAGAATTGGAAACAATAAACATTGTTTCGGCGGAGATAGGGTTTACAAAGACCTATCTCTTCCTTCAGTTACAGAAAATGCTGGAGAAGTTTCCGAGAGGGGTGTGTCTATGGTAAGCAATATGATTCAGGCTGGGGAATATCTGAAGAGGGTTATAGAGGCCAACGAGGCCGACAAAAATTTCAGAGTATTTTCACCAGACGAGACATATTCCAACAAACTACAGGCTATTTTCAAAGCAACCACTCGTTCCTTTGTTTGGCCACACATGGACCACGACGAAGACCTAGCAAGAGATGGAAGAGTAATAGAGATGCTGTCGGAGCATTCACTTCAGGGGCTTATGCAGGGATATGTTTTGACAGGGAGACACGCAGTCTTTCCTTCGTACGAAGCTTTTATTCAAATAGTGGGTAGTATGACCGACCAATATGCTAAGTTTTTGCGTATTGCTCGCGAATTGTCGTGGAGAGGAGATATTTCTTCTCTGAATTATATTCTCACAAGTCCTGGTTGGGCACAGGAGCACAACGGCTTTTCTCACCAGAATCCTGGGTTTATAGATACAGTTCTCCAGCGACATGGCCCATATGTTAGTGTGTATTTTCCACCAGACAGGAACTCAACCCTAGTTTGTTTAAAGAAAATGTTGGAAACAAAAAAGGAGATAAATGTTCTTGTCTCTGGAAAGGCGGATTCGCCAGAGTGGCTCACTGTAGCAGAAGCGGAAAAAGCTCTATCGCAAGGTGTGATGACCTGGGATTTTGCTAGTGATGAAAATCCAGACATTGTTTTTGCTTCTGTTGGAGACTATCTAACCAAAGAAAGTCTAGCTGCGATTACAACTATCAAGGAAGATGCGCCGGAAGTTAGGATAAGGTTCGTCAATATTCTTGAATTAACCGCAATGGGTATCGGTTCAACAGAGAAACAAATGTCAGAGGGAAGCTTTGAAGGTTATTTTACAAAGGACAAGCCTGTTATACTAAATTTCCACGGTTATCCTGAGACCATGAAGCAAGTTTTGTTTGACCACAAGGATGCAAGTGATCGATTCTCGATTCATGGATATATAGAGAATGGTTCAACTACGACTCCATTTGATATGCAGGTTAGAAACAAGACCAGTAGATTGCATATCGCTAGAGAAGCGATAGAGACACTCGGTAAAAATGGAGTTATCTCGGGGGATAAGGCAAATATTATCAGTCAAAAATATAGTAAACTTTTGGATGAACATCTAGCATTTATAAAAGAGACAGGTGATGATCCAGAGTATATAGCAAAATGGCAATGGTCCGGTAGTAGAAAATAACATTGAATAGATTCACTAAGTAAATAAATTGAAAATTGTCGAAATTATAAATAATAATTTAAAAAATTTCACCGCTCGGTAGAGCGATGTTATTTTTCACTACGGGATGGAAAAAAATATCTTAGCAATTAACATTGGAAGCTCCTCAAAGAAGTACCACTTTTTTTCTGATGAAAGTCTTCTTTCTAGTGCACATTTTGAGCGTGACAATGAAAGACATATTGTAACTTATAGAGGGGGCGAGGAGCAGGAGATTAATTCGGAGACATATGAGAATAGTCTGGAATCATTTTATGAAACCCTAAAGACAGGTGGACAGGTCAGTGACGAGAAGCCAGTTTCGGCTATTGGCCTCCGACTAGTTGCTCCGGGAGAATATTTTGCAAAAGACAATCTTGTAAATGAGGAATTTATTAAGAATCTTGAAACTATTGCAAAAAGTGATCCAACCCATATCGTCCCAGTACAGACAGAGCTTGGTTTTGTCAGTAAGCTTTTTCCAGGTATTAATATAGTTGCAGTTTCAGATAGTCGTTTTCACTCAACCATGTCACAGGTTGCAAGACAGTATGCTATCCCAGAGAAACTAGCTAAAGAGAAAGATATATATCGCTTTGGTTTCCATGGGATTTCTGTGGCAAGTATTGTTCATGACCTCCTTAGCCGACCATCTAGTATAGAGAAGAAAGTCGTTGTTTGCCACTTGGGTAGTGGGGCAAGCATAACAGCAGTATTGGATGGAAAAAGTGTGGATACTTCAATGGGTTACTCTCCCCTTGAAGGATTAATAATGAGTTCCCGGGTTGGAAATATTGATGCAGGTGCGGTATTGCGACTACTAGATGAAACAAGTCCAGACGAACTGCATAAATTGTTTTATTTCCAGAGTGGATTATTGGCTTTGAGTGGCCTGTCCGACGATATGAGAGTACTTCTCAGTGCCGAGAAGGAGGGGCACTCTGGAGCACATCTAGCTATTGAGTCTTTCGTTTATGCTGTTAGAAAATATATTGGTGCATATGCAACGGTGCTTCACGGTCTCGATGCTATTGTTTTTTCAGGAACAATGGGTGAGAGGGCCTTTCTTGTGCGAGAGAGGATATGTAGTAACTTGGAATATTTGAATATTCACATTGATTTGGAAAAGAACAAAGTCGCTGTGGGTGGAACAAATATTGCAAGCTCTGGAATACCAATATATATAGTTAATGTGGATGAGGCAGGGGAGATTATGCGAAGGACTGCATTATTATAGATTTCATTTTTGGTGGTATAATATATTTATTAATAGCTAAAATATTTTTTATGTCAAAAGGGGAAACATATAAAAAAGAGAAAAAGAAACCAAAGAAGGTAAAGTAATCGGGATGAAAAAACCACTATCTGTTGATGAGCTAAAGAGTGCTCGAAAACCATTACGAAATGTAAATATAGAACACAGAGAGCGACTGACTTCTCTAGAGCTTTTTGCTGTTTGGATAACAAATAAAGTTGGTTCCATGGGATTTTTTGTTGTCATTTTACTTTGGACAGTCATTTGGCTTGGTTGGAATACACTTGGCCCATTAGAGTATCGTTTTGATCCCTATCCGGCTTTTGTATTGTGGCTCTTTATATCAAACACGATTCAGATTTTTCTCATGCCCCTTCTTCTTATTGGACAGAACCTTTTGGGGAAACATGCTGAGGCAAGAGCGGAGGCAGAGTATGAAATAGACACAAAAGCAGAAAAGGAGATAGAAACCATCCTTATTCATCTTGAGAATCAGAATGAAATACTAGAAAGACTGGAAAAGAAATAAAATGGTGAAAATGAAACCCCGCGCGGTTTTATTTTTTTATCTGTTCCTCAATACTCTCTAATTTCTCCTCCACTTTGTTTAGTGTTTTTTGAAGTTTTTCTATCTGGTTTTCCTCAGAGAGGATTTCTTCCTCTGTTTTTTCTACAATTTTTTTCTCACCCTTAAGACCTGAGATGATAAGACGGTTACCAACAAATACAGAAACAAACACCCCAGTAATAAGTAAAAGAACCGAGCCGATAATGAGAGACAAAGGACCATCTAGTAGACCTGCATAAGAAAAGGGCTCTACCCCAAGTAATAATGCGGTTATAAAATCGGTAGTGTGCCATACTCCTCTCCAGAACAAGACAACGCCAATTCCTCCCAAAAAGGCATAAAAGAATGGTGTATGACTCAGTCTTCCTCTGGTCCTGTCTTCAACTTTATCGAAATATTGTGAGATTTTTTTGAACATATTTTGTAGATTTAGCCTGTATTTGGTTTAATCATACACTAATAGTATAATTGTTTCTATGGTAAACAATAATAAAAAGGTAATCGCCTGTGATCTTGATGGGACTTTGGCCGAAAGCAAATCTACACTTTCCCATGACATGGCCTCAGTTTTATGCAGTGTGTTGCGTCGTCATTTTCTAGTTATTGTCTCTGGTGGGACATTTTCTCAATTTCAAAAGCAGTTCTTGTCTCAGTTTTCCTGCGAACCAGAGTTATTAAGCAATCTATACTTGTTTCCAACAAACGGCAGTACTTGTTATGTATATGATGAAGAAAAAAAAGACTGGAAACAGCTATATGATGAGTCTCTTTCTAGAAAAGAACGTGAAAAGATTGTAACGGCCTTTAGGGAGGTTATTTCTGAATCTGGTATGGATTTCAGTGGCGCATATGGCGAGATTATTGAGGATAGAGGGAGCCAGATTACCTTTTCTGGAAGAGGCCAGGAAGCACCTGTCGATGTTAAAAGGGTTTGGGATCCTGACCAGGCAAAACGTCAAATACTAGTGAGTCTTCTCAGGAGTAAAATACCAGAATTTGAGATGCGAATGGGCGGAATGACCTCAATAGATGTTACTCGTAAGGGAATAGATAAGGCCTATGCAGTGAAAAAGATTGAGGAAATAATGAAAGTATCAGAAAACGACATAATTTTTGTTGGCGATGCTCTTTATAAGGGTGGAAACGATGCCTCAGTCAAAAAAACAGACGTGGATTTTATCCAAGAGGATGGTCCAGGCGATACCATAGAACTTTTACGTGAATACGCATAGCTTTTCTTTGCTTGCATCTGAATTAATGTGTTATAATTTCGATATGAAGTCTGTTACCACCAAAAGACCATGGGGGTCATTTACACGTTTTACAAACAATGAACCATCTACAGTAAAACTATTATATGTAAACAAAGGAGAGGAGTTAAGTTTGCAGTATCATGCCCACAGAGAAGAACACTGGGAGATAATTGAAGGAAATCCAGAAATAACCGTAGGGGACAAGGTCCTATATCCGAAGCCCGGTGAAGAGTTTGTCATTATGCCGATGACCAAACACCGCATTTCTGCTCCAAATGATAACGTAATCATTTTAGAAATATCTATGGGTGAGTTTGATGAAAGTGATATTGTTAGACTTGAGGATGATTATAACAGGACTTAATGAGAAAAAGCACATTAAAAAAACCTACAAAAATTAAGAAAACAGAAGGCCTTCCGCTCGCTGTTTTTTCTGTGACGGGTGGTGTTTGTGCACTTGAGAGAGTAGACAAGAAAACAACAAGCTCACTTTCTCTCTCTTGGAGTACTGATGGCCTGACTTTTGTTTCTGACAATAGAAGAGTTGAAATAAAATTATCAGCAACGAAAAAAGAAAAAATCAAAGACTGTAATCATTTTTCTGTTTCGGGTACTCGGAGTGGTTTTATGATGACATATGTAAGGGATGGCAAAAAGAAGGAAGACAGTGTAATCGTTGTCGCTAAATCAAAAGATTTATACGAATGGACTGTGAAGTCAGAAATACCTAAAGTCGACACAAATCATTCTGTTATTCTGTATAGCAAGCAGTTGGACTTGTTTTCATTGTATCGTGATGGTCTATTTATAAAAAACCAACTAACCAGAACTCTCTCACACTGGAAAGAGAAACCAACTCTAATCTTCACCTCAAGACATGGGATGTTTGATAGTGAAGTCATATCTATTATCGGAGGGGTAGAAACAAAGGAAGGGTCACTTCTCATCTATGATGCCTCAGTAAAAAAAGACAAGGAGCATTTATTGCAGATCGGAGGAGTGCTGTTCGATGTGAATAATCCGAAGCGAATAGTATGGCGATCTGAAGCTCCGCTATGGCAAGGGGTAGTTGAGACAAAAAACAAGACCGATGCAGTTACACCTGTTGGATTTGTGCACTCGGGCCAGAACTTTATTGTCTACTGGCGGACAAAAGAAGGTGGAATGGTTATATCAACCTTTCCAACTTTATACAAGAATACAGAAATATATCAGCACAAAATACTTAATAGGTCAGAGAAGAATCCTATAATAATTTCTAGACCAGGGCATGATTGGGAGGTTTTGGGGACGTTTAATCCCGCGGTTTTTCAGGATGAAAATCATGTTTTGCACATGTTTTACCGGGCCATAGGCAAGGATGGAATCTCTAGAGTTGGCTATGCCCAGAGTGATGATGGCATATCTATCACAAAAAGATTACCCTATCCTGTTTTTGAACCATCTTCGGGGGAGGGAATGCCAAGTGCAAAGATATTTAACGGTCCAACTGGATATTATCCTTCCTATTATACTTCTGGTGGTGGATGGGGTGGTTCTGAAGATCCAAGAGTTGTCAAAATAGATAATCGCATTTACATGATGTATGTGGCGTTTGAGGGTTGGAGTTCTATCCGCATTGCCCTGACTTCTATTTCTGTTAGCGACTTTAAGAAGGGACACTGGAACTGGAGAAAACCCGCACTTATTTCTTCCCCAGATGAAATAAACAAAAATTGGCTTTTGTTTCCAGAAAAAATAAATGGTAGATATGCAATTCTACATACCATCACTCCAGATATTGGAATAGAGTACATAGATGATTTGGATAATATAAAAATTATCTCGAGTGAAAGACCTCAAGGACCGCAACCAGGTCGTGCGGATTTCTGGGATAACAAAATAAGGGGTGCTGGTCCTCCTCCGATAAAGACTAGTAAGGGATGGTTGCTACTCTACCACGCACAAAACAAGAGAGAACCACATAAATATAAACTTGGGGCCATGCTCTTGGATTTGAATAATCCCACAAAAATATTATATAGGTCAAAACACGCAATACTTTCCCCAGAAATGCACTACGAAAACGACGGAAAGCCAGGAGTAATATATGCCTCCGGTGCAGTAATAAGGGGAGACGATTTGTATGTTTATTATGGTGGGGGAGATAAAGTCGTGTGTGTGGCCACCACACCACTGAAAGAATTCTTAAATTATTTGATAACTGGTAATCCCGATTCATACGAACTCAAAAGAGTGGTTTAGTGTTTACTTTATTGACTTTACGAACTTTATAAACTTTACAACTATTATATGTATGTAGTTAAACGCTCAGAGCGAAATCCAATACTCGGTCCACATAGAGAGCATTCATTTGAGAGTTTTGCTGCCTTTAATGGTAATCCAATACAGGTTGGTTCGTCTGTCTACATGTTGTATCGGGCACAGTCATTTCCAGAAACAATAGACGGTAATCAGTTTTCTCTTGCTACTGTTTGTAGGACAGTAAGTGCTGATGGAGTAAATTTCACCGGCAGAGAGGTTTTTATTTTTCCAGAAAATGTTTGGGAGAGATTTGGTTGTGAGGACCCAAGGGTAACAAAGGTTGATGGTAAATATTACATTTTCTATACTGCTTTGTCGGTATATCCTTTTGGTCCGCAAGGGATTAAGGTTGGTTTGGCTATAAGTAGAGACCTAGAGACCGTGGACGAAAAGCATTTAGTAACACCGTTTAACGCCAAGGCCATGACTCTTTTTCCAGAAAAAGTGAATGGAAAATATGTGGCACTACTTACAGCCAACACAGATGTTCCACCATCACACATAGGTATTGCAGAATTTGATAAAATTGAGGACGTCTGGTCTGAAGCTTATTGGAAAAAATGGTATGCAGAATTGGATAAACATACACTAGAAATACCAAATTTCCCTGGCGATCACTTAGAAATAGGGGGATGCCCCATAAAGACAGAAGACGGGTGGCTTATCGTTTATTCCAGGGTTATAAATTATAGTTCTCACGACAAAAAAATATTTGCCATTGAAACAGCTTTGCTTGATTTGGATAATCCCAGAACCGTTATTGGTAAAACAAGGGGTCCCTTGCTTACTCCCGAAGAACAATACGAACAGTATGGTACCGTTCCCAACACCATATTTCCAAGTGGAGCTTTAATCATGGGGGATAAACTTAACATATACTATGGTGCGACAGACACTACCGTTGCTCTGGCATCTGTGGATTTAAAAAGTCTCATTGAATCAATGAAGTTTCCTTACAAAGAGATTGGTTTTCAGAGACTAACCCAGGGTGCTCTCATAACTCCACGCAAGGATAAGTCATGGGAATCAAAAGCCATTTTCAATCCTGGGGCAATAAATATTGATGGGCAGATAAATATTTTATACAGAGCTATGTCACAGGATAACACTTCTGTTCTTGGTCTTGCTCAAAGTGACAATGGCACAGACGTTACTTTCCGTTCGGATGAACCAGTGTACACACCACGAGAATCTTTTGAGAGTAAGGGTGTGCCCAACGGGAACTCTGGCTGTGAAGACCCGCGTCTAACCCAGATAGGTGATATTATTTACATGTATTATGTGGCTTACAACGGGATTACTCCTCCAGCAGTAGCCATGACTTCTATTCTCAAGGAAGATTTCAAAAAGAAAAATTGGGCGTGGTCAAAACCTGTTTTGGTTACTGCAGATGGGGTGGACGACAAGGACGCCTGTCTTCATCCAGAAACGATTAAAGGAAAATATTTTCTGTATCACAGAGTAAATAACTACATCTGTGGAGATTTCGGTTCTACCCCGGCTTTCCCCGAAAGAAATAACTTCAAAAATATTCCGATTCTAATGCCCAGACCTGGTATGTGGGATGGTTTAAAGGTGGGAATATCTGTTCCACCAATAAAGACAAAAGAGGGTTGGATACTCATTTATCATGGAGTGTCTGCGAGATCAAGATATCGTGTTGGTGCTGTTCTGCTTGATTTGGATGATCCAACAACCGTTTTGGCTCGTACGACAGATGCAATTTTTGAGCCAAGGGAGGCTTATGAGCTTGAAGGCCAGGTAAACTATGTTGTCTTTCCATGTGGGGCGGTAGTCAAAGACGATATTATATATATGTACTATGGCGGTGGAGACTCTGTTGTGGATGTTGCCTCAATATCTATAAAGGATTTGCTAGATAGCCTAATCAAGTAAAAATTTATTTTGTGTCTGTAAGAGCCAAACTATATTTTGTGCCTATTATCATAAGTGCTCCAACTAAGATAAAAATATATTGGAACGGAACAAACTGAAGAGTTATTGTGGCAAGTATTGGGGCAATAATAAATGAGATTGGTCTGTTCATTCTAAAAAAACTTATAACATCTGACTTGTCTGGGTGTACCTGCTTGAAAAAATAACTTTCAGAACTGATTTCAACAAAACTAGCCCCGATTCTGGTAATAAATAACAAAGTGGCCCACATCCAGAATACTTTTGCAGTAATGAAGCTTAGAAAAAGAGTGGTTAATCCCATAACTATAAATCCAACTGTTAGAAACTCCTTTTCCCCGTATTTTTCATCTGCCATTTCACCAATCGGAAGTTCAAAAAACACAAACGGTAAAAGCATTATAGTAAACATGAGGCCGATTTCTGACCAGGAAAAGCCGATGTATTTCTCTAGGTATAGTGGTACATATACAACCATAAAAGCATAAAAAAGTTGCAGTAGAAAGTTGGAAACCAAAATGTTAAATAAGTTTTTATTTTTAATATACTCAGAAATCGTCTCTTTTATTTTTATGTGTTTAACTTCTGGATTCTTGACAGATTTTAATCTTTTGAAGAAGTAGTATAAGGGCACAAGAAACATACACGACGCAATATATACAAGCGAATAATTGTTTTTGTAGAGTAGGAGAGCTACAATACTTGGCCCTATGACTATTGTGATGTTAGCTACGGTAAGATATGTTGCTCGGATACTACCAGTCAGAGAATCATCCTTTGATACAATTTCAATAAACACATCCATATTAAACAGAAGAAGTGATATTGCTATAAGATGAATGAGAAAGTATAGGCCAATGAGAAATGGGGTAGAAGTAATAGCCAAACCCAGAGTGGAAAAAAACTCAATAAATATACAATATATGGCAAACTTATAGATGCCGATTTTCTCCAAGATTCTTGAGGCATAGAGTAAAAGAAGAGTGTTTACTATGGAACCTATAACATAAAGACTGGATACTTGTGTTTCTGAAAAGAAATTATTGAGGAAAGTTGAGTTAACGTAAATTATCAGGGAATAGTGAAAGGAAATAAAAATATTCGAAAGAAAAATAGTATTAAGCAACTTGCTCTGCTTGAAAGGCAATAATAATCTATTTATCATACGACTAAGTATAACCTATAAACCAAAAAAATTCATAATCTGGATGCAGTTAGAGGAGTGAGATTTTTTGGTGACCAAGCTGTATAACAATACTGCGCGTGGAGACAAAAAATCGAAGCGACAAATAAATGCGCCAGATTATGAATTTTTTTACTATACACCAAGGATGACTGGTATCACCATTGGCTTCTTTGCAGTTTTCTGGTAAAGAAATCTGCCTATGTTGTCAGACAAGTTTGATTTTACAAAATCAAAGTTAATTGGATTCATTCCTTCCGTTGTGTCTTCTACGGTTTTCTTTATGATAAGTCTAGATTGAGCCAAGAGATCCTGAGATTCACGGACATAGACAAATCCTCGGGCTATAATGTCGGGGGATTTCTTAAGTTTACCTGTCTTGGCGTTTATACTTACTACAATTACAAATATTCCATCTTGAGCAAGCATTTTCCTGTCCCGGATAACCATTTCTTGAACATCGCCAACAGAAAATCCATCAACCATCATTATTCCACTTGGTGCTTCTTCCTTTAGTCTGACCATTCTATTTCCACCATCTTGTATTTCTATAATAGAGCCGTCATCTGGAACGATAATGTTTTCCTTCTGGACTCCGATAGATTCAGCAAGCTCCTGATGTACACGTAACATATAGTGGTTTCCGTGTATTGGAATGAAAAACTTCTCGTTCACTTTCTTGTGTATCCATTCAAGCTCTCCTTTGTTTCCATGTCCAGTAGAGTGAATAAAGACATCTGATGTTCTGTAGTGGATTATTTTTACCCCTTGTCTTGCCAAGTTATCCTTTAGTTTCTGAACAGACCTCTCATTACCTGGAATTATAGATGATGAAAGCAGGACAGTGTCTCTTGGTGTTATTTTGAAATATTTATGAGTCTTGTTTGACATCCGCATAAGGGCAGCGAACTCGTCTCCCTGAGCTCCGGTTGCCAGAACTATTATTCTATCTGGTGGATAGTTATCCATTTCGGCAGTTGTAATAATAGTATGTGGTTTGACTTTCAACATGCCCATCTTGAGAACAACCTCAATATTGTTTTTCATACTTCGTCCCTCTAATACCACTTTCTTTCCGTACTTTTCGGCACTCATTATTATTCGCATAACTCTTTCAAGCTGGGAAGCGAATGTACCAATAACCAGGCGTCCCTTTGTATCCTTGATAATTTTATCAAGATTTTCATAGACCAATCTTTCCGGTGTAGAAAAGCCCGGGTTTTCAACATTGGTTGAATCCATCATAAGAAGTATGACTTTCTCTTTTCTAAATCGGCCAAACTCTTTTTCTTCTGCCTCTGTTGGAATGCCATCATCATGGTCAAGCTTAATATCGCCTGGAGTAACGATGCTTCCGTACGGTGTATCAATGATTATTCCCATTGAGTCTGGGATAGAATGTGTCACTGCAAAAAACCTCACTCTTAATTTTCCAACTGTGATGGCGTCTTCTTTCTCTACAACTTTAATATTGAGTTCTGGAAGATGTGGAAATTCTTCTTGTCTTTTGCGAATCATGACAGAGGTCAGGCTTCGGGTGTAAAGAGGGGGATTGCCGATTCTATCCATTATGTAAGGTATTCCTCCAATATGGTCTAGGTGTCCGTGCGTAATAAATACTGCACGGATTTTGTCTTTTCTGTCCTCAAGGTATTTTGTGTTTGGTAATATATAGTCTACTCCTGGAGTGTCATCATCCTTGAACTGAAATCCCATATCTATAACGATAATATCATCACGGTATTCTATGACCGTCATGTTCTTACCTATTTCCTCCACGCCACCCAAAGGGATAATACGAATATTATCTCCAGAAGATGGGATTATGTCATTATGCTTTTTGGCTACCCGAAGAGACGCACTTCTCTGGGGAAAAGGTTTTTTCATGTGACCACCGTTTCTTCCTTGCGGTCTGTTTTTTCGGAAGTCATCTCCTCGTTTCTTTTCTTGGTTTTCTGTTGTTTTGTCCATATTGTTTATTTTTCTAATAAAATTATTTTGCAAAGATTTTCCAAACATTATTTGTTTCTATATACCATGATGCTATATCACTGAATCTCTCGGATGGGTTAGTCAAAGTTCCTAGTTTAACATCGTGAACTTTTTTGGGAACTATATAGACAAAGTAAGGTGAGTAAGTAAAGACGGCCGGTATGTCGTTTTGTATTTCCTCATTAAAATCATCAAGGTAGGACTTCTGTTGCTCTGGATCAGTCGTTTTTCTTATGCTGTCTAGTAGTTTGTCTACTTTTATATTTGTGTAAAGTGCAATATTTAGTCCGGGTGTGTTTCTCTGTGAGGAGTGCCAGAATGGGTAGAGGTCCAAGTCTCTCCCAACTATTTCACCAAACAAAATAGAGTCATACTTGCGTGGCTTGATAATGTTCTGATTTAAGTCTCCGATTTCAAATATTTTTACCTCAACTTCTGCTCCGATTTTTTGCCACTGGCTCTGAAGGAGGTATGCGGTTTCTTTTAATTCTGGTGCATCGCCAGTAGAGATAGAGAAAGATAGTACTGTGGTGCTTTTTTTGTCCTTTTTTTCAAATATACCAGCATCATTTTGCTTCCAGCCATTTTTTTCAAGTAATGCTTTAGCTTTCTCAACCCTCTCTGCTTCGGTAAGTATGTCTGGAACAGACCCCTCCATTTTTGGTATTGGGCTATCTATAATCTGCCCAAAACCACCTATTATATTATCTATAATAGCTTGTTTATCTGTGGCAATATTTAGAGCACTTCTTACCTCTTTGTTTATAAATACCGGTGCGACATTTTGGTTGAAGAATAGACCAAAGATGCGGGGAAGGGGGGACAAAATTATTTCATCATTTTGAATCTCTAATTCAGATAATACCTTGGGAGAAATGCTGTGAACACTCTCTATATTCTTGTTTTTCAATGCTTCTATAATGTCTTTTTCTTTTTGGTATGTTTTTATTATGAGCTTGGTTATGTATGGTTTTCCAAGGCTATATTTACTGAAAGATACAAGACTGTATTCGCTTGGAAGACCACTAGACGTATATGAAATAGAACTAATCTCGTAGGGACCAGTTCCAATAGGCCTTGTGTTGAACTGGCTGAAAGGGAACTCCTCTATACTTGCTGTTTTCCAAATATGTTTAGGTAAGATGCCTAAAGTCAGGTTTTGGATAAACGGAGAATACGCTTGTTTCAGTGTGAAAGAAACAGTTCTGTCGTCAATTTTTTCAACCTTAACTCCGCTCCAGTTTGTTTCTCTTGGACTTTTGAGTAGTGGGTCTTGCGCCTTTTCTATAGTGAAAACAACATCATCAGCAGTAAGTCTCGTACCATCGTGGAAGTATATATTGTCTCTTAATACAAATGTGTATACCAAAGCGTCATTTGAAATTGTGTAGTTTTCTGCAATATCGGGGACAAGTTCACCGCTCTGGGTTACCTTTAGAAGTCCTGAATATATGAGTGAAGTGAGATCTTTATCTATATCACTTGAGGCAAGTAAGGGGTTAATAAAGCGTGGCGAACCGACGATTCCTTCGGTTAGACTTCCACCGTAGTCTGGGACCTCTACCAAAAAGAGTTTGTTAACCTGATAAAGAAGCGACAGGCCACTTATAACAAATATAATAGTGAAAATATAAAATATGGTTTTCTCAGTTAGTGAAAAAGCCTTAATGACTCTGGATATTCTTGTGCTGTATGGTATGTGCCACTCTTTTTTGATTATAGATTTCAATTGTTCTTTGTCCACAAAATTAGAATTTAGATGATAATTTTACTAGTAAAAGTTGCTGTCTTGAGTTTGGGGTTGTAATTATAGATAATTTACTCACCAAGGATATAATACAAAACCGATTTGCGTATTTTTACGGATGATATAGAAAACTAATTGATTATTATTGAGTTAGAAACAAAAGACTGAATGAAGTTACAACAAAAAGAATTGCTATAATAATTGTGGCAATAAATATTGTTCTCTCTGCTCCTCGTTTTGTATGGTGTCCAGAAGAAAAACCATCTCCACCACCAAATGCTCCTCCAAGACCAGCTTCGGACTGTTGAAGTAGAATACCCCCAATAAGGAGAAGTGACAAAACAATTTGGATGTAAGGTATGCTTGAGACTAAACTCATGATGGATATCAGTATACACTTTTTTCAATATTAAGCAAATCCAGGAGGCCATTGACTCGCGACGCCCCCCACCAGTATACTTTGGTGGATTTTAACGGCTAACCAAACAAAACATGAAAAAAACAAAGCAAAAAAAGGTGTCAAAACCGGCTAGTAAAACGGCCCCAAAGACAGTAAAGACTGTGGAAAATAAAATTATGCCGTTGGGTAGCAGAGTGTTAATAAAACCATTTACAAAGGAGGAATTAATGTCTAAAAACAGTTTTGGTATCATCTTGCCCGATACAGGCTCAAAAGAAAAGTCAGAACAGGGTATTGTTTTGGCTGTCGGTCCTGGTGAATATCAAGATGGAGATTTGGTAAAAATGACTGTTAAGGTGGGAGATAGGGTTGCCTTTTCTAAGTATGGATATGATGAGATAAATGTTGGGGGAGAAGATTTGTTTTTGATAAAAGAGGAAAGTATACTCGCTGTGCTCAAATAGAAAATCAAAAGCTAGTAGTCAAAAGGCTTTTACTTTATAGACTTTAAGGACTTTATAAACTTTTAACTAATTTAATTATGGCAAAACAAATTTTATTTAATGAAGAAGCTAGAAAGGCTCTGAAACGAGGAATTGACCAGGTTGCAAATGTGGTGAAGATGACGATAGGTCCCAAGGGGCGCAATGTAGTACTTGATAAGGGTTATGGTACGCCCACCATTACAAACGACGGGGTTTCTATTGCAAAGGAAATAGTACTAAAGGACAAGTTTGAAAATATGGGTGCGGAGATAATGAAAGATGTTGCAACAAAGACTAAAGAGATAGCGGGAGATGGTACGACAACGTCAGTTATATTGGCTCAGGCAATTATTGGAGAGGGAATGAAACACACGAATATGGGACTTGGGGTTATGGGTGTTCGTATGGGTATTGAGTCGGCAACAGCTGATGTTGTTTCTGCTTTGAAATCACTTGCTAAGCCAATAAATACAAAAGATGAAATTCGTCAAGTGGCTGTAATTGCAGCAGAGTCAGAAGATGTTGGTAAAATTATTGCCAATACAATAGATAAAATAGGGAAAGACGGGGTTGTGACTGTTGAGGAGTCTCAGTCCTTTGGGGTGGAGTCTGAGGTGGTAGAGGGAATGGAGTTTGATAAGGGTTACATTTCGCCATACATGATTACAAACACAGAGAGAATGGAAGCCGAATATAAGGATGTACCAGTGCTTATCACCGACAAGAAAATCTCGGCAATAAAAGATATTCTGCCACTGCTAGAGAAAATAGCTCAAACGGGTAAAAAGGAGCTTGTTATTATTGCGGACGATGTGGATGGGGAAGCATTGACTACTTTTGTAATAAATAAATTACGAGGAGGGTTTAATGTTTTGGCTATAAAAGCTCCAGGTTATGCAGACAGGAAAAGGGACCAACTAACCGATATTGCTGTAATACTTGGTGGTGAGGTGGTGTCGGATGAACGCGGTCTCAAGCTTGATACTGTTGAAACTTCTGTACTAGGTAGAGCAACTAAAATCATTTCAAAAAAGGATAGTACGGTAATTGTCGGTGGAAAGGGTAAGAGAGTGGATATAGAGGTTCGTGTCAGAGAGCTTAAGAAGATAAAAGAAATTACAAAGTCTAAATTTGATGTAGAAAAAATAGAAGAGAGAATTGCAAAACTGACTGGTGGTGTGGCCGTTATACGAGTCGGGGCAGCAACAGAGACGGAGATGAAGTATCTTAAACTAAAAATAGAAGACGCGGTGAACGCCACAAAGGCAGCAATCGATGAGGGAATTGTATTGGGTGGAGGTGTGGCTTTGGTAAAAGCTTCTGAGAAAGTTCGTGCAAGTCTTGATAAGAAAAATCACAACGATGAGTTCAAGGCTGGCTATGAGATTGTTTTGAATGCTTGTGTGGAACCACTCAGACAAATTGCAGTAAATAGTGGCAAGGGAGATGGGTCAATCGTCATTGAGCATGTAAAAAAATCAAGAGGTAATAGTGGGTATGATGCTTTGAAAGACGAATATGTTTCGGACATGTTTGCCTCAGGAATTATTGACCCAGTAAAGGTTACCCGTACTGGACTTCAGAATGCCTCCTCGGCATCAGCCCTACTTTTGACCACCGAGGTGGTCGTGACTGAAGAACCAAAGGATGAAAAGCCAGCACCCGGTGGAATGGATTACTAATCCTGTGATATAATGTCATCTGAGTAAATTTTCAATTTTCAATTTTCAATTTCTAAACAATGAATTAATTTTCAATTTAGAAATTTCAAAATTAGGTTATTGGAAATTGTTTGAAAATTAGAAATTACAAATTAGAAATTAATTAAATATCATGGAAGAGAAAAACTTTTTTCAAAGAAATAAATGGTTGGTTGTTGTGCTTTTAGTTTTAGTAATATTGGTTGTTTGGGGTGTTTCGAAATATAACTCATTTGTCAGAATGGGCGAGCCTATTACTACACAATGGGCACAGGTAGAGAATCAGTACCAAAGACGCTTTGACTTGATTCCAAACATTGTTGAGACAGTAAAGGGTGTGGCACAGCAAGAACAAGAAGTTTTTGGTGCTATTGCAGAAGCTAGAACCAGATATTCTGGAGCACTGACTGCAGATGAAAAAGCCCAGGCAGCAACTCAAGTTGAGTCTGCTCTTGGAAGACTTTTGGTTATTGCAGAAAATTATCCAACACTACAGTCATCACAGGCGTATCGAGACTTGATTGTTTCTCTAGAAGGGACTGAAAACAGGATTTCGGTTGAAAGAATGAAATATAATGATTTGATAAGAGTGTTTAACACAAACGTAAAGACATTCCCATCGTCAGTTTTTGCTAAGGTTTTTGGTTTCGGAGAGAAATCATACTTTGAGATAAAGGAGGGGGTGGAGGTTACTCCAAAAGTAGATTTCGTTAACTAAACTTCCAAATTTGGCGAACTTCTTGTTGCGAAAGTTTAGAAATAAGACATGAAAAAACTATTTGTTTTACTTTGTTTATTTTGTCTGCCAATCTTAGCTCTAGCTTTTACTGTACCTGAGAAACCACAGACTTATGTAAATGATTATGCAAACATGCTTCAGCCGGGTGATGTGACGACACTTGAGACCAAGCTTCGGGACTTTGAAAAAAATACCACAAATGAGGTTGCGGTGGTGACAATAAAATCGCTAGATGGAGATACTATAGAAAATGTTGCTCAAGAAATATTCACAAAATGGGGAATAGGAAAAAAGGAAAAAAATAATGGAGTATTACTTCTAGTTTCTCTTGATGACAGAAAAACTAGAATACACACTGGATACGGAGTTGAAGGAGATTTGACGGATATTGGCACATCATATATTCAGCAAGATGTGATAAGACCCGCTTTCCAGGCTGGAAACTATTCGGCTGGAATAAATGGTGCAGTGGATAAGATGATAGAGGCCCTGGGTGGCAACAACATCGTGCCCGAGGATTATTCTTCCGCCCCAAAGCTAAATGTGAACTGGGAGTATATTCTTATATTTGGTTTTGTTTTACTACAGTGGGTTGGTGCAATATTAGCAAAGTCCAAATCATGGTGGGGCGGTGGGGTTGTCGGTTTGGTAATAGGAATAATAATTTTCTTTGCTCTCTCGTATATTGCTGGAATAATTTTGTCTATAATTCTCATTCCTCTTGGCCTACTCTTTGATTACAAAGTTTCCAGTGCTTACAAGTCGGCAAAAGATAGCGGAAAACATCTTCCTTGGTTTTTTGGCGGTGGAGGATTTGGCGGTGGTCACGGCGGATTCGGTGGAGGAGGGTTTGGCGGTTTTGGTGGGGGGTCATCTGGTGGTGGTGGTTCCTCTGGCTCGTGGTAAAAAATGTTCAAAATCACCCCATCTGCGTTGTTGCAGTTCAATTTTGCTCGTTCACCGTACGTCTAGTACGACTCACTCACAAAATTTCCTGCGCCTAGCATCTGAGGCAATTTTGAACATTTTTTGATACAATTGTCACATATTAATTAATACTAGATTTATGGAAAAATTAGATCCAAGGTTACATTTTGTTGTTGTTACTGGGATAATAGTAAAGGACGGAAAGTTTTTAATAATGAAAAGGGCTCCAACAGAGAAGGCTTTTCCTAATATGTGGACTGTGCCGGGGGGCAAGCTTGTCTATCATGAATATTCTAAACTTCCACGTACATCACAAAAGTCTCCACAATGGTATCATGTGGTTGACTGGGTTCTCAAAAAAGAAGTAAAAGAAGAAGCTGGAATTGAAATAAAAAAGCCGGAATATCTTTGCGACTTGGTATTTGTCAGACCTGACGGATTTCCTGTAGTTACTTTGTCGTATTGGGCAGAGTATAAATCAGGCAAAACAAAATGCGGAAAAGATTTAACTGACTTTGCCTGGGTCACTTTGAAAGAAGCTAAAAAGTATGATTTGATAGACGGAATTTGGAATGAACTTCGAGATGTTGAGAAGATTTTAAGGGAGAGAAAATAAATACGGAGAGATGCGAGAGTGGTTTAATCGGCAGTCCTGGAAAGACTGTGTGGGGGTAACCCTACCGGGAGTTCGAATCTCCCTCTCTCCGCCAGATGTCCAAGTTAGAACCTTAGGTACGGCAAGGGTTTCTGAGGCGGTTTTAGAACCCTTGCCGCCGACTTTTGGGGGATCGAACTTGGACAATTGTAAGTCCATAAGAACATCAAAGACTGGCGTCCATATCGGCGTCAGTTTTTGATTTCTGACCGTGAACCCCTCAATACAGAGCTTCAGTACCGTCCGTTTTTGGCTTGTGCCACTCTTTTGGTACACCTCATCAGCATGATCCGTAAAGTCGAGAAGCTCGTTAAATTTCTGCACGAATTTATCGGACTTGCCCTCAAGCTCGGCCAAGCGATCCTGATACATTTCTTTCTCCTTAAGAAGCTCGTCCTGAATTTTTATAAAGACCTCTGCATCAATGATGCGTTTTGAGCGATCCACAACAATATTGCGGATCTGCTGTTGCACCCTGATCAGGTCGTGCTTGATGCTTTTACGTTCGTTTTCCTCCTGATCCATCCGCTCTTTTGCGAAGTGCTGGAAGTATGCATCCAAGACCGTCTTGAACTTAAGCGGCAACTCGACTCGTGAGAGATATGCCACGACCTGTTCCTCAATGAGCTCGGATCGCGTGTACTTTCTTTCTGGACACTTGGCATCACGCCGGTGGGAGCAGTTATAGTACAGATGACCTTTTTTCACCTGACCACTCAACATAGAACCGCAGTAACCGCATCGCATGAAGCCGGTAAGCGGAAAGGTGTGCTTGCGAGACCGATCGGCGTAGTGATTGTGCTGGGCGATAATCTCCTGCACATCATCGAAAAGCTTCTTGGTGATGAGCGACGGGAAGTTTGCCTGATTGGTGGCCGATCGTGTTTTTATAAGACCGTAGTAGATCGAATTTTGAAGCATCCTCTCAACACCTTTCTTTGAGACGCGCTTGCCGGCTTTGCTTTTCAAACCACGCTTTGCCAATTCATCACCGAGTGTGTAATAAGAAAATTTGCCGGTAGCATACAGCTCAAAACCAAGCTTCACATATGGTGCTCGAACGGTGTCCACGATCAGAGATTTTGTCTTCCGATCGTTCATATAACCGATTGGAGCATATCCGGGGAACCTGCCACGCTCTACGGCCTCTTTGAGACCCTTCCTGACCTCCCAGCTGATGTTCTGGGACGTCCATTGAGCGATCGATGACATGATGTTCTCGACCAGCTCTCCGGAGAAAGACTCGTCAAATTGCTCGACTACCGAGATCAATCGAACATCATGCTTTTTGAGCATCATCTTGATGGCCGCATAGTCGGCAACGTTGCGACACATACGGTCCAACTTGTGCATCAAGATCGCATCGACCTTGTTATCGGTTTTTGCCCTGTGAAGCATCTTCTGAAGCTGTGGTCGCTCGACAGTACGAGCTGATTCACCCTTTTCCTCATAGATACCATCAGGCGCAAGATTCCAACCGTGATCCATGCCGTACTTCTGGCACGCTTTGACTTGCGCCGGAATACTCAGTTCTCGTTCGGCCTGACGAGAGGTAGAAACTCGGCCGTAGACTAAATAATTCATAATTTATATTTGTTAGATAGCTTGAGGGCTCTCCGTTTGGAGAGCCCTGGCGATTAATATTTTTTTATGTGATACACCAACCTTCCTAACATCTTGACCTCGCTCAGAGGATAGGATTTCTTAAACCCTTCCTTTTCTGGCCGGATTTCTAAATGATCACCTCGTTCGTGGTAGTAGATCATGGTTAACCCGTGAGGAGTGCTCATGATGACAATGTCGCCGTTCTTTGGAGCGTGATCGGCATCGAGAATAATAAAATCTCCCGCAAGAATGCCGGCGTCGGGCAAAGGGTGCTCTGATACTCGAACTCCGTACACTCGATGCCCCGGACTAATCGACTCCTTTGGCATCATAACGAAGTCACTCGTTCGACTCAGATGACCATCGAGATCATCGATGGGAATCGCAACGAGCACCGGCAATTTAAAATGACCATCGCTTGAAAAACTTTTTTTCAATTCTTCCAACCCTTCCTCGAGCTTACTTGCCGCCTCGTGTACACGCTTCTCACCGACATTTTTAATATCAAATTTATAGTCACTTTCCATGCTCACCTTTTGGATTTTGCCCTCTGCCCAATGTCTCTTCACTTCCTCTTCGGGAAGCTGATACGCCTTAGCGAAAGCCGTCAGTTGTTTGTTGGACGGAACACGAGCACCGTTCTCCAGCTGGCTTATATAGCTCGAGGAAAAGCCGAGCCTCTTCGCCATCTCCTTGATGCTCCAATTATTCGATTCTCTTTGCTGTTTTAGATATGAACCAAATGACATATTTGTTGATTTTGCTTAATCCTGTAACTACGACCTGATGGGTCTAGTATAGTTGCTTAATATGACTGTAGAGGTCTAAAAGTTAAACATATGAACAAATCACCAGTGAATATAAAACTCCGTGACCTTCGAATCAAGAAAGGGCTAACGCAATATCAGCTAGCCCGAATTCTTGGTTTTAGGCACAACACTGCGATCAGCCGGTACGAGACTGGCCGGAAACGGCCGAATCTCGAAACAGCCCAGCGGATCGCTTTGGCTCTCGGAGTCAGAGTAGAGGAAGTTTTCTTGCCTTAGGCAAGGTGGAATCAGAAAAGTGTGAGGTCACTTCTATGAACCAAACCACCGCATGTCCAAACCAGACAAAGATGAGGAAGCTCTTGTTGAGCTTACTCGCAATGCGCTCGCCGACGTTCTCGGTCGAGAGCCTTCCCGACAAGAAGTTTGGAAAGTCCACGCTGGTTTTAAGCGTATGGCATTCATGCTTTTGGATCACATGGATCACATCAAAAAACATGAGAACGAAAATCCTGATCAAGAGACTTATCCGGACGACATGGAAACGGATGACTCGGAAGGCTCCGACGAGGAGAGAGCTACTGGCACGGAGGGAGAGTTTGTTGACTAACTTCACCATCCGGGAACTTGAAAATCCAACTATGCGACGAGACTTCTGCCGAGCGATGGACAACATCGATCGCGCTCTGCCGAAATCTAGAGAATGGTAGACCGAGCCTTACTCTCCCCTCAATGGCACGCCACCTTATTGAGAGGAGCGATAAGGCGCGGTCGGAGTTTTGGCCGACTCCCACGCCTTTATTTTTCGTGTATGTCGGATGAAAAAATAACAATTCGAGATCTTCGCAAAGGCGACTGGTATTGGATCAGCAAGGTGCTTCTCGACGAATATGGAAGCACTTTGGGTCCGATCGGTATCGCTATTTATAACTGCCTGGCAGAGCACGCGAACCAGGAGGGTTTTTGTTTTCCTGCTCATAAGACCATAGCTGACAAGATCGGCGCGAGTATATCGAGCGTGCAAAGAGGTATCCGACAACTCATTAAACTTGCGATTATCCGAAAGAGTCGACGACGCTATCACAATGTGTACTACCTGTTGAAATTAGATAGGTCAGTGAGACCGAACTCAAATAAGATCGGTCAGTCGGACTTGCACATCGGTCAGAGAGACCGGTCAGATCGGTCTCGGGGAACTACTAACAAGACTAAAGAAAAAGAATTTATTAATAAGAATAGCCGAGCCAATCAAGAAACTGTGGATAACTTAGGGTCGATGAAAGAAATGCTCGTTGAAAAGATGTCCATGAATGGCTCAAAGAGAGGGCGGTCGGCAATGGATGACACGTGATTGCCCGTTGACCAGCCGGGACGTAGTCGACCCCGGACGGAAACAATTTATTAATTAACCAATGATCGAGGATTTCTGAAAGCCCCGTCAACAAGCTCCAGCCCAAGAAACCTCCAGCGCCAACTATGGATCAATTGAATATAGGCAATTGCCCTCATTGCACTAATATCATTTTCAAAAATGGAGAGTTCAATTCCAACGCCTCGTTTACGATGCGTTGTCCGAGCTGTCAGAAACTCCTTGAGATCGAGATCAGAACCAAAATTGAGATCACCATAAAACCTGCTGAAAGATACATGCAGGAGAAAAAGAAAAAGTTCGGGAAACTATCAATTGCTTTTCTCTTACCGCTTCCGGCTACCCATTACGCGGTATGTGCTTGTGTGATGTGTATACACTCTATCTTTTAAGCGAGTGGCTCGTTGATTACTGCAACAGATTTCCTAGTCGATTCTTTACACTTGCGAAAGAATCTTTTTCGGAATCAGGCAGAGACCCTCCTCGAGGGAAATCTGTAGTTTGAGGATTTATAGGATTACCATCTTCAAACATTGCATATTGCAGATGGGGGCCGGTTGAAATACCGGTTGATCCCACATAGCCAATAACATCCCCTTGAGTGACCGTGCTTCCATTTTTGACATCCTTAGCGATCTTTGAGAGGTGGGCGTACTGGGTCAAGTACTTTCCATGTTTTATTTCCACAGTGATTCCTAGACCGCCCTTTGTGCCAGCCACGGTGACTTTGCCGTCAGCAGTAGCGATAACAGGAGTTCCGGCATCAGCCGCGTAATCAATGGCACGGTGAGGAGTGACCTGTTTGGTGACGGGATTGGTGCGCTTGTAGCTGTAGCCGGAACTTATACGAGCGTAATTGAGAGGAGATTTGAGGAATTGCCGAGCAATGGAATTTCCCTCGGCATCGTAGAATTTGTCGTTATAACGAAATGCCGTGTATGTTGTGCCACTATTAATAAATTTTGCGGCCAATACCTTGCCGGTACCGGCATCTTCGCCATCTAAGGATCGTTTTTCATAGACAATAGAAAACGAATCTCCATTCCTGATATCAGTAGCAAAGTCGATATCACTTGAAAAGATATCAGCTATCTCCATAGTGACTTTATCTGCAACGCCAGCATTTTGAGCCGAGACAAAGAGTGAGTCGGTTATAGTTCCATTGGCAGTTACATTTTGTATCTGATACGGAATAGGTTTCGTGACTGCCTTAAAAGTGTCATCTTCCTTTACCACAATGACAACCGTTTCGCTTGTAAGCGGATATTCCACTGAAGCAAATGCCTCGTTTATAAAGATTAACTTAATAACCTTGCCGGTTTGAATTTTAGTAAAATCAAACGCATCCTTTGAGGAATTGATTACAGCTAACGCCTGATCATATGGGATCTGGAAAGACCCTAGGATTTTAGTAAAAGTGTCGCCGGGCTGTATTTTATACTCGGCGACGGGCTCGTTATTTAAAATTTTTGAACTTACGAGGGGAACGGACGCCATCAGGATACCCCCGATCACTAACGGAATTATTATGTTCATTGACTGTTCATTTTAACAAAAACAACCCCTCATTTCAAGCCGAATTAGAGGCCTATAAATAAGCTCCTAATGACAAATTAGAGCACTGAGAAAAACAAAAGGAAGCCTGAAAGGCCCCCTTTTTGCCGTTTGTTTGCCCCCATGGCGAGCTTTTACTCGACCTTAAAGCCAAACATCATACTGGCCTCTAGGTGCTCGGCAATGTGACAGTGTGCCATCCATTCGCCAGGATTAGTCATTTCTACAAGGATCTCAACGGTATCACCGTTTTGAATGAGAGTCGTATCTTTCCAGACAAGGTTGTTATTAGGTTTGCCGTTGGTGGAAAGCACCAAGAATCTCTGGCCGTGAAAGTGGATCGGATGCTGCATCGGATGCATTGAATTTGGATCATTGGTGATTTTGATTTTCACCTTGTCGCCGACTTTGAATTTCCAATCAATATCCATATTCTCCTTGCCAGTGTCTTCGTCTTGAATAATCCACTTCATCATTGCTGGGTTAGATACGACATTCATCGCCACGTTGTTTTCTTCCCACTCAATAGGATCGCCACTTGCCACCATTTCACTGTTGGACATCATGTCTTGGCCACCCATCATGTTCATATTATGACCGCCGGTATTGTTTTGCATCATACCCTGCATTTGCATACCTATATTAATGGTAAGCTTAAGTCGCTTGTCTGCCGGTTTATTGAACGATGATCTGAACGCGTCAATTTCTGACTGTATATCCTTATTTGACCGTAGTACTGCAAATTCTTTTTCGAACGAAGCGGCGACCTTTTCGTTGGAGACTATAATTGTTCCAAGCGTATAGGTGCGATCCGGAGTTTTATGCTCAAGTTTGTATGATCCGGCATTTGCAAACAGTACTTCAACGACGGCTCGCTCGGAAGGGCCCAGAACCACGCCGTCGATCCACGTTTCGCGTTCGTATTTACCGCCATCAGCTCCCACAAGCTTTATCTTTGCGCCGGGGATAGAAAGATTAAATACTCTGGTATTTGCGGAGTTGGTGATATAGAAACGGATGACTTCTCCTGCTTTTGTGGCAAGTGCATAGTTTGTCTCACCATTTACGAGCATAGTATTGCCGAACCTGCCCATAAGAGTTCGATCAGCAGATGCTTTGCTGAACGTCGCAATTTTGCCGTTTTCTATGAGAATATCGTCTACAAACAATGCGACTTCACGATTAACGGGAGACCAGTAATTCGGATCGTTGGGGGTAACAAGATAGTTGCCGTAGAGACCGAGTTCCTGCGCATAGTCTTCTCGAATATGCGGATGATACCAATACATGCCCTCGTCAGGGAATTTAATCCTGTACGTGAAAGACTCTCCCGGCTTAACTTCTTTCTGAGTTACATCCGGTACACCATCAAATTTATTCTCCAGTCGCACCCCGTGCGAATGGATCGTGGTATCGACATCGGTGTTGTTGGTGAAATTGAGCGTTACTTCCGCACCTTGATCCACTTTAATCATAGGTCCCGGAATCATGCCGTTATATGCGAGCATTTTAACCACGTTATTGCCAATCGTTTTCTTTACTATTGAGGCAGAAAGATTATATGTGTCGCCATTTTTAAGCTCGATCGTTTCCGATGCCTTGGCTTCTGCAAGACCTGTGATATCAGTAGAGAAATTGCCAGCCAATACTTTATTGCCTGTATCTGACTGCTGTAAAAGGACAATCCCGCCGATCACAACTACAACCGCAATGATTCCTATAATTACTTTATTATTCATATTTTTTATTAATTAATTTATAATTTCTCATACTGCGATCAAGTCCCTCTCAACACGCTTCAATAGCACTGCATTCACCGCAACTATTATCGAGGACACACTCATGAGTAACGCCGCAAATGCAAGGACATTGTAAATTGAAGCCCAGAAAAGATTTTGCTTCATTTTGCGAACCGTCGCCTTGCTCAAAGTTATTGCTCGAAGAATGTCTAACGGGTCAGATTTCATGAGAACAACTTTTGCTGTCTCAATTGCAACATCCGTGCCTGCACCAATTGCAACACCTACATCAGCTTGGGCAAGTGCTGGTGCGTCATTAACACCGTCTCCCACCATTGCAGTGAATTTTCCCTCGTCCTGAAGTTTTTTTACATATTTGGCTTTATCTTCTGGAAGAACTTCGGCAAAAATCCGATCAATGCCTAATTCCTTTCCTACAGCTTCGGCTACTTTTTTATGGTCACCAGTAATCATAGCTATTTCAATACCAAGTCCTCTGAGTGCAGTTATTGCTTTCTTTGCACTTGGTTTAATTGTATCAGCGGCGGCGACGACACCAGCGAGCTTACCGTCAATTGCTATCAAACTCAAAGTCTTACCTTCGCTCGCGAGACGATCAAGGGTAGCTCGAGCATCACCAATATCCACTTTGTAATCAACAAGAAGTTTTTCATTACCAGCAAGTACAACCTTTCCATCAATGATGGCTTTCAGTCCATGCCCGGCGATAGACTCAAATTTTTCAATTGCTTTAAGCGGGGTTGCGCCTTTTTTTGTCGCTTCTTCCATGATGGCTTTTGCCAAAGGATGGTTTGACCCAGCTTCAACACTCGCTTCATATCGGAGTATTTCCTGTTCGTTAAAATCATTGAACGCTCTAACATCCGTAACCTGTGGTTTTCCTTCGGTGAGCGTGCCTGTTTTGTCGAGTACAATTGCTTGGATTTTTGAGACTTGTTCTAGGGTGGGAGCGTCTTTTATAAGAATATTATGTTTTGCTCCAAGACCGGTACCAACAGCTACAGCTGTTGGAGTAGCAAGTCCAAGCGCATCGGGACAGGCAATAACAACCGTGGCGATCGCAAAGGAGAGAGCCAAGAGAAGGGGTGAACCAACTATAAAATACCAAATAATAAATACCAAAAGACCTGATCCTACAGCCGCAATGACCAAGTACTTTGCAAACCTATCAGCAATTCTTTGTCCCGGTGCTTTTGAATTCTGCGCTTCTTCAACCATACGGACAATTCGAGCAAGAGCAGTATCTTTGCCGATTTTTGTTGCCTTGAATTTGACCGAGCCGGTAGTATTGATTGACCCACCGATTACCTGATCTCTGATATTCTTAGTAGTAGGGATTGACTCTCCGGTAACCAATGATTCATCGATAGCCGTTTCTCCCTCAATGATCTCACCATCCACAGGAACCTTATCTCCTGGCTTAAGAATAATGATGTCGCCGAGTTGTATATCGCTCGTTGAAACCATAATCTCCTTACCATCTTTGAAGACTCTGGCTTGAGGTGGTACGAGATTAAAAAGTGCCTGAAGGGCGTCCGTTGTGCCACGTCGAGATTTCATTTCCATCCAATGGCCAAAAAGGACAAAGGTTATAAGCATGGCGGCCGCTTCGTAGTACGAATCTGCGCTCCCGATCAAAGTAAGCAAAACGCTGAAACCATACGCCGCCGTAATACCGACGGCGATGAGTACAGCCATATTTAGCATTTTATTTTTCAATGCAAAATATGTTGAGTAGAGAAAAATCCATCCGGAATATAAAAATACCGGTGTTGTTAGAATGAAAAGAAGCCACGGCAAAGGAATTGGGGATGGCAGATTAAGCTTTAGAAACTCGGTACCTAGGGGCGAATACAAAATTATAGGAATTGTGAGGATAAGCGAGAAGAAAAATTTATTCCGAATATCTATCTCCATGAGCCGTGCCATTTCTCTACCGGCAAGACCTGTATGATCCATACCCATCGTCATGGACATGCTCATCTTAAATTTTTCCCAGAATCCCATTTTGGATGGATCACCCATTGTATGCCCAACATGAGCATTGTGATCCGTTTTTGCCTCAGACTTAACAAATCTCATTCCACATTTGGGGCATGAGCCGGGCTTGTCTTGTTGCACCTCCGGATGCATAGGACAGGTGTAGATCGTTCCTGATTCTTTTTCTTGCATTATATGATTGTGTTCCATAGTTTTTATTTAAAATTGCCAATTAAAAGTTCTGACCGTATCGGCTATTCCGGTGATTTTTAATTCGATCGATTTTGGAGCCGGCGTTATCGGACTGAATACAAGCACTCCTTCTCTGTGATGGCCTCCGGCCGGCGCACCTTCCCAGCGTAATGGCTTGTATTCCTTATCATCATCCATAAGCACTGCCACATTGGTCATATCCTGATCCAGTTCCACGGAATGAGTATTTAGGACAACATCAAACTTCCACTCTTTCGATTCCAAGGATAGGTCAGACGGGGTAACTGTCACCGTCACACTTGCTTGTTCATCGATTTTAGATTCCCATTTTTGTATCGTATCTAAAGTTTCTGAATTGTTTTCGGTCGGGCTGGAAGCAGGTTTTGGATTATAGAAAATAAGAAAGCCTCCTATAAACGCAAGTGCTAATACAAATGTTGTTATCGCTTTATTCATGATTTTTTTTGAATTTAGTAATTCTGGTCACCATATATCCGATGCCAAATACATTGGAAGCGAGACCAATCCAGAAAAGCTCAACTTGATACTGTGCTACGAAGGTGACGATTCCTGTCACTCCGAGAATAGGCACCAGATTCACTAGATAGTGGGCACAACAGGAGATCATGGCCGCTGTGGAGGTTGTTCCAGATACGCCGACCACTTTGCCCATGCCCTGGCCGCTATGCACCAAGCCTTTGATGTACTGGTACAAGGCAATCTGAATTCCGAAACCTACTACCAAACTTATAATAAAATACCAAAAATCTGCGAACTGGCTTTGAGCAAAACTCCAACCGGAGACCAATGTGAGCACCGCAAAATAAACTCCAAGCAGGATCGTGCTTGCAATGATTCCATACAGAGCTGGTTTTGCGATGTTGTTAGTCATAGTTATTTTGTAATAAAAGCTGTGGGGTCTTTCTCAAATTGCTGTTTACAATGATCAGAACAAAATGAATATTTGATGCCTTCGTGAACAAAATCGATACCTTCCGTAGGAGTCATTCCGCATACAGGGTCTTTAGATACACGAATCGGTTTTTTGCCGTCTCTGTCTTTCCAAAATTTAAAAATTGATTTGATATTGATCATGTGTTTGAGGAATTAGCTGTTAGTTGCTTTCGTCGAGGGATGAAGGCTGGAGTTTTCTTGGCGTATTCATCCCATAAGACTCCGAATTCTCTTTGGGAATCCTTCTCTTCGCTCTTGGCAAGTCGTGTGTACATCCATATAAGTATAGGCAACATGATAAGTGTGAGGAGTGTCGGCCATTGCAAGAAGAATCCAAACATAATCAATATGAAGCCAATGTATTGCGGATGGCGGATGCGAGTGTAAGGGCCAGTGGTTGCCAAAGTATGATTCTTCTGCGCTTCATAAAGTACTTTCCACGCTTTAGAGAGAAGCACAAAGCCGTAGAAAATCAGAATATAGCTGGCAATATGGAACGGTCCGAAGTGTGGATCACCACCCCAGCCAAAGAAGTCTTCAAAAAGATGCCCAGAGTTGTGTGATAAGAAATCAATGCCGGGGAATTTTGTAGAGAGCCATCCGGAGAAAAGATATATCGTAAGCGGAAAACCATACATCTCTGTAAACAAGGCGACAAGAAACGCCGAGAATGCGCCAAATGACCGCCAATCTCTCGATGTTTTCGGCTTGGTAAAGCTGAAAGCAAAGATGATGAAGACCAGCGAATTTATGATGACAAGAGGCCAGAGGCCGTAGGAGTTTTCCATAATGATTTTTTAGTGGCAACATCCATGGCCAGAGTGATCTTTGCTATCCTTATCGTCTTTATCTTTGGCCTCCCCGTCGGCATCCATTTTTTTCTCATCGGAATGTTTATGTGATCGACCCATCATAAAGAAGTGGGCTATTACCATTACTGCTACTCCGCCAAATATAACCCATGATGAAGCACCTAGAGCTTTTCCTCCTGTTCCAACAAAAAGGAGCAGTAGAAGCGGCACAGCACAGCAGACTACCATCATCCACATCATGCTGTTGTTACCTTTCCCGTCGTGATTGTGCATAAATTCTTTTAATAATTACTTACTAATAAGACTTGAATTGTGCATCCACACGAAATAGGAAGCGAAAATCCAAGCAAAAACGAACATATAGATTGCACCAAGGATGAAGCTACCGAAACTGATCCACGTAAAGCCGGGCAGGGTTTCAAAAATGGTGTGATGAAGCTGTATCCCGGCCGCAGACCTTAACGGAAGAAATCCGCCCAACACACAAAGAACATATGCCACCTCGGCTCCAAGAACACATTTCCAGCCGTATGATTTTAGTGAGAGATTCATATTTAGCGATGATTAATCTAACCTTTTTTAACAAACTTTTCCGGATCATTGATAAATTCAGTTTTGCACTTCTCGGAACAGAAATAATATTCTGTGCCTTCGTATTCGAATGAATGTCTGACATTTTCAATATCAAGCTCCATGCCACACACCGGATCAAGCACTTTTCTTGACGGATGGTTATTTTCCATAGTTTTCATAAATTATTTTGCATTGTTAATAATATTTTGAATGATTTGGTCAACTTCTTTTGGCCTCTCACCCAAATTTGCTTGAGGGAAAAACTGTTGTAGAACAATTGGCCGCATGCCGGAGATAAAGGTTTGACCGTTTTTGGTGTACACATTTATTTTGCAAGGCAGACAAAGGCCAATCTTAATATCAATGTCTAGAAATTCGCTGGCAAACTTGGCATTGCAAAATTCAACTATCTTGAACGGCTCTCTCTTAAAGCCCTTCTCGTCCAAGGTTTTCTGCACATCGTGGATATGCAGAATCCTCATGCCAGCTTTGGGGATCTCTTCCTCTACGCTTCGAACTGCTTTGTCAAAAGATTTTGCCGTAGTTATTGTGTAATCGAATTCCATATATTTTGTATGCTTAATTGTAATTAACTGCTCAAATCTTTTTTCTTCTCTTCGAATTCTCTTTTATCGATTTCGCCTTTTGCATATCGCTCTTCAAGAATCTCGAGGGCTGATTTGCCGTGACGAGGCTTGTCCGAATTGTTTTTGCCACTTACTTCTTTCACGATCCAGACGATGAAGAGGATAATGGCCGCCCAAAAGATAATCATCATAATTCCTCCTCCCAGGCCCCAGCCGAACATACTCCCATAGTAATTTCCCATCATAGTTTTATATTTAATTTAGTAATTAACCGACGTACTTTCACGCATAGTTATTTGTTTGATAAGGCGTACAGGTCCACGAGCTCTTTAATGGCTTTGTTTTCTTGCTTAGCATCGACAAGCATATGCTTGACGTGACCACGAAGGTGGTTGGCAAGAAGAACTCTGTCCATACTTTTAAGCGAGAGCTGAATTGACCGAGATTGCGTTATCAGATCAACGCAGTACTTTTCTTCTTCTATTGCTTTTATCAAGCCGTCCATCTGGCCACGAATGATCCTGGCTCGGTGGGTGGCTTTCTTTTTTAGCTTTTGATCTAACATGATTTAAGGGTTTATGAGCTAATTTAGATTAGTTATTATATCGACCTTTACCTATACTCTATACCCCCATACCCTATATGTCAACCATGTCATTTGTGGATAATCTATATTCCACACCCACCCTGTTGTCGTTGTGGTGCGACCGTTTCTCCAGTCCCAACTCCGCACCCACTTCCACCCCTCTGTTGCCCTGACTGGGGAACTTGAGCGGAAATCCTTGCAAAGCCTGAACCGCTTGAATATTCCGCTCCAAGAAGCATTTGTGGAGTTACAGTCTTAGAATCAATACCTTTTATTTTGAGATATTGAGCAATTGTCTGATACTGATCCGGGAACCAACTCATGTTGGCCGTTATGGCCGTATTCCACATTTGATCTTCAGTAGCTCCAATTGATGCCAGATATTCCAAAAGTCCGAGCATGGCCATGCCATGATTACAGTCCGGGAAATGCGTTGAATTGTTGCAACATGGCCTGTAAATACCTTTCGCAATTTTTTCCACAAGTGACTGCTGATCTGGCGTGAGTGTAGCTAGAGTATGTTTGCTGTAATGATCCATTACCGATCCGGTCGTTACCGTCCACCCTCCAACTGATGCCATGTTTGTAGGTCCGCCATACCTCGGGTCCATAATGGGTCCGCTCTCAAGAACCTGATTTTTATTGGCCAAGCCATATGCCCACAGCAAGTTGAGTTCCGTTACTTGTGACAGTTTAGAAGGATCGATAGACCCGTTTGCGACTAAAGTAGCCAACATTTTCTCTTCTGCCTCAAGTGGCAAAATGTTTCCGCCGTCAACTAAGGTTGCCTGCCCGTTTTGCGAAGTTCTATTCTTTGTAGTCTGTGCTTGCAACGAGGGATTCCCATTGTTATAGATCATAGCTCCTGCGACCATGACTCCGGCAATGACGATGGCTATCGGAAGCATGTACTTATCACCAAACTTTTTCGGCACTTCTTGGACTGGTTCCTCTTGTATTTCATGTTCTGTTTCATTTTCCATGTTTTATTTATTTTTAGTTTTTATTATTCCTTACAACAATCGACTAGCTTGCTAATAAGGTCCTCTTTTGTCATCGGCTTTAGAGAACCGGATTTGTCATGAATGTTTAACTGACCATCCTCAACCTTTTTTATCCCAGCCACGTTTATCAATTTCAATCGCAATGCCCAAAAGAGAGAGTAAACCTCATAGGCCTTCTTGAACATATCTCGCGACTCTTCTTTTTTACCCGATGAGAGGAGCTTAGTACCGACTTCCATCATTCGCATCGTGGCGGCGAGCAAGTGCTTGGTGATGCACCATGTCTCGCCCTCGTGCTTATCAATCATCTTCGCTAAGAGCTGTTTTCTGATCTCTCTTGTCTGGTTCAACAGATCAAAGTATCCATCATTTCCTGTTTTCTCGGCGGTGAAGTAGAAGTGCTCTTCCAAGCTAATCAGATTCATAATAGCGATACTCAAATCTTCCTCCATCGAAAGATCAAGTTCACCGGTAGCCTTGAGCTTGTTTACTTTTTCAATTAACTCTTCCATTGTTGGTTGTTTGTCCATATTTTTGGTTCGTTAATTTAATTCTCCGATTTTGGCAAAAAGCATATCGTTTGCTATTGCCATATTCGGATCATCAAACACATATCTGACGACCGCATCTTTGTCGAGAACTATATATGTGTGGCCAGGCAATGACCCTCTATGCATTGAGGAAGCTGTTGTTAATATACCCAACTGCCGAGAAGCATTAGCATTCGCATCAAACATGGTAGTGGCTTTAGCGAGTTGTGGCATTTTGGCTATTGCTGTTTGCCAGTCTTTTGCAGAATCAACTATGACTGATATGGCTTGAATTTGATCGCCATTGAACCTCTGATCGCCGCCGAATGACGCCATTTGATTCCAACAAGCTGGATAGCACATAAGGCCCTCGTTAAAGAACAAAACCGTGTTCTTTCCTTTGAAGTCAGCGGCGGTGTATACCTTTCCGTCTTTATCTGACAGTTGAATATCGGGCATCGGTTTTCCGATGAGAGAATTTAGTTGTTCATTGGTTTGAGCCCCAGATGATCCACTATGCATGCTATCCATATTGCTGGCACTTGCATTAGAAGGATTTTGATTTTGTTGAGAATTATCGGGTGAAGTCCTGAATAGAAAATATCCAAGAGCTAACACTGCGACAGAAACGATAACGATCGTAACCACGGGCATTTTCTTGTCATTATTATTTTTGCTCATATTTTTGTTTTTTATATTGCTTGATAAATACGTACGAGATGCTTGCCACTACGCCGATGAACAGAAGCGCCCAGATGTATTCGGGGATTAAGGTCACGAAGCCATTAATGGCACCCAGGAACTTTGCATTCCATAGGTTCATTTCCAACTGATAGCTTGAATGAGTGAATAACTTATTACTGAAAGCTAAGTAAGTTATATAGCCACCCATGAGGAGGAATATCAGTCCGGAGATCAGTTCTGAAACCGTAATACGCCAACTGAAACCTCCAATTCTCATCGCCACAGTTTTCCTTGCGTTAGTGAATCGTTCGGTTAGGTTCGCCTTATCGAGGAAAGCCGCAATAATGAACAGAGGCAGTGTCATGCCAACCACGTAGGCGAGGGTATACAATGCGCCCCACACAATCGTGCCGCTGGCGACTCCAAGCGTTAGCACTCCGGCCAACACTGGCGCACAGCAGGTAGTGGCTATCGCCGAGAAAATGCCGAGGACGTAGATTGATGAGACGTGCCGCTTCATTCCGTCACGAACAGATGTTGGGGTAGTGAACTTCTTTCCAAAGAGCATTGTTAGTCCCAATACAATCAGGAATATACCGCCAACGGTAAAGATTATGTTGTGATATTCGCTGAATGCTTGCGCTAAGAAAGAAGCCCCTAATCCGATCGGCAGAAAGACCGTCAGAACTCCCAGAAAAAAGACAAAGGTCATAAAGAAGATTTTGTACTTCTCTTTGAAGATATTGCCTAAATATGATGGGAGTAGGACTGTGATACAGCATGGGGCAAAGAGCGCGGCCACTCCTGCCACGAACGCCGCTATCAGTGATGTTCCTACAAGTGTTTCCATATAATTTTTTGCATGTAGTTATTAATTTAAGTTGGTAAATCAACAAAAATATCCTTGAAAAAGGATATTAAAACAGCACGAAAAAAGCTCTATAGCTTAATGCGTGCTGGTACTACAAGGAAGGGCTAAGCTCAAATAGAGAAAGCCAAGAGATGATTTTTTGTTTGCTATATAGGGAATGAAGCGTCAGGTCCCGTAAACGCTGGGGCAAAAACTCCAGTTTTGGAAGCAGGAGATCTTTATAGAATAGAAATATTGAAACTGAAACGAGAAGCAGAGACGCGAGCAGTAAAAGCCAATTGGAATTCGCTGGCAATGTTGTCGTAAGTGTTTGTATGGCAGAAACATGGTGCGAAGTCATTGCCATAATGTTCGTAGGACACTCTGTCCCATCTATGGCTGAAGCAACGCAACCGCTGTTTGAACCATCCATCATGACATGATCAACAAGCGTAAAGCCAAAAATGCCTATTCCGGCAAAACTGGCTATCAACAATAATGTTGCGAGATATTTCATAAGGTTACGCAATTAGTATATACCCCCATACCCTATTGGTCAAGGCAGACTTCTGTGGATAAATTCATATTTATTTAAATAGCCTCAATCCATTTAGAATCACGAGGATCGCAACACCGGTGTCGGCAGCGATAGCAACACCGAGATTTGCCATTCCAAGAACCGCCAAAACCACAAAGATGAGCTTCGACCCGACAGCAAGAGAGATATTGGCCTTTACCGTTCCAAGCGTTCGTTGTCCAAGACGAATCACATCTGGGATTAGTTCAATACGGTCGCTCATAAGCACCATGTCTGCCGTTTCAAGAGCGATATCCGTCCCTTTGCTTCCCATTGCTATGCCCACATCGGACAGTGCGAGAGCCGGTGCGTCGTTTACGCCGTCGCCGACCATTGCCACGACTCCGTACTTACTTTTGAGTTCCTTGATCTTCTCAACTTTTTCTTCCGGCAAGAGACCGGCAAAAACATTTCGGATGCTGAGTGACTTTGCGATGTAGGATGCACTATGTACATTGTCTCCGGTAAGCATTGCAGGAGTTACATTGCTTTCCAGCAATTTCTTTACCGTTTGCGCTGAAGTCTCTCGAACGGTATCTGAAATGCCGATTATTCCCATAAGCTTGCCGTTATCGCTCACGAGCACGACTGTCTTTCCCTCCATCTCGAGCTTTTCGGTTTGCTTTGACACTTCGCCGACAGACACATTGTGAGCATCCATCATCTTGAGGTTGCCAACGCAATGCTCAAGATCATCGCAGATTTTGCATATGGCCTTTCCTCCCTTGCCAGGAACATTTTGGTATGATTCCATCTGATGCGGAGTAATGCCTTTGTTCTTTGCATATTCGATGATGGCCTCGGCAAGCGGATGCGTTGAGAACGATTCCATGCCGGCGACATCTTCAAGCAATTCTTTTTCAGTGAATCCCTCAAAGACAACGACATCCGTAACTATTGGTTTGCCCACTGTCAGCGTTCCTGTCTTATCGAACGCCACCGCTTTTACTTTGCCTAACAGCTCCAAGAATTTACCGCCTTTAATAAGTACCCCTTTCTTGGATGCTCCACCGAGTGCCGCCGTGACAGTGACCGGAGTAGCGATGACGAGAGCACAGGGGCATGCGATTACCAAAAGCGTGATGGCTCGTTCAAGCCACATTGAAAAATTACCGTCAAAGAAAAGTACGGGTATTGCCACAATAAAAAGGGCAACAACGGCAATGCCGGGTGTGTAGTACTTCGCAAATGTATTTATAAATTCCTCTGCTTGAGTTTTGGATTTTTGAGCACTCGATACCAATTCGACGATTTTGGAAATGGTCGAGTCTTTGCTTGCTTTCGTGACTTTGATCTCAAGGTAGCCATTAATATTGATCGTTCCGGCATATACCGCATCTCCAACGATCTTGTCTTTTGGGAGCGACTCGCCGGTAATCGATGCCTCGTTGATAGCGCTTGTACCCACAACAATCACTCCGTCGAGGGGTATAAGATCGCCGGGCTTTACTATTACGATAGAATTCAAAGCTACCGCGTCGATCTCTACGGTAGACCCATCTTTAAGCGTTGCCTGTTTTGGATTATTGCGTATCAATTCCTCGAGGGCTTTGCGCGAACGCTTCTTGCCGAAGCTTTCAAACGCCTCCGCAAGAGAGAAGAAAAATACGACCGCTGACGCTTCGCCGAGCTGTCCAAGGTACAAGGCACCGATGGAGGCGATCACGACCAAGAATTCTATGTTAAGGAATTTCTTTTTAGCCAGTCCCTCAAACGCCTCTTTTACAACAAAGATTCCGCCGACAATAATTGCCGTGAGAAAAAGTGTGTTTGTTATATTTTCGGCGACTCCGGCGTAGGAAAGTAAAAAGCCGACGACGGTACCAATCCCTGAAACAACGGTCGCAATTGTGCGCCAGTTTATCGGCTTCTTTTCCTCTACGACCTCTTCTGTTTTACAGCATTGTGATGACATACATTTATTTGTTTTTCCAAGACTTCTTTAAGTCTTTCCAGAATCTCTTGTGAATTTCTATGGTGTCAGCAAGATGCTTTTCGGCCAGATGCTTCACGTCGCCACCAGCTTCTTCTATTATTTCTTGATGGATTCTAATTTCTTCTTGAGCGTGATCCTTTAATGCTTGTATCGCTTTTTTGAGGTTCATATAATTTTGTTTTATTGATTAGTAATGGTTGTGGTCGTTGCCGGTGGTTCTTGGCTTGCTTTCTTAGAATCAGCCCGGTCGTTTCGAGTGATATATGCATAACCCAGAAGCAAAATCGCCAGCGCTATCGTTATAGCAACTTTCTTTGGCTGTATTTTGTCAGAGTGGTCATGCATATCTTTTAATAATTAACGTAGTATTTGATCTTTGCGTTTGCCGTCAGATCAGATACCCATTTCTGTGCTTCCTGTTGGAATTTTTGTTGTTTGAGCTGTTCGCCGATCTGCTTTCTGAAGTCCTCCATCTTCACGTCTTTAGGAGGAGTGGCTTTTGAATCTTTGATGTAGGTATATATTTCTGCTTCTGTTACGGCAACTTTGTCGGCAAGAAGTGTTTCGAGTTTCTTCTGAATTGTGATTTGCTCTCGAAGCTTTTCCTCTGTCATGTCTTGCTGGGCAAGAGCCATTTCAAGCGTTCCACCCTGTGCGGTGACTTGAGCCTCTATTTTATCAATTTCCGCGTCAATTTGCTCTTTTGTCACGGTCACTTTTTGCTTGTTCAATTCGGTCTCAATAAGCTTCTTGTCGATCATTGCTTCAAGAGCCTGTTTGCCTCCTTGCTTTTCAAGTTCCTTGATGACCGACAGTCGGCTGATCGGACTGCCATTTACCGTTGCGGCCACGAATATGCCTTTGGCAAAAAATAGTGCGACGGCGATAAGAATCACGGCAACTCCGATCGCAATCGTGAGCGGTTTGGGCTTCTTGAATTTTACATTGACGTAGCTTTTGCTCTTCTGCGGGGCCCTTTCATTTTGTGAGGCTGTTTGTTCCATAGATATTTTTTAATCATTCTTCTAATTTTTCTCTTGCCCTAATGGACTTTCATTTCAACCTTATTCGTACCAGATCTCAATTTTATCCTTATCTCGCATGACATAATTATCTAGTTCGACATTCTCTACTCCGTTGACTGTCATTTTTGTTAGAGTGCCAAAACTATTAATGTCCTTGCCCCAGTTTCTGAAAAACTGGCCGAGCGTTGTGTCTTGTTTTCTGGCAAGACCTTGGAATTCCATATGAACGACTCCCTGACCGCTATCATCATGGGTATGGATTGGCTGGTGAACGGCACCAATGCCGATGTTTTCGGGAATTTCCTGTTTTTCTCCCTTGACGTAAATCGTAAGCTCCGGGTGCCAATGGAAGGCACTGCGAGAAACGATATCGGATTCCGGAACGGGAGGTCTTGAGGCGACCAACCAAACAAGGCCGGCAATTGTCGCAACGCCGAATGCAGTCCACCCAATCCATCGGATGATTTTCTTTGTCTGACGACTTTGCACAACCGCATCTTTTGCTTCTAATTTTTCCTGTCGTTTGAGTTCCTTACGTTCCTTTTTAGTTAATGGTATTTGTGGGTCCATGTTTTTGTTTGTTTAAATAGTAATTTTGCAGACTGCAGGGTTTTGGATTTTCTTTGCAGTCATGTAGAGCGAAACTCCTAAGAGGATCACGCCAAGAATACCGAACTCTCCGCCATTGAGTGGCAGAAATGCCAATATTCCTGATGCGCCAACAAGCGAGAGCACACTCGTCAAGAGAAATGATCCGCATGCGGCGCATCCCATGCCGATAACTCCGCTCGTAATACCGAACAGTCCCGTCGCCACCCCAGCCTGCTTCACCTCATCGACTCTACGCCATAAGAAGTAAACGAACATCGCCACGTTTATTCCAAAGAGAATGGCGATAGCGATGGTATATGAAGCGGAGAGTAAAGTGAAGTTTGTGGCAATTGATCCTAGGAGACTGATTGGTAAATCAAGCTTTTGCGTAAGCGATATTCCCGGATGTCCCATAACTTTCACAATCAACGGAATGTTTGGAAGCCATACGGCGAACGCAAATACTGCCGAGCTCGTGATAAGAGCAAGGAGTATATACACTGGCTTTCGGAATACTTTTTGTAGAGCTTGAAATAACATATTTATTTGCCTTGCAACGCAAGATCAATAAGTTGTTTTACTGAAGCATACGGTTGGGCACCGGAAAGAGGGTATTTCTTACCATTTTTGTCGACTACAATGCTCCACGGTGTACCATTACCGCCAGTTGCAGTGGCATTCTGAACATCAGCCTCGATGTGAGCGTTGTATTTGGTGCTGGCAAGACAAATGTTGAATTTTGCAACATCCAATTCTACATACTGAGCGATTTTTGGAAGCTCGGCTGGGTCTAGTCCATTGTTGGCTGGGGTAATTTCGTAGAGGCGATCAGCATATGACCAGAATTTGTCATTTCCTCCTTGTTCGTTAGCACACTCAAGAGCGACAGCCTCTTTTCGTGCTTTAGAGTGAAGCTGATCAAGCGGAAAGTGCCTGTATACCCATGCCACCTTTCCACCTTTACCGTATTCATTCATGACTTCTTGCATCGTGCCGTGGAATCGTTTACAGAACGGACACTCCGTATCTGAATACTCTACGATTTTGACTGGGGCATCAGGATTGCCACGAACGTGATCGCCAGCCGAAATTGCGGCCATTTGATCAAGATCACCAGTCTGTTGTGGTGCTTGTTGAGGTTGCTGATTATTTACTGCGGTAGTAGGCGCACCTTTCGACGTGCCGAGATATACCGCTCCAGCGATGAGAACTCCAGCGATGATGATTGCTACGGGAATTGATAAATTATTTTGTTGTTTCGGTGGTTGCGTTTCTGCCGCTTTTGTTTCGTGTTCCATATTTTATGATGATTATTTTTAGTAAGTGAATAATGAAAATACCAGCATAAATAGATCTGTTGCCTCACGACGACCACAGATCAAAGCTGGTTTAAAAAACGTTAGTAAATTTTGGGATTTAAAATACCTCTTGCGTATGCAAGCTTTAAATGATTGAAAAAGATAAGGTCGGGGTTTTGCCTGATGTATAGACGCAACCGTTCGACATCGGGATCCCTAAGTGGTCGGCGATTCCATAGCGACAACCAACCGTATCCCAAAACAAAAGCCAGCCCGAATACGAGTAGCGACAAGACATCTCGCATCTTATCGGGCACTGTTAAGACAATGTTTTTCCACGTATCGATGTTTTTAGAAATGCTCGTATTGCAACACTCCTGCTGATCAGCCCCTGATATCGTTACACCGACGTAATTCATGGCTGTGTCGTGCATTGAAGTGTGACTTGCCATGCCCGTGCAGACAAATCCAAAAGTAAGAACACCTAGAGTAGCTAGGATTATGGGGAACTTTATCTTTTTGATATTCCAGAGAGACATAATTAGAAACTATACTATTTAAACTTTACAATATAAAGTTTACCATTCGTGAAAAATGCGTCGTTGCTGAAATTTGTACCCAAAACAGGATCAACAAATTGTATTTCCTGTGAGTTCTCGATTACGCTCGCCGATTGCAAACTATCCTTTACGAACGACTTCTCGGTATCAATGTCGGGGTTTATGCGATGAGTGATCAGCCATTTGATTGCTGTATCAAGACTGGCGGTGCCGACGTACACTGACAACCCGTCCTGCGTTATGTTAGTCTTCCAAATACGGATGTGGTGACGTTCATCCACACTATTGGCTTGTGTGGGTTTCTCAAAACCAAAGTCATTGACGGCCGCATTCCAAAACGAAGGAGTCATGGGGGCGTTGAAATACTGACGACGCAATACGGCCGCTTCTGCAATTTTGGCAACTGATTTAATACTGACTCGATCGGCCGATGACCATCCTGCCTTTTCGAAACTTTGCGTGAGAGTGGCATCGTCTTTTGCAAGAAAAATGAATCCCAAAGGTTCTTGTGGATTTCCGATCAACGTCTCGGAATATTTTAGGATTTTATGCTCACTAAAATATGTACTGATATCTCTGTCAATACTTTGAATTACCGCTTGAGCCGGTACCACAATTGGAGGCCGGTATTGTAAGGCAAAACCTACGTAGAAAATAGCACCAGCTGAAATCAAACCGAAGGTGGCCAACTTGATATTTTTCGAAATGACAACATGCTCCTGTTCCGCCTTGTTTTTTCTCCACTCATACAATGCCGTCACTGTTGTAAGGATGAGAAAGCCGAGTAAGTATCCGCCCCACACGTCGCTCACATAGTGGACACCAAGATACAATCGGCTAAAGCCAATGGCAAGGATAATGACCAGAGTTATAAAGAATATATTGACTTTAGTTTTCCAGTTTTTGATATGGCGAATGAGAATGTAAGCAAGGAAGCCGTAAAATGCAACTGCGACCATCGCATGCCCGCTCGGAAAAGAGAATGTATGCTCAAGGTATACTGGATTACTCGGTCGGTCCCTGTGAATAAGTAATTTACCGAGATAGCTAAAAATACCCTCGGCTACGAGTACTAACCATAGATACATAATGTAGTTCCTCTTTTTCCATATCCACAAAATTGCAGAAACGATAATCGCTAACCCAATGACAATCTGCAATTTACCAAAAAGCGTAATCCATAAAAATACTTTGGTAAGTTCTGGGCTTCGGAAGTAGGCCAAGAGGTTCGCAATACGGAGATCGGCCGCTACAATGACATCAGAAGTGAGTACGTCCTGAATAATTCCAAAAAAGAGAGACAACACGTATACGAAACCGACAACAATGAGCGTGAGTGGTAATCCAGAAAAAGATGTTCGATTCGTTCTTGTTTTAATAAAGCCGAAAAAGATCGGGTATCGTTTTACCAATTTCTGAACATCTGGATTCGAGGATATGGCGTTTCCGATTGATGAGAGGACTGATCGTATGAATTCGGCAATTTGTCTGCCATGTTTGACTGTTATAAATCGAATGACATAGATCAATGCAAAGAAAACAAGTATCGCCCCGATTGCATATCCCACACGGGTTGACCAAACTTCGATAGCGGTAAAAGCGTTTCCAAAAAAGTATCCGAGGAGAAGGTGCGATGCCGACCAAAGAAAAGCACTGATGATGTTCCAAAAAAGAAACTGTCTCTTCTTCATGCCGGAAATACCGGCAACGAATGGCACGATGGCACGGAGAGGTCCAACAAAACGTGCTAAGAAAATGCTCTTACTTCCATGCTTATGAAAAAATCGTTTCCCGCCTTCTAGATGGTCGGCTTTAAGCCATTTATTTTCGTTGTGGAAAAATCTTGTTCCTTTTGTGCCAAGATAGTAACTTATGCTGTCTCCAAGAATGGCACCAATAGCGGCGAACCAAATGAGATCGCCGATGTCCAGGTAACCCTGCGAGGATAAGAAACCAGCAAACACTACCAGTACTGCTCCGGGCACGACGACTCCTACAAGTACGAGCGACTCCAAAAGAGCGGCCAAAAGCACAAGCCAATAACCCCAAACGCCGAGGTGTGATAAAGACGGCAAAATGTTAGTTAGAAAATTCATCATATAGTTCGAGATTCAAAATATCGCTTATAAAGCTTGGTCTTGGCGACTTGGGGCAGGATATATTGTTTTGCAACCCAGATCGAAACGATAGCGATTACTGCACTCCCCACAATATCTGTAACATGAGGAATGCCCGCATACACTCTGGAAACCCCGACAACTATCGCAATGATCCATGCTATGACACCGATTTTCTTGTTGTTCACAAACAGGATTGAGGCAATCGCACTGGTTAGTAACATATGATCGGAAGGAAAACCATTGTCCAGAGCGTGAGAAATAAGGGGTGTAAAGTTACCGACCACGAAAGGACGTGGATCAAAATAGAAAGCCGCAATTATTTGGGCGACGATGTAAGTCAGTGGTAAAAATATAGCCGAGAGAATGATAATTGACTTCTGTTTACTTCTGTTTTGCAAGAAAAGATAGACAACCGCCAAAACGATTTCGAGAAGGTATAAATATTTTGCTGAAAAAATAATGAGGTTGTTCATAATCGGACATATAACTATATGCGATATGTAGTTGTTTTACCTATCGTCGTTTTAGCAAACTTTTCAAGAATCGCCGAGCTTGGATGATTGGCAAGAGACACGAGCTTATTGGCAAGCGCGACTGGGAAAAGCGAATTATCGTACATATCACAGCGCAACTTCTGTATGTTGTTCAGGATCACATCCAGATTGTGAAAGTCGCTTTTCTTGGGAGCCAAAACAACGTCGGCATTTTTTGTCGGTATTGTTACAACGTAGATTTTCTCGTCCATTGATTTGAAAATCATCTTGCCACTGTAATAGGAACTTCGAGCATATGGTGCAGTGATGTCGACCTTGCCGGGCAGGATATATTTGTAGATATAAGCGTTGTCCAAAAGCAAAATAGTTCCGGGCTTTAGTTTTTTGCCTATCTCATCTGCATGTTCCACGAAGGGGCCGCTTTTCTCTAAACCAGCCAAAAAGAGATTGTGCTTTTCTGTAAGAAAGTTGGTCAAATGGCGCAAGGGTTTCTGCATGTTGGCTGTCTGGCCAAAGAAGGCAAGAGGTCCGTCTTTTATAAAAAGAGTTTCGCCAAGAATTGAAGGCTTCGTTTCCAAAATCGCCTTGATCAAGTAAACGATAATAATCTGCTCGATCAGTACAGTGACATACCCCAAAACTCCACCAGCACCAAGCTCATCATCAATAGCCTCATGCAACCTGAAAACATCCGTGATATATATTTCCTCTTTGCAGTGAGGACACTGGTAAGAGAATTCAGTCTTTTTTATTTTAAAACCTAGAGGAATGTCCCCAGCACCACAGCTAGGGCATGTGGAAAGATTGTACACATCAATCGGGGCATCAAACTCTTGGAAAATAAGCCATCGCAACGTCTCTGCAAATGTCTCGCCGGCCGATCCCTTCATAAAGAAATCAACGAGCGACTTGCGGAATGATTCCTTGAAAGAGGACGCTTCTTTTAAGAGAATATTCTTTGTGGGTAAGGCCAGCTTATACCTTTCAATCGTATTGAGCTTCGCCATATCCTCCGGGTCGATGAAAGCCTTTTTTGAGATAGCCTCAAGGTCTTCGGTCTTGAAAAACAATGCACCAAACTGAAAGAACGTGAGTGTAGAGGACGGAAAGTCTTTTCTTACAAACACTTCAGATCGACCGCCGTCAACAGCGATAATGTGCTTTATGGGATTATTCTCCAACGCATCCAGGCTGAACTGGAGATTCGCTGGCACATCAACCTCGTCTGCCATTTTTGGCAGATTACATTTATCCAGAAATTCAGAAACCTCCGGATCTCGAATGATGTATCCGTGGGATGACTTGCTGGCGTATTCATTCGGTCGTCGACCGTCTTTGCTTGAGTAAGACATATGTTATTTTTTTGCCGTAAACCGGTCGATCTGAACCGGTACTACGAACGGATTGGAGTATGTTTTCATGCGAACGAATCCCTTATCTGTATTAGGGCTGAATCGTGTGAGTCCGGTGGTGAAGTCAGTGAAGTCGTAATATTTTTTAAGCTCTTTCAACTCGTCCTCGTTATTGAGGTGGGCAATAAACCAGTTTTGTGTGTTTTTAAGAATGTTGGAGCTGATAGAGCTTACTTCTTGGGTTGCATAGATGATACCAAGATGGAGCTTCGCTCCCTCTTTCGCCAAGCGGTTGTATATTTTGCTGAGGTCTTTATCTGTTTGCTTAGGAAAAAGATTGTGAGCCTCTTCGAAGTACATCTGAATAAAGTTATTGCTTTTTGCGGCAATAAAGTTATTCATTGCATCGGCAAATATTCGCTGACAGATTTTCTCCGAGTAGAGCTGGATGATTTCAGGGTTGCCCTGTGATAGATCGGCGATGACGATCTTTCCGGCTCTCAAGGTTTCCAGAATCTCAATAGCATATGGCTTATCGACGCTCTCCGTGTGCAGGTTCAACGCCGGCTTGAAAACTCTAAAACCACTGCAGTCTGCACCTTTGTCAGAGCCAGGACTGCGCTTGCGTGTGAGCATAACGAGAAGGGCTTTCAAATCTTCGTCAGCCCACTCGCGCCCTTCATGTTTCTTTTTATAATCCTCGAAAAAGGCATTTTCTCCGGTAGCCTCCCATACCGCCGTAAACCAGTTTACGGCTTGGTCGTATGTGATGCCCTTTGATGGATCGATCCCACTTGCTAGAGCATTAAGGGTCGCTTCTCCAGAGAATTTGATAGTTGTGTCTTTATGTTTGAAACCGGCTTGGTGCAAGCAACATTTGTATGCCGCAAGCCGACGTGCATGCCTTACTTTGAAGCTTGGATCGTCTTCCAGTTCCTGTGGGACAGTTAGGTCGATAGATCGGAAGTTCGAGACAAAGCGCGCATCGTCCATCGCCAACAGCGAACACAGTAATTCGAAACCGGCATCGATATCGTCAAAGAAGTTTGTCTTCATGACCTTAAAGCCGGGTTTTTCTAGTAGGCTGTATCGAACAACATCGTCTTTGTATAACTCAAAGATCGCCGTGCCATCGTCCTGCAGGTTTGCGTTCGCATACTCTCCGTTGATGTCGAAAATAATCTGGCCGATCGGTTCTTTGGTCAGACCAGACTTCGTGAAGGGTTCAGTGCTCGTATCTTTGCCATTTTCCTTTTTCGCTTTTTGGCTGATCTCAACCGTAGCTTCAATAATCTTTTTCACCGTGTTCGATTTTCCAGTACGAGTCATACCGAACAGGGCCGTTCGCTTGCCAATGAAGTCTTTAGGGCTGATGTAAACAGGCACTTTCTCGATGCCATCCTGAAAACGCAAACTGGAGCTGTAGCGAACGTTTCCGATCTTAACATCACTTACTCCACCGGCGACCTCATTCAAGTCCTTATAGTTCACGATCTGCTCGAGGACTTTACCCGATGGCTTATAAACTGTGTAATTGTGAGCACTATAGAAATTTTCTAGATCTGCGCCAAAAATTACGGTCCCGGACTTGTCTTTGTAGAAAGTCCCGAGGATGCGACATTCCAATCCTGAGAAGCTGAAATGGTAACGGGTAAAATCATCGAGATGACTACCTTTGACATCTGCCGTCTTCAGATTGTCCTTGTAGTATTCAATCATTGAGCTTGTCACGTCGGTATCGGTCGGCAGACCCTTGGGTCCAAGTGCTCTCAAGAGCAATGCCTCAGAGATACCCTCGTCGTTCTCGTAAAAGGCGAGCAGGAATGTACCCTGCGGAATTCCGCCGACTTTCATTTTCCAAGCGTCCGGTACGAGAACGCATGCCTTTTCATAATCCAAATAGAAAGGACGTCCAATAAGAGCACTGGGGTCTTTGGCCGCAATGAGAATATCGACGGAGGCTAGATTTTTGATGACTGATTTAGTGCTCATATTTTTTAATAGTTAATTTTTTAGTAAGTTTCGGCTCCTTGAATCTGATAATCGACTGTTTTCCATAATCCTTATCAATTTCCACTGCGAGCCATTTTCTTTTTAATTTCTCCGCACAGTAGCCGGTGGTGTTTGTCCCGGCAAAGGGGTCAAAGACTATGTCGCCAGGTTCAGTTAAGAACTCTATAAAAAAGTTTGCGAGCGACGTCGGCATTCGTGCGGGGTGTATTGGTATATTCTTCTCACGGCATTGCGTTGAGAAAAAATCATTGGAATTTGTATTTGCAAAACTAAACATATTCGTTGGGAGTCGTAGGTCTCTCTCTTCATCCATCTGTTCCAGTTCGAGGATGTTATGCATAATGCTTCCTTTGTTGTCTGTAAGAAAACCTTTCTCGCTGATGCTATGCTGTGACGGTCTCATGCCGGAGTTATAGCTTTTACGCTTAAGAAGCTGGAGCATGCTCTTGCTGTAGGGTCTAAGGACTCGACGATTGTCTGCTTTGGGAAAGTCTGACTTGGCCATCCACCACACATGCGTATAGCTGTCGATCGTGCGTATTCGATTGACAGTAACCCATTGAGCCGGTGATGGAAGGCGTGAAGGGTTATAGCAAATAAACTCCTGACACAAACGCAGGTCTGCTTTAGTATTACTCACGAAAGCCATTAAAGACTCAAGGGATAGGAGTGCCTGCACTGGCCGCTTTGGCTCCCATGCATTACCCATTTCAACCACGATAGAGCCGTCCTTTTTCAACAGCTTTGCAAAGAGTGGGGCGAGATCAGATAGCCACTTTTTATACTCCGCTCCAAGTTTATTACCGTACTTCTTTTTTGCATTCAAGGGGAAAGGCGGTGAGAACAAGATCAACTGAACCTTATTTTTATATTCATCAAGCGAGCCTTTCTCGATAAGCTCTTTGGAATCGCCGAGGACATATTTGCCTAAACTTGTTTGGTATAAGACCTTTTTCATAAATTAAAACTTCGTAATATGTTCCTGATGGCCAGAATGACCCGCTGTGCCGTCGTTGGTGGCCATGCTGAAGTAGGACTTTTTCGCTACGATAATAAAGTCTTCAAAGAATGGCTTGAACGACAAAACCTGCGAGTCTGCTTGCAATGCTCGCATGAGTTTCTTATCGTCTTCATCCGGAGTCGGATCGTTTGAACCGGGATGATTCAAGAGGATCGTAAATTTCGTTGCTGAAAATAGAAGCAGGTACTGCCAGATCAATTTTGTATTGAGCGTTTTGGCGGAGGAACCAAGAAAAACCTGATGCCCGAGGAACAGGTTTTTGTCGTCGAGATAGATTCCTATTACTTTAGAAACCGCCTCACTTTCCAAATCTTTGAGGAATTTATATAGATCTTCCGGATCACGAACCTGACCCTGAATTGGTAGTTCAGTGTCGGTCTCGACGATCTCAAATTTTTTGAGATATCGTTTTCCTTCTTCGTGCTTGTGTTCTTCGTTGTTCATAGGCGATTTCCTTTTGGAAGTTAATTTATAATTTCACATACCGGGTCCCTCGGCCACGTCCGACCCGTTTGACCTTTCCGAGCTCGATCAACCGGTCAATAGCCTGATTGATCGTGGCCTCGGCAATTCCGGTGGCTTTAACAATATCGCCACGTGATGCATCTCCGACTCCAGAGATGTACTTCCATACTTCGTACTGCTTGGGAGAAAGAGTGTCCTCAACTTTTTCTTCCTGCAGATACGAAAGAGCTTTTGTGGCTTGTTCTTTAACTACCGACAAAAAGAAATTGAGCCATGGCACGACAGTGTCGTGTTCTGTTTTGAAAGTCTCTTGTGATTTACGGAGTGCGAGATAATATTCGTCTTTGCGACGTTCGACAATCTGCTCATGTGATACGTACTGTACAAACTGATATCCGGATCGAAGCAGTAAAAGGTTTGTAAGCACACGCGAAAGACGCCCATTGCCGTCTTCAAATGGGTGGATTTTCAAAAACTCGACAATGAAATTGGCAATGATAAGGAGAGAGTGGAAACGATTCTTCTCAAACGCATCGACTGTCCAATCAACAAGCTCCTGCATTTCCTTTGCAGTAAGATATGCCGGTGTTGTCTCGAACATGATTCGCGCGACATTACCATCCGGTCCAAGTACGCCGACAGTATTCTCTTTCTTTTTGTAACCTCCACGATGTGTGTCGTCTTTGTGTGAGTATTTGAGAAGCTGATTGTGGAGTGACGTGATTACACTCTCTCGGAGTGGTAGAGTTTGAAAAGCATCGAACACATTCTGAAGCACCTCAAGATATCCCTGTACCTCCTGCGTGTCTCGATCGGCAAATTTAGAGACCGCAAGACCCTGCATGACCTTCTCGACCTCTTCATCAGTGAGTTTTGCACCCTCAATACGAGTGGATGCACCGGCAGAAGTAATAAGTACCGACTGTTTCAAGCTAGTGATCGCTTGCGGAGTCATCCGCAGACCCGATTTGAATTCACCTCGAATACCATCGATCTCTGCCAACAGAGCGACGATGTGCGGTTCGGGGTTGCTGATCCTGCCATCGAATTTTTTGATAATATTGTCCATAAATTACGCCTATATGTTATATAAACGATTATACACGATTATAAACGCAAATACAAGCAGTGGCCTGTGGAAAGGCCAAAAACTGCCCAATATAAAGGTTTTGTGGCATAATTAAGCCAAGATGGTCACTGTAGAGAAAAAACTGATCGAAAAATACAAGATGGAAAAACACCGTCTCGGTCATCTGCAACCTCGCTATTTAGAAGTTTTTGAGTACCGCACTGGTATAGCAGATGGTGATCCTCATACACAAAAAGAAACCGGCAAGGAGTTTAGCATAAGTTCGACTCGTGCGGCACAACTTGAGGCACGAGTGAAATACGAGCTTGAGCAATTTTAGAGGTTATACACAGTGTGCATATTTGCAGACCTCTTGCGAATAAAATATTCGAAGTGCTATAATAAATTCACAATCGAATAACTTAATGCCTCAAGGGGCATTCTGAAAGATATTCCGAGTTTAAGGGCTCGCGATCAATCACCCAACGGTGAACGATCGCGAGCCCTTTTTCGTTATCCGATTGTTTCCAGCTCTCTGATACTCCTCTGGGTCGAATGGAACAAATAATATTTATGTTTTCCAAATTTCAATCATTACCAAGTTACTTCGGCGGCAAGCGAAAGCTGGTCAAGTATATTTTTAAGCCGATCAAAAAGACGGAGGGAGTTTTCATTGACGCATTTCTCGGAGGTGGATCAGTAAGTCTCTACGCAAAAGCAAAAGGATACAAAGTTATTGCAAACGACATCGCATTCCGATCAGTAATCATCGGTCGAGCCCTTATTGCCAACAACAGCGTGAAGCTAGAGACCGAGGACTTAGCGAGACTCTTCCTCAAAGCCAAGCATGACGGTTTTATTCGCAAGAATTACTGCCCGAAAGTATTCACCAGCAGGATCGCCGACTTCCTCGACAATGCAATCGTGAACGCACGAGCCGTCGAGAACGAAACCAAGCGACACCTCCTCCTGCATCTCCTAATAAAGTTTATTTTGTCCTGCCGACAATTCGGAAAGTTCACGCACACCAGAGACACGCTCGATCTCGAAGCTCGCAAATGGGAGTGGCCGCTCCGGTCCAAGTCTCATGCACCGAAAAATCTCCGCATGATCCAAAACCCGATGATGACTTTGGAAAAATTAAAAGACGAAATTAATCATGGCGTTTTTGATAACCATCAAGACAATGAAATACATCAAAAAGACGTGTTCGACTTTCTCAAGAAAGTTTCTGGTGATGTTGCTTATTTTGATCCTCCTTATCCTGGCTCTTCTTCCTACGAAGTTGAGTACGGGATCTTGGACAACATCCTCGCCGGAGAAAAACTCGACAACAAACCTAGTCCCTTCTCCAACAAAGATGCCGATGAGTTTCTAGAGAGGATGTTCGAGTCGGCAAAACACATTCCGCAATGGGTCATATCCCTCGGTCAAAACAAAGAGGACGTTGGAGTGAAGCCGGACAAACTTCTAGCGATGGTGCAGAAGCATCGCAAAGCAGAAGTGCAGATGCTCGATCACAAATGGTCGGTGTCGAATGCCGGAGGTCGAGGCCAGAGCGACAACATCGAGTACATGATCGTAACCATATGACAAAACCAACAACACAAATCAAGACGGTGAAAATTAAGGAATGCGTTCCTAACTCTTGGAATCCAAACGAGATGAACGCACGACAATTTGCGTCGCTCAAGAAAGCGATCAGTAAGTTCGGCCAGACCAAGCCGATTCAAGTCTGCACGTGGCCGGGTATGAAAGTGAAAGACGGCTACGTGATCGTCGGTGGTTACCACACATGGAAAGTGCTCGGTGAACTAGGGCAAACAGAGATCGAAGCGAACGTCCATGAATTCAAAACCGAGGACGAAGCCAAGCTCTACGGTTTAACCGATAACATTCACGGGTCCAACCAGCAGATCAAGCTCGGCAAGCTTGCATACGAGCTGACGCAGAACGGCTACTCGATAAAAGAGATCGCAAGCAATCTCGGCGAGGAGGACGTGAATGTTAAAGATGCACTCGACCTCGTGAAAGATGAAATCGCGAAGAAAATGGTCGAGCTCAAGAATGCCGAGCGCGAGAACTTTGTCGCTCTGAACTTTATCGTCGACAAAGACCCGAAAGAAGCGGCCGATGATTTTATTACTGCCGTCACTGCCTTTGCCAAAACCAAAGGCGTGAAAGTAGCCAAGGCGACCAAGGACATAAACGGCCAAAGAGAAACGATCGCCCTTTTGAGCTTCAACGTTACCAATCCGCAAAAGACGGTGATCGATGAAGCACTCGCTCACGTAGCAAAGGTCGAGAGTGTGAGCGAGAGCAAGGCGTTAGAGCATATCTGCTCTGAATTCCTGTTGACCGTAACTGACCTTAAGTCACCGAAATATGGCAAAAATTGACCCTAAAAGCAAAAGGAGCAATGACGCAATACGCCTTAAATACGACGGCGAATCTTATGACGCCATCTCAAAAGCTATTAAGACACCGGTTGAAACGATCCGTGGCTGGTTTAAGCCGTCCGGCCCTCTCAAAGCAGAGTACGAGAAATACTGCGATGAGCAGAACGAATTTAAGAAGCGTGAAGCTCAAGACATCATCAAAAAGAACATTGCTACAGCCGCTTCCATGCTCGTTGCCCTTATGGCCAGTGCAGACGATAACGTCAAATTTCGTGCCGCTAAAGAACTCCTTGACCGAGAGCTTGGTAGTCCGAAAGAGACTGTCGAACACAGAGGTCTATTTGGAACAGACCTAAGCTATGAACAAATCCTCCGCAAATCCAGAGAAAAGCCCCCTCCAGATGGTTGACGACCTTATCGAAACGATGAGGATTTGTGACGCTGATCCACAAGAATTCATCGAGCACTGCTTATCAATAAAAACCAAGAATCAGCAAACAGTTCTTTTACACCTGAATACCGCACAGACCATGATCCACGACAGGATCAAGAAACTGCGAGCACTCGGTAAGCCGATAAGAATGATCATCTTGAAAGCGAGACAGGAGGGGGTCTCTACTCTCTGCGAAGCTCTGATCTTCGAACGGACTGCCAGATTCGAGAACACAAACTCGCTTATTGTTGCCCACGAACCGGAATCAACAGACGCAATCTTTGCCATGAGTAAGCTCTTCTACGACTTACTGCCACTGTGGGCAAGACCAATGCGACGGTACGACAACAAGAAACAGATGGTGTTTGAGAATCCAGAGGAGAAGTCGAGAGCAAAAGACCCAGGACTGCGAAGCCGAATGGTTATCGCAACAGCCGAGAAAGCGAAAGTAGGTAGAGGTTTGACCCTCCACAACTTTCACGGATCAGAAGTGGCGTTCTGGAAAAATGCTAAAGACCTCATGCTCTCGGTACTGCAAGCAATCCCAAACCTACCGAATACAAGCGTATTCCTAGAGTCCACGGCCAATGGATTCGGAGGCGACGGCGAATACTTCTATAAGACCGTGCAAGACGCAATTGCCGGTAAGAGCGAATTCGAGCTCGTCTTCCTACCGTGGCACCTGATGGACGAATACAGCACGCCATTCACCAGTGATAAAGAAAAGATAAAGTTTTCCGAAACACTGGATGAATACGAAAAGAGTCTCAAGGCATCAGCAAAGCTGACCCTAGAACAACTCAACTGGCGACGCTGGGCAATCCAGAACCTAACCGGTGGCGACATCGAGAAGTTCAAACAGGAATACCCAGCAACGATCGAGGAAGCATTCGTCGCATCAAGTAAGTCGGTCATCCCAAAGCAGTACGTCGAAGCCCAAGGTAAATTCACCCGAAGCCCAATACGAAAGCTGGACGACATCCTGATCTACGAGGAACCAAATCCGAAACACTTCTACAGCTTGGGGGCAGACCCGAGCGAAGGGATCGGACAAGACGACTCCACGATCACGATTATCGACAAGATGACCGGCCGAGAGGTGGGATCGTACATCGGACAGATACAGCCGGACTTGTTTGCCAAGAAAATCAAACAGGCGGCTGAACTCTTCAACGATGCACTGGCAGTAGTGGAAATAAACAATCACGGTCTAGCGGTAATCAACGCTCTCAAAGGCGAATACAGCAATCTTTACCAAAGAACCGTATTCGACAAAGTCACCAATACTAAGAGAAAGAAACTGGGATGGAAAACAACCCAAACCACAAAGCCCCTCATGGTCGACGACTTTATTGCCGGATTGCGTGACGAGGAAATCGGACTCTCAAGTACGGCAACCGTAAGCCAGATGATGACCTTCGTACACACCAATGAAAGCAATCGACACGGTATGGGAGCGGAATCAGGACAGAAAGACGATGCACTTATATCAGCAATGCTCGCATGGCAAGGACTGAAAGAACTACCAAGTGAGATGCCAGTGCAGAGGAAAGGTCGATCAATGAAACTTTACTAATATGGCCAACACTAAAGAACTACAAAAATATAACAGCGAGTACGACGAAGCGAAAAAGAACTTCATGTACTACTACAAACCCGAATTTGATCGGGGTTATAAGCTGTTCTCGTCTTACAACGGCGATCGTGCCGTAGAGTTGGAACAGACCACCGACGGCGAAGTGTGGCAATCTAACGTCTTCATCCCCCAAGTTTTTGCATACATCAAAACCTTTTTACAAAAGACCGTAGGTATTACCCCTGACTTCAAGCTTGAGGGAAAGAACAATGAAGCCGTCAAAGATCTGATCCTATGGCTCTGGGAAATTGGCATGAGTGACGACCTGATCGACTACTTCCTGCAGGTATTCATTTGCGGAACGACCATTGGCAAAGACTTCCTCAAAAAAGAAACAAAGAAAAAGAGACAGAAAGAGATAGACCTCCTTGATAACATTAAAAGGCTCATCTTTAAAACTGAAACTTCGAAAATTATTTTTCGACCAGACTTTGATCCGGTAGACATTTATAACTTCTACCCTCACCCGAGGATGAAAAAGATGTCCGATCCGTTCCCCGTATTTCACCGGTATGTTCTGACGCTCGATGAGATGAAAGCCCAGTACCCGGACGTACCTGCAAACACATGGAATCAATTCACGGACAAGGACGGCGAGGTTATCAAGTCCGGCGGTGACACCACTGACTACGCCTACGTGCGAAAAGAGGTTCTGATCCAAGTCCGAAAGAGCATCCGAGAAACCACCAAAGCATCTACACCAATCCAAGGCAACCCAAACAATCCGGTCCAGATGCCCTCCAGTGACGAGAAACTTTTTGAGATCGTGGAGCGATGGACAGATGACCACTTCTGCGTGTTCTTACCAATGGAAGGGACGCCGATTGAGATCAAAAACAACGATAACCCCTACGATCACCAGTCGAAACCTTACTCTCGAACCGGATTCTTCCCCAGACCATTTTCGTTCTACTGGCTGGGCATACCGAAACTTGTAGACCACTTGCAAGAACTTCTGAACTCCGTAACTAACCAGAGAGTAGATGCCGTGACCATGAAAATACATAGCATGATTGCCGCGGCACCGGTGGCTCTCCCCGGATATAAACAGTCCACCATAACAGTACGGCCGCTTGGAATCCTATGGACGAATGATCCGAACTCTGTAAGAGAGTTAAAATTCGGTGATGTGAACTCCTCGGCATTCATCGAATCCAACCATATCAAGGAGGCGATGAGAATCGCAGTCGGTATAGATGAATACACTACTACGGCTGGTGCAGACCAAAAACAAACGGCGACCGTTGCGTCGTTCATGCGAGAAGCGACGCTCGAGGGAGTGAAGCTGTTTCTGATCATGCTTCGCAATTCCTACGTGATGCACTTTGAACACTGGATCGGAATGATGAAGCAATTCTGGACAACCAAATCTGTAATGCCGGATAAGGCAGTTGCAATCCTGATGCGTCATGGACTTATAGATGACGCTACCGAAAACACCGAAGGACTCTTTGACTACGAATACGAAATGTCGCTCGAATCAACATCGAGCCTTGCCACTTCCACCGAACTCCGCAAATCAAAAGACTTGGAACTTTGGGGGTTGATCAAAGACGTGAACGAACTTGTCGATCCCGAAACTGGCACGGTGTACTCGGTAAAAAAATTCAAGATTTTACTAAAACTCTTTGAGGACTACGGCTGGGAACCAACCAACTACATTGCCGAAAATAGACCTGCACCAGTAGTGCCAAATTCCGCAGATGTAACACTGCCGGGCTCCGGTATGCCTGATGTAGCACTCGATGACGCACCGGCAATAGACCCGATGGCCGGATCAATGCCAGCCAAAGAACCGCTGATTGGTAACGAAATGGGTTCGATGTTTAGCAACGCCATAAAGCAATAAACTTATGAACGAGACTATCAACAGACAAACCGAGGAAACAATAAGTAATCTCTACGAGACCAAGTATTTTGAAGCTCTGTCGGAACTTATTGCCAACGAACTTGAAGTCACCAAAACATGGCTACTCAACAAAGGACTCACTGCGGATGAGATGAGATTTTATCAAGGTCGAGCCGAAGGCTTGGGAGTAATCCTGCTTCGGATTAAAACCATTCACGATGAACATATGAAAGCACCAACATAAAACTTCTTAACCCAAAGGAAATCGCCAAAATTTTGAGGGGTTCAGCTGGCCTCTTAAGATGGGATTTCTGGCGATTTCCACATCTTGAGAAGCCAACCGAGCCTCCGCAAAGGGGCTCGGTTTATTAATACAATGGACACCAAAGTAGGTCTCTCGTGAGGTCAGACCGAAAAATGGAGCAATCCGTTGCAATAAAGCCTATGGACAACAAAAACAATTCCGGCGCCGATCCGAACGCAAAGCCAGAGACTCCGTCTTTTGACGATGCGGTCGGTAAGGAACAACCGGCCAATCCAATTCCGTCGGGCACTCCGAGCGGAGACCAACCTGACAAGAAACCAGACGCCACGGTTAAACCCGAGGATCAATCTGGCGTAAAGCCAAACGATAAGAGTGAAAGTCCCGAGGGTAAACAACCCGAGGGCGACAAGTCCTTCTGGGGCAAGTTTAAGAGCGAGGATGATGCAAAACGCTCCTATGACGAAGCCCAGACCAAGATACTTGAGCAAGGCAAAGAAGTTAACGAACTCAAAGCCACGGGCGAGAAAAACAATCAGTTTCTCTCGATGCTCGACAAAGCATTGGTTAAGCAACCGCAACTGGCTGAACAGCTGAAAGCGGCACTTGCCGAAGTTATGAAAGCCAGCGACGCAGAGCCAGAGGACGAACGCGATATCGAAGCTATTCTCGACAAAAAACTCGAGGAACGAGAGACAAAGGCAAAGATGAAAGCTGAGATCGACAAATGGATCGGTGAACACGAGGACTTCAAAGACCCGCAGGTGGGTCATCAAGTGCTCGACATCATCGAAAAAGAAAAGCTTCCGTTTAATGCCCGGACGCTACAGCTGGCCTACGACTCCATTACAAAGGATTCGCAAGCAAAGAAAGCGGCCGATGAAGCTCTCAAGAAAGAGGAAGTGAAAAATCTCGAGAGAGAGAACGCATCCGGTGTCGGTGGCGGCGCACTAGCCGCTAAAGGACAAACGCCCAAAGACGATCCTTTTGAGGATCTGGTGGGTGGAAGCATCAATCCTAACAGAGTAGTCGGTTAATGTTTACAAGATTTGAGGTCTGTGAGCTATTGCCGACTTCCCTTAACACAACAAATATATGGCTGAACCAAATCACATCATCGGATCGAGGGATACACTGGCGATTGAACAATCCCAGCGTATACCCGATGTTGATGACAAGCTTTTCCTCCTTGAACCGGGAGAGTCACCACTCACTGCTTTTTTGACCCAAATCGGCAAAATCAATGACGGTGGTGGCAAGTTCAAGGGCATGGCTCTGCAAAAAAGAGTCGTGTACAACCCGGAGTTTACTGAATACGAGGATCAGTACTCCGGTGTCTGGGCGCAGATCAACAACGGTGCTGGATATTCATCCGGTGCCACTGCTCTCGTCGTAGACAACCCCAGTGCCGCCATTTTCTCCAAGTTCGACCTGATTAAAAACACTCGAACTGGTGAAATCATGCGTGTCACAGCAGTCGACTATTCGACCCAAACTCTCACAGTCACTCGTGGAGCTGGTGCGACTGCGGCCGCCGCTATCAACGATAACGACTGGCTCTTGGTCATCGGTCCTGCCTTTGAGGAAGGGTCGAAGTCCGGTGATTCCAATACGACTAAACTCGTAAAGGTCACCAACTATACCCAAATCTTCAAAACGAAGTTCGGGGTAACCCAAACCGAGAATGCTTCAAAGCTTTATCTCTCTGCCAATCCGGGCGGCGATCTTAGGTACCTGCGTGCCAAGTATGGCATTGAGCAGGCAAAAAAGATGGAGCGCGCATATTGGTTCAATGAGAAAAAAGAAGTCACCGGTCCGGATGGCAAACCATTGCGTCTGACTGGGGGTATTCTTGAAGCGATTATTGCCGCTGGCAACGTACAAGACGAAGCCGCGTCAGCTCTCACCGAAACTGAATTCCGAACTTTCCTCCAAAACTATGCATTTAAGTATGGTTCGTCCGAGAAGTATTTCTTCTGCGGCAACATCGTACTTGGCTACTTGGAGAGCTTTGCCGCAAGCAAGCTCTACATAGTGCCAAGCGATAAGACGTATGGAGTAGAGGTGAGGAAATACCAATCTTCATTCGGCACGTTGAACATTATCCGTCATCCGATGTTTGAGAATCAGTACGCAGGAATCGGTGTCGTACTCGATCTTTCGACCATTAAGCACTGTACGCTCAATGGCCGAGACACACTGCTTGAAACCAACATCCAGGATAACGATGCTGACGAGGAGGTCGATCAGTACAAGACCGAAGCCGGTCTCCAAAGAGTCAACTTCGAGAAAAACGCACTACTCAAGGGCGTTGTCTAAAACGTCAACGGCTCTGCTCTGACTCGCTGGCTTTCATCAATATGGAAGCCAGGAGTGAGAGCGGAAGCCTGTGAGATTACCAAATTAATAAACTTACACCTATGACTAAATTCAATTCACACATCAAATCCTTAAAGATTGTTCTTAAACCGGCAATGCCGATATTTGAGGGTGGTACTAAGGTCGGTGACACTCCGGGCGAGTATGCACAATTTTCGGACGGACAATTCGAGACCGCGAACGAGGAACACATTTCCAAGTTAGAAGGCCTCCCAACATTCGGTATCGATTTCTGGAAAGTTTCTGGAGAATCTTCACCGATTGATCCGCCGACGGTCGACGGCGAACTGCAGAAACTCACCAAAAAGGAATTACAGACCTTGGCGGCCGAGAAAAACGTAGAGCTCGACGGCACTGAGACAAAAGACCGTCTGATCGAACTTCTGCAGAGCAAATAAACCGACATGAGGTCGATAATAAAACACCAAACTTATGGCAATCGTATCTGCAGACCTAAAAGAATATAAGTCCTCCAACACTCTCTCAGACGGTGGCGACATTACAGCGACTGAAGTCGTTGATAACGTCGATAACAACCTGTTCACCGATATAACCGGTGACGAGGCAGTGGCTGGGGGCACGGAATACAGAAAAATATTCCGCAAAAATACCCACGGCTCTCTGACGTGGCAAAACGTTGTGTCGTGGCTTGTGAGCCAACCAACCAACGCCGCTCTATCGTTCGGATTCGCAATCAACCACACCGATGATGCCGACGGAGCACAAGGCAACATGTCAGCATTCGGTGCGAATGCTGTTGTCGCAGTAGTTTCCGATGGTGCAGACACCCGACAAGTAACAGTCGTCGGTGAGGATGCATCCGGAAACAGACAATCAGAGAACCTGACGCTTAACGGCACCACCGAGGTCGTAGGTGCTTTAACGTTCTCCAAACTCTACGGTGCATCCGTGGCGTCCCTCTCCGGATCACGAAGCGTAACCATCCGACAAGGATCAGGAGGTACAACCCGAGGCACCATCGGCATCAACAAAAAGATTAGCTTCATCTGGTACGGCAAAAAGTACACAGGTGCTTCTCTTGGAAATGCCGAGGGTGGCGACATGGCAAGCAAAGCCGCCGGACAGAAAAACGGTGACGTTGCTCCAGCTGGAAACTTTGGCCTCTGGTATCGCCTCACGTGGCCTACCAATGCTGGTGCAGTCACTGCCAACTCAACGCAAGTTAAATCCGAGGGCGACACAGCGGCGTAAACGAAAAAATCAATGAGCTATGGCTAAAACATTCTTAACAAAAAAGAATAATGCCAAAAGCACGATCACGGACAATCCTCTGACATCAGGTGCGACAACCGTGAATGTGCAGTCCGGCGACGGTGCAAAGTTTCCGGCGGCTCCATTCCACGCCACGCTCTATGCGAGCGATCCGAGCGTGGGCGAAATCGTGAAAGTGACTGCCAAGTCAACAGACGCATTCACGATCGAGCGAGCCAAAGAAAACACGACAGCCCAAGCATGGGCGCAAAACACCAGAATCGAACTCTTGGTAACAGCCAAGCTCTTTGACGACTTCCAAACCCGAACTGAGATCATTGTCGCAACCGACGGTTCGGGCGATTACAACTGCGACGGAACGGATGACCAGACAGAGATAAACGAAGCGATCAGCGACTTGCCAGCCGGAGGCGGTATCGTTCGCCTGAAAAAAGGAACGTACACACTGACCGGACTCGTCCAAATTCTCAAAGACAATGTCGTGCTTGAGGGCGAGGGTGCATCCACGCTTATAAAAGCGGCCAATGCCAGTAACCTCGGCGACATTGTGCGTGTGGGAGATGGCAGTACGACAGCGTATTCGAATATCGTCATTCGAAATCTAAAAGTCGACGGCAATCAAGCAAACCAGACATCCGGAAACTCCAGCCCAATCGTGCTGTGGGGCACAAGCTCAACCAAGCACAAACGAATTCTTATCGAGAACTGCTGGCTTACCGGTGCGCGTCTTGATTGTCTGAAAGTTATCGGCGTCGAGGAAAGCATCATCAGAAATTGCTTCATCCACGACAACATCGGAACAGGAATAGGTCTCTTCACTAACTCCCAGCACAACACGATCACCGGAAATGTTCTCACATCAAACGGCTACGGCGTGTATGACAGTGCATGCAACTACAACACCTTCAGTGGAAACGTAAGTCGAAGTAACGGCTATGGTTTCTACTTAAGCAACGCTTGGCGTGAAGCAATATCCGGCAATGCAATCTTCACGAGCACAAACTACGGAGTCTACATCGTCGGGGGCCAGAGGAATACAGTTACAGGAAATCATCTCTACGGCGACAGCTGGGGCATGATCATCGGTAACAGCTCAAACATCACGAAGTACAACGTCATCTCTGGAAACACGGTTGCGTGGTCGACGAGTCAAGGAATCGCTCTCTATCACGGAAGCGGTACCACGATTAATAACGTAGTAACCGGCAATCACATCTTCGGATGTGGAGGGCATGGAATTTATCTCTATGGTTCTTCCTACAACACAGTCACCGGCAATGCCGTCGATAACGCTTCCCGGTCAACCAACAACACGTCGCACAGCATCTATCTCTCCAACAACGGAACGGTCTACTCGACCTACAACGTTATCTCCTCAAACAACTGCCAGGCGACACAAGCAAACAAAGCCGCCTATCACATCCGTGAGCAGAGTACGAGTGATGACTTCAATCTGGCAATCGCAAATGTCTGCAAGGACGGCGTGACCGGACAGATCGGACTTCAAGGAACCAACTCCGTGCGAGGCACCAACATTCCTGCGACAGGATAAAAGATTATGTTCAATTCCTACCAATTCAACAGCGCAAGACTCAATGACACCAGCTCATCAACCGTGAGCAAGGTAATGAATTACGTGCTCGATGTATTCGGATTGGTAGCAAAGCCGGTCACGTATGTCTTCGATCAAATGATGACGGTGGAGGTCATAAGAACGTATCTGACCGACATCAGGAATCTTGCCGGAAAAGTAGGAACGTATCTCATGGACGTATACGGTCTTGCCGAAAAAGCTCTGACGTATGTCTTCGATATGCGAAGTTTGATCGACAAGACATCCATGTACCTCTGGGACGGACTGCAACTCATTGCAAAACAAATCACGTACCTGCTCGACATCATTGGCGGTGCTGTGATGACAATGACTTACAAGCTCGACGTGCGAGAACTGGCAACAAAGAGTACGACGTATCTGCATGACATCCTTCTCACGATCGGACAAACGATAACCTACGTGTTCGACTCATTCCTGTCTGCCGTGCGAGAGACAACATACCGACTGGACATCAGGAATCTTGCGACAAAGATCACAACCTACCTGATCAACATCGGGGACGTGGTCGCAAAGATCGTGACGTACAAATTCGACATGCGAAATCTGGCAAGCCAAGCAACCACGTACCTGTTCGACATCCGGAACCTGATAAGCAAGACATGGACGTATGTGCTGGACGTAAGAAATCTTGCAAGCAAGGCAACGCAGTATCTCTTCGACATGGCCGGTGCTGTCACTAAAAGCACCCAATACGTGTTCGACGTGCTGATGAGTGCAGTGAGCCAAACAACGTATCTCTTCGACGTTAGAAGTCTCGCCACAAAAGCATTGACGTACCTCAACGATATACGAGGGCTTATTGCAAAACTGCAAACCTACAAGTGGGATATTCGGACACTCGCATCGAGAGTGACCAGCTATCTCTTAGACATCCGAAGCTTCGTGGCGAAATCCGTGACTTATGCATTCGACATTCTAAGTCACATCGCAAAAATCTGGACGTACCGATTCGACATCCTGATCGGAGTCGGAAAGGTATGGACATATCTGCTCGACATTCGAGGACTGGTATCGAAGACATGGAAGTACGTGTGGGACATCCTGAAAATTCCTCCCGGCTTAAAGATCGCCATCGAATTCCTCTCCGCAAAGGTGTCGGTGCTGATGCTCTCGGCCAGAGAAACATTCGGCCTTACAACATCCAAAAGCAGTATTGAGGTCAAGACTGCCCGGCAAGACCAACAGCTTCAGAACGCCAAAGCCGACGTGACGCTTCCGGGCAATAAGCAAGACATAAACCTATGAGTATTAAAATCGTACAAAACGACACCCGTCCTCCACTGGAATTCAGTCTGACTCAAGACGGTGCGCCGGTAGATTTAACCGGATGCACTGTGAAATTCTACATGAAGGACTCCTCCACTGGATCGGTAAAGATCAACGGCGTGGCATGCGTGATCACTGACGCAACTAAAGGAAAGTGCCGATACAACTGGACGGCCTCCGACACAAACACGGTCGGAACATATCTCGGTGAGGTCGAGGTCACGTTTGGCGACGGAAAGATTCAGACCGGCTTCAAACAATTATCAATCATCATCCGTGATGACATCTAAACGCTTATGAACAGAGGCGACATTCGAAAAGCAATAAAGAACGAGGTCGACGATCAGACGATCGATGACGCACTCGCAAACTCGTGGGTACAGCGTGCCGATGAAAAGGTGCAAAGCTGGCAGCCACTTGAGGACAAAAACCAGACGTTCGACTACTGGGACTATCTCAAGACCGAACAGCCATACACAACGGTCGCAAACCAGCCGAAATATCCGGTCCCTGAAAACTATCGGGCATTTGTGGAATTAAAGATCGGCACAGACACTCGTCCCTACACACTCGTCGATTACCGAGCAAGAGACCGATATAACGATCACATCGTGTATACACTCGGCGGTTACTTCTATCCAGTAATGATTCCGACTGCAGACGGCGATGCGATGATGCTCGTCTTTGTCCGCATCTCGGATGATTTCGCATCGGACAGCGACGAGCCGGAAGTCGAAAAGCTCTATCACCAAGCGTACGTCGAGTGGGGCAAAAAGATGTACTACAACCAGCAGGGCGACACAGAACTTGAACGTCAAGCGGAAAGCAACTTTGAACGGATTATGTCCGGCAAATGGCGTGACCAAGAACTTGCACGTATGGCGGCCGCAGATGATCAGGCGTCAATCCCAAGAAGCAGTCTCGTATAAAACCTATGTCACTACCTAAAAAAGTTTGGAAAACATCAAGATTCGACAAAGGACTCGGAAATCTAAATGCCGAGGGTACGTTTTGGTGGTCACAAAATCTCGATCTTGAGAAAACGCCTCCGTACCTGCGTGTGTCCCACAAGCTGTTTAAGAATCTGGACGTGAACATCAATGCAGAGGTCAACTCGATGCCGATTGACGGTGCACTCTTCGGCAAGAACATGGGCGGTACTCAAATGTACAACTGGATGATAACCCAGGGCTGGGGCAACACGGCAAAATTCTTTAGATATGAATACCCGAACTGGGTGTATGTGCATAGCTATTACTTTCCGGGAGGCCGTGCTTATTCACTCATGGGTGACAGCGTCTTCAACACACCAGTCATTGGTACGGAACAAGGATTCCTCTACTTCACAATTGGCAACTCGCTCGGGCGTTACGATGCTTCCTCCAACTCATGGAATGATGCATGGCAATCACTCGGAAGCGGCGTGTTGTTTTCACAAGGCAACGTACCGCTCACAAAATTCCTAAAGTATGTTCTTGCAGGATTCAACAACATGCTCTGTGCATGGGATACCGTAAACCTGACGTGGCATGGCAACCCAAACCCGCCTAAGATCACGCTTCCTCAAAACTTCGACATCCGGTGGTTTGCTGTGCTTACCGACTGGCTCGTGATTGGCGCACATGACCTAACAACCAACGGCTCCGCACTTTTTTTCTGGGACGGAATCTCCGGAACTTATAACCGTGTGCTTCGCATTCCGAACGTCTCATGTCCGGCCGGTGTCGTGGATAAGAACCGCCTGTATGTAATCACCGGCGACGGCTGGATCAACTACTTCGACGGCTCTGGTCTTGTAAAGCTCAATCGCTTTCCGGACATTGAGGCCGGTGACATCTCATTCCAGATCAACCAGAACGCTGTGAAAGTACACAACGGTGTGATTCTGATTGGAGTCAAGGCACACGGCTTCAATATGGAAAAGCGATACTACGCTGGTGGCATCTGGGTATTCAATCCAGTGACAAACGCCCTCTACTTCCGAAACACACTCTCGCATGGAGGCATCACGAACATCAGCGGTACAGGCGTGGTTCAGCTCGGAAGCATCCAGCTTACTCCGAACAGTGATCAATTCTTCGTCGGCTGGGACAATGGAGGTGGAAGCGATCGATATCTGCTCGATGTGAACCACGATACCGGATCATACCGGCCGTACAACTGGAATGCGATTGTTGTGAGTCCAATCTTCGATGACGAACCATATCGGCGTAAACGATTCATCCAAGAAGTATTGAACTTCTGGAAACCTCTCATTGATACGCCCTTTGCCCGATTTGTCGTGAAGTACAACACGACTGAAAAATATCAAAAGTACACTGCTTTCGCATCCGGTGGAAGTAGCACTTACTTCACTGTCTCATTCGGAATTGGAAACTTCGAGGTCGGCGATGAGGTGACGGTCGTTGCCGGAAGTGGTGCAGGACAGATACGGCATGTTCAAAGCATAGACACGGCACTCAATCGGGTTTATGTCGACGAAACGCTATACAACTCAGAGAACGGAAACGAATACAACAACACTTCGTACCTTCTCGTCACACCTTTCAAAAAAGCTGGTGTGATTAAAGGCAGTGACAACATAGGTGCGGTAAATAAACTCCTGCGATTCAACGCACGAGCGAAAAAGATTCAGATCAAGGTCGAGGTCTGGTCACCATCCGGATTCATCGGAGAGTGGGACATGGGTCTTCGTGACATGTCTACGATCTATATTCCGGATCGAACTATTAAGTAATCAACATAACTATGGAACCTACTAAATTCACAATTGAAAGAGTCGACGAAAAAACTGCAAAGAAAACAGACAACACCGAGTCAGTCACGATTCTCAACATGGATATCCTTCGCCAACAAAAAGAGGAACTCGAACAAGAGGTCGAACTTAGACAAAGATCGCTTACAGAAATAAGCGAGATCATTTCCGAATTCGATAAGTTACCGGTCCCTCCTAAAGAGGAACCAGTGGTCGAACCAGAAATCGGAGAGCAACCCCTATGAACCCAAACGACAACAATCAAAATCAGCAAAACAAACTTGATCCATCGCTTGGGTACCTGCTTTCGATTCTGCGTGACATTCCAATCTTAAACAGTGTGCCGACTGAGACGCCGGGATACCAGATCAGCTTTGCGCTGTACGAGAACGGCGCCACGCGACGGTTCTACGTATTTTTTAACGGAGCGTGGAGGTACGCAACACTTACTTAAAAACTTATGGCAACAATAACAATACAAAAAGGTCAGACACTTTCGGGAATCGCCAAACAGAATGGCACAACGCTCGATGCCATCCTGAAAGCAAACCCAAGTATCAAGAATCCGAACCTGATATATGCCGGTTCGAGCTTGAACTTGCCCGGAGCACCGACTTCACCCGTTGTTGCCCCTAAGGCGAGCGTTCCAACCCCTCCTGCACCCGTGACACCTTCTTCGACCGTAACCCAGCGCGTTGACCAAATTTCGAGCCCGGGGACGAGCAGTGTACCCCCAAAAAGCACCCTGTATGGCGCTGAAGTGCCTTCCTCGACCAGTTTGTTCACAAAATACCGATCCGAACTAGGTCTCGATTCTGCCCTCAAAAGTATGCAGGATAACCAGACTTCCTACCTCAACACCCTCAAGAATCTGCCGAAAAAAGCAGACATCTACGCACAAGAAAAAGCAAAGCTCGGTATCGACGTAATGCAGAAAAATCTGCAGAGCTTGGACGATCGATTGGCCACGATGGAACTCTCGATCGAGGATTCAGAGAAAGATATCCGCAATCGAATGACGCAAGGTGGCGGTCTCGTTACAGAAAGCCAAACACAAAGACTAGTCGCTTCAGAAAAACAACCGCTTATCGACACTTACAGAAAACTTCTCAGTGAGCGTAACCGGCTGGCCGACAAGCTCGGAGTAGCTGATGCATCGGCAAAAGAGTCGGCCGGTATCCAGTACGAGGATTCAACACTGCCTCTCACGATTGCAGAAAAAACTCTCGGCTTCCAGAAAGACCAATACGGCGTTCTCGGGGATCTCTTGAAGCAGGTATTCGGTGCTTCAGAAAAAGACGTCGCCAACATTATAGACGATGCCAAGTACGGCAAAGAGCAAGAAAAGAAAGATGCTCAAGATGTGATCGACCGTGCAATCAAACTCGCAAATCTTGCCAACGATACACCGGCTGGTGTGTCGTATGACATCGGTGGCACAAAGGTCACTGGAAAAAAAGTTTCAAGCGGTTCTGATGGAGGAGGATCGTCGAGCGACATAGAAGCCTACGCACTCGAGCTTCTAAATAATCCGAACTTCACCGCAAGCAATGTGCCTCAAAACATCCGTGCTCAAGTTTTGCAGAAGCGAGATCAAATAATTGCTGAAGCAAATACACAACAGCAAGCGGATGCGGCCGCCGCTCAAGCTCTGAAAGCAAGCCAGCCAAAGATAACCGCTCAAGACTTCGGTGCTGGGGTCAAAGATGTATTCACTCAACAGATACCGAGCCTTGCGAAGTCCGGATTCAACACCAGCAAGAACTTTTTGAAAGGACTCTTCGGTATCGGAAATTAAAACGTCATGGCTTACATCAAAGACCCTAAAACTGGAAAGTACATAAACACCGGTTCTGCACCGGGCACTCCTCCACTCACACAATCGGCACCGTCAGCCGGTACTGCGGTGAAGTACCAAAAGAATGCCGAGGGTAAATTTGTGACGACTGAAGTTCCAAAAACAGCCAGTAAGCCAAACGTGACCACAGTCGAGGGACTGCGTGATTTTGCTCTGCAAAACAACGTCGATGTCTCCTCCACTCAACCTAAAGAATCGACACTGCAGAAAATACTCCATGTGCTTAATACCGGAGGATATGCTGTCGGCGGTCTTATAAGCGGAAAAGGAATCAAGGCCGGAATCCAAGAACGCATCCAGCCGTCTGAAGCCCTCGGTATCAAAAGCAAAGTCGGTGGTTTTATCGCAGACATTCTGCTTGATCCGACAACATACATCACTTTCGGCTACGGGGCCGGTGCCAAACTCGCAACGAAAGCCGGTACAGTCGTGTTGAGTAAGACTGGAACGTCACTCCTTAAGAAATCAATACTTGAAGTCGGTGAGGAGGCCGCACGAAAAACCCTTGCGGAAAAGGTGCTTGAGAAAGGCGGCGAAAAACTACTGGCCAAGGGAGGTCTTAAATTTGCCGGTACGCAGGTACTTCCACGATCGGCGGTCACGGCACCGTTCAAAGCCGCTGACTGGATTGCAGAAAAAACTCCAGTGCTTGGAAAAGTGTATGAGAGTGCAAAGGATCTTGCCGGCAAAGCGTTCGTACCGTTCAAGAGCATCAAAGATCTGCCCGGACGGATCGGCGAAGACTATGTAGATAAATTTTCACAATTCAGCAAAGCAACCCGGTCCGAAGTCGGGAAGGCCGCTGATGAAGCGATCGATCTCGGCAAGACTGCAACAAAAGAACTCGGTAAAGATGCCGGTACGAGAGTCGGCCGACTGATCGAAGGAATGACAGACATTCCTACAAAGACAGCCGCCGGAGTCGAACAAGTAGCCGCCAAAGGAAACAGCGTCATCGACAACATCATCGGACGCATTCAAGGCGAACATAAACGCTTTGCAACTTTAGAAAAAGAGCGAGGACTGCTTGATACCGAGCTTCCGGATTATCTGCGTCACTATCTGACACCAGAGGGTCGTGAGTTCCTCACAAAGAATACTGACGTTGCACAAGAGCTTCTGCAAAAGACGAGAGTAAGCACTCCGTTCGCAAAAGAAAGAAATCTCGATGACACGATCGTAAATATTAATAATTACTTCCGCAAGAATCATGGCGTGAAGCTCTTTGAGCAAGATGCATTCAAAGCATTTGGTGCTCGCAAAGCCGAACACGTCAAAGCTGTGAATACCTACGACTTCCTAACCGACGTCGGAAAGCAATTCGGTAAGCAAGCCGAAATGGTCACCAAAGAGTTCAAACATCCAATAAGCGGACAGATGGTGAAAAAAGAAACGGCAAAGCCAATCTTCGACAACGGAATGCGATACATCGAAAGCACTGTGCCTCAACTCAAAGGCGTACTCCTGCCCGAGCAGATCGTGAAGCACGTTGAGGAAACTTATAAAGTGCTGACAAGCGACGAAGCAACAAAGGGCTTTCTGAAAATCTATGACAAGGCTCTCGGTTTCTGGAAAGGATCAGTGACCGGGTGGTTTCCAGCATTCCATGTTCGAAACTCGGTCGGTGGAGTTTTCAATAATTTTATAGCTGGAGTCAAAAACCCTGCACGATATCTGCAAGGAGATCAAATCGCTCGGGGTGCTAAAGGATCGATCACAACCACACTAGGAACGAAGTACACCTACCAGCAAATAAAAGAAATCGCCGAACGATTGGGAGTCGTTGGTCAGCCCGGTTACTTGGATGTAATGCGTGAGGTCGAGAAAGACGTTGGTAAGGGTGCTGTCGGCAAGCTCATGGATTTGCCGAAAAACGCAATGGAGATTACAGAAAATCGTCTCCGTCTGCCTCTCTTCGTGGATCGCTTAATCAAAGGCGATGCACCAGAACAAGCCGCAAAAGAAGTGTTCAAGTTCCACTTCGACTATGCACCGGAGGGTCTGGCACCGTTTGAGCAAAACATTATGAAGCGACTGTTGCCGTTCTACCGATGGACTCGAGGCAACATTCCGCTCCAGCTTGAGCAGATGGTAAAGCAACCGGGTAAATATGCCGCTCTCGGCAAATTTGTAGACAACCTCCAAGTCGACAAAGAAAAAGCTAAAGAGGAATTCCAGTATCTGCCTCCGTACATGCGAGAAGGATTACCTATCCGACTTGGCGAGAAAAACGGATTCTCTCAATACCTATACGGTTTGGGTCTGCCAGTTGAGGATATAAACCGCCTCTACAAAGGAAGCCCACGTCGAACGTTGGCCAGTATGGTCGGCGAGCTATCACCGATCCTGAAGTATCCAATCGAAGCGGCCACCGGACAGAACCTCTTCACCGGTGAACCGATCAAAGAAGGAAGCCGCGTATATCCGTTCGTGAATGCCGTCCCCGGACTGCGTGACTGGCTGGAAGTTACCGAGCATAAGAATAAAAATGGCGATGTTAGTTACCGGGCAAATGCTTACAAACTTCACTTCCTAAACACCGCTCTTGGTCGCTTTTACACCACGGCCGGCAAACTCTCCGATGACAACACATCGGGAGTCGTGAAGTTCCTCTATGGACTCGTCGGTGCAAAAGCAAAGTCAGTCGACATGGAAAAAGAAAAGTTCTGGCGTGACCGAGACATTCAAGACCGACTCGAGGAGGAATTGGAAAGCAGAGGTCTTATCAATAGATTCGACTCGGTATACGTGCCGAAATAACGCACATGGAAAAAACAGACTACCAAAACCAATTGCAGGATGAACGACTCGATCGAGTTGAGAAAACCGTAAACGAAATCAAAGACAATCATCTCGTACACCTACAGACCGACATGACCAAGGTAAGTACCGACGTTGATTGGCTCAAGCGATTTTTCTGGATCATCGCTACAGCGTCAGTGGGAGGTCTGATTACAGTAATTATTAATTTACTACTAACCATCAACAAATAAACCTATGGAAATCATCCAAAAGAAATCACCAAACTTCTGGGTCGGCCGCAAAGGATACCGGCCGGAAGCGATTGTCATCCACATCATGGACGGCACGCTAGTCGGCACCGACTCATGGTTTGCAAACCACACTTCGCAAGTAAGCGCACATTACGGCATCGGCAAGAATGGCGAAGTTCACCAGTACGTGCAGGAAACAGACACCGCCTGGCATGCCGGCCGTGTCGATGCGCCGGTCTGGAAACTTATAAGACCGAATCTGAATCCAAACCTGTACACGATCGGCATTGAGCATGAGGGTAGACCGAACGATATATGGACGGAGGAAATGAAAAGAGTAAGTGCGAACTTGATCCGAGAAATTTGCCAGCGATGGCAGATTCCAATCGACCGGAATCACGTCGTTGGCCACTTTGAGATTTTCTCAAAGAAGCCAAACTGTCCTGCAAGCAATAAGCAGATTCTCGACGATCTGGTCACGCTTGCTGGCCAACGAACAACCAATCTCTCCATCGAGGACGGTGTGAGGAAAATCGAGGAGGGGTTGGCAATTATTAAGCGAGCATTTTAACCACTATGACCACACCTACAAGAGAAGCCCTGAAGCACCTTACAGTCGTGTTCTTTTACTCCGCAGTTTCGGCAGTCCTGCCGATCCTGATTGCCTATATTCAGGACGACCCTCGCTGGGCGTTACTGATCCCGGTGATCAATGCGGCTTGGTACTCGGTAAGCCGATACCTCAAAGAGCAAAAGCTGATCGAGAACGACATTGCCAGAGGGCAGGAATAACCGCTAAAGCTTGCGGAAATCCTAGCTAGTAGACCTTCTGGGCGAAAGCCGGAACGTCAAAATAGCTAGGATTTTCCTTGTAAATTCGGCGTAAATCCCTTACAATTTTATCGACACGACTGAAGTGTAGCGTCCTAATGGGTTCTAACTTCGGGACATCGTCACCGCAGCGAAAATCGCTTGCGATTTTATGCTCGGGAGAGAACAAAATCATATTATGATTTTGTGTGGAGATTCGAAAAGCGGAGCGGGGTACCCAGTTAACAAACTGGGTCGCGAGCTGCGGACACGACCAAAATTTTCGACGGAAAATTTTGAGTTGCGGAAGAAATTCTCCCTCTCTCCGCATTGACAACTAAGTATGGCAGACCAGATTACTTAAAATTTTATTATCAAGCTAAAATAGATACATGAAAGAACTTACAGGAAAAATTGCAGAAACTTTTATTTTTCCAGACATTGAAAAAGAACACGGTGAAATTGAGAGGGTTGCTCAAAAATATAGCCCTCAAAATCCAGAAGCCTTTATTCGTACTTTTTACGAAAAAGTCCAAAGCTCTAGAATAGTTGATCTAACAGAGGAAATGTGGGCCACACTGGACAACACTGATTCATTTGATATTCCCCACGATGGCTGGGAACAGGTCAAGGGACATATTGACCACACGAATCAAGAAACTAGAGCCAGTAGGAGTTGGGAAGAATTAAAGCAAAAAATGGAACTGGGGCAGGAACTTGGCGCGCCTATAATTTTAAAGTATTTTAATGAAACACACTTAGTAAGTGGCAATACCCGCCTAATGGTCGCACGTGCTCTAAGAAAAACACCTAAAATTCTGCTTGTCGAAATGTAGACATATTAAGATTACAGACCCCAACCTGAGTACCTCAAAACATCCTCGAGAATTGTGCTAAAATACTTTTACAACGTCTCACTAGATTGATACTTAATCCGAGCGACTCGACAAAATTTAAAGTCGTACTGTGGAAGCTTTATCTTTTTTGTGTCGCTGTAAAACCATGAAACAAGAAAAAGCGGAAAGTCTTATTAAAAAGTTTCATTTGAAAGATTCGTTTTTAATATTGGTGGTAAGTATTTCCATTTATTCTTAGATAGTCTTCTCAAGTTTAAATTTTGTAAAAATTACAGGTATAGTAATTAACATTGCTGGTCTCTTTTTATGGTGGTCCGCCAAACGAACACTTGCAGAAAATTGGGGTGTGGGTTTCGGAAAGCCAAAAATAGACAAACTAGTAACACACGGCATATATTCAAAAATTCTTCATCCGATGTATTGGGGAGTTAATCTAACTTTTGTTGGTTTGGTTCTTCTCTATCCAAAACCTTGGTTTATATTATTGTGTTTGTTCATTATCTTATATTTCTTCTATCGTATGCGAATTGAGACCAGCTATCTATCAGAAAAGCTTGGAGAGGAGTATCAAAAACACAAGAAAGAGACATGGATTTGATTGAGGCTTGCTCGTGATATAATTGTCACACATGGAAGACCTAGAACCAAGAATTGAAAGTGTTGAGAGATTAAGAGATGTAACTTTAGTTTTTTTGATTAAGAGAGTCGGGGGAGAGGTTTCAGAAGTGTGTTTGGCGATGAAGAAAAGGCGCTTTGGTGTGGGTAGGTGGAATGGCTCTGGAGGAAAACTTGAGGGAGACGAGACTTTGGAACAAGGGGCCAAAAGAGAGGTAACAGAGGAGATTGGGGTTGAAATTGGGCCGACCAGGAAAGTCGCGGAGCTTTCCTTTTACTTTCCTCACAAACCAGAATGGAGCCAGACTGTCCACGTCTACTTTTGCGAAGACTGGGTTGGTGAACCGGTGGAAAGTGAGGAAATGATGCCAAAATGGTTTTCAGCTAGTGATTTGCCGTATGATTCAATGTGGCCATCTGATCCATTTTGGCTTCCAGAAGTTCTTTCTGGGAAATTAGTAAGAGCCAAAATTGTGTTTGGAGAAGGTGATGTTGTGCAAAGTAAGGAGGTCAATGTTGTTCCAGAATTATGAAATACAGAAATAACTTCAGTTTTCTGCTATAATGGGGAAGAATGAGAAAAGACGATGAACAATTGGTTTCTAACTACCTAGAGGGGGATGACCGGGCCCTGGCTATTCTTGTAGACCGTTATCTTGTCGATGCTTATAATTTTGCCTTTAAACTGACAAATGATAGGGGTGTTGCTGAAGACGTGACCCAGGAATCTTTTATGAAAGCATGGAAAAACATAAGGAAGTTTATTTCTGGTAACAGTTTTCGCTCCTGGCTTTTCAGTATTATTCACAACACATCAGTTGATTATCTAAGAAAAAGAAAAGAATTACCATTTTCAAGTTTTGAGAATGTTGAAGGTCATAACGCCCTGGTGTCTGCGCTGGCTGACCCTGGTCTTATTCAGGACGAATTACTTACAACAGCAGAAGATATGAGGTGTGTAGAGAATCTCTTGAATGAGCTCGGTCCGCAGTATCGTGAAGTTTTGACACTTCGACACACAAGTAATATGACCTTTGATGAGATTGGTAAATTGCTTAAGAGGCCAATTCATACAGTGAAAAGCCAGTATCGGAGGGGCATCGCTTCTCTACGGCGTTTATTGGATACTCAGACCGTATAAGTTACGTAGATTGAAAACAGGGTGCACCAAAATGCACCCTGTTTTCGTATATATATTATGGACAAGTTAAAACCACCAAAGGAGCTTCGTGGAAAAATACTTTTCTCAATCAATAAAGAGGAGACTCGACGCGCAAAAGTGTATTTCTTCGTGTCTATAACTACGACCCTGGCTTCTGTTTTTGGGTTGATTTTTTCGGTTAGATATATGATTCAAAGTTTTTATCAGTCTAGTTTTGGAAGTTTTATATCACTTATCTTCTCAGACCCAAACATAATGGTTTCATATTGGAAAGAATTATCTATGTCTCTACTAGAAACATTACCAATACTTGGAATAACCATTTCGTTAATAGCGGTTGGCGCTCTTCTGGTTTCCATTAGAACATTAGTAAAAAATACGAGGGGAATATCACTTCTGTCTTTTAATAATTAAACAATATGAATATAAAAAACTTTATACAGTCGAGAGTCTTCAGAGGAATTTTGATAGGTCTAGCAATAGCAGTAGCCATCCTTGTTATCTTTCAAGCTGGTGTCTTTATTGGATACAGGAAGGCAACCTTTGGACATCATTTTGGTGACAACTTTGAGCGAAACTTTAAAGACCCCAAAGGGATGAGTTTTGGTTTTCGAGGCGGTCCTGCGGGTATGGGGATGCCGGGTGGACATGGCGCTGCGGGGAAAATAGTGAGTATCGCATTGCCACTTATCGTTGTTGCTGGTCCAGACAACCTTGAAAAAACTTTGGTAATTGACGAGGATACAGAGATTCGTGAATTTCAAAATACAATAACAAAGGACAAACTTCAGGTTGGAGATTTCATAATCGTTTTAGGTACACCAAATGAGGCGGGGGAGATAGAAGCTAAACTTATTCGTTTGGCACCTGTGCCTCAAGATAACTTATAATCTAAAACCAAAATAAATGAAAAACTTCTTTACATTTTCAGTTATAAAAAGAGTTGTTACTTATTCAAAGGCTCACAAGATAATCACTGGAGTTGTTGTCCTCATAATGGTGGGTGGTGGATATTGGGGTTATAAAGCATCTTCATCTTCTGGTGCTAGTTTGAGTTATGTTCTTGGGGTGGTAGAGAAAACCACCATCGTTGCTTCGGTATCCGCAAGTGGTCAGGTGTCGACTGTAAACCAAATCGATATCAAGCCCAAAGCTTCTGGAGAGGTGACTTGGGTGGGGGTGAAGGCGGGTGATACTGTTTGGGCTGGTCAAGCACTTGCGTATATTGATTCAACGGAGGCAAAGCAGAATATAGCTGATGCAGAGGCCTCACTTGCGTCTGCTAAGTTGCAGTATCAAAAGGATTCCGCTCAAGCACCGATGGATTATGATAAATCATTGGAAGCACTTGAAGATGCAAAAAAAAATTTAACCACTACATATAATGATACCTATAACACTGTTTCAAACGCATATTTAGATTTACCAAGTGCTGTTACGGGTATGCAGAATATATTATATAGTAGTAGTCTTGGTGGTCAGAGTAGTAATCAATGGAATATAGATGCTTTTAGAGATATGGCAAATCAGTATAGTGATAACGGTTCTACTTCTGCGATAGGTACTTTTATTGATGTTGTTGAAAGAGATTATAAAACGGCCAGAACTAAATATGACCAGGCCATATTAGATTTTAAAAATCTAACTCGTTATTCAGCTACTTCAGATTTTGAAGAATTACTGACAATATCTGTTGATACCACTACAGCTATTGCACAAGCATTACAAAGTGAGTTAAATATTTTAGATGCAGTGGTTGATGAATTAACTATTCGTAATGTAACTGTAAATCCCTCAATTACCAGCATGAGAACCTCTGCCAGAACGTATCTTTCTACGGTTAACAGCAATCTAAGCGCATTACTCAATCAGCAAAAAACATTGGACTCAACAAAAAAAACTATTCGTGATAATGAACGAAGTATAGAGATATATAAAATCGGAAACGAGAGTGGAAGTAATCCTATAAGCTTACAATCAAGTGCCCAGTCAATAGCGAATCAGGAGCGAAATTTGCAAGAACTCAAAGACAACCTTTCATATTACACAATCACTGCACCGTTTGCCGGTACTATCGCTTCGGTTAGTCTGAAGAGATTTGATACGGTTTCTACTGGTGGGTCAGTGGCTACACTTATTACAACCCAGAAGATTGCTCAGCTTTCACTTAACGAAGTGGATGCTACAAAAATAAATCTTGGAGACAAGGTCACACTCACATTTGATGCTATAGAAGATTTAACTTTAACTGGTGAAGTCATCGAGGTAGATGCAGTTGGAACGGTAAGTCAGGGGGTTGTGTCATATAAAGTAAAAATTGGATTTGATGGCCAGGACGAGCGTATTAAATCTGGTATGACTGTGAACAGCTCTATTCAGACGGATGTTAGACAAGATGTGTTGGCGATTCCATCAAGCGCTGTGAAGACACAAAATGGCATAACTTATGTTCAAGTGTTTAATCCAGCTCTGGCAGAGACTGGGGGAACGACGGGGGTAGTTTCTGTGATTCCACCAACACAAGTTGAGGTAAAAACTGGTATATCTGACGACACAAAGGTTGAAATCCTAGAGGGATTAAACGAGGGGGATCAAATCGTGACGCGGACTATTTCCGGGACAGCAACAGCTGTAAAAACTTCGAGTAGTGGAGCGGGAGGAGCGATGGGTGGTGCGGCAATTAGATTCTAACCTTCTACATGATTGAGATTAATAATATTACAAAAACATACGGTTCTGGTGATGCCAAGTTTCAAGCATTAAAGGGTGTTACTTTTACAATAAATGATGGTGAGTTCGTGGCTATTATGGGTCCATCGGGATCTGGAAAATCAACCCTTATGCACATACTCGGATGTCTTGATACACCAACCACAGGGACATATTTTCTTGATAGTAAAGATGTATCCACCCAGACAGATGAGGAGCTCGCAGAAATTCGCCGACTTCACATTGGTTTTGTTTTTCAATCTTTCAATTTGTTGCCCCGCACAACCGTTATGCGTAATGTAATGCTTCCGCTTGTATATGCAGGAGTAGATGAAGAGGAAAGAGAGAACAGGTCAAAAAAGGCACTATTAGCATCAGGAATGACTGAATCTCATTTTGCCCACATGAGTAATCAGTTGTCTGGTGGGCAAATACAGCGTGTGGCTATAGCGAGGGCGCTAGTCAATGATCCATCTCTCATTCTTGCCGACGAACCCACCGGAAATCTTGATACAAAAACAGGAGAAATAGTTCTTGGTACTTTTCAAAAGCTAAACAAGGAGCATGGTAGAACTGTTATCTTGATTACTCATGAACATGAGGTGGCGGAATACGCAGAACGCATTATCACTATAAGAGATGGGCTTGTTGTTTCTGACTCAAAGTCCCATTCTCGCAAACATTCATATGTAAATAATTAAACAATTATGAAATTTAAAGATATTCTTCATGAAACATATTCAGCGTTATCTGCAAACAAAGTTAGATCTGGTTTAACAATGTTGGGGATTGTTATCGGTATTTCATCGGTAATTGCTATGGTAAGTATTGGCACTGGTGCGTCAAAGACCATATCAACCTCGATTGAGTCGCTTGGTTCCAACTTGATTCAAGTAACTCCAGGAGCACAACGAACACAAGGTTTTGGTGCAAGTAGTGGTCGTGGAAATGCCAAGACCCTAACCAACGAAGATGCTGAGGCTATTCTCATGCAAGTCGCGGATATCGAAGCGGTAGATTCTCAGGTTTCCGGCAGGTATCAAGTCACTGCAAAAGGTACAAATACGAATACTACTATAAACGGCGTGACCTCGAGTTATATGCAGGTTCGTAATGTTGAAGTTGCCGAGGGCTCTTTTATTTCTGACACGCAAAACAATTCAGCGTCAAAGGTGGCAGTACTTGGGCCGACAACCCAGACAGATCTTTTTGGAGAAGGCGAGAGTGGTGTTGGTCAGTCTATTCGCATAAACGGTATGGAGTTCAAAGTTATTGGTGTTACTCTTGCAAAAGGAGGATCAGGTTTTCAAAACCAAGATGATATTATTTTTATTCCAGTAAAGAGTGCCCAGAGGTATCTCTCTGGTGACCAATATCTAACAACGATTGCGGTCCAAGCGACATCACCGGATGTAATGACTCAGGTTCAGGCAGATATTACAGCACTGCTTTTGAGTAGGCACAAAATTAGTGATTCTACTCTAGCTGATTTCAGTGTTCAGAATCAGAATGATATTTTGGGTGCAGCATCTAGTGTGACTTCAACACTAACATACCTTTTAGCGGCTATCGGGGGCATATCACTTCTTGTTGGTGGTATTGGAATTATGAACATGATGCTAACCACAGTGACAGAGCGTACAAGGGAAATTGGTTTACGAAAAGCGATTGGAGCAAGGAAGAATGATATTTCAACTCAGTTTTTGGCTGAGGCAATCACTCTCACAATTATTGGTGGAGTTGTTGGCATCGCGCTTGGCTGGTTGATTTCTTTTGTTGTCAATTGGACGGGGCTTGTTACGACCAGTGTTTCTCTCTCTTCAATCCTGCTTGCTTTTGGAGTTTCGGCGGTTGTGGGTGTTGTGTTCGGATATTATCCGGCCCGTCGTGCCGCCTCACTTAATCCGATTGAGGCTTTGAGATATGAGTAGTAAATTATTAGTTTAATAAAAAATATGAGTAAAAAAATAATTGTTGTTATTGTAATTATTATTGGCGTGGCATTCTATGGTGGCATGGTATATGGAAAAAGCACGACACCTTCTATGGGTCAGTTTGCTAACGGACAATTTCCTAGTGGAAATCAAGGTGAAAGGGGTGCTGGTATGAGAAATGTCGCTGGTAGCGGTTTCACAGCAGGCGAGATTATTTTAAAGGATGCAACAAGTGTGACAATAAAAATGCAAGATGGAAGCACCAAAATCGCACTTATTGCAACAAGCACTCAGGTAACGAAATCATCATCTGGTGCATTAAGTGATTTAGTAGTTGGCACAAACATAACTATCACAGGGACCTCGAATAGTGATGGAAGCATTACTGCCCAAAGTGTTCAGATTCGTCCAGCAGGTCTCGTAAACGTTGGGGTAAGAAATAGTCAATAATATCTAGTTTGGTGATATTATTAATGGATGGCGAAAGACAGAAAAACATTTTCTGAAAAAGTATATGCAGTAGTAAAAAGGATACCAAAGGGTAAAACTTTGTCGTATATGGAAGTGGCAAGGAGGGCGGGAAATCCTAAGGCATTTCGTGCTGTTGGAAATATTTTGAACAAAAATTACAATCCAGACATACCGTGTCATAGAGTGATTCGTTCAGACGGTAGTGTGGGTGGTTACAATAGAGGAGAGGAGAAGAAAAAAGAAATTTTGAAAAGAGAAGCGACTCTTGCGTAGTGAACCACGGTTCACTTATAATATGGTGATGCAGAGAATAATTTTTCACATGGATGGTGACGCCTTTTTTGTTGGGTGTGAGGTAGCCAAGAACCCAGGGCTTCGTGGCCTACCAGTTGTTACGGGTGAAGAGAGGGGGATTGTTTCCGCTCTATCTTACGAAGCAAAGACCTTGGGTATTAAAAGAGGCATGCCAATATTTAGAGTGAAGAAAGATTTTCCTTGCGTTCTGGTTCTTCCTGGAGACTATGCTTCTTACACAAGGTTCTCTCAGATGATGTTTGATATTGTCCGTAGGTATGCGGATGATGTAGAGGAATATAGTATAGACGAATGTTTCGCCGACCTTACTGGGTTAGACAGGACTCTTAAGATGTCTTATCTAGAAATCGCCGAGAGAATAAAGCGTGAGGTTACAGTAGAGCTTGGTTTGTCTGTTTCTGTCGGACTAGCTCCAACAAAAGTCTTAGCCAAAGTTGCCTCTAACTGGGTGAAGCCAAATGGGCTGACTGTTATTGATCCAGAAAAGACGGCGGGCTTTCTCCTAAAAACCCCGATTGAAAAAGTTTGGGGTATCGGACCGAGGACGGCAGAATATTTAAAAAAGAAAAACATACAGACGGCCGGAGACTTTGCGGAGAAGGATGTTTCTTGGGTTAGGAATAATCTATCCCAACCCTATGAGTCAATGTGGCTTGAATTGAATTCGGTTTGTGTTTCGCAAGTAGATTCTGAACCAAAGACAGTTTATTCATCAATACAAAAAACTCGCACATTTCATCCACCAACAAGAGATACAACTTTTCTCCTCTCTGAATTTTCTAAGAACATTGAAGATGCTTGTAGGAAGGCCAGGCACTACAAACTTGTTTCAAAGAAAATATCTTTCTTCTTGAAGTCTAGAGATTTTAAATATTTCACTCTTAAAATTGTTTTGGATTCACCAACAAATGCTCCAGAGGTTTTGGTCCACGAGGTTAGATTGCGTTTGGGGGAAATGTATAAACCAGGTGTTATCTATCGCACTACAGGTGTTACCTTGTCGGACTTGGTACCAGACACGGTTCAGCAGGGGGATTTGTTTGGAAGTGGTATTAAGGCGGGAAAATTTGAGTCAATACACAGACAGCTGGATTTATTGGAAGAGAAATTTAACAAGCGTGTGGTCTATCTTGGTTCAACACACAAAGCACTTAACAAAAAGAAGTTAGGTACAGACTCGGAAGATTTGGATAGAGACCTGTTGTTTTTGTAACCTGGGCTTATGCTATAATAGCGAAATGAATAATACACAATCTTGGTATTCAGAACTTATCAAACCAACATGGGCACCTCCGTCCTGGCTATTTGGCCCTGTCTGGACGGTTTTATATGTTCTAATAGCCATTTCCTTTGGAAGGGTTTTTGTGCTATTTTTTCAGAAGAAAATTACTTTTATTGTTTTGCTACCATTTATACTAAACCTCTTTTTTAATTTTATTTTTTCACCGATTCAGTTTCAGCTTCAGGATAACTTACTTGCAGCTATTGATATTCTACTGGTTCTTGCCACTTTGGTTTGGGCTATGATAGCAATATTTCCACATGCTCGTTGGATTACCTATATTCAGATTCCATATTTAATATGGGTTTCTTTTGCTACTGTTTTACAGCTTACTATTACATATTTGAATTGGTAATCTTTCAATAAAATGGACAAAGTTATTGGAATCTTATCAAAACTATGAAAAACAAACTAACTGTAATTATTATCATAATCCTTTTGGCAATAGGTCTAAGGATAATAAGTGGGGAAGATGACTGGATATGCCAAAATGGTCAATGGATAAAGCACGGCAACCCAAGCGCAGAAATGCCAACAAGCGGTTGTGGTACGGTAAAGCCCAAGGTGGTAGAGCATTTTGCCTGTAGTGACTACTGTCCAGGACCAAGAGAGAAATATATGGTTAGGATATATGAAGGGGTAGAGGACGAGGCCGAGTGTTTGAAGCTTGGTGGAAAACCGACAAGCTATACTGGTTGGAGGGTTTACAAAATATGTTTAGCTGAATGATTCTTGGTGGAAAGGGCGAGATTTGGTCAGGAATAATTTTGATTCCGTCAAATCAAAATTTTCACGACCTTGACTCGCGACCCATCGTGCTCGATGGGTACCCAGCTCCGTCTTTCAAATCTCTCCAAAATTTTCAATTTTGGCGGAAAGGGCGAGATTTGAACTCGCGGTGGATTTTACTCCACGCTGGTTTTCGAAACCAGTGCTTTAAACCACTCAGCCACCTTTCCTTCGAGTCTAATATAACACAAATTAATGTTTTGTTTTTATCGTGGTATAATCCCATTACTGCGGGATTAGTTTAGTGGTATGATGGGTCCTTCCCAAGGATCAGACGCGAGTTCGATTCTCGCATCCCGCACAAGGTTTATAGATAATATTTATGAATAAAAATATAAAAAAAATTCTAATACAGCTTGGTTTGTTAATACTAGCTTTTGTCTTATTGGGTATAGTTCGTAATGAGTATGTATTTACGGTAATAGTGATTTTCCTGATTGGAGTAAGTTTAAAAATGGATTATCACAAAAATGAATGGGCTCTTTTATTACTTGGCTTCGTTTTAGGATTTTTCATAGAGGTAATCATGGGTCTGTTCTATAGATTTCAACATTGGGATAACGCATCACTCTTGGGTGTTCCAATCTGGCTCCCTCTTGTCTGGGGGTACGCATTTGTTTTAATACGAAGAGTTGGGGCATTAATTGTTAAATAGTTTTTTTGGGATATAATAGTTGAACTATTATTAATTTAACTTAATAAAAGCATGAGAAACGTTGTTTTGAGTTTTGTAATTATTTTGGCAGTTGTTTTTCTGGGCTATAAGCTGTTTTCTAATAAAAATCTAGATACAAAAAATGTTCCTGTCTTACAAGAAACATCCGGTGCCGGCAACAATCTTGCTAGTTCAACAGAATCGTCAAATGCAAATCAAACAACAATAATTAATAATGTTAATAAAAAATCAAACATGATAACAATAGATACAAATTATGGGAAAATAGTTTTTGAAACCTATAATGCGGATGCACCAAAGACAGTGGAGAATTTTGTCACACTAGCTAACAAGGGATATTACAATGGAGTGATTTTTCACAGAGTTATAAAAGGTTTTATGATTCAGGGAGGAGACCCAACAGGCACGGGTGCTGGAGGTCCTGGGTATCAGTTTGCTGATGAGCTTAACCCAAATACTTCTTCATACAAAGCTGGATACAAAAAAGGTGTGGTCGCTATGGCAAACTCAGGACCCGACACAAACGGTAGTCAGTTCTTTATCATGACAGAGGATTATCCGCTTCCAAACAGTTACACAATATTTGGAAAAGTTGTTTCTGGACAGGATGTCGTTGATGCCATAGCTAATGTCAAAACTGGTGCGAATGACAAGCCAGAGAGCCCTGTAATAATGAAAACAGTCTCAGTACAGTAGCCCATTGACTTTTAATAGGAATTAGTGATATAATAGTAGCAATGTAAGTTTCTCGTAGGTTTTCGTGGCGCGAGCTTAGAAAAAGGAGAGAGCTAGTCGCCTTACAGCTTAAAAATAAAGACTAGGGAAAAAGAAATGGCAAAGAAGTTATATGTTGGTGGAATTTCATATTCAACCAATGATGCAGCATTGAAAGATGCTTTTGCACAAGTTGGTGAAGTTACTTCAGCAACTATTATTATGGACAAGATGACAGGCCGATCAAAAGGATTCGGTTTCGTTGAAATGGCCAATGACGCTGATGCTGATGCAGCTATCGAGAAATGGAATGGCCAAGAACTCGATGGACGAAAGCTTACAGTTAACGAGGCACGACCTATGGAACCAAGAGCTCCTAGAACAGGAGGTTTTGACCGAGGGAATGATCGAGGAGGCAGAACTTGGTAATAAATTTCTGATCTTTTTGCCGAATTTCTTTGTTGCAAGTTCCGTTTGCTCCCGCAGAGTACTAGATGTACACTTTGGTCGCAATACTCACTAGCAACTTCGAAATTCAACAAAAATCTTCAGAAATTAGAATCAAAATTCTAACCAATAATAAACAAAAAACCCACTTTGGTGGGTTTTTTGTTGTCTGTGATACTATATATAGTATGTTTTCAAGAAAAAGTTTAGTAATTTTTGCCGTTTTGCTGATTTTTGTCACTATTTTTCTATGTTTTGCTCGACGGGGTGGTATAAAAGAGGTGATTGTGGGCAATAATACTTTCTATGTGGAGGTAGCTAGGACAAAAATGGAGTTAGAGAGAGGTTTATCCCTCCATGTGCCGTTACTTCGGGACCAGGGGATGCTTTTTATCTTTGAAAAGGAAGATTTTTACAGTTTTTGGATGAAAGATATGCTCTTTCCGGTAGATATACTGTGGATTGACTCAAATTTTAAGGTTGTGCATGCAGAAAAAAGTGTTTTACCCGAAACTTATCCTAAAAGTTTCTATCCGAAGTCAAAAAGTTTGTATGTTTTGGAGATTTCGGCGGGTCTCACGGAGGCATTAAATATAAAAATAGGTGACGAGGTAAAATTTATAAAAAAATAGCTCAAAATTGCCTGCCTGTATAGCTTTTAAACCTACCTTCTTTACAACCACCAGTTTCTATTATGTGGGACTCAAAATAGTGGGTTATCCACTTTTTTTAAGTGGGGGTTAAAGGTACAATTATGTTACGAAGTGCGAAATTTTTAGGAAATTTTTGTCATTTTTCGTTTTTTTTATCAAAAAATTTTAATTTTTAAGAAATTATGTCAAAAAATACAAAAAAGGTAGAAAAGTTAGTAAAGGTAAAAAAAACAGTTGCAAAAAAGATTACCACAAAAATTTCTAAAAATATAAAAAGGATTTCCCACATACAAAAGAGAGATGGGCGTGTTGTTTCCTTTGATTCTGGCAAAATATATACAGTTATTTTGAAAGCTTTTTTGGCTGTCCGAGAGAAAGACGGCCCTGTGGTAGAAAAAGTTTCGCGAAAAGCCATAACGAACCTTGAAAGCTTGTTTGCTGGGAAAATTCCATACGTTGAGGACATTCAAGATGTCATAATCAGCACTCTCAAAGAAGAAGGTTTTATGGATGTGGCTGAAGCATACGAACAATACAGAAAAAAAAGACAAGAGATTCGTGAAGCAAAATATTTTCTTCTCTATCACGATGTTAAAACAGTTGTTACTGAAAATGCATTAAAAGTTCTTGAGTCTCGATATTTGAGAAAAGATGCCTACGGAAAAATTATTGAAACCCCCCAACAACTTTTCAGAAGAATCGCGTCAAACATATCTGCGGCAGAAAAAATTTATGAGCCAGGTATTTCTGACGAAGATTTGATGAAGACAGAAGAAAGATTTTATAGACTCATCGCTTCTATGGAATTTCTTCCCAACTCACCAACACTCATGAACGCCGGTACATCAATGCAACAACTCTCTGCTTGTTTTGTGTTGCCTGTAGAAGATTCAATTGAAAGTATTTTTGAAGCAGCTAAGGCAACAGCTATCATACACAAATCTGGTGGAGGTACTGGTTACAATTTCGGGAGACTACGACCCAACGGTGATTTTGTTTTACAAACTGGTGGAGTTGCTTCTGGTCCAGTTTCATTCATGAGAGTTTTTGACATGGTTGCTGAAGTAGTGAAGCAAGGAGGTAAGAGGCGTGGAGCGATGATGGCTATTATAAACATTGACCACCCAGATGTACTTGAATTTATTACTTCCAAAACAACAGAAGGTGTGCTTCGAAATTTCAATATTTCTCTTGCTATCAATAATGAATTTATGGATGCTGTTAAGAAAGGCAGAAAATATAAATTAATCAACCCAAAGAACAACCAACCAGTAGGGGAACTTGATGCAAACGAGGTCTTTGATAAAGTTGCAAAACTGGCTTGGGAGACTGGAGACCCTGGAGTTGTTTTCATTGACCGCATGAACGATGCAAGGGGTAACCCAACCCCAAATCTTGGGCGAATTGAATCCACCAATCCGTGTGGAGAGCAACCACTTTTGCCAAACGAGCCATGTAACCTTGGGAGTATAAATGTCAATAAATTTGTTATAACAAAAGGTAAAAAGAAGGAAATGGACTGGGTGAGACTGAAGAAAACCATACACGAAGCAGTGCATTTTCTAGATAATGTGATTGATATGAACAAATATCCTTTGCCAGAGATAGAAGTTATGGCTAAGGGTAACAGAAGGATAGGACTCGGTCTTATGGGTTGGGCTGACGCTTTGGTCAGTCTGGAAATTCCATATAATTCAAAAGAAGCTCTTGCACTTGGAGACAAACTGATGAACTTTATTGAAACAGAATCTCACAATGCTTCAATGTCAATCGCCAAGAAGAGAGGAACATTTGAAAACTTCAAAGACTCTCTATATAACCGCCCTGGTGGAGAGAGACTAAGGAACTGTGCTGTAACAACCATTGCTCCAACAGGAACCATTGGTGTTATTGCTGGATGTTCACAAGGAATTGAACCAAAATTTGCTCTTGCTTACATTAGAAAATCAAGAATAGGTAAGCATGAAGATGATTGGGTAGAGCTTGTTGAAGTTGATAAACAGTTTGAAGAGGTTGCAAGACACGAAGGCTTCTTCTCGGAGGAACTGATGAAAAAAGTTGCAGAGCACGGAACAGTCAAGGGTTTGAAGGATGTTCCTTTGAAATGGCAAAACATTTTTGTAACCGCGCACGACCTAGAGTACCCAGACCACATCAAGATGCAGGCGACATTCCAGAAACATGTGGACAACGCGGTGTCAAAAACCATCAACCTACCAAACAGTGCAACGATTGATGATGTCAAAAAATCATACTTAATGTCTTGGGACTTGGGTTGTAAGGGGGTCACTGTTTATAGAGACGGCTCAAAGTCTTTGCAAGTTATAAACATGGGTAAAGGTAAGAAGAAAGAAGAGGAAAAGGTTATGGTAGAAGCTCCTGTTTTAAAGAAAAAAAATGAGATTGGTCAGCTCGTAATGACTGATACAAATGTCAGGAATGAAATTGATGTAAAGAATCCCCAGCCAGAAGACTTGCCACCTGGGGTATGTCTGACTTGCTAGTTTCTCTAAGACTATACCCAAAATAAAAATACACCACATCTTGTGGTGTATTTTTATTCCATTTGTTATAATTGTGGTATTACTTTTATTATAAAAATATAACAATAATTATGAAAAATGATTTTCGTCGGGGTTTCTTAATGGGGGCAAGAGTTAAATCTCGAGATGTCACAAGAAAACAGAATCTTGACCAGCTCGTGAAGGCGACCAACCTTTATTATAGTCAAAACGGTGAGTTACCTGGGGTAGGAGGAGAGTGTTATCATGTCTTAGGTTCAAGTCCAGATTCTGGAATAAGTCTAGCCACAGACCTAGATCCATTCATGAAAGACATCCCTGTTGACCCAATGAAGGGAGCTTTAGGGTTAAATGGTAATTATGTATACAACAATGTTGCAGATGACACAGGGTCCTTTAATTTTTGCGCTATAATGGAAAACGCAGGCACTGGAAATGGGTCATATACTGATATGTGTGGTGATGGAACAACTTATAACTATTGTGTAACGCAATAGTCTGCTTGAGTAAATAATCAATGAAGATATATATAGGTTCAGACCATGCTGGTTTTGAGATGAAAAGAGGACTGATTCCTTTTCTTGAGGAGTGGGGTTTTGAGGTGATTGATTGTGGGCCACTGGAATATGTTCATGATGACGATTACCCAGATCATGTTTCTAAAGTGGCCAAGCATGTTTCCAAAGAAATCGGAGTAATGGGAATAGTAATAGGTTGGTCAGGACAGGGAGAGGCGATAGTTGCCAACCGTTTTCCAGAGGTTCGTTGTGCAGTCTTCTATGGTGGGTCAAAGCATATCCTGACTCTTTCCCGCGAGCACAATGATGCAAATATTCTTTCTCTCGGAGCCCATTTTATTACCACCCAGGAAGCAAAACAGGCAGTAGAGCTGTGGCTTAAGACAAATTTTACTGGTGAAGAGAGACATGTTAGAAGAATTAAAAAAATAGAAAATTTATGATACAAGTAGTTCCTGCGATAATTCCACATACAAAAGAGCAGTTGGAGAAAGAAATCAAAGAAGTCTCTAAATTTGCACACCTAGTGCAGATAGATATTACAGATGGTATTTTTGTGCCAACAAAAACTTGGCCATACAATGGTCGTGACAAAGATTTCTTTGAACAACTCAGATCAGAGGAGGTTGGTTGGCCAGAGTGGGAAGATGTGAACTTTGAAGTACATCTCATGGTAAAGAATCCAGAAGAGGTTGTGCTTGATTGGATAAAGACTGGGGCTACAACCATTGTCGCTCATATTGAAGCTACTGATAATTTTCAGGAAGTTATTGATTTATGCAGAGAAAAACTTGTCTCTGTTGGTGTTGCAATAAAACCCTCTACAAATACAGACAGACTTAAACCCTTTGCCTCCCAGGTAGACTTTATTCAGTGTATGGGAAATGATTTGCTTGGAAAACACGGAGTTACCCTTGACCCGAAAGCAATTGTTCAGATAAAAGAATTGCGGAGGCTGTATCCAGAGAGTATAATTGGTATTGATATAGGCGTAAACCACGAGACTGCTGATGAGTTAATATCTGCCGGAGTGTCAAAGTTTATTTCCGGTGGGGTTATCTTGAACGCCGATAATCCAGAGGAAGAATATGAGGAGTTAGAAAATGAAGATGACACAATTGAAAACTAAAAATGAATCTTACAGACGAAAAAATAAAATTTCTTGAAGAAAAAGCCAGAGATGTCAGAGTTTCTGTCATAGAAATGCTTGTCAGTGCTGGCTCTGGTCACTCTGCTGGGTCACTTGGTATGGCCGACATATTTACCGCACTTTATTTTGTCATACTAAAACACGACCCAAAGGTTCCGTCGTGGCCAGGAAGGGACAGGGTTGTTCTCTCAAACGGACATATTGTTCCAGTCCAATATGCGACTATGGCCCACGCAGGTTATTTCCCTGTTGATGAGCTTTTGACACTTAGAAAGTTTGGTTCTCGTCTGCAGGGTCATCCCCATAGGGATTTTTTGCCTATGATGGAGACAAGTTCTGGGCCACTTGGTTCTGGAATCTCACAAGCGGTTGGTATGGCACTTGCAGATAGAATGGATAGGGGCAAATCGTCCGACAGGTTTTTCTATTGCATTACCGGTGACGGGGAGTTGGATGAGGGACAGAACTGGGAAGCAATGATGCTTGCAGGTAAAGAGAAGCTTGGAAACCTCATTGTTATCGTAGATAGAAATAATATTCAGATAGATGGATATACAGAAGATGTTATGCCCTTGGAAAACCTAGCACATAAATTTGAGAGTTTTAATTTTCATGTTGAAGAAATAGACGGTCATAATTTTTCGGAAATTACCGAGGCGGTGGGCAGGGCCCAGGCGGTTTTTGACGGTCCGAGCGTAATTATTGCTCACACTATCCCTGGTAAAGGAGTCTCATTTATGGAAAGAGATTACAAATGGCATGGCAATCCACCAAAAACAGAAATCGCAGGTGAACCACCGAAAGATGAACAAGAGAAAATCGCATTAAAGGAGTTGCATTCTCTTGGTGGACAAATAGAAAGCCAGCACGAATAGGATTGACTAATCATTTTAATATTTGATAAGGTAATTATAGGGAGGTTCCGATGTCCAAAGTCTTGTGTCCCAAACATCCAGCCGCCAAGGCGAGGCGACGAGAACTTGAAAGGCAGGCACGAGAGAGGTTTCTTCAAAGAAACAACCTCAAGGACCCGCAGTCGTTTTTGAACAAGGGAGTAACGACGCCAAGAAAAACATGACGAAGCTATGACGGACGGTGGGGGAGCTTCCCCCCGTCTGTTTTCTTTTGTATAATTAAACAATGATAAATATTTCTCAAAAGTTGAATCCAAAATTGTTTGATAAAGATGTAGAACAAATTCCTATTCGCAAAGGATTTGGAGAGGGACTACTTCTAGCAGGAGAGAAAAATGAAAGTATTGTTGGTTTGTCGGCAGACCTCACTGAATCAACCCAGATGCATTTGTTCAAGAATAAATTTCCAGAGAGATATATTGAAGTTGGCATAGCAGAACAGAACTTGGCCTCTGTCGCTTCGGGACTTTCGGCTATGGGCAAGATTCCTTTTATAAGTAGTTTCGCCGCTTTCTCTCCTGGGAGAAATTGGGAACAGATTCGGACAACTATTTGTTATAATAACCGCCCTGTGGTCATTGTAGGTTCTCACTCTGGTTTCTCGGACGGAGCGGATGGTGGCACACACCAGTCTCTTGAAGATATTGCCTTGATGCGGGTTCTGCCCAAAATGACCGTTATCTCTCCTTGCGATAGCATAGAAGCAAAGAAAGCGACAGTGGCCTCGGCCGAGCTTGGTGGTGCAGTTTATATCCGTCTACTAAGAGAGAAGACACCGGTTATTACAACGGAGGACAGTCCTTTTGAAATAGGAAAGGCTCGACTTTATTATGGAGAAGAAGATGTAAAGGCAGATGTCGGTATTGTTGCTACTGGCTCCTTAGTTTTCAAAGCTCTGAAGGTTGCTGAAACCCTGAAGAAAGAAAATATCTCGGCAAAGGTTTTGAGCGTTACAACGATAAAACCAATTGACTCCGAATCTATTATTTCTCTGGCTAAAACATGTGGAGCGATTGTAACAGTAGAAGAACATCAAATCGCATGTGGGTTTGGCTCTGCAGTGGCTGAAGTTTTAGTACAGAATTTTCCAGTTCCGATAGAATTTATTGGTGTGAAAGATATGTTTGGGCAGTCTGGTACGCCGAACGAATTACTTGAACACTATGAAATAGGGGAGAATCATATTTTATATGCTTCTAAGAAAGTTATTGGTAGGAAAAACTGAAGTTAAATCCCTTTCTCTCCAAAACCTTTTTGAAAACACAAATCCAGACCAGCGTCTGGATTTGTTCTGATCCTCGGCCTCTATCTGTCAAGAGCCCTCGTTTCACTCGGGTCTATGACAGAACCATGCTAGAGGCACTGTGGGTGTTTCAAAAAAATTTTGATTCGACGAGATTTATTTCAACGAGATGAATGAAAAGAAAAATTAAATCTTGACTTTTATTTATATTACTACATAATGCAGGGCAGAATCCCTTTGAGACGAGAGTCTCCTGTGTCGGGTAATCTGGCACTGAATCTGGGGTTGGAGGGTCACATGTTGAAGAGCATCTTTCGTGGAGGCGTTGTTGGGTTTGTTCTCACGGGAATCGTTGTCTTGACACTCTCTCAGGTGGTGGGCATTTCGTTTGGGCCCATTGCTATTACCAGCATCTTCGTTGGCACGGCTACCATCGGCGCCCTTCTCGGGGCGAACAAGGCCCTCTGTCGGGAGCTGGCGAGGGTGGATGGTCTCTACCAATCCGACCACAAGAAGGTGGAAGGATTGGAGAGTCGAGTTCAGCGCATCAGCGACGATCACGATGACGCCAAGCGTCAGTACCTCGGGGCCACGAGGCAGGTAAGGAAACTGTTGGAGTTCGTTCACCTTCTCATCGGTCCTGGAGACTGGCAGACCAAGGTTGACGAACACTTGGGCAGGTCAGCCAATGTCTGTGCGGTGAATCAGGAGAGGGTTCGGCATTACGAAGATGATCGGTTTGAAATCACCGGCATCGGCGAAGCGAGTGCCCTACTGGTTGCCGCCAAACAGGCTCGGGAGAGTCTTGCGTTTTCTACCCAGGTATTCGGGGTCGGGTACGACGAGATTGCTGAGTACATGGATACGTTCCGCTTCAAGATGCGTATTCCGTCGTGGGAGGCCTACGCTCCCAAGTCCGAACCGCCGGCAACCGAACCAGTTCCCGAACAGCCGGCCACCGAGGCCACACCGCCCGATTCTGGCGCGGAGCCCGACGGCGACCCGTCGCCCAAGAGCTGGCTACGGGTCTGATGACCCAGCGGTCCAGAGCTAGACGGCTCCTGGCCCAGTTCACAAACACCTGGCGTGCAGATGCGCGCCGGGTGGTTTCTTTTATCTAAAATTATTTAAATCTTGACTTTTATTTATATTAATACATAATGCAGGGCAGAATCCCTTTTGAGACGCGAGTCTCCTGTGTCGGGTAATCTGACATTGAATCTGGGGTTGTGGAGGCTACATGAGAGTCAACGTTCGTTGGGGAGTCGCTGGGTTGATCATCGGGGTTCTTGTTCTGATCGCCCTGGCGGTGTTTGGTCTTCGGTTATCGTTGGTGGACTATGCCACCAGCATCGTGGTTGTAACCCTCATCGCTGGTCTCATCGGGGAGAACCGCGAGCTTCGGCACAGGGTGCCGGAGCTGATCGTCAGCCTTGATGCTTCCAAAAGCGAGGCTGATGACCTCAAGGAGCGTCTCGAACTACGTGAGGAACAAAACCAGAGAGAGAGGAACCAGTGGGAGATGATGATGGGATTCATCGGGCGCGTCGTCACTCCTGCTGATTGGCAGAACATGACCGACAACTACCTCTGTGGGTTTGCCAGTCTCTGTTCTGTACACTGGGAGAAGTTTAGGCATTACGAACTGGACAAGTTCGAGGTCGAGGGTATCTCCGGGGCGAGACTCATGTTGGGCGAGTACAAAACTGCCCTCATCGCCTTCCAGCGTGCCACCGCCGACTTTGGTGGTGAACACGCCGTTGTCGAGAAGTACGCCGACCAGTTCGACTACAAGATGCGCAAGGGTGGGGACTGGATGGCGTATGTTACCAAGTCTGCCACCCCCGAGCCAGCACCCGAACCGGCTCTCGAGCCCACTCCGGCGGAGCCGTTGCCAGAGGCGGTACCGCCAGACGTCAGCCCGTTGGAAGATGTCAGCTGCGTGCCGGAAGATCGCACGTGGTCAAGTGACGGCTACGGGTCGGACGGCCCGGTGGTCTAGAGCTAGGATGGCTCTCGGCCTAGTTCTCAAACACCCGGCGTGCAGATGCGCGCCGGGTGATTTCTATTATTTAATTTTTATAGATGACAGATTTGACTTTTTATAATTTGGTTGTAATGTTTAATATGGAACTCCTTTGAGGCGCCAATCGTCTCACTTTGCCAGCCAATCTGGCACTGAAACATGGAGTTGAGGAGGCAGTATGTGGACGAAAATCGGAGTGGGGGCTTTTGTTGGTTATCTCACCGGAGCGGTCTTTTCATTTCTGACCCTTTGGGCACTAGGTTGGTACGACCGCGTAGACTTAATCCTTGTGGGCACTGGAGTTGGAACGATGGTTGGTCCTTTCGTTGGGGTCATTATCCACCAACATCAAAGGTACAAGAAGGTCATCAACTTCAGGAGACACTTCTGGAATCGCATGCAGAATCAAGTTGAGGAGTGTCTTCAGGGGCACGCTTTCGTTTGCAACGAGAGGTCAAAGGACATTATCTCCTTGCAGCGAAATGGGTCGAAAGGATTTGGGGAGGGGGTTGACTTCGACAGTGTATACGCCAGAGTCCAGAGGAACTTCAAGTTAGCTCAAGAGGGTTTCTACGAAGCCTACGACGCCGTGAAGGCCGTGACACTGGTCGACAGCTGGTGGGTAGTTGAGCTGAAGGAGAGAAGCTTCAAGGCATACCTACCAGCACTTCCCGAGAACACCCCTCCCAGGCTGTCTGACGATGATGTTCTGGAAAAATAACTACCCCAAACTCCCGTAGGTTCTTTTCTCGCAACACACCCGGCCCGCTTCGCGCGCGCCGGGTGGTTTCTATATACATTATACATAATACTTTATACTGGCATTTTCCTTGGTTTATAATCCTCTGGAGCTTTGGTTAGGAACTCTTGAATTTGCTCTTGAGTCAGAAGCCCTCTTTGGGAACCAACTTGTTGAACAACCGATTGAGAGTTTATTGGTCCCCAGAGTAGAGCTTCCTCCAAAGTTTTTCCAAGGGCTAATGCAGAGACTATTGTAGAAGCGAATGCATCTCCGGCTCCCGTGCGCTCCACAGGTGTGTGTGGGTAAATTGGCATAAACCATTTTTCTCCACTTCTTGTATCAAAGGCGTACGCTCCAGCAAAGCCATCTGTTATAACTACTATTTTGGGCCCTAGGTTAGCCATGTTTTGGAGTAGTGTTGGTAAGTCTCTACTTTCTTCATTTAATATCTTTTGTGCCTCCTCAACATTACAGAAAAAGATTTCTGTATTTTTATAAACTTTTGCTAGTGCTTCTTTCCCAGCTTTTATTTGAAAGGTTCCGGGCTGGAAGGCTAGCTTCGTTTCTGGATTTTTTTCTATATAGTCTGCAATTTCTGCGTGAAAGTCCAAGGAGTTTTCTCCGAGAGAACTGAAATAAATCCAGCGTGGAGTATCTATACTACCCAAACTATATATAAAATCCTCATGTTTTGTTAGAATTGTCCGGTCAACATCATACCAGAGAATGTAATGATAGTTTGTGTGTCTATCGTTTACAGTATTTACATGAGTCGTGTCTACATTATTTTTTTGCAATTCAGCTATACAATCTTTTCCATTCTGGTCATCACCAATATATGTTAAAACAGCAGAAGATAATCCAAGTCGTGAGGCACAAACAGAAGCGTTGGGTCCATTACCGGTAGCATTACACACTGTTACTGACTCATACGGTACCTTGTCTCCAAAACCGAAACATATTTTGCAGTGTTCGTGGTTGATATCGCAGTTTACATTGGCATCTTTCAGTTTTATAAAAGCGTCAATAGTGATATCTCCAATTGCCAAGATATCTATTTGTTTGTTATTCATGAGTATTATTATATAATAGTTAGTATGAAAACACTAAAAGAATGTGTAAAAGAGGCACAAGAAAGAAAAATCGCTATCGGACATTTCAACATTTCTAACCTAGAAGGATTGTGGGGGGTATTCCGTGCAGCACAAAGTTTAAATGTTCCGGTTATTATTGGTGTAGCAGAAGGAGAGAGGGATTTTGTGGGAGTAAGACAGGTTTCTGCTCTGGTTCGGAGCATGCGAGAGGAGTTTGACTACCCAATTTTTCTTAATGCTGACCACACTCATTCTTTTGATAGGGTAAGGGAGGCTATAGATGCTGGGTTTGACTCCGTTATCTATGACGGGGCAGATATTTCTTTTGAGGAAAATATAAAGACGACAAAACTCTGTGTAGAATATGCCAAAAGCGTCAATCCTAATGTTTTGATTGAGGGGGAGCTCGGCTTTATTGGGGCTTCTTCAAAGATTTTAGACGAGATTCCGGAGGGTGTGGGGCTTGATGACAAGTCACTAACTGACCCAGCAAAAGCTAAGGAGTTTGTAGAAAAAACTGGTGTAGACATACTTGCTCCTGCCGTAGGGAACTTCCACGGTATGCTTCGTGGCGGGGTTGATCCGAAACTTAATATTGATAGAGTGAGAGAAATAGCTGAAGCAACAAATGTTCCACTTGTTCTCCACGGTGGGTCTGGAAATTCTGAAGAGGATTTTAAACAAGCTATAGCAAATGGTGTTTCAATAGTTCATATAAACACGGAAATAAGAGTAGCCTTCAAAAAAGGCTTAATGCTCGGCCTTTCTGAGAATCCAGACGAGGTGGCACCATATAAGTATCTCAAACCTTCGGTAAAAGCCGTCCAAGAGGTGGTGGAAAAGAAGTTGAGGCTTTTTAATAATTTGTAATCCAAAATCTCTTTTTAACGAGATTTAGTAAATGCGGGTAGGTGGAGTACCCTTGATTAATTTTGAAATATCAGCTACACTAGCCGAATGATTACTTTAGACGCACAAATTCGGGACAAGTCAGTTGATGTTAATGTATTAAGAAACGAGGGCAAAATGCCTGCAGTTTTTTATGGCAAAAAGACAAAACCAACATCTATTACTATTGAAAGAAAAGATTTTATAAAAGTCTGGGGAACAGCCGGTGAGTCTGGTGTGGTTACGATAAAGACAGGCGGAACTTCTGTTGATGCTCTTATACACGCAGTTGACGTGGACCCTGTATCAGATATTCCTCGTCATGCTGATTTTTACGTATTTGAGAAAGGAAAGAAACTTGAGGTTTCTGTGCCACTTGAGTTCGTTGGTGTTTCTCCTGCAGTAAAAGATTTGGGTGGTAGTTTGGTAAAGACGCTTCACGAGCTGAAGATTTCTGCAGACCCACAAAATATTCCACATGATATAAAGGTAGATATTTCTTCACTTATTGATTTCTCAAGTCAGATATTGGCTTCCGAGATTGTTTTACCTGCCGGTGTGACTTTGGTTGAGTTGCCACATGAAGTGGTTGCCTCCGCTGCGGCTCCAAAAGAGGATGAACCAGAAGAAGTCGCTCCTGTTGATTTGACTGCTATAGAGGTTGAGAAGAAGGGTAAGAAGGAAGAAGAGGTTGTAGTGCCGGAGGCAAAGGATTAAACAAATATTTTTTACCAAAATCCCAAGCGTTTGCTTGGGATTTTGAGTATTTAAGGATAAGTTGTGGGCACGACTTGTGTGGGCATGATATAATGAAAATATGAAATACAGGTATTTTTTGTTGCTCATTTTAATCGCCTTACTTCCTTTTGGTGCCAAGGCTATTACAGAAGCTGAACAAGAGGCTATTTGGCGTGCGGAACTTGCCCAAACAGAGGCAGATATAGCAAAATGGCAGTCAATTCTAAGTAGTACAAAAGCCAATACAACATCCCTCCAGCAGGAGGCTGCTGTGCTCAACGCCAAGATAAAACAGGCCCAAGCTTTGATTAAGAAGAAGAATATAGCTATTGAACAGCTGGGTAAAGATATTAGTAATAGAGTAACCAAGATTGAACAGCTTGAAGATAGAATAGAAAAGGGTCATGAATCGCTAGCACAACTTATCCGCAAGACCAATGAGATAGACGAGTTTTCTCTGCCGGAAATAATGCTTGGAAACAAAGATATATCAGATTTCTTTTCTGATGTGGATTCCTTTCAAACAATAAAGAAATCACTGCAGGAGTTGTTTGTAGAGATTAGGGAAACAAAAAATCTTACCGAGAAGGAAAAAGCCGCTTTAGATGAAAAGAAGTCAACAGAGATGGACACGAGAGCATCAGTAGAAGCTCAGAAGCGAGAAGTAGAGAAGAATGAGAAGGAGAAACAATATCTGATTCAAGTAAACAAAACACAAGAGAAAACTTATGAGCAGGTTTTGGCGGAAAGACAAGCAAAGGCAGCGGAGATCAAATCTAAACTCTTTAAACTTGCTGGTGGTAGTGTGGCTATTCCTTTTGGTACAGCATTAACCTATGCGCAAGGAGCCTCTGCCAAAACAGGAGTCTCGCCTGCACTTGTTTTGGCGATTCTTACACAAGAAAGTAGCCTTGGAGCAAATGTTGGTAAGTGTTATTTGACCGATGCCACAACAGGTGCTGGGGTCAACGTTAGCACTGGGAAAGTGTGGCCAAACCTAATGAAGGCGACTAGAGATGTAACTCCGTTTCTCGAGATTACAAACAAGCTTGGGTATAACGCCTACAAAACAGTTGTTTCCTGTCCTATCGCAAGTGCGGGTGGATACGGTGGAGCTATGGGTCCAGCTCAGTTTATTGCCTCAACCTGGAAGATTTTTGAAGAAAGACTAAAGGATACCCTGGGACACGATGCAAATCCTTGGACAGCTGAGGATGCATTCATGGCTTCTGCCATGTACCTCTCTGACCTTGGGGCTGGCACAGGAACATACAGTGGAGAGATTAAGGCGGCCTGTAAATATTATGGTAGTGGCGGTACAACTTGTTCCTACGGTAGAAGTGTGATGAGTTTGAAAGCTAAGATACAGGAGGATATTGATTATCTTGTTCAGTACGGCGTCTCTCGACGGTAAAACTCTGGTTTTTTTGTCCGATTTCTGCGTTGGAATTTCAAAAATTCTCGTCACCTTACGACAGTAAGGCTCCTCGCATTTTCTCATTCCGCCTTGAACTCGAACAAAACTCCACAGAGTTTATTTACTAATAAAACCCTTGATTTTAAAGGGTTTTTTTGCGTATCCTGAAATATATTTTATTTTTATCTCAAATTTACTTGACACTTACAATATAGTGTGATGAGTTATGGGCTCAACCCTTTCAAGGAGCGTGCATAGTGCGCAAGGTAAGCGGACAGTTTGGATTGTACATCATGACGACCAATTCGAACGACACGGACGCCGGCGCGACCAGATCGGGGGGGGGGGGTTCCCCCCCCCCCGCCCCAACAAGCCTAGGGAGAGAACAGCAAACTCTCCCTGGGTTTTTCATTTGCAAAAAAATGCCTTTTCTGATATTGTCTTCGTATTGATTTTATTCGTAATCATTCGTAATTATTCGCACGATTTTCGTATCCGATGAAAAAAGAGATACACCCACAAAATTATAGACCAGTCTTATTTATAGATAACTCAAACAAGGTTGAGTTCGTTATTCCGTCTACCGTGGCAACAACAGAAAAAGGCAAAGCTCAGGATGGAAAAGAATATCCTGTTTATCATCTTGAAATCTCAAGCGCCTCACATCCTTTCTATACTGGAAACGAGAAAACACTCGACACAGCAGGACGAGTAGAGAAATTCAAAGCAAAGCAAGCCAAGAAAAGTAAATAGCTTTTACTACAAAGAAAATCAGCGCTTAATACGCTGATTTTCTTTATCTCAGTAAATTGCTATAATCATACCTATGAGTATAGTGTTCATTACTGTCCCCGGGGATGAAAAGAGAATGTTTGCGAACGCCTTGCATGAAAAAACAGGTGAAAGCGTCAAACTAGTCATAATCCAAAAGCCCAAATCACTCCCATTTCTCAAGCGTATTAAGCGTTTGTATAATAGGAGTGGGTGGCGGAATCTTCCAAGGGAAATTTGGTATGCTTTTCTTTTGAGACTAAATGGGGCAAAGCGTGCTTTGGAATATTTCCGTGAGTACACTGTAGAAAGAAAGAATGGCCATGTCCCAAAGGTTATTATGGTTGACTCGGTCAACAGTGATCAGGTCTATGAGCTGGTTAGGCAAATCTCACCAGATTTGCTGGTTATATGGGGAAGTGCGATATTGTTACCTAGGTTGCTCCAGACAGCCAAGAAGTCTATCAACCTTCATGTTGGTTTGAGTCCTTTTTACAGAGGGGCCCTTGCTAACCAAAACGCGGTATTGCTTAGAGATTTTGAGCACATTGGAACCACAATCCATTATGCTGAAGAAAAAGTGGATTCGGGTGATATTATCACCACTCTCAAAGCAGACTTACACAAGCCACCTAAGGAGATGTTTCGTGACTTGAATGACAGAACCCTGGCTTTGTATGTTGACACCGCAACAAAAATACATGCTGGTGAGCAAGTGTCACATGTCCCACAAGATATATCACAGTCTAGGAATTTACTACTCAAACAATGGTTACCTTCGGTTCGTTACAAAGTTGGTAGTATAATCTTGGAATTAGAAAAGGAATACGACAAAAAATATGGACTTAGATAAATATACACAAAACAATAAGACATCTTACTTGGCAGAAAGTTATAAAAAACTTGAGAAAGAGGAGGCATCTACCAAAGAGATGATAGAGAGTGATCCAGCACTTGCTGATTTGGCGAATACGGAACTGGAGTCCATAAGACTTCAAAAGGAAACCCTTTTCAAACAGATGGAGGAGATTTTGAGAGAGGATGAAACAGAAGAGGAATTTCCAAACGAAATTATTCTAGAGGTGCGGGCTGGAGCTGGTGGAGAGGAAGCTTCTCTTTTTGCCGAGGAACTCGCTCATATGTATTGCACATATGCACAAAACAATGGCTGGGCTGTGCATTCTATTGATGAATCAAGGAGTGCTGTTGGTGGATACAAAGAAGCTTCTTTTGAGATTCGTGGTAAGGGAGTCTACAAGGAATTAAGATTTGAGACAGGAGTTCATCGTGTTCAAAGGATTCCATCAACAGAAAAAATGGGTAGGGTGCATACATCAACAGCAACCGTGGCAGTACTTCCTGTACGAAAAAAAACAAACATTGTTATCAATCCTGCCGATATAGAAATAGAAACCTCTCGTTCTGGAGGGGCTGGTGGTCAGAATGTGAACAAGGTTGAAACAGCTGTGCGTATAATACACAAGCCAACAGGAATAGATGTTCGCTCTACCTCACAGAGAAGCCAGCTAAAGAACCGTGAGATGGCCATGAGTATTCTTATCGCAAAATTACAGGCAAAGAAGGATGAAGAAGAGGACGCCAAACACTCAGCTAACCGCAAGTCGCAGATAGGAACAGCTGACAGGTCGGAGAAAATACGCACATACAACATCCTTCAGGACCGCATCACTGACCATCGTATAAAACAGTCCTGGCACAATATAGAGAAAATCCTGGCGGGGGGGATAGAGCCAGTCCTAGAGGCTATGGCTGACTACAACGGGCAGGAAGTGGAGGGTGGGGACCAGGAATAAGGCCTTGCGCTAGCCGTAACTTTCTGCTAGACTGTTACTCACATATGGAGAAAACAAACAACGGAAACATATCCCTAAAAACGGATAACAGCGCAGTAGACGCTCTTTTTTCTGTCGGAGCACACTTTGGATTCGTAAAATCAAGACGACATCCCAGCACAAAACCCTTTATCTTTGGTGTAAAAAACAAAATAGAGATTTTTGACCTAGAAAAGACGAGTGTTTCATTGAACGAAGCATTAAAATTTGTTGAGGAGCTTGGGACAAGAAACGCCAAAATCCTATTTATAAGTGGTAAAAATGAGGCAAAATCAGCTATTACCTTAGTGGCCGAAAGTATAAACATGCCTTATGTAGCTGGAAGATTTATTGGTGGTACATTGACTAATTTCCCAGAAATTAGAAAACGAGTGGAGAAGCTAGAAACATTGGTTTCTCAGAAGGAGAAGGGTGAACTTGGAAAATACACAAAAAAAGAGAGACTTCTGATTGACCGAGATATAGACAAGCTAAGAGAGTTTTTCTTTGGGCTAAGTGTTATGAAGAATCTTCCGTCAGCTTTGTTTGTGATTGATAGCAAGAAAGAATCAATCGCTGTAAAGGAGGCACAAAAAATGGGAATTCCTGTAGTTGGTCTCTGTGGAACAGATAACAACCTAAACGAAATTGAATTTCCAATTCCAGGAAATGATGCAAGTAGAACAAGTATAGAGTTTTTCCTACAGAAAATAGCGGAAAGCTATAAGGCTGGACAGCTAAAAAAACCAGCAACCACTATATAGTTTTAGTAACCTGCTTCTTCGGGCCAGGCGGTTTTGATATGTGATATAATTTTATAAATATATAATTTTATTTAACCCAATAAACATGACAGAAAACTCCAAGGAAATAACAACAGAACTAATAAAGCAATTACGAGATAAAACAGGCATATCTGTTATGCAATGCAAGAAGGCTCTAGAAGAGACCTCTGGGGACATGGAAAAAGCAGTGATGCTTCTACAGAAAAAAAGTGCAGATATAGCAAGTAAAAAAAGCGAGAGAGTGTTGCATTCTGGAATAGTGTCATCATACATGCATTCTACTGGCACTGTGGGAACGATGATAGAGCTTTTGTGTGAGTCTGACTTCGTGGCTAACAACGAGGAGTTTAAGAAACTGGCTAGAGATATCGCTATGCATGCAACAGCTACAAATCCTCAGTTTATAAAATCAGAAGATATAGACGAACACGCAATGGAATTAGCAAAAGAGATGTTTGTAAAAGAAGTAGAAGGTAAACCCGAAGAAATGAAAGCCAAAATTCTTGAGGGTAAGTTATCTGCTTATTGGAGTGAGAGAGTTCTTCTTGACCAAGCATTTATAAAAAATCCAGAAATTACAATCAGAAACCTGATACAGCAGGCTGTGCAGAAGTTTGGTGAAAACATAGAGCTATCACGCTTTGTGCGATACTCTGTTTCTCAATAAATTTATTATGACAATTACACTTTTCATAGTTTCTTTACTTGTTTTGTCTGGTTTGGTGGCCTCAAAGGTTTTTGAGATTAAAGTTAGAAGAATAAACTTTCTTTCAAATATTTTTGTTGCTGGAGACAACAAAATTCGAAGTCTAATAAACACCATCATCTTCAAATACAACAGATACAGAAAGATATTACATATATTTGTATTTGATTTTCTTCCATCATATTTATATGAACTTCTTGTGAAAATGAAAGATTTTGTGGCAAGGAAATATTATAAAGCTGGGGATAGCATAAGGGGGAGAAGAATATTGAAAAGCAATGGCTCTGTTTCTTCATTTTTGGAACAATTATCGGAAGACAAAACAGTTGAAAAAAAGTCGTAGAAATGATACATTGGTTCGGTGTCGTTTAGAAATTAGTAATTTTATTGCCACCTTAGCTCAGTTGGTAGAGCACCCGTCCGTAGGCACGACCAAGGGTTTTCGCTAGATTCTGCAGGGGAATTCGAAAAAGTCGGCGCGCTTACGCGCAAGGTTTTGTTTTGGAGGAGGAGGTTCGAGCCAAAGACTTTTTTGGCAGCAACCTTTTTATTCAAAAGGTTGCTATCCAATGCGATTTTTTCCATATCCTGAGCCTCGTTTATCCATTTTTGCATCGGTTCGAGCCAACTGTTTTGTTTTTGTTGGGCAGAAGATATTTCTTCTTCCAGCGACTTTTTTTCGGATAATAATTTTGCTTTTTCTTCGCGATAAATCTGCTTTTCAATATCTTGTTCTAGATATCCATCTAATAGTCGCTGGAGCTTAACAGAAATATCTTTTATCCTTTTTTGATTTTTCTCCACAAAAACAGAAACAGATTGGGCGGAGTTCGTTCTGTCTTGTTCCAGTCTCGTATTCAAATACTCCGCCCAATCTCTCGGCATAGAAACTTTTTGAAGTATAGAGGAAAATTGCGCGTCTAAGATTTCCTGGCGAATACAAGGTTCGGAACATTTTTGGGTTTTAGATTTTTTGGTGCAGTGGTAATAAGTGTAAAAATGTTGCGTGCCATTTTTCTGTGTTTTCACCTTGTATTCGCCAGTAATCATCATCCCACAGGACGCGCATGTGATTAGTCCGCAGAATATTTGATGTTCATTTTTCTGTTTGTGACGCGGACGGCTTTTCTGCTTCATAATCACTTGCACTTGGTCAAAAAGTTTCTTCGAGATAATCGGTTTGTAATGTCCTTCGTGAATTTCACCACCATAACGAAAATGTCCGTAGTAAAATGGATTGGACAGAATAAATGTTGCTCGGGAAATGTGAATTCTCTGTCCGATTTTTGTGATAAGGCGGTTCTGCTCCAAAAATATTCCAATTCGTTCGAGCGTTTGATCCCCTTTGGCATACATCTCAAACGCTTTCTGAATAACTGGTGCTTGCTTCCTGTCCACCACAACAGTTTTATTTCGCGTATCATTTAGATACCCAATAGGAGCAAGCGACGGATATTCGCCACGACGAACTTTTTGGCGCAAACCGCGCTTGGTGTTCTCGGACAGGGAATCCACATAATATTTGCTTTGCCCGAAAGCAATATTGAGCATAAATTTACCTTGTGGCGTACTTTCAAACCAAAAGCTGGGGAATTTTAAACCGACGATTACATTTGTATCAAGCAAATATATTATTTTTCCACCATCAACAGAATTACGAGCCAGACGATCCGGATGCCAAGAGAGAATTGAGTCTGCTTCGCCCGCTTCAATACAAGAAAGCATATCGTTAAACATCGGACGACCTGGAATTTTGGCACTTTGCTTTTCTATAAACTCGCGGGCGATTTCAACATTTTCTCTCTTGGCAAAGTCACGTAATTCTTGCAACTGTGCTTCGATAGACAATATTTGCTTGTCTTCAACGTCGGTTGACTTGCGAGCATACAAAAAGAATTTTTGTGACATATATTTTATTATTTTAGCACACAAGAATTATTTTTGTATGCAAGCAAGAAATACAAATGCAAAAATCGCATTGGATATCGAACCTCCTCCTCCAAAACAAAACCTTGCGCGTAAGCGCGCCGACTTTTTCGAATTCCCCTGCAGAATCTAGCGAAAACCCTTGGTCGTGCCTACGG